>PDWI01000025.1_pt1 | contig 183600 bp, 155 predicted proteins | sample 1430891 | NCBI WGS metagenome assembly PDWI01 (sample SAMN01162508, study PRJNA174530) | Oral metagenome, whole genome shotgun sequencing project. | biome: Marine environment; feature: Marine mammal; material: Swab sample of the gingival sulcus; isolation source: swab sample of gingival sulcus... | reverse complement strand
GGTCGATAATGCCTGTGCTTTTATTCCGCTTCGGTTGATTGCGTTGATCTTTTTCCTGTTGTTCATCCTGATCGGGCATGGGTCTGGCTTCCTTGATAAGTTTGCTCTACATGATAACAGGATTTAGCGCAGGCAGTTGCTTTACACCGGCGTTTATCCCTGAACGCGAGACAATATCCGGAAAAGATTCGTCGATAGCCGCTCGCTTGTCCTGGCGAAACAGTCGCCAGGTAGTATCGACCAACTAAAAGTAATTCTTTCGGGTATAACATTGAAAAGCCAGGTTTGAAACGCTACCTGGAACAGCAGCACCAACAAGTAAGGAGCTGTGCAGTCATGAGCCTTTTCGTGGCTTTTTTCTGAGCAACCGGCCAGCGTTCTTCTATGACAACAAGGCTGGCCTGCTTCTGTGCCAGAGGGTAGCCGGTCTCGTACGAGATAATGTCATAATGATCGGCATTAGCCAACAAGCGGAGCACGTTAGCATGCAACCTGGTAAGCGCCCGGAGCGTTGTGTCCGGTTTTACTTGATCAGAACAAGCTAAAAAGGCTGTCTTTTCGCCTGATTACAACTTCGCCAGCTCTTTCCTGATCATGGCGACGGCGCGGTTTATTTCATCCTTGCTCATTTTTCCTTCCTTGTGGTACAGCACCCTGCCTTCTGCATCCAGTAGAATGACGGTACTGGTTTCGTGAGGCAACCCCCATGCACTGCGTGCCAGACCTTTGGTGTCGTTCACATAGTAAGCATGTGCCACATCCAGTTGACTGTCTTCCAGTTTGTTACCTGCAAGAGTTGCCGTTCCCCACAGTGCGTCACTGGTATCCAGGATAGTGGTTGTTTTGAATGCACCATCAGGCAAAAACTCGGGTAACCGGGCAGCGATCAAGGCATCAATAAAGGGCTGATTTATTTTCGAGATCCCCATTCTGGCAGCCAGATGATAGATGCAACGGATTTTTCCTTTCAGTTGACCCGAATCCCATGTACGGTAAGTGATTTCCGTGCCCTTCCTTGACACCATGCGATTGTTTTCGATCTTGTAATCGAACACCATCTCGCCTTTTGACTCTACCACTACCCGGGGCAGCGTCTCTCCCACCCTGACCTCATTCGCCAAACAAACCGAAGCCAGCAAGCCGGATGCTATGAATAATATGAACTTGTGCATGACAATACCCTCAATCAAATAGTTAACTGGAACAAATCCTGATGGGCCGGATTCTACATCAGTTCAATGACAGTTTTTGACCGCAATATCACAAAACCGGCATTTGCTGGCTGCCCCCCGGTTCCTGACTCTTTGCCATCATCTATACTTTTGCCATCATCTATACCTTTGCTATCACCTGCATTAATGATTCTCATTTGCCTGAAGCTGATTCATTTTGTATATTGATCCACTCTCAACACAGATATTTCCGGTCAAGTCTATCGGCCACCCGGCCATAACCCCCCGGCTTCCCCTTTTTGAACCACGGAGTGCTGATCTATGTACGACATCAAACCTGTGTACAACATCAAATCCATGCACAACATCAAATCCGGATATTGCCTCAAAATCCTCACAGCCCTGTTGTTGCTTGTTAGCTCATCTCTAACCTTCGCTACCGGTGAAAAACTGGAAAAATTGACGCTTTCCGGCCCTTTCGCCGCCGTTTCCAACCCCATGATTCGCATGATAAACGCCAATGCCCTGCAAGATGTTGCCGAAAGGGTGGAATTTGTGGTCTGGAAAGACCCGGATCAGATGCGGGCCCTGGCACTGAACGGAAAAACCGATTTTATCGCCACTCCTACCAATGTGGCAGCCAATCTCTATAACCGGGGCAAACAGCTAACACTGCTGAATGTTTCTATCTGGGGGATTATGTGGATGGTTTCTCGCGATCCCGAACTGAAAACCCTGGCAGATTTTAAAGGCAAGGAAATCGCCATGCCATTTCGGGGTGATATGCCGGATCTGGTTTTTCGGGAAGTGGCTGAAAGACAGGGGCTGAATCCTCGTAGGGATTTCAACCTTCGCTATGTCGCCAACCCCCTGGACGCCATGCAACTGTTGATATTGCGCCGGGTAGATCACGCCTTGCTGGTAGAACCTGCCATATCAATGGCACTTCGCAAAACAAAATCTTTCCCTGCCAAACTGATTGCACCGGATTTGTATCGTACCGCTGATATGCAGGAGGAATGGGGCAAGGTATTTAACAGTCCCCCTGAAGTTCCCCAGGCAGGTATTGCCTTGCTGAATACAGGTCTGCCGAAACGGGTGGTGAAACGCTTTATGGAAGAACACCAAAAAGCTGTCCAGTGGTGTAATGATCACCCTGATGAGGCGGGGAAGATAGTTGCCGAGAGAATCGATATGCTGACCCCGGAAGCAGTTTCGGATTCAATCAGGATCAGCAATATCAAACAGGTATCGAGCAGAGCCGCAAAAAAAGAACTTGAACACTTTTTCCGTGTGCTGCACAAACGCAAACCCGCATTGGTCGGTGGCAAGCTACCCGATGATGGTTTCTATTACCCCTGAGTTTCCCGGCCACTTGTGAGCAAACTTATTCTCACAGAGAATGGCCTTCACCAAATTCAGACACAGACAAACCCTGGCGCACGCAATGAAGGCTTTTTTCCATATTATTTCAGGCTTCCCCCGCTACCTGTGGAGTGGCTGGGGGGCAATAGCCAGCATTTTCCTGTTTTTTGCACTATGGGAAGCGGGTTACATGATATATGGCGAGTTGATTCTGCCGTCCCCCCTTATCACCCTGTCACGACTGATGGAAATGATCACTGCCGAAGGTATTTTACAGGATGCTGAAATTACCCTGAAACGAGCGGTTTGGGGCTTTCTGTCTTCGGCATTGCTCGGGTCTGTGCTGGGCATGGCTGCCGGGCTGTTTGTCACGGCATCTATCATGAGTCGCCCGATCATCACCATGCTCACCGGTATGCCGCCAATTACCTGGATCGTTCTGGCCATGATCTGGTTCGGCATGGGTGATCGGACTGTGGTCTTTACCGTGGTCGTTGCCTGTTTCCCGATTATATTTGTCGGAGCCCTGCAAGGAACACGTACGCTGGAAGGCAGACTTTCGGAAATGGCCGACAGTTTTCACACCCCACGGTGGATGCGTTTTACCGATGTTTATCTGCCCCATGTGTTTTCCTACCTGTTTCCCGCCTGGATGGCAGCACTGGGAATGAGCTGGAAAATCGTGGTGATGGCTGAACTGCTCTCGGCCAATGACGGTCTCGGCGCGGCTCTGGCCATCACCCGTTCTCACCTGGATACCGCTGGCACGCTGGCTCTGGTGGTATTACTGGTCGGCTCATTGTTGATTATCGAATATATGCTGATGGAACCGGTCAAACGCGAGGTAGAACAGTGGCGCGATTAAATACGGGTAACGATAGCAAACTGACATTGAAAGTTGAGCAATTGAGCCACAGCTATGGCCCCTGTGAGGTACTGGAAGATATCAATTTTTGTCTTGAACAAGGCAGGGTGCTTTCCGTGGTCGGGCCAAGCGGCGGGGGTAAAACCACTTTGCTACATTTGTGCGGGGATCTCATGGAGGTTACAGAGGGCCGCATCGACAATCAGTTCGACAGTACCGCATTTGCTTTTCAGGAACCTCGCCTGCTGCCTTGGCAAAGCACGCTTGATAACATCGCCTACGGCCTGAAAGCACGGGGGGTTGGCAAAAAGGAAAGACTGGAACGCGCCACCGATATTGCCCTGCGCTTCGGTCTGGAAAGAGAAGACCTTGAAAAATTTCCCAAAGACCTGAGTGGCGGTATGCGCCAACGGGTGTCCTTTGCCCGCGCTCTGGTAGTAGAGCCACAACTGCTGTTTCTGGATGAGCCATTTTCCGCTCTGGATATCGGATTAAAACAGGAACTGCAACAGATTCTTATCGAACAGGTGGCCAACAAAGACCTGACCATCCTGTTTATCACCCATGACCTGATGGAAGCCGTTCGTCTCAGTGATCAAATTCTGCTTTTGGCCGCCGACCCTGGCAGAATTGTTCAGACCTTTGACCTGGTACATCCAAAAACACAGCGTAACGATATTTTTGTCTACGAAGAAACCGCCAGGCTGTTGTCTCAGCCACATATCGTTGAAACCTTTGAGTTGAACACAAATGCCTGATAATCATCCCGGTCAATTCAGCGAACGCCTGTCGGCCACTTTTGCCTACGCCTTCCGGCCCATGTTTATCCTGCTTCCGGGTTATCTGGCACTTTCCATTATTTTGTGGGGACTGGTGTGGTCAGGCAACTGGCCGTTCCCGTTTTTGCAAAATCCCTTGCACTGGCATATTTACGAAATGGTTTACGGCGCGGCCAGTGCAGGCATGATCGGCTTTGTGTTCACCGCCCTGCCGGAGTTTTATCCCGGTACCGCTCCCGTAATAAAAGGTAAAAACCTGCTCTGGATGACATTGCTCTGGCTTGTCGGTCGGCTTGCATTCTGGCTGATTGATCTGCTTGGCGTGCCTGTTGTGGCTTTAACCAACCTGCCTCTGCTGCTCTGGCTGATAGTCGTAGCAGCAAAACCCATCCTGACCGATCCGCTTCGCCGTCACCTCAGCCTGGCGGCAGCCCTGATCACCGTATTCGCCATACAGTGCTGGTTTTTTCTGGCTTCTTCTGGCCGGATTCAAGACGACCCGATGGCTATCCTCAAGGTTTCTCTCGGTGCATTTATTGTCTTGATACTGCTGGCCTTGCGTCGTATCAACACCGGCGCGATCAATCATTACCTGGATCACAACAATATTGATGAAACCTTTCTGGCTCGTCCGCCTTTTTATAATATTGCCATTCTCTGTGTCGTTCTGTTTACCATAACAGAGTATTTAATGCCATTCAGCCCGATCCTCGGATGGCTGGGCCTGGCAGCCATGGCCGCCATTCTCAATACCCTCAACGACTTCTTTATGGAGAAAACCGTTATCCTGTTTAAACCCTTTGTCTACCCGTTGATTATTATTTTACTTATGATGGCTACGGGCTATGGCATGATGGGCGTTGACCACATTGATGAGGGGTTTTACGGAATCAATCATTTCCGCCATTTTCTGACTACGGGTGTGCTCGGCCTGTCTTTCTATATGGTGATGGTGATTGTTGCCACCATTCATACCGGGCGCCCCATGCAAGCCAGCGTCTGTATTGATACAGGCGTGTGGCTGATTGTGGCAGCGACTCTGGTGCGCACCATGATTCCGTTTTTTATCGAACACGCCAATTTGATGTATATGAGTTCGGCAATACTGTGGGGGTCGGCATTCCTGCTGTACCTGGTGCGCTATTTCACCATTCTCAGCACACCCAGGCCGGATGGCAAGCCCGGATAACCTGCCTGCCGCAACTGCATATCAACCAATTAACCGGGTGATGATGTTGCGTATGAAACAAAAACACACAGGCGCTATGACAACTGATTTAAACAGCTTGTACCAACTTGTACCAAATAGAAGTAGAAGCGTTTTCTTGAGAAAAAAGCAAGCGAAAAGAGCAGGTTATGATTGGTGCCCAGGGCCGGAATCGAACCGGCACGGTGTTGCCACCGAGGGATTTTAAGTCCCTTGCGTCTACCAATTTCGCCACCTGGGCAGTACCTGATTCGGGGCGATGTCCCGATTGATTCGAGAGCGGCAATTTTAATGGTATTAATTGCAGGAATCAACAATTTCTCAACGAATGAAACCGCTCCGCTCCCGTACCATATCGTAACAGGGCAATGACGTTATTGCTGACGGCTTTCTTTTACCAGCACTGTATTATGATCCTGATGGGAGATCCGTTGTGCATTTATCTGCAGTTCCTCTTCCTGAACAACGTTTGGAAGAACAACACTACAGATAATACCAAAGACAAAAGTAACTATCGCAAGCATCGGGATAACTTTGATTGGCGCAGCCCGACCAATTTCCAAACTGACTGTTTGTTTCTTCACCATGATTGGAATACCTGTTAGTTGAGACAAATGGCCCGACAACACACCCCTCACCGTGAACTCCACTGTCTGGAATCCGGTATGTTTATCTTACCCTGAAAATAAAAAGGCAACTGTCAAAGAATGCAATACTTGCTGCATTTACCGTGCTGTTTAAACACACCTCTTTCGTTATTCCTGTCGGCCTGTTTGAAGTGCCCGACACGGATACGCTATACTCTGCGTAATCGAATTGACGCAGTGTTATCATGGCAAGGTCTTTCAAGCAAGGTTGGAATGAGTGTTACAGATGCGGACACTGGGTATCGGGTGCTCTTTAAATAAAAAAACATACCTGTAGACAATAGAGAACAATATAGCCAAGTCTGGTCGAATCAAAGACTTGCTGACAGGCGCGAGAAGAGCAGTTTCTTCCCGGTTCGACAGAGACGTAATTGATTTTTTGGTATCGAACGCAATTGGTGCGTTGTTCCAGACACACTTTCATTTTTTATCAATTTTCAGAGAAATAAATGGACGCAATTCTGCACGAACTCGTACTGCATTGGGAGGCAATCAAGGCTTTCTTTGCGATCGACCCCGAACGGTTATCCGACCCGGATATTCTGGTTCGCCTGGGCATTCAAATTGCCTTGCTTTTTTGTTCTGCATTCTTTTCCGGGTCAGAAACGGCCCTGTTTTCCCTGTCTCGCCTCGACCTTGAGCGATTGCGAAAACAAAAACATCCCCAATCTGCCAATCTGCATGAGTTACTCGACCAGCCCCGAAGGCTGATTATTTCCATTCTGTGCGGAAATGAACTTGTCAATATCGCCGCTGCTGCCAATATGACAGGGTTACTTCTGGCGCTTTACGATGAATCCAAGGCAGGCTGGATTACCATCTTCGTTATGGTTCCCCTCATTCTGCTGTTTGGTGAAGTCACCCCCAAAACCATCGCGGTTGCCAACCCGGTAAGAATCAGCTCAGGCCTTGTTGCGCATCCCATCAGCATATGGGTCAAAGTTGTCGCTCCTATACGTTGGGCCATTCGAGGCATTTCAGATCGAATTACAACCATTTTCGTCGGACAGGAAATGGCCGCCGATAATCTGCTGCAAGTCGATGAGTTTAAGAGTCTTGTAGAAGAAGTGGCACATGAGGGTGAGTTGGACGCTACGGAACGCGCTCTGATTTACAACCTTCTCGAATCCGGTGATACAGAGATTGTTGAAATCATGACACCAAGAACCCGTATCAAATTCCTGAATGGAGAACAGCCGGTTGCCCAATTGATAGAGCAATTCAAACGATTCCGTCACCCCAGGGTACCCGTGTACCTTCAACATAGAGACAATGTGATCGGTTTTCTCCACGCAGAGGATATCCTTCGCCTGATACTGGACGGCATCGAGCTCGAACAATTAACCCTGCAGGAAATCATACACCCCCCCGTCGTTGTACCCCTGACGAAAAAAGTGGATGAAATGTTTGATTTTTTCCAGACCAACAGGGCAAGAGCGGCTGTTGTGCTGAATGAGTATGGGGGTGTGGAAGGTTTTCTGACCATGAAGGACGTACTCACTTTCATTTTTGGACAAATCTCGGATGACATTTCAGGCTCGGAGCTGTACCAGGAAAGGGACGAAAACAGCTACATCCTTCCTGGTGATATGAAGCTCAATGACTTCAACAACCTGACCAATTTTGGAATCGAAGACCCCCGCATGACAACGATTGGAGGCGTCGCATTCAGGCATCTGGATCACCTGCCGGTTGAAGGCGACCAGGTAAACGTGGAGGGCATTACCATTACGGTGATGGAAATGGATGTCCACCGTATTGCGAAAGTGAGGGTCAGTTACAGAGCATTCAAGGAAGAAGAAACATCCAGACCCAAAGACAATAAGGATACCAGGGAAGACAAGGACAAATCGAAAAAAGAAACCGATACAGGTACAGATGAGGCCCGGGCAGACGGTTCGAAAAAGCATTCTGAAAACCCTGAAAACCTGGCCAATACGGAGGCCCCGGATTTCCCGGAGGAACAATCCGCACCGAAGTCGGACACACAAAAGTCGAACGAGGTTGAACCGGATTTGGCCGATACTTCCAGTGATAGTACTCCCTCTGCTATCAATACCAAGGTAAAGGAGTAAGCAAATGGATTATTTGATTATTGGTATTTCAATGATAATACTGCTTTTGCTGAAAGGTTTTTTTTCCGGTTCGGAAATCGCCCTGGTTAATGCTGACAAACTGAAACTCAATCACAAATCCAAGCAAGGCCAGAAAGGGGCAACCATGGTTCTTGAACTGTTCAAGAAGCCCGATGTCATGCTGGGAACCACCCTGGTAGGAACCAATATTTCAACCATAGCTCTAACCACTATTGGCACCATGCAAATGGTCGCACATTTCGGTGAACTGGGTGACCTGTATGCCTTTATCGTGTTTACTCCCCTGTTCCTGATTATTGGTGAGATTGTTCCCAAAAGCGTCTACCAGCAAAAATCCGACACCATTGCGCCAATTGTTGTTTTTCCACTCAAGTTTTTTTCCCTGTTGTTTTCGCCTCTTGTATTCGTCTTTTCACGTGTGGCCCGACTGGCCGCCCGTTTGGCCGGTGGTGGTAAAAATCAACAAAACGTTTTTATCACCCGGGAACAGATACGAACGGTCGTCGAGATGGCGGAGCGCGGGGCAAACGTTGATGCATTTGACAGAGGCAGAATCAAACGGGTGATCAGATTTGCCGAAACGACAGTCGGAGAAGCGATGATTCCCATTGCCGAAGTGAAAGCAATTAACCGACACCTGAATACATCTGACGCCATTCGAACAGTCAGAAGAAAGGGCTATAACCGTCTCCCTGTTTTTAAAACCAACATCAGCAACGTCATAGGAATTGTCACCCTGACTACCTGGGATATGATGGATTCCGAACTGCGAGCAAAGCCGTTGAAGGAGTTGGTAAAACCGGCCTTGTACGTGTCTCCATTTCAAACCATTGATCATTTGTTACCCATACTGAAACGCAGGGAAGATCACATGGCCATAGTGGTAGATGAATTTGGTTCAGCCATCGGCATCATAACCATGGAAGATATTCTTGAGGAAGTCGTGGGTGAAATCGATGTAGGATATGATTTTGACGAATACCTCCCCAAAAAGAAACATGCCTACGAAATGGTTGAAGACGATGTCTACCTGGTTCATTCCCGACTCCCCATATCCGAAGCCAATGAAGTGTTCGGTATTAACCTGCCCGCTACCGAATCTCACACTATTGGTGGCCTGGTGGTAGCAAGGCTGAGGCATATTCCCAAAGAGGGTGAATCGATCATTGAATCCGGAATGAAAATCACCGTGATAGAAGCGACAGAACGCAGTATCACGCGATTGAGGGTTGAAAGTATCTGACATTCAACCCGGTTCTGATACGCAACAACCCAAATGCGATCCCCCACTATCTCCCCTGAAATCCAGAGGACGTAATTATGAGCGAACAAAAGACACAAGCATCTTCAAATATCCTTTTGACCTCCAGGAAAAATGGCGTACTGACGATAACAATGAATCAGCCAAAGAGACTGAATGGCTGGACAATGGACATGATGGATTCGTTTAAAGCGGCTTTTTTACAAGCCGGAAAGGACGATGAAATAAAAGCTGTGATCTTCACCGGAACCGGGAATTATTATTCTGCCGGAGTGAATCTGGGCGGAACCATGAAACCATCACACCCCAGAACCATGCATCGTTTTGTCGTCGACTATAACCGGACTTTATTTGAAACCTTTTTGGAATGCCCGAAACCGATTCTGGTCGCGGTAAATGGCCCGGCTATTGGCGCCAGTGTCACCTCTGCCGCATTGTGTGATGCCATTATCGCCTCTGAAAAAGCCACTTTTTCTACCCCTTTTGCCTCACTAGGCATCACACCGGAGGGTTGCTCCAGCATCCAGTTTGAACGGATCATGGGCAAAAAAAATGCCCAACGCATGCTCGGCAAGGAAGGCTGGAAGCCAACCGCAGCAGAGGCACTGGAAGCCGGTCTGGTAAAATGGGTTGTACCTGATAACCGCCTGTCTGATGAGGCCCAGCGCATAGCCGAAGAATGGGTGGAGCAAGGTGTCACCAGAAGTTATCCGGGTGGCAGCACGCTGGAGGAACTGGAGGAGGTCAACAAACGCGAATCAGTGCAACTGGCCGACGCATTTACGGAATCACCCTTTCTTAAGGAACAGGCTGTATTTTTGTTTCGCAAGAAAAAGTGGCTACCTGCAGCCATGTTTTTCAGTGCCTGGGCTCTGAGGCCTCTATGGTCTCGACTGTTATAACAAATTCAACCGATGGCACAGAAATGACCGTTGCAACAAAAAAATCTTGCAACTGAAACAGCTACAGTTTTGGTTGGCAGTTACCAGCACCGGCTGGCAAAATATTCACGCAGTTGAGCTGCAGACTCGGCTGCGTTGGATTGGCAGACAAACAAGCCAATTTGTTCGTAGCCGCCCATCAACTGTACTTTCGTCAAGAATTCCAGGTACAGACCGCAGCCCGGCCCGTTGTTCACGGTCAGGTTATAAGCCGGGGTCATTCCCATATTCTCCATCAAGGCTATTATCGCCTGAATCGCCTCCTGCATTGCCAGCACCACCTGCTCCGACTCTCCGGGGCCGAGTTGATGCAAAAAGCGTTTGCCTGTGTCCTTGACCAGAAGCAGCATATCAAGAGGCCGCTTCATAAAATAAGGTACAACCAAAACAACGTCACCGTAATCTTTTACCTGCAGGTCGGGCGGGTTTTCTTCGATCATATACTGGCTGAACGATTTGGACATCCGTTGGCGAAACCGCAAATTATTATAGAATTGTTGAGGCAGTATATTACTGTAAGCAATTTGTTGATGACCGTGAGACAAGGTCGCTCCGGCCGTCCGGCCATAGTTTTTGATAATGGACACGTATCCGCTGACAACTTTGCCATTTTTCGCTTGTCTTGACTGCGACATAAAATCAGTGGGTTGAGCAACCAGCGTTTCTTCCAATACTGCCAGGCGCTGGAAACTGACAAGCGCGTCTTCAAAAGGCATATTGTGCCAGTCCCTGTCATGGAGAGAAGAAGTCCATTGCAAGAAGTGAAAGCCATAAGAGGTTCTTCCCTTATGGAGAGGATCCTCAAACAGTTGGTAGTCCGGGTGTTCATCCGGAACAACATCGACAGGAAGGAGCATTGGATACAGATTCTTGTTAATAAAGGTAAAGCCTTCACTGTGTTCAGCCAAATCCAGAATATTGCTGGTCGCCCCCTCACAAATCGGACAGGGAGTATTATCCGTACCCCCTGATTTCTCGCTAATGGCATGAAGCCGCCTGGATCGTGCCGGATTATAAATGACCAGAGTGCCCTGTCTGGGATCAATCTGGCAAACCCCGTCCGGTGCCGCGTTTTTTAACAGAACGTCTTCATCGACGTTTTGCAGTATTTGCTCAAACTTGAGATCAGAGATATTCAGACTAAAGGCGATTTTTTTGGCCTGCTGTAATGACAAACCCCGTTTCATTTTTCATTAACTCTTACAGATTTCTTCAAGCCAAACAGATGCGCGACAAATCCAAATGGCACAACGCTGCAGCAATCAGGCAGTGCGATTCAGGCAGTGTCGGCTTCCCTGGTCATTTTGGGTGAATCGTATTATCCAACAGTTTTTTAAGCTGATCTATACGCCCGGTATCAATTTCCCCGCCGTCCCTGTCACCTATCTCAAAAACGACATTCGAACTGAATTTTCCGGTTCGCAGTTTTGCATGATGCACACTAAACAGGTTTTCCGCAAACAGTTTGCCAATCAGATAGGCCAATCCCATCTGGTTGGGAACCGAAACCAGTTTCACGTTAACAATCCGGGTATCTCGCAGCTTGAGCTGTATTTCAGAGTCCTCATCACTCACCTCGACAGAAGAGCCTTCCAGATTGATCCTGGAGTGCACATCATACGAACCCTCAACGGCCAACTGCATATCCCCGACAAAGGACTGAACCAGTCTATCCTGTTCAGAATAGGCTGGCAGAGGCGCTTCAAGCAAAAACACATTGCAGGCTATCCCGTCATCTCGGGTGAATATATTGGCTTCTGATATATTGCTCTTTTTAACCGCTATGACGCCACACAATTCGGCAAATAAGCCGGGTTTATCTCGTGACACCACAATGAACTTGGAAATACCATCACTTTCAAGAACGGGAGACACGAGGCAGGTCTGTTTCTCTTTAAGAAGACGATTGATCATAAACAACTGATCCACCACCAGCGATGGGGAATCACTCATTTGCGACAGATAACTATCGGATACCAGGGAAAAGTGCTTCTCAATTTCAGACGCAGTCAAGGTTTTTTCTTCAGGTAAATAGGCATTCCGCTTTCTGGCTTCGTGGAAAACAATATGCTTTAACTGGTCTCGAACATAGATATGACTGCGATCGTTATCAATATACTCATAGGTTTTATCATAGAGAATACGAAGCCAGCGACCCTTCGATTTTGTCCACTTTTCAGGGTTGGCAGTACACATATCCGTATAGGATAGCAAATAGAGCATGGTCAGAAATTCTTTATCCGGAATCAGTACCGCCAGTGACTCGATCAGGGCCGGATCAGACGCTCGCTCATTCTGGGAGCTGCTCGGCATCACAGTGTGCAACTCCACTAACAAAGCCATTCTCCGCGCATCTCTTTCCGAAAAATTAAACTTTTTTGAAAATGACTGGGCCATATTGGCACCGATTGTTGCGTGTTCACCAGGGTACTTCTCGATTGGCTTGGCAATATCGTGCAACAACGCTGCCGCATAAAGAATCTCCGGGCGTTGGATGGCAGAGATGCGATCCGCGATTGACGTGAGGTGACCATGATTTGCCCACCTTTCCACATTCTTGACATCGATGCGTTTGACAAAGCTGTTGGCTCGCGAGATGAACAAGGGCACGTCGGAAGTATTTCGAATATCATCAACAGCCCGCTGGTATTCCTCCAAAGATCGCTCGAACCGCTGCTTGACATCCGGCTTGCCAATCACAAAAAGGATAAAGTCCAGCTCCTGGGTCATGGCCAGAATATGATTGTCGATGGTCAAGGTATTGAACGTCGCATGCACACCCTGCTCGACAAAATTAACTATTTTTTTGAAGGGTGGATAAACACGCGTCAGTATACCTGTGTCATTCATCAAACGAAGCGCATCCCCAACTTCACCTGTTTCATTCAGGATTTCCCTGAAAAGCACTCTTTGCTCTTCTTTGCGAAAGACAGAATTATCCTTGATTCCATTCACCTGAGCGCGCAACCGCCTTTGAAACGAATAATCTATCGGATCATTTTGCAAACGGTATTGGAAATCACGCACAAGCAAAAGGCTTTGCTCCGCAACAGACTTGTCCTTACCACGGGATTTCTTTTTTTCTATTTGTTTTAAACGGTACTCATACGGTGAATTGACCGTATCCTGAAGATTCCGCATGATTCGGCTCAGCACTTTGCCCTGGCGAATCAACTCGGACGCAAAATCTTCCCCCTTGCCTTTCTCACCATAAAGCAATTCAGCCAGAAGCTCTGCATTTTTATTGATGTCTATCTCGTTTACCTTTGCCGAGCCAATGGGCACTTCCCCGGGGCAAAGTATATGCAGGGCGCATTTTGTCCGGCGGATAAAGTCCGATGCCGTTTTGAACACCTCTATGGCATCAATTTCTTCTTCCGGTGTGTCTGCATCAAAGGTAATGGCGTTGTAAATTTCTCTTTCACGACCATGTAATGCAAGCAGTTTTTTAATCCAGTGAAAGGTATCCAAATCCCTGAAGCCACCGGGCGCATCCTTAAGGTTTCTATCTGCCAGCGTTCCTTTTTTGTGGGTGTCGTATCTCATATCACGAAGCCGATCAAAATAGGTTAGCAAGGGTTCGGTATACCTTTTGAGAGACCGGTTCGTGTTTTCCAGGTAGCGGTCAAAACAGGCCTCATCGCCAAATACGAAGCGAGAGGTGATACGCGTTGTACACATTTGACAGGTGTCATCGTCCACAGGACGCTCAAGCTGAACATCGGCGAAGTCAAATGCCAGATTCCAGGCTATGCCGACTTTGCGAAGCTCGTTTTGGAGAAGCGCGATTTTCGACGCGATTAAATCTGCAGGAATATCGGAGTTTGGGGCAACAATAAGAAAGTCAACATCAGACTTCAGCCCCATGGTCTTGCCGCCATAGCCCCCTACAGCAACCAGAGCAAGACGGTAATCGGAAAACAGACCCTGGATTTCACACTTGTGAATGCTGGAAACGGTGATGTTATCGTTGAGCAGGGTTGTCCACTCAGACAAGGCACGCCCAATCCCCTTTTGAGCGGTAACACTCGCCAATGCCTGTGCGAACTTCCGACGAAATAACGAGGCATCCGCAATTTCCCTGTCAGGAGCCAGCAACTCACTGATGACCAGGCGTGTTTTTTTCGAAAGCGATTGCAAATAGGACGTTTTTGCCATGACTGTCATGTTTGTTGTCGATAACCTGAATGAACTATTACGCTATATAGCTGACAATTAAATAAACAACAGGGCCATCCGACAACGTTGTCACTAATCCAGTTTGCTGTCAATTTTTTTAATCTGAACCCCCAGGATTTTAATTTTTTTTTCGATCAGTTTCTTTTCACTTTTTGACCTGGTGTGCTTCAGACGATGACGAAGTTTCTGGCGTTTTATGTTCAGTTCACGACGGAGTTCTTCGTATGTTTCAGCATGCTTCAGTTTTTTTGTAAACTTACCGCGAAATAAATCTTTTATTTCCTCTATCACCTGGTTACGCATAGTGTGAACTACCTCGAACGTATTTCGTCAATTTCCCGGGGTAAAAGAGCGACTTCTCGCTGAATGAAAGCAGTATCTTTATCTTTCCCGACAAACAGGCTTTCCCCGAACTCAATCAAGCACTTGCAAACATCCAGTGTATAGCTGCTGTCATTTAACACAGACGTCCCCATTGCCGGTGTAATGGAGCCTTTTCTTAACCAGTTGGCAACCTGATCCTGACGTTCCTTTTCGTTATCAATAACGAGCAGCTTGAGCGCATCCATCGAAAGGAGCTCTGAGCTGTTTTCACCACTTTTCGAGGCCTCGAGCAACTCCCTCAGTATGGTAATTATTTGAACTCTCATTGCATTGTACAAGTGCCGAATATGAATATTTTGTGAAGTTATTCCGGGGACGAGGTTTGTGCGCAAGTGTTTGGTATCCTTAACCGCTTCGACCAGCTTCTGGTTGGCTACTCGCAACCAGTGAATCCGGCCGGATTGATCAGCCTCCCAATTGAAATCCACTTTGGTTATAAACAATACAATTTCACCAAATAACACTTTAATCCTGTTTTCATAGACACTTTCCATATCATAATCATTTGCCCTGACCGAATCATAAACCACCTGCTCCACGGGCACATCCTGCTTGACAGTTTCCGGCGAAATACAGATTCCTCTGGCAATAATTTCAAATGCATTTTCAAACACATGCAAGGTTTCATTCCGAACTGCTTCTACAGCCGTATCAGGAAATTCCAGAGCCGACTTCAAGAGGTAGACAGGCGCATCCACATCTTTGGCCGTACCTCTTATTGTGCGCTCCAGGAACACGACCAGTTTACTGGCAAATGGCAACATAACAATGACACCGAGCAGATTGAACAGCGTATGAAACACTGCCAGTTTCAGGGTGTAATCATCAGGCGCGATACCCACTATTTCACTCACACTGTCTACAGCGAAAACAAACTGAGCCATAAATATAACCGCCAGCAAACCTGTAACCATGTTAAATATAAGATGTGCTGCAGCCAGTCGCTTGCCTTGTTCATTGGCACCCAAAGCACCAAGTATTGCGGTGATTGTCGTACCTACATTAGCCCCGATGGCCAAAGCCAGAGCATTTTCATAACTGATCTGACCCGCTGCAAGTGCCGTAATAATCAACACCAGGGTCGCATGACTGGATTGCATAATGACAGTGGCGGCAATACCTATCCCGGCGAACAGAAACAGGCCCGGGTAGCCCGTCACTGAAAACTGTGTAAGATCGATGGTATCCTTGAAGGCTTCAAATCCATCTTTCATATAGTGGATACCCAAAAAAAGAAAACCCAGCCCTGCCAGAATGTACCCCACTCCCTTAAGGTATTTTGATTTTTGAAAAATCAGCAAAATACCAAAAACCAGCATGGGCATGGCATAGGCCGAAATTTTTACCTTGAGGCCGAAACCGGCAATTAACCAGGCTCCGGTCGTGGTTCCAATGTTGGCACCGAAGACAATGCCTATGCCGGCCATCAACTCCAGCAGGCCGGCACTGAGAAATGATATGGTAATCACAGAAACCAGCGAACTGGACTGCATCAAGGTAGTTGAAACAACACCAAAGATCAGGCTTTTGGAAAGAGTATTTGTCGTATTTTTAAGAATTTTTTCAAGCAGACCACCGGTGAATGCCTTGAACCCCTGTTCCAGAGAAAGCATTCCAAAAAGAAAAATAGCAACGCCCGCCGCGATCTGGGTGAAGTCAGCGCTTAACCACAGGCCATAGGCCAGGATGCCTGCAAGACAGGAAAATATAATTTTTTTATACATATTTTTAATTTCACGTCATATATTTGAAATATAGATAAGCTATGATCAGGATGACCCATTCCCGGAGAGTCAGAGCGTTAATACACTCAAGATCATACTGAAAATGATGCAGACTCGCTGAATGAGAGCTTGAGGGAAATTGTAAGCGAAAGGCCCAACGAAAAAAGCCAGTCCCAAGAGACTGGCTTTTTTCCTGTTAGCCTGCAGGGCTAGAGTTTCTGTTCCAACTCTGGCAATGCATCAAACAAATCAGCAACCAGGCCGTAATCAGAAACCTGAAAGATCGGTGCTTCTTCGTCTTTGTTGATAGCAACAATAACTTTACTGTCAGCCATACCTGCCAGGTGCTGAATCGCACCAGAGATACCAACAGCAATATAGAGCTGAGGAGCGACGATTTTACCGGTTTGACCAACCTGCATATCATTAGGCACAAAACCGGCATCGACTGCGGCTCGTGATGCACCCAAAGCCGCGCCCAACTTGTCTGCAACAGCTTCCAGCAGCTTGAAGTTATCCCCATTCTGCATGCCACGACCGCCAGCAATAACAATAGAGGCAGATGTCAGGTCAGGACGATCAGACTTGGCAATCTCTTCATTGACGAAAGTAGATAAACCGGTGTCGGTGACAGCACTGACAGTTTCAATTGCTGCAGAACCACCCTCGGCAGAAACGGCGTCAAACGCAGTGCCACGGACGGTGATCACTTTAACACTGTCATTTGATTTCACGGTGGCAATCGCGTTACCCGCGTAAATCGGACGGGTAAAGGTATCCGCTGACTCGACTCCAATAATTTCGGAAATCTGCGCAACATCCAGCAATGCAGCAGCACGCGGCAACGCATCCTTTCCTGTCGTACCGGCTGCACTCAGAATATGAGTATAGTCCTTGCTGACTTCAACAATCAAAGCAGCCAGGTTTTCAGCCAACTGGTTTGCGTAGGCAGCATTATCGGCAACAAGCACTTTAGCCACACCATCAATCCTGGCCGCTGCTTCAGCTGCAGCACCCACACCTTCACCAGCAATCAGTATACTGATATCTCCGCCGATTTCCCTGGCGGCTGCAACGACATTCAAGGTAACACCTTTGACTGATGCGTTGTCATGATCTGCGATAATTAAAATGCTCATCTTTAAATCACCTTCGCTTCATTTTTCAGTTTATCGACCAACTCTTCAACACTGCCAACTTTTATGCCAGCCTGACGTTGAGGTGGGTTATCGACTTTTACAGTAGTCAAGCGAGGAGCGACATCAACACCCAGGTCAGCAGGGGTTGTCGTTTCTAGCGGCTTTTTCTTCGCCTTCATAATATTGGGCAAAGAAGCATAACGCGGCTCGTTCAAACGCAAATCAGCCGTAATCACGGCTGGCAAACCAAGCGAGACCGTCATCAGACCACCGTCAATTTCACGAGAGACAGTCAGTTTGTCACCATCAACCGTCAATTCTGAAGCGAATGTTCCCTGAGGCATACCCGCCAATCCGGCAAGCATTTGCCCTGTTTGGTTGTTATCGCTATCGATAGACTGTTTACCCAGTACAACCAGATTTGGCTGCTCTTTGTCGACGATTGCCTTAAGCACCCTGGCTGCAGCCAAAGACTGAATTTCTTCGTCAGTTTCTACAAGAATCCCTCTGTCAGCGCCGAGTGCCAGAGCGGTACGAATCTGCTCCTGAGCAGCTTTGGGGCCAATGGATACCACAACGATTTCGGTGGCAACGCCTTTTTCTTTCAATCGAACAGCTTCTTCAACAGCGATTTCACAGAAAGGGTTCATAGCCATCTTTACATTGGTCAGATCAACACCAGTGTTGTCAGGCTTTACACGTACTTTAACGTTATAATCGATAACTCTTTTTACAGCGACCAGAACCTTCATAGATTCCTCGTTTATAAGCAATGAATTTAAGTTAACCATTTAATCAGCAGCACTTCAAAACAACTCAAATAAACAACAAACGACTAAAACCAAACAGCATAGACATTCATCTCTTTGTATTTTGAAATTAGCAATACAGAAGACTAAAACCATGAAAACACCCGTTCATCTTGTCGGTTGGACTGTATCGGCAAAACCGACCACAGACCAAAAGGCGGCGTTCCGGTTACTGGTTCAGGCTTCAGGCAGGCTAATTGCTTCGGGGCCAATAAAGCAGTTAACACTGATCAAATAATGCGCATGACAGGCATGCAGTAACGTCGTAATACTGAACGGAAAATTTAATTTGGTCAATAGCATTCGTTCTTATTAAGCTGTTTTTTATAAAAAACATACCACTGACCCAAAGTTACAAATGATTACACGATTGTTGACCGGCCTCGCCGGTTTCATTCAAACGTTTGTTTGAGATCAATTTTTTGATGCAGTTTTACGCTTAGAATCCCGTATGGCATTTTGTCATGCCGAGATGCTCGCTATTTGGAAAACAATTCAGGCAACACCGATTTAACAAAAAGCAGCCGTTTGTTATTCACTATAATTAGCTGTGGTGAGGAATTTAATTATAACTTTGGAGGAGACCGATTATGGAACGCGAATCTATGGAGTTTGACGTTCTAATCGTTGGTGGCGGGCCTGCCGGGCTTTCTGCAGCTTGCCGGGTAATGCAACTTGCTCAGGAAACCGGTGAGGAAATCACCGTTTGCGTTGTTGAGAAAGGTTCAGAGGTGGGCGCTCACATCCTGGCTGGTACCGTTTTTGAAACAACCGCACTGGACGAGCTGTTCCCTGACTGGAAAGAAATGGGTGCGCCCGTTACCACTGAAGTAAAACGGGATGACATTTTCGTTCTTCCGAACCAGAGTCGCGGAATAAAAATACCCAATGCTCTCACTCCAAAAAACATGCACAATGAAAATAACTACATTATCAGCCTTGCCAATCTTACCCGGTGGCTGGGTGAGCAGGCCGAGGGAATGGGCATTGAAGTTTACCCCGGCTTTGCTGCCTCGGAGATTCTTTACCGCGAAGATGGCAGCGTCAAGGGTATCGCTACCGGAGACATGGGGCTGGACAAGGAAGGAAATCAAAAGGACAGCTACATGCCAGGCATGGAACTCCATGCCAAATACACCCTGTTTACCGAAGGCTGTCGCGGACATCTGGGCAAGCAGTTGATCAAACAGTTCCGGCTTGATGAAGGTAAGGATGCCCAGCACTATGGCATTGGCATCAAAGAGTTGTGGGATATCGACCCTGAAAAACACGTAGAAGGTCTGGTGTCACATACTACAGGCTGGCCTTTGATAGAGACCGGATCGACCGGTGGCTCGTTCCTGTACCACATGGAGAACAACCAGGTGGTTGTCGGGCTCATTACTGACCTGGCTTACAAAAATGCTCACCTCAGCCCGTTTGACGAATTTCAGCGCTTGAAGCTGAACCCGGTCATCAGTCAATACCTGGAAGGTGGCAAGCGAATCTCCTATGGCGCAAGGGCAATCACCAAGGGTGGTTACAACTCGCTACCCAAAATGACCTTCCCTGGCGGCCTGCTGCTCGGCTGCGACGCGGGTACATTGAACTTTTCCAAAATCAAAGGCACTCACACCGCAATGAAGAGCGGTATGATTGCAGCCGAGGCAGTTGTTGGTGCCCTCAAGGCCGGTAAAACAGGCAACGAGGAACTGGTCGAGTTCGAACAAATGTTCAAGGAGTCCTGGCTGTTCAAAGAACTCTACGACGAAAGAAACTTTGGCCCGGCAATGCACAAGTTTGGCAATGTGATTGGTGGTATGGTCGCGTTTTTCGAGCAGAATATTTTGCGTCGCAGTCTTCCGTTCACATTCCACGATACAACAGAAGACTACGCGATGATGAAACCTGCTTCCGAATGCAAGCAGATCGAGTATCCGAAACCGGATAACAAGCTGACCTTTGACAAGCTGTCTTCCGTGTTCCTGTCCAACACCAACCATGAAGAAGAGCAGCCCTGTCACCTGAAACTGACAGATCCCGACATACCTATCAAGGAAAACCTGCCCAAATTTGATGAGCCTGCCCAGCGATACTGCCCTGCCGGTGTTTATGAGGTAATGGATCAGGAAGATGGTTCCAAGGTCTTCCAGATTAACGCAGCAAACTGTGTCCACTGCAAGACCTGTGACATCAAGGATCCGGCTCAAAATATTACCTGGGTAACCCCGGAAGGCGGCGGCGGCCCCAACTACCCCAACATGTAACCCATTGAAAATAAAGGGAAAAGAGAGAAAATTTCGCTCTTTTCCCTTTCTTCAGTCAGCTTTCCAGGGGATAAAACACACCACTGCTGTATACACCAAAAACCTCCCTTCCCTCTTTTGTTTCTGGCACAGCAATTTCCGCCAGCCGGTAAAACACGGTTCTTGAAATTATCCCGGTCAGATTCCCTCTGACTGTCGCTGTGGGAACTGCTTCATTTTTTGTCTGCTCAATCTGTATCGGGTGATTTTTATCGACAGCGAAGTGATCCCCGGTGGACGTAGTAAACAAAATAACCTGTTGCTCCCCCTCTCCCTCAATTTTCATATCGGTAATGAAGAATGGAGCAACTTCCACCGAAATGCGCCATTTTTCATAGGGGGTCACTAAAAAATATTCCCCTTCTTCCATTTTCAGGATACCGGAAAACAGATTTACGCTTTTTTGACGCTTGATCTCCTGCCCCTGATATCGCCACACTCCCTCACGGGTAATGACAATATCAATATCGCCGCTCAAGGGAGGGTTCCAAAGGTGAACGGGTGGCAAGCGCTTTTCTTCCGGATTCTGCATCGAACCGAGCCTGTCGGCCAACTCGTCTGCTTTGTTCACGACTATAATCCTCTTTGCCACTCTTGCCGCAATGGAATCGACCCGGGTTTATTCAACGCCAAATCAATTTTATCCAGCATCGCCTGTTTGTCTTCACCAAGATTGCCCTTGAGCACCAGGTAATTTGAGGCGTGGTCTGACCTGAATACCGTATTCTCCAACTCAAAGCTGTCGATTAACAGCCTGATCTCCTCAAAAAGCCCGTTTTGGCAAAGCGGCTCATAGTCACCATTGAACCCGGCCCGAAATCGCTCTTCCCCGAGGGGAAAAGACACCACCAGTGTTGAAACAAATTCGGGCTGTGTTTCATTCATTAGCCTGGCACTGTTGATGGCATGCTGTCGGGAATATTTTCGCCCGCCCAGACCGTTCAGGATCATCACTGACGACTTTATTCCGGCAGCTTTCAGTTTAAGCAGTGCATCTTTGGAGGACTCGAATGTTTCTCCCTTCTTCACCAGCTCCAGCACTTTGTCATCGCCGGACTCGCAGCCCACATAAACCATCGACAAACCGAGTTCTCTCAATTCTCTTAGCTGCTCAACCGATTTTTTCTTTACATTTCGGGGCAAACAGTAGGCAGTCACCCTTTCCATGTACGGAAAGTGCTCACCGATACACAGCAAAATATCCTTTAGCCGACGAAAAGATAACGTCATGGCATCACCATCAGCCAGGAAAAATCGGGAAATACCAGGCTGCAGGGCTGCTATCCCCTTTACCTCTTTTTCAATTTCGTCCCGGGGTTTGGGTTTGAACTTTTTCTGCGGCTCCTGGTACATCTCACAAAAGCTGCATTGATTATAGGAGCACCCGTTGGTAACTTGGAGGATCAGTGATCTCGCCTCTGAAGGTGGGCGAAAAACCGGCTCTATATATTCTATTGGAAAGCCTCTCATTATTTCCCATTTCCGTTATACTGTCGTTTCATTGCATTTGAACACGGCCACCATTTTGAATACAAACACTGCGTTTGTCCGCCAACGCCGCTATCAGGCAGGCCAATGCGTCATTATACGACTTTTTACAATTATTTGATCTGACTATGACTGATTTATCCACACTGTTTCCGGTAAATACAAATATATGCTACCTCAATCACGCAGCGGTCGCGCCCTGGTCACAATCCACCGCTGACTGTGTTGTACAGTTCGCCAGGGAGAATGCTGAACTGGGAGCGACGGAGTATCCCAAATGGCTTGGCGTTGAAGCGGATTTACGAAACAATCTGAAACGCCTGCTGAACGCACGATCCACCAGTGAAATTGCATTGGTGAAAAACACGTCCGAGGGACTGTCTTTTATTGCATCCGGCCTGGACTGGCAGGCGGGGGATGAAGTCGTTATCACCAACCAGGAATTTCCCTCAAACTACATTGTCTGGGAGTCACTGATTCCTGAAGGTGTCACCGTAACCGCTGTCAATATCTCCAACCCTGAAACCGCCACAGATGCCCTGTGCCACGCCATCAGCGAAAGGATAAAACTGGTTTCGGTCAGTTCAGTGCAATACGCCAGCGGGCTCAGACTGGATTTGAAACGCATCGGTGACAGGTGTGTTGCTACAGACACCCTGTTCTGTGTGGATGCCATACAGAGTCTTGGCGTATTGCCCATGGACTGCCAGGAAACAAGCGCAGACTTTATTGTCGCAGACGGCCATAAGTGGCTGTTAGGGCCAGAGGGGCTGGGTGTATTCTACATCAAAAAAGAAACCATCCCCCGGTTGACCGTTTCTGAATATGGCTGGCATATGGTCAAACAGCGGGGAAATTACGACATTCACGAGTGGGAAATAGCGGATGATGCAAAGCGTTTCGAGTGGGCAGCCCCAATCTGCTTTGCACCCATGCCCTGAATGCAAGCCTGAAGATGTTGCTGGACAGAGGCTTGTCAACCATAGAGCGGGAAGTGAGCGAGAAAGTCGATTTCCTTATCGAGAAACTGGAACAGATTCCCGGCTGCACCATACTGTCGCCAAAGCAGAAACCACTCAGGGCAGGGATTGTTACCTTTAAAATCAATGGCGCTGACCATCACGAGCTGTATAGAAGGCTTATGGATAACAGGGTGATCTGCGCCTGCCGGGGCGGCGGCATACGCTTCTCCCCACACTTCCACACTCCCGAAGGGAGCCTGCAACAGGCCGTTGACCAGGTGAAAGCACTGGCCGGGTTATCACCAGAATGACCCGGGCCGATTTCGTCACGCGAGCAAATGCTCTTTTTGCCCGCTGTTCCTCTGGTACACCCATTGTTAAACCGGCTCCGGTTTAACCGCCCAAATGTTCCTCCCTGGAAAGCACAAACTCGACATCTGTGCTCTGCTGTGCCAGCATCAGTGTTGTCACCACTTCGGAAATTTTCTTGTTCTCGAACAAAATGACATACAAACCCGTCACCAGCGGCATGTAAATCTTACTCTGCTGCGCCTGCCTGTGTACCTGAACCACGGTGTTAACACCCTCGGCCACTTCGCCAAGCGCGCCCACAGCCTCATCAAGTGATTGCCCTTTCCCTACCGCATAACCCACGCGAAAGTTGCGACTCAGCGGGGACGAGCAAGTGACGATAAGGTCACCCACCCCGGCCAGACCAAGAAAGGTCAGGGGGTTGGCCCCCATCTTCTCGGCAAAACGGCTCATTTCTGCCAGGCTGCGGGTAATGAGCATCGCTTTTGTGTTCTCACCCATTTTCATGGCATCAGCCATACCCAGAATGATGGCATAAATGTTTTTAAGCGCCCCACCCAACTCAACGCCGTAGATATCGACATTCGCGTACACCCGGAAGGTGCGCGAACCCAGCAACTCCTGTACGGCAGTGCGCACAGCCGGACTTTCACTCGCTACCACAGTCGCAGAAAGCTGATGCCTGCCGATCTCCTTCGCCAGGTTAGGGCCGCTTAACACGCCAATCGGATTTTCCGGAAAAAACTCGGTGAGAATCTGGCTCATCAATTTGAACGTATCTTTTTCGACTCCCTTTGTTGTACTGACCAGAATCTGTTTTTTGTTAATTGTCCCGGCAAGCCTGGTACATATTTCCCTGAAAGACTTTCCGGGGATGGAAAAAAAGATCACATCAGCATCGGACAATGCGTTCACATCAGTCGTGGCAACCAGGTTCGGGCTAAGCGGGTAACCCGGCATATAACGTTTGTTTTCTTTATGCCGGGTTATCTCATCGGCACGGCTCTTGTCCCTCATCCACTGAAATACCCTGTTGCCATTTTCAGCGGCAATATTGGAAATAACCGTGCCAAAGCTGCCGCCACCGAGTACAAACACTTTTTTGGAGTTAAAGTCTTCTGAATTAACGTTATTGGAATCGACGTTAGCCATATTTGCTGAACACCACTTGAATTTAAAAGGGCTGACTATAAGTTAAAAGAGCCGACGGTGCAGAAAAATCAGACACTCTGGCAACAAGAACCGAACACCCGGGCAAAAAATCAGTCACATCTTGCCTCATTTTCCAGAGCTTCCACCAAGTCTTTGAATTCCTTTTGATTTTCACTGTTCAAACTCATTAATACCCTGTGCGCGTCTATCACACTCTCACGAACTTCGCCTTCTGTCGAGTCGAGTACCGGAATCTCCTGAAGCTCTTCGATTTTTTGCACCGGCTCACCAAGAATAATGAAGATTTTATCAAAGCCCATCGAACGAATGATACGGGTGACATCATCATTTGTAGATATAATTGTGGGTACGATGCCATTATGTTCAGCGGCGGCCACCGCAATTTTTGCCAACAGGCCAAGAGTGGTGCTGTCTACAACGTCTGTCTCGGTCAGGTCGATAACAACCGCCCGAAATTCAGGGTCAGACAACATAGTGTCAACCACCCTTTCGAGGGTTGAACACAGGTTCAGGCGAATTTCGCCAACAAACTTGAGCACATAAATGCCATCTACGTCGGCCTGGAGAATGTTAAACCTTGACATCACTTTTGGTCACTTCAGAAATGGTTAATATTGCAATGTCATCGGGTAAATCGGACAACCCCGACAAACTGAGCCCCTGATTCAGGAGTTCAATAGTCTGACTGCCACCACGAACAAGTTCAAGTAACCGCTCCTCTTTTTGTGCGAGGCTTTTGTCATCGAGTATTTCCAGTATTCCATCCGAAAACATAACCAACCCGAAATCTTCAGGCAACGGTATTTCATACTCGTTAAACTCTGCTTTTTCGAACAACCCGACCGGCATGCCAACACCCTCGATGTACCTGACTCCGTCCTTGCCGATAATCACCGGCATGGGAAAATGCGCTCCTACAGCGTAGGTCAGCATTCTCTTTTTGTGATCAATGATGCCGATAAACATGGTGACATGCTTACCCAGTCTGGTTTGCAACAATTCGTGGTTTACCCGCTCCAGATAGAGTCGGGGGCTAAGAATATCCGCACTCGACCCACGCCGGACATTGCGTAACAAGCGGTTAGACAGGTTTTTCAACAAAACGGTAACAAAGGCTGAAGAAGCGCCATGCCCTGCCACGTCGGCAAAATAAAACAGAATTTTTTCACCGTCAATTTTGAAATAGTCCAGAAAGTCACCAGAGAGATACAGGGAGGGCTTGATCATGTGCTCAAAACGGAACTGTTCAAGAGTCAACTCCTTTTCAGGCAACATATTCAATTGCACCTTGAGCCCGGCGCTTTGATCTGCCTTTAATTCTCTGATGCCGGCATTGAGTTCCCTGTTCGCTCTTTCAAGCTCTTTGCGGTAGTGCTGATTAAGCCTGAACAGGCGAATGCGCTCAAACAGTTTGCTCAACACCTTATCGAGTTGCTCGGCATCCATAAATGGCTTGAGCACATAATCGGCGGCTCCGGCCCTTAATGCTGACACAACTTTCGCTGAAGATTCTGTTGATGATACGGCAACCACCTCGGCCAAAAGTTTGTCTGAACGCAACAGCTTGACGAGTTTTTCAATATCGGCATCAGACAAATCGGCAAAAACCAGATCCGGACGATGTTTGGTGATGCAGGGGGCCGCTTCGTGAATTGCTTGCGTAGAAATCACATAAAACCCTCTGGCGGTCAGATAATCACACAATACCAATCGAGCTTTTTCGTCTTTATCAATTACCAGGATTTTTTCGGAAGTCACCTGATTTACCTAATGTAGAGGAGAGCCACTCCTGCAGTATAGAGAGGGATGCCAGGATTACTATTCGACAAAGGTTTATTTTCACCCCTTTGTTCAAATAAGGCTATAATTCCGTGAAACCGATCAATTCCGTGAACCCGGTCAATTCCGTTGCATGAACGAAAAAAACGAAATCACAATGAATTCTATCGCAGACATCCTTGGCGGCCACGAGAAACTCATTATGGACCCGGTTCATGGTGGTATTGCCCTGTTCAAGCACGAAGTGGACGTCATTGATCACCCGCTGTTTCAGCGTCTTCGAAACATATGCCAGAATGACATACTTTCACTGGTATTTCCGGGGGCGACCCACTCTCGTTTCCTGCACAGTATCGGCGCGATGCATGTCTGCACGCGCATGATTTTTTCCATGGTGGATGCCTATGTACGGGACCGAAAACACAGGAAACGATTCGATTTCACCACCGAACACCTTGAATCCATTAACTACCTGAGCAAGGTTGCACGACTGGGCTGCCTGCTCCACGATATTGGTCATGCAAGTTTTTCTCACCAGTTCTCAAAAACGCAAAAAATGGAAGAACTTGTATCGAAACCGGATCGGTTCGTCCAGCTCTGGCAAGGCCTGGACTACAACAGGCTTTACACGAAACTGCCACAAACGCTTGAACACGAGCACTACTCCATTCGATGCGCTTACGAAGTATTTGAAGATATCAATTTGCACGAGTACGGCATCGACCCGATCGACGTACTTGGCATTATGGAGACGACCGATGTCAGGCCAGGCCAGGCGTTTCGCCATTTTGCACGAATCTTTTGGGAGTTCATCGCAGACCCGGCATCCTTTCACGACACCATTGAAGACACCGATGGTGACGAGAGAATCGCCAAAATGGTTCAGAACTTTCTTTCTTCAATCGTCTCCGGCGAGATTGATGCAGACCGGGCCGACTACATGCTCCGCGATGGCTTCCACTCTTCGGTATCCATTGGCAGCTTTAATCTGGATCATTTGCTAAGCAACCTCCGGTTCGGCTGGAACCTGGACACCCCCTGGCTTGGTCTGGCCATTACCAAAAAAGGCCTGGGAGCACTTGAAGACTTCGTCTACAGCCGACACCAGATGTACAGGCAGGTGTACGCACATAAAACGGCACTGGGCTTCGACTGGATACTGAGAGAGGCCATCAATGAGGTTCTGTCCGACCCGGAATACTACGACTATATCGACCTGTGCCTGAGCAATGTAAAGGATTTCGGCCAGTTAACCGACCACTTTTTCTGGGAGGCTTTTCGAAAAATCAGCCTGGAAGATACACAGAGTTATTCCAGATGCATCATAGAAAGAATCAAACTTCACCACATCGATACTCTGGAGGATGCCATAGAGACGGAAATAGTCGACAAAAGAAAAACGCTGGCGCAAAGAATTGGCACCCATTATGAGAATATTGTGACCTGTACCATGAAAGCACGCTTTTCCACCATTCAGGACGATTTCAATAAAATAAAAGTGCTGGTCAAGGATCGTATTTCCGGCAAGCGCCAACTAAAACAAATTACTGAAATCAGCAACTTTTTTACCAAGTTTTCTGACGAAACCATTGTTCACTTCTATCTCAAGCCATTTGTTACCCAAGCGCAAAAACCGGCGGCCATATCCGCCTGTAAACAGCAAGCACAAAGCAAGGCACAACCTGGCCTGGCGTGACAAAGGCAGTTGCCCGCAAATTTCCGGAACAGATTGAAGATAAATTGCTTTCTGGCCGCTTTTCAGGTTAGATTCAACCCTCCAAAATTAAACCTTTGATTAGTACATGTGCAAGCATTATGATAACGAGAATGCTGATCGGTACCATTTGTAAACTGCCGGGCTCGACCTCACTTTATTCAATCTTGCACAGACGAGGGTAATTCCGCTGACATGAAGACACGAGAGCGAATAGTGGTTACCAGCCTTGCCCTTTTCAATGAATTTGGCGAGCCTAACGTAACTACACTGCAAATAGCCGATGAAATGGATATCAGCCCGGGCAATTTGTATTACCACTATAAAAATAAAACAGAAATCTTGAACGAACTGTACGCACGATTTGACAAACAGATGCAGGAAATCCTCGATGCCCCGCCCCCTGTTGATATCTCGATAGACGATCAATGGCTGTTTCTGCACCTGTTATTTGAAACCATTGCCCAGTATCGCTTTATCTATCAGGATCTGGTTAACGTCATGGCCAGACACCCGAAAATAGCCAATCGCTTCAAAAAGCTGATGAACAAGAAATTCAAGGCGTCCATGACCATTCTCTCCAGTCTCGCTTCCCAAAATCTGCTCAATGCCAGCGAAGACGAAATAACGGCGCTGTGCCACAATATCGTGCTCACCATCACCTATTGGATCAGCTATGACATTGTCTTCAACAAAGCGAGTGGCGAAGACATTAATCTAGGGCGCGGTATTTATCAGGTAATGGCGCTGGTTGCCCCCTATCTGATCGATGACAGACGGGCAATGCTTGAGGAAATGGGCAGAGTCTATATTGAAGATTGAATGGAAGGTCGAACAGAAGCCAGGCCGCTGCCGGCACCCCGAAAAGAATTTCGGAGCGCACTGACGGCAAAGTGAAGGCTCACTCAAACGGGTGTTCGCATGCTGTTATTCCGGCTTTTTGTTTTGCATCTCCTCTAACTTCGCGGACAACACATCTACCCTTTTCTGCAACTCCAACATTTCCTTTTTTGTCGGAATACCGAGCCTTTTCAGGGTGCGAGAAACTCTCTGATCAAAAACATGCTCAAGCTTGTCCAGTGTTCCCGACGCCCTGGACTTGACATCTTCGACCGTGGTTTCCATGACTTGAAACTGCTTTTTGACCGTTGACCGGGTCTTGGTTTCAATTTCCTCACCCTCTTTGACCAGCTTGTCAAAGAGTTTACCCGTATCCTCTTCCGCTTTATTGTATGCCCCCAGACCAGCAAGCCATATTTGCCGCGCAGACGACTTGATGCGCTCGGACAACTGTGTATTCAAGTCGTCCCTGCTGCCCTCAAAAGACACTTCTTCACTGCTTTCGCCGGTATTTTGTGTTGGATTTTCTTTTTCAGTCATTTATCAAAACCTGTAATGTGTCATGCCCTCGATGCATTCCGTTCCGGGCGCCCTGCGCAGTGGGCCATGCGTATACTATCAGCCCTGCGCTTGACTGATAATGGACAAACCTTACCCAGGCAAGATAGTAACTCAGAACCCTCCTGGTGAAAACAGCGATAAAAACAAATCCGGAAAATATAAAAACGGTCACCGGCTTCTGCTGTTCACTGCCAATGTTATCACGCTGCCCCTTTAACGTACCCTGATATAAAATGAAAAGCTTTCAAGATGCCAAATCGTGAAAAACAGTTTTTTCGGGTAATCGTTTGGAACGGGGTGCCACTTTCCCCGGGTAGCCGATTCGCAATATCATATAAAGGGTTTCCCCTTTCCCCAGGGAAAAAACACTGTCGCTGGCCGATGCCAGGTGTTTGGCCTGATCCACCAACGCTTCGGGAATGACGTTGTTTTCTAGTCGAACGAGTTGGTCAGAAACAACGTAATAGGGGTGAACGGCAATGCCTCGGGCATTCAGCTCGCTCCAGGCTTTGACCAGAGTGCGTCCGGCTGCCATGGCACCTTCCGAACCTTGTTCCCCGATAATAGCAACGATTCCCGGTGCTGCCCGCACAGGCGCAGCGTCTATAAAGGATAGCAGCTTGTAGGCCCCAATCGCATTCAGGATACTCATCCTCTTCCAGCTGGCTATAAAGCGCATGATCAGACCGCCTCCGGGAGGAAGATCCAGAGTGCGAAGGTCCAGCCCGTCGCCCTGATTGACCTCAGCGTCGTCAAAGCGCAGGGACTTGCCCAGCCACTCATGTACTTCTCTGGTCTGAAAGCGGATTTCCGATGCGGATCTTACCAGCTTCCAGATATCCTTTTTGGCCGCGCTGTCGGTAAATGCCGAAATACGAGTGTTGCCTGTCGCCAGAGAAGGCAATGAAGCCAGTATATTTTCAGGCAACGGATCTTTTTTGTAAGCAAAACGGTTGGTGTGCCTTTGAAAGATGGCCATATCATCGGGTTGTGAGGAAAAAGCCGTCTCCTCCGGTATATCCAGTATAACCGACGGGTTGCCCTGCTCCGGTTTTTGAAAGTGAATACCAATTGACTCACCCGCACACTCACACAACTGAGCTATGTTTTCTACTATTCCCCCCAGTGATAGCAGGGTAGCCTGATTGTCCGGGGGAAAGGTAACACCTGCTACCCGCTTGTGGTCGTAACTGATTTCCAGTGTTTTCCCGTGCCGCTTGCACATATATGGTTGTGAATTATCAGCGCTGGGAGCAGCCTGAAATGCCTGAACTAAAAGAGAGGCGAATGGTCTCATACAATACCTTTCGGGTTATCTGTCTTTGACGCTTCATTTTAACGCCAGCGCGCCCGCAATGAAACCACCATGTAAATCCGGAAGCAGAAGGCCGGGCAGATATTGACGCACAGGCTCGAAACCGTCTCGCTTCAACCAGGCCTGGTCGGTTTCCGTTTTTTGTTGCACATGACAAAAGCGCCCTATAGAATCAATCATCACTGAAGTCACGTCTTTTTTCATTGCAGGGATTGCAGGGAAAGACCCTTCACACCGTCACCCCGAATAACAACAACCCGAATAACAATAAAAGGGTTTAAGGAGACTTATGGGTTTTCGTTCATTTTTAAAACAGGTTTTCGTATCGGAAGAACTGGACGCTCAGCTAAGCAACCTGAGCAAATCAGTCGGCAGTCTGGGTTACGACCCCTGGGGGTACAATGTAGATGCCAACAAGGTCGGAATTGCCCTGATCAGAGGTCTGTACGAAAAGTATTTCCGGGTCGAGGCAAAGGGTATCGAAAACGTGCCGTCTGAAGGCCCGGTTCTCCTGGTAGCCAATCACAGCGGACAACTCCCTCTTGATGGCGTATTCATCGCGTACGCCATGGCCAACCGAAAAAACAATCCCCGGCTGCCACGCGCCATGATAGAGCGTTTTTTTCCAAAGGTTCCTGTCATAGGAACCCTGTTGAATCAGGTCGGCGCAGTATTGGGAGACCCTGTTAACTGTTCGAAAATGCTGGACAATGGCGAACTGGTGATTGTTTTTCCGGAGGGTGTTCGCGGGTCGGGCAAACCATTTAAACACCGCTACAAACTTCAGCGTTTTGGCAATGGCTTTATGCACCTTGCCATGCAATACAACACACCTGTTGTTCCGGTCGGGGTTGTCGGCTGTGAAGAAACCATCCCCTCCGTCGGAAACATCAAGCCGTTGGCAAAAATGCTTGGCATACCCTATGTCTCGGTTGCCTTGCCCTTCGTATTCCCGGCCCGGGTCACAATCAACTTTGGCGAGCCGATATCCTTTGATTCCAAAATAAGGGACGAGGAACAGGTTACGGAGCGGGTCGAAATAGTTAAGGAAAAAATCAATCAGTTGATTCAAAAAGGACTATCGGAAAGGAAAAGCATATTCTAATGGCTGACAATAAAAAACCTTGCATTTTAGTAACAGGAGCTGCCGGCGCACTCGCACAACAGGTTATCGACCGGCTCAGGGATCACTATAAAATCGTCGCCGTTGATTTTCGCGAACAGGTGCACCTCGGTGACGGCATTCCATGCTATCGTATCGACTTCAACAAACGCGTGTTTGAAGACATTTTCAGAAAATACCATTTTGAAGGAGTCATTCATCTTGGCAGGATTCGCTCCAGCGAAGAAGGCCGTATGCGCAGGTACAACGCCAACGTACTCGGCACACAAAAACTCATGGAACTAAGCCACAAATATGGCGTGAAACAAGTGAGCGTTCTCTCCACTTACCACGTTTACGGTGCCAATGCCTATAACCCCGCCCTCATAGACGAAGATTTCCCGCTGAAAGCAGCCGAGTTTACCATGGATCTTGTCGATTCGGTCGAACTTGAAAACCTGGCCAACATTTATCTGTGGAAATATCCTGATTTGCACATCACGATTTTAAGACCCTGCAATATTGTCGGCCCGGGTGTCAGGAACACCATCAGTATCAATTTGAGTGGAAATTATTCCCCGGTATTATTCGGTTTTTCACCCATGATGCAGTTTATTCACATCGATGACATGGCAGATGCCATTGTCTTGTCTTACAAGCAAAACAAACCCGGCATTTACAATGTTGCCCCGGAAGACTGGGTCTCCTACCAGGAGGCTCTCGTTCGCTGTGATTGTACTCGCATCAATATCCCTTCAGTACCTCCTTCGGTGCCCAGGTTAATCAGCAAGTTGTTTAAACTGAAGCACTTTCCTGTTTACCTGATGGACTATTTCAAGTACCCGGTCATTATTGATGGAAAACTGTTTCGAGAGACATTTGGCTTTAACAACAAAAAAAGCCTGAAAGAGATTTTCCAGTATTACCGAAACAGCAAGGATATCGATTAGCACCGCTCCTGCGTAACCAAAACACATGCAGCCCCGAGACTGCCACTCGGGGTGTGCCGCTGCGCCAACCAGAACCCGGGCAGAATCAAGCCTTCCAAAACCTGTTTTTTCCCGACTTCCATCTATACTTCATATTATCTACTGTTTTTTTGATCTTCTTTTTTGATCTGCTTTATTTCTTTTTGTATTCTTGACCACATTTCAGCCGTTGCCAGAGTTGCCCTATGATGATCAATTTTTCAACGATTAGCCACTCCGTCGGCGCCCTGGCCTTTGCCCTTGTTTCGCTGCTGATTTTCAAGGGATACTTGCGCAGGACGATAGATAGCGCACTCCTGGTAGCCACAGTTATTTCAACGGTTTGGTCAGGCATGATCGCCTTGCAATCCCATACCGGCCACCCGCCTTTTGAAATCCGCTATTCGACTGAAATCCTGAGAAACCTGTGCTGGGCATTCGTCGTGATCAGTATCGTCATTTTCAAACGAAATAGCGAAATTCGTAAAAAGCAATTGTTTCACAATATCAAATTGGCCGTTATCGTTTTCTATCTGGCCATTTTCATCGCTCTTCTTTACGAAGCACTCAGTGGCATCGGTTTTCTTGAGGGGAAAAGCCTGCTTGCGCTGCAAATTGCGTCATCGGTGTTAGGCCTCATTATGGTCGAACAGGCCTGGCGCAATGCCTCCACCTATGGACGATCAAATGTACGTTACCTGTTTATCGCTATTGGTGGAATGTTTGCCTATGACTTCTTTCTTTACTCGGACGCCCTTCTTTTCGGTCATATCGACAACGCTTTCTGGGACGCCCGGGGTTTGGTGAATGCCCTGGTGATTCCATTGATTGCCATCACAACAATGAATTCCCACAAACAGCCTGTCGCGGTTCAGGTTTCGAGGCAGATGGTGTTTCATACCGGCACTCTGTTTCTCGCAGGGGTTTACCTGTTAATTATCTCGTTCGGTGGCTATTACATTAAGGTATTTGGCGGCACCTGGGGCGAAGCATTACGTGCTATTTTTTTATTTGGCGCTCTTTTGGTCATGCTTATTCTCCTGAGTTCCAATGTAGTCAGGGCAAGGCTGATGCTATTCATCAGTAAAAACTTCTTTGATTACAAGTACGACTATCGCGAAGAATGGCTGAAAAGCATCAATCTGCTCATGGATTCGTCCAACCAGGCTCCACTTGAGCAGCGAGTCATCTCCGTTCTGGCCTCTCTGGTGGAGAGTAATAAGGGCGCACTGTGGCTAACCAACGAAAATCAGGATCTGGTCGCAGAAAGTTTTCTGAATAATAAGCCGGTAAAACACTCCCAGATCGAATCAGGCTCCGAGATTGTCGATTTTTTTAAACGAAACAACTGGATTATCGACCTCAGGCAATACGCTGCAGATCCGACCAAATACAACTACCTGGAAATACCCGAATGCATTACCAGACTCGATGAACCCTGGATAATCGTTCCCATTTATAATCAGGGAGCGCTTTATGGCTTTGTCGTGATTGGAGAGTCGATAACCCAGGTGGAAATGAACTGGGAAAACTTTGACATTATCAAGGTCGTTGCTAACCAGGCTTGCAGTTTCCTGGCCCAGAACAATTACCAGGAAAAACTGGCCCAGGCAAAACAGTTTGAGGCAGTCAATCGAACTTCGGCTTTCATGGTTCACGATATCAAAACCATTATTGCCCAGCTGTCCCTGCTCACCAAAAATGCACACAAATTCAAAAACAACCCGGCATTTATCGAAGATATGATCAAAACCACCGAGCATACCGTTGATAAAATGCAGTATCTTCTCCAACAAATTCGAAATCCGGGTATTCAGCAACAACTTAAGAGTGTCGAACTGGTTCAAATGCTGGAGAAACTGGTCACCCACCACTCAAAAAGCAAACCGGAACCAAAATTCGAATGCAGTGAAAAATCGATCAAGGTAAGGGCAGATGAAGAACAGTTGTTCACTGTTATCGGGCACATTGTTCAAAATGCCAAAGATGCCACGCCCAAAAACGGTGACGTAACGATAAGCCTGCGAAAAAGCAAAGGAATGGCGTATATTTTTATTCAGGATAGCGGCACCGGGATGAGTGAAGACTTTATGAAAAACCAGCTGTTTAAACCCTTTGTCAGCACAAAAGGTCTCACCGGAATGGGAATAGGCGCCTATCAGTGCCAGGAGTACCTGAGAAAGCTGGGAGGTAACATAGAAGTGACCAGCCAGGAAGATATTGGCTCTTGTTTCACATTGCACATACCTATTGAGGACAGAACAACGTAAAGGATACACTTGGCACTAGTTGTTTAATCTGCACCAACTGTTTAATCTACGCTAACTGTTTAATCTGCACCAACCGCCTGATCCATACCAGGCAGTTAACCTGCTCCAAATGAGGATATCTACGTTTTGACCAAAAAATTACTTATTGTTGAAGATGACCCGGGCCTTCAAAGCCAGATGAGATGGTGTTTTGATGATGTCGAAGTTCATATGGCCGACGACAGGGAATCAGCACTTGCCTTGTTAAGAAGAGTAGAGCCCAGTGTCGTTACCCTTGACCTTGGCCTGCCTCCGGATCCGGGCGGTTCATCCGAAGGGTTTAAAACGCTCGAAGAAATACTCAAATTATCCCCAAACACCAAAATCATTGTCGTAACCGGGCGTGAAGAGAAAGAAAACGCCGTCAAAGCCGTCGGTATGGGAGCGACAGACTTTTTTCAAAAACCGCTGGACGGCGACATTCTGTCATTTGTTGTCAACCGGGCATTTCGCATTGCCGAGCTGGAGCGGGAAAACAAGGAGTTGATCGAGTCGCACCCGATATCTCGAATCAACGGAGTGATTGCCACCAGCACCCAGATGTTGAGCATTTGTCGAACTATTGAAAAAATAGCTCCGGCAGACATTACTACTCTCATCCTGGGTGAAACCGGCACAGGCAAAGAAGTGTTGGCCAAAGCGGTACATGAATTGAGCCCCAGAAACAAGGCTCCCTTCTCGGCAATCAATTGCGCAGCAATACCGGACAACCTGCTCGAAAGTGAACTGTTTGGCTATGAAAAAGGGGCGTTCACCGGAGCGACCAGCACAAAGAAAGGAAAAATCGAGTTGGCAGATGGGGGTACACTCTTTCTGGATGAAATTGGCGATATGCCAATGGCTCTTCAAGCCAAATTACTGCGCTTCCTGCAGGAAAGGGTCATTGAAAGAGTCGGCGGAGTGAAAGAAATCCCGGTGAACGTTCGAGTGGTTTGTGCCACGCACAGAAATATACAAGAATTAATCTCGTCCGGAGAGTTTCGTGAGGATTTGTACTACCGCATCAGCGAAATTACGTTGAATATTCCGGCATTAAGAGAACGGGAAGGCGACGCACTGGTTATTGCACAGGCAATACTTAAATCCACAGCCAAACAGATGGATCGGGGCACACTCAGTTTCGGAGATGACGCAATTCGGGCTATTCAGCATTACCAATGGCCGGGCAATGTAAGAGAAATGATCAACAAGGTACGCAGGTCTGTCATTATGACGGACGGAAAGGTAGTTTCGGCCAAAGATCTGGAACTGGATGACTCTCCTGAAGAAACCAAAGACGTGTTCAATCTCAGGCATGTAAGAGAAAACGCCGAGAAAAAGGCGATTAGCATGGCGCTTCAAAGTTGCGACTTCAACATGTCCAAAGCAGCCAAGCTGCTTGGGGTTACCAGACCTACTCTATACAGCCTTACGGACAAATATAATATGCAAATTCAATAAACAGTCTATATTCAGGTACAGACTCATTGTTCCGTTACGATTCACAGTTGCGCCAGGGGCAGACTCGGGAATCCAAAAATCCGGCAATCAGGAAAAAACAAACGAATGAAAGGCGAAAGTGATATGGCAATAAGCGATTATGTAAAAAAAGCAAATGAGCTTTTCGCGTTACCTGAAACAGCATTACGTGTGCAGGAAATACTGAATGATGATCAATCCTCATTAGCCGATGTGGCGGATGTCATAGCTATCGACCCCAATCTGACATCCATGTTGTTGAAAATGGCCAATAGTGCGTTCTATAACTTTCCCTCGAAGGTTGACACCGCATCCCGGGCAATCAACATCATGGGTTCAGAGGCAGTCTTTAATCTCGTATTGGCGAGTTCAACGGTAGATTGCTTCAGAAATGTACCTGAAGACGTAATAGACCTGAATTCATTCTGGCGGCGCAGTGTTGACTGCGCGTTAATATGCAAAGAACTGGGGGTGCGAATCAACAGCCGAAACCAGGAAAGGTTTTTTGTTATCGGCCTGCTCCATAACCTGGGAGAACTGATTTGTGCAAGCCAGACACCAGAACTCGCGAAGGAGTGTGCTTCCCCGGCCGAAAACCTGAGGCCATGGGAACTGCAAAGGTCGAAGCTGGGGTTTACCTATGCCAGGCTTTCCAGTGAACTAATGAAAAGCTGGCGACTTCCCGCCGAAATCTATAACACCATCGGCAACCAGCATACCCCGGAGAACTCCGCGTTTCCGGTCGAGGCCAGAATTCTCTGCCTGTCGTCACGTATCGCATTTTACCTGTCTTTACAGGACGACATTGATCTGGGTGATCAAGGTTATATCGATCTTGCCAACCAATTGAATCTTACGCCCGATGACATACAAGGGGCAATTGAATTTGCCAACATTGAAGCCATTACTGTTTTGTCCATCCTGAACCCGACAGCCGGGGTCATTTTTTAACCTTTTCTAACAGCTTTTTCAAAGCCAGGGCGGGTATCGCGTAGGTAATACCGCTTGGCTTTTCCAATACCGACTCTTTGGTTTCCTTGACAAAAACCTTGTTTACCACGCCGACAACCAGTCCATTTTCAGGATTGTAAACCGGACTTCCACTATTCCCGGGATAGGCGGTAGCATCCAACTGGTATACCATAAACGGGTTCTTCAACCTGCGCACCACCCTGGCGGTCAGATTTCTCGCTCTGTCCGCCGGAATTACAATCGGCGTAACACTGCTGATCACACCGGTATGAGTCACCGGGTAAAACCCCAGTATGGCACCAATGGGAAATCCGGTAAAAGCGATAAGCGACCCTTCTCTCAGATACGATTTGTCCTGTGTGATTGCCATGGCCGGCAGTGTCTTCCCGTCATACTCCAGCAAGGCCAAATCATTCAACCGATCTGTAGCCACAACCTCTGCCTGATGGATTTCAGGTTTTTTTCCTGCACCAGAGAAAACCACTAACCGGGTATTGCGGGTCAGGTCAATGCCAGAAACCACATGAAAATTGGTCACCACATACTGACCTCCGTCCACCACAAACCCGGTTCCCTTGAGCGCTGACTGTGGCGTTGAAAGGCGGTTGTAACTGCCAATGCCCACAATAGAAGGCTTTATAGCATCAATCGTATCAGGCAAAGTATCCAGGCTTCCCGCCATCAATTGAGCACTTTGCAGCAAAAATAAAATGACTGACCACAGCTGAACAGTTTTTTTAACCATGTATAGACAACCTCGGTATTGATAGTTAAATCCAATTAATTCGAAACATTGTCTAAAATACGCTATATAGAAACCAGAGTACAGAAGTTGCAATAAAGCGTCTTCGAGCCTTACGGTTGTCGCGCTATCTTCGGGTCTGTTTATTTGAGCATAACACTCACTTCCTTAACCGCCCGCCAATGATTATAATGCCGACCTGAAACCGATGAAAATCAGCGTGCAGAATAAATCACACCAAAAAGGAAAAGCTTAATGACGACGTTTCTTCACAGCTTGATTCATAATACTGCCGAAAAATACCCCGATCATATCGCGTTAAGCAACCAGAAAAATCAAACCCTGACCTATAAAGCCCTCAGTCAACTGGTTCAACATACCGCCCGGTCTTTCTCTTTTGCCGGCCTCAAGCGTTCTGAACGGGTCGGTGTATTTCTCCCAAAAACCTTTGAAACCGTGGCCAGTTTTTTTGGCGCCATTCAGGCAGGTGGGGTATTTGTACCCGTTAACCCCCTGTTGAAACCACCCCAGGTCAGTTACATTGCCAATGACTGCAATATCAGAATACTGGTGACCCAATCACAACGCTTGAAACAGATTTCGGAAACCATACAAGAGTGCTCCGATTTGCACACCATTATCACTCTTGACGAAAGCAACATACAACAGCTTGGTCACATCCGGGTCATGGACTGGCAAACATTCACCAACCTGTCTTCTCACAATGTAAACAATGAGAGTGAAAACCCCGGGCCGGCAACCGATTCCGAAGTCGCATCAATTTTGTATACATCGGGAAGCACCGGGAATCCGAAAGGCGTCGTACTGTCACACAGAAACATGGTAGTAGGGGCCGAAAGCGTCTCCGAGTACCTGGAAAACACGGATCAGGACAAAATACTCGCAGCACTTCCTTTCAGTTTCGACTATGGCTTGAGCCAGCTCACTACTGCGTTTAACGTGGGCGCCCAATGTCACATTATGGATTATCTGCTCCCCAATGACATTGCAAAGGCAATTGAAAAACATGCGATAACCGGATTGGCCGCTGTTCCCCCTCTTTGGGCACAACTGTGTAAACTGAAATGGCCGGAAGGCTCGGGAACAACGCTCAGGTACTTTACCAACTCGGGTGGAGCAATGCCGGAAGCGACTCTGGAAAGCCTGAGAAAACTGTTTCCCAACGCTTCTCCCTATCTGATGTACGGATTAACCGAGGCATTCCGCAGCAGCTACCTGCCTCCGGATCAGGTTGACAAACGGCCGACCTCTATGGGGAAAGCCATACCTAATGCCGAATTGAGAGTGCTCCGCGAAGATGGCTCCGAATGCGCACCCAATGAGCCTGGCGAGCTGGTTCATCTTGGCCCGCTGGTAGCACTGGGATACTGGAACGCCGAGGAAAAAACGAAAGAGCGTTTCAAGCCTGTGCCGCAGTATATGCCGGAAATAAAAACGCCGCAGTTGGCCGTCTGGTCAGGCGATACTGTTTATAAGGACGAAGACAGTTTCCTTTATTTTGTCTCACGCAAGGATGATATGATCAAAACATCGGGCTATCGTGTAAGCCCGACAGAAATTGAAGAAGCCGTGTATGCATCAGGCATGGTCACAGAGGCAGCAGCAATCGGTGTTCCCCATATTGCTCTCGGACAGGCCATACTGGTTATCGCCACCCCCGCCGCAGCCAGGGCCGACGATCACACAGTACCCGGATGCAATCAAAAAGAAAGTGAAGAAGCACTGCTAAGGCACTGCAAAGCCCGACTACCCAACTTTATGGTGCCACAACGAGTTGTTTTTCTGGACACACTCCCGCACAATGCCAATGGCAAAATTGACCGAAAAACACTAACCCGAATGTATTTGGAAGAATTTCAAGAAGCCTGATGATGCAAAAGAAAACAGTAAAGCACGTTCCAATGAAACAATTTCCACCAGTTAACGGAAAAATCCGTATTTCAGGCATGTCCATTCCGGAACTATGGGAACTTTCCGGCCGCGTCCCGTTTTACGTTTACGATCGAAGGGTTATCCGTGACAAGGTCAATCAGTTCAGGGCTCACATCCCTGACAAAATAAAATTGCACTACGCAATCAAGGCGAACCCGCTCCCGGTGTTGGTTAACTATACCTCATCCCTGGTAGACGGGCTGGACGTTGCATCGCTAAAAGAACTTCGGGTAGCTCTTGCTTCCGGAACAACGCCCGAAAACATTTCCTTTGCCGGGCCTGCAAAATCCCGCGCAGACATAGCCGGCGCTGTAGCGGCAGGAATTATTATCAATGCCGAGTCGGAAACCGAATTGGACAGAATCAGGGCTTGTGCAGAAGCAGCCGGAAAAACAGCGAAAATTGCCATTCGCGTAAACCCTGACTTCGAACTGAAAGCATCCGGCATGAAAATGGGTGGTGGTCCCAAGCAATTCGGTATAGATGCAGAACGGGTTGCCGATATTGTAAGGAATCTCGATACTGAATTTCTCGAATTTGTTGGTTACCATATTTTTTCAGGCTCACAAAACCTGAAACCGGAATCCATTATTGAGGCACATAACAACACATTCGAGCTTGCCCGGCGACTGGTGGAAACATCTGGCAGACCAATTACCAAACTGAATATAGGAGGAGGCTTTGGCATCCCCTATTTCCCGGGCGAAAACTATCTGGATCTGGCTCCTGTTTCAGAGAACCTGTCACAGCTCCTCCAGCACTATTCCGAGTTGGCCGAAAACACCGAAATAGTCATTGAGCTTGGCCGCTATCTCGTAGGTGAATCCGGCTTGTATATTTGTCAGGTCACCGATAAAAAGGTATCGCGCAACCACACTTATCTGATGTGTGACGGTGGACTGCACCACCATCTCTCCAATTCAGGCAACTTTGGCCAGGTGATTCGAAAAAACTACCCGGTGACTATAGAATCCAACAACAGTGAGTCCGGAAATGGAGAACCAGGTGAAATGGAAACCGTGACAGCCGTTGGGCCATTGTGTACACCTCTTGATACCCTCGCCGACAAAATGGAATTGCCAAAAGCAGAACCTGGCGATTTTCTTGTAGTTTTTCAGTCCGGGGCCTATGGCCTTTCTGCCAGCCCGGTTGATTTTTTAAGTCATCCACACCCGGTTGAATTGTTTTTATAACAGGTAGACGTTGGCAAAAACACAGTAACAGCAATGATATGCTGGTTAGATTGACAATAGTTTGGTATAAACATCATTCAGAAAAATATACTAATCACATTCTGTAAAAAGTAGTTATTCCACAATGGAGCAATGGATGAAAGGGTTTAGATACGTTAATGATCTACGAGAGCAAAGCAAAATAAAGCAGCTGTTCAAATCTCTTGGCATCGCGCTTGTTATTTCCGGACTGGGCGCATGTGGCACAGACAAGACAGACACTGAATACCTCCAGTCAGCCAAAGCTTACCTCCAGAGTGGAGAAATTGACTCGGCCGTCATCGAGTTAAAAAATGCCATTCAAAAAAATCCGTCCAATCCGGAAGCCCGATACTTGCTTGCTGACCACTACCTCTCCCTTCAACAGGGAGCGCGTGCAGAAAAAGAGCTGAAGAAAGCGATAGAAGCAGGCTATCCGGAAGATGAACTGGTTGACGAGTTGGCCTGGGCCTATTACTACCAGGTTAAATTTGATGATTTGCTGGGTTCAAGCATTCAGCTTGACTCTCTTTCGGACGAAGAAAAGAGCGAAATTCTTTTTTTGAGAGGACTGGCAAATTTTGGATTACAAAGAAGGTCTGACGCACAGGCAGATTTCGAAGAAAGTGCCAAAACCACATCCGGCAGCTACGGAAAACTGGCAGAAGCCTACAATTTGGCGATTTTGGAGAATGTCGATGATGCATTAGCGACAACACTTGCAGTGTTGGATGAAAACCCGGACTTGACAGAGGCCAACATACTTGCCGCAAAGCTGTTCTTCTTGCAAAGAAATTTCGAGAAAGCCGCCAGCCATCAGGAGAAAGCTATCGAGGCAGAGCCAAACCGGCTCCAGTTGTATGTCGATATGGCTCGCTACCAGTCGACAGCAGATAACCTCGACGAGGCCGAAAAAAATATAGATATCGTATTAAAAGTTGTCCCCAGTCACCTGCCGTCCAACCTTATTAAAGCCAGGCTGAGATTTCAGGCCAAAGATTTCGAAGGAGCAAAGATTCACGCTGAAAGGGCACTGGAAGTCAGCGAGATTAGCAAAGAGGCCAGACTTTTATCCGGTATGGCAGAGTTCTACCTGCGAAACTGGGAAGCCAGCAGGAGCAGACTGAAGCCCGTGATACCTTTTACTCCTGAAGGCCATATTGCGAGGAAAATGATTGCCTACGCCGAGTTCAAGCTGGGCTATGAGCAAAGTGCGGACGACATACTCAACTCGATTGGTGGTGGAAGCAAAAGTGACACTTCACTTTTATCCGAATTTGGCACACAAATGTATAAAAGGGGTGATGCTGACGAAGCGTTGAAACTGTATGGCAAGGCGGCGGAAATAAACCCTGATGACAGCACTATAAAAACCAGGCTGGGCTTCCTGAAACTTCAGCAAAATGATTTGGGTGGAATATCAGACCTTGAGTCTGTCATCAAACTGAATGAAAACTCCCTGTGGGCACGAACCGGCCTTGTCAGCTATCACCTTTCGAAGAAAAACTTCTCAGAGGCAGAAAAGCTCGCAAGATCACTGATAACCAAGAAACCTGGTCAGAATGATGGTTACCTGCTAACTGCTTCAGTTTACATCTCACAAAAACAGTTTGAAAAAGCCATGAGAACCCTGGATGAAGGCCTGACCAATATTCCAGGTGATGCAAAACTGATGGTTGAAAAGGCAAAAGTGTCTGCGTACATGAACAATGACGAGGAAGCGAAAACCTTGCTTGATCAAGCGCTAAAAGTAGCGCCACATGACAAGAACGCACTGGTCTCCAACTACCGATTGGACAAAAAGCATGGCAACACAGACGACGCTGTATCGCTTATTAAAAAAGCAAGGGAAAGCAGCGACACAGATGATACGTACACCCTGCTCTATGCAATTATATTGATCGACCAGGGTGACAGGCAGGGCGCATACGAAGAGTTATCCGAAATCGCGGAAGACAGCCCGCAGTTTATTCGAAGCCAGATGGCGATGGGTAGTATCAAGGCTCAAACGGGAGATTTTAAAAGCGCAGAGAAACACTTTGATACTGTCATCGACCTGGACGGTACATTTAAAGAAGCCTATTTGGGAAAAATACAGTCACAGGTTCGAACTGATCAGCTGAATGATGCACTTGCCACAGTTGCGGAAGCACAAAAGTCATTTCCTGGCGACAAGCAAATCGAGTTAAGGGAAATCGAAATACTGTTACAAATGGACAGAGCAAACCTGGCCAGGTCCAAAATAGGCAGATTCAATGTACTTCATGGTCATTCCGACGTATTGGAAACAATCCAGGGAATACATGCGGCCAAGGCAGGTGACTTCAAAGCCGCCTTGCAGTTTTTCAAAAAGGCAAACAAGATTTCTTCCACTACACGCAGCATTATCAGTATCGCTCAGATGCACATGAAGCTTGGTCAGAAAAAAGCAGCCGTGAGTGTTATAAAAGACTGGCTCAAAAATCACCCGAAAGACATGGCAGCAAAAATGTATTTTGCCAATCTGAATTTAAACTCTGATCATTCAGCGGCAATAGAACAGTACAAACAATTGCTCAAGGAAAATGGTAACAATCTTATCGCACTCAATAACCTGGCATGGGCATTGGGCGAGCAGGGATCGATACAGGAAGCCTTAACCTACGCAGAAAAAGCGTATAAATTGCGAGCAGTTCCGCCCGTTATTGACACTTACGCCTTTCTTTTGTTTCAAAGCGGTGAGCACGAAAAAGCTCTCCCATTGCTAAAACTCGCTCACGAAAAGGAATTGCAAGATGGTTCCATTGCTTACCATTACGCTCTCGCTCTCAGTCAGGCCGGTAAAAAGAATGAAGCAAAAGAAATCTTGCTAAAAATTACCAAAGAGGATTTCCCGGAACTCAATAAGGCGAAAGCCCTGTTGAAACAAATCAACAATTAGATAGCACAAGCGCTTTTTGTTAAAACGCAGTAGACCCTGCTATGGTTCTGCTGCGTTTTTGTTTATTAACAGACGGGGTTAACCCGACCAATCAATAAGGCCAACCTGGTCGTCAATAGCTACGGAATATCCAGTATGTCGGGAGAATATCTTTCCAACCTGCTCACTCACAAACGTACACTGTTTTCACTATTGTCGCTTTTGGCGATAATCCTGCTCGGCTACGGCGCAAAAAATCTTTACTTCAAAAGTGACTACAAAATATTTTTCGATAAAAAAAACCCTCAACTGGTTCAACACGAGCACATCGAGTCCGAGTACACAAAATCTGACGACATCACTTTCATTATATCAACATCCGCAAATGACCTGTTCAATGAACAGGATCTGACTGCCCTGCTTGAATTTACCAGAGACGCATGGAAGCTGCCTTACTCCATTCGCGTGGACTCGGTCACCAATTTCCAGAACACTTACGCTGAACAGAACGATTTGATTGTCGAGGACCTGGTTCCGGAAGATGTGCACCCGGAAGACACTCACTTCGCACAATTAAAAAAAACCGCATTGGAACAAATCGAACTTGTTGATTTCGTTTTATCTGCGGATGCCAAAACGACCTCCGTCTCGGTATTACTCCAGATGCCGGACGATGAACACGCAAAAGACGCAGCCTCCCATGAAGCAGTTATGGCTGCACGTGAATTGGTACAAAAATATACCGTCAATTACCCGGAGCTGTCGATTCACCTGGTCGGTCAAACCACAGTTAACTTCACGTTTAACGAGCTTTCAAAAAGGGACAGCGGTTTCTGGTTTCCCATCATGTTCCTGGCGATGTCGATCTTGCTTGTATTGCTGCTAAAATCTTTCAGCGGCATGATTATTTCCCTGATCATCATCATAGCCAGTGTGATATCTACCCTTGGGTTAATGGGCTGGTGTTCAACCCCCCTGAACCAGGTTACCGCAGCATTACCAGTAATCATTCTCACACTTGCTGTTTGCAATTGTGTACACATACTCAATAACTTTTACTATCACCTTGCTGACCAGCAGAATAAAACAACAGCGCTGCTCAATGCGATGAGAACCAATCTTCAACCTGTTTTCCTGACCAGTCTGACGACAGTCATTGGTTTTCTCAGTATGAATTTCAGCGAAACACCGCCTTTGAGGGAACTCGGAAACTGGGCTGCAATTGGTGTTACCTTTGCCTTTATATACAGCCTCACACTGTTACCATTTCTCGCCCGATTATTACCGGCAGCCGGCAGGAAGAAAAGCTCTGGCAAATTCGGTCAGGCGTATTCACAATGGCTATATAGAAAAAGAACCTCCGTTTTTACCGTTATCTCGCTAATCGTCATTGGCTTATTGATACAAATACCCAGAAATGAATTAAACGACAATACCATTGGCTATTTCAAGGAAAGCGTCCCCTTTCGCCAGGCCGCTGACTTTATGCAGAAAGAACTCACCGGCTTTGACAGTATCAATTACTCATTGGCCTGTGGCAGTTCCAACTGTGTCAACGAACCGGAATACCTGAAAAAGGTGGAAGACTTCAGCAAATGGCTGAAACAGCAACCCGAAATAGTGCACGTAGTCAGCTATACCGACATAATCAAACGTCTCAATCGTAACATGCATGAAGGGGACAAACCCTTTTACACCATTCCCGAATCAAGAGAGCTATCCGCTCAATATCAGTTGCTCTATGAACTGTCTTTGCCCTTTGGGCTGGATCTGAATAATTTGATTAATGTTGACAAGTCAGCGCTGAAAGTTACGGCAATAATCAAAAATCAAAAAGCGCAACAACTTATTGAAATCGAGAAGAGGTCGGCCTCCTGGCTCAAACGGAACGCACCGGAACTGAATTCACCCGGAGCCGGCATTTCACTTATGTTTGCCCATTTGGGGCAACGAAATATAAACAGCATGATAACCGGCTCCATTCTCGCACTCGTGTTGGTTACTCTCACCCTGATTATTGCCCTCCGCTCATTAAAGTACGGCTTGATCAGTCTGATACCAAACACTCTTCCGGCTGCCACTGCATTTGGCATCTGGGGCGTCGTTCTGGCAGAAGTAAACGTAGCGGTAGCGGTTGTATTTTCATTTACTCTCGGCATCATCGTTGACGACACAGTACATTTTCTTACAAAATACATCCGGGCGAGAAAAGAACAACAAAAGGGGACTATCGAGTCGGTTGAATATGCAATGTCAATCGTAGGTAAAGCTGTTTTAGTGACATCAGCGGTACTCGGCGCCGGCTTCACCGTGCTGGCATTGTCTGACTTTAATGTTAACGCCTATATGGGAGCCATGGTCGCAATTACCATCATCCTGGCTCTGATACTGGACTTGACACTGTTGCCTCTAAGCCTGTTCCACCTGGACAAATAAACGACCGTGCAACCCTGTCGACCCAACAAAAAGAGCCTCCGTCGAGGCTCTTTTTGTTTACAGCAGCATTTTTTTGGCAATCAAAAATGCAACTTTTTGCAGAGGATGGGAATTACCTCCAGGCCTCCAGGTCGTCACCAACTTGTTTTTGTAGGCGTCAAAGTGTAAACCACGGGGTGCTTTCACCACGTCTCCCCTTCCAAGCAGTATTTTTAACGCATTCGTCCCTGCGATTCCGGCACAGAGATCAACTGCCATTGGTGTAGAAGGCCCTTTTTTAGCCTTGAAATCAGCCCGTGTCATATCCACGAGATAGTTTCTTTGCAACATGGAAGGCGACAAACCAATCAGAAACCGGATTAACTGCTCTTCTTCTGTACACCCATCAAGTTTAAAATAATCCTCGAAAGTCATTTCTCCCGGTAAAAAAGCAAGAAAGGCGCATCCCATCCCTAAAGGAGCTGCAGTAATCGCCGGAATCCCCTTCTCTTCACATTTTTTAAATGCCAGTTTGCGTGCTGAAAGAGCAAAGAAATCCAGGCTATCCACATACAAATCAACACCGGAAAAAAATGCATCGATATTTGCCTCGCTTATCCCGTCAGGAAACCCTTCAATATTTGACTCGGGGTTAACATCAAGTGCGCGTTCTCGCATGACATCAATCTTTGGGCGGTGAATCGTGCTCACATTCGCGCCTTCCTGGCGATTGAAGTTATGCACTTCAAAGTCATCAAAATCAGAAATCATAAAGTTTGACACACCAAGTCGAGACAGCGTAATCAAATGAGCTCCACCAACCCCGCCCAACCCGGCTATCGCTACCTTTTTGCCTCGCAGGACTTTTTGCTCTTTTTCAGTCACCCATCCTATATTTCGTGATATCGCTTCATCGTAGCAATACATTTCCTCTCCCACCTTTCAGGTTCTCATTCCAATAGAATAGGACTGTTTTTAAATATATTCCATAATTCGTGAAGCACGCCGTTTTTCAATATTGACAGTTCGAATTATACTTGTACGAGGAGTAACACTGACAGGACTTACACTGAGTCAAATTCACGGCAAATGGATGGATCGAACTATGAGCTTGCTAGGGTCTCTCTCTCAAAACAAATACGTCGGTAAACTTGTCAGCGGGTTCGTCTCGAATAAAGTGAACCGGGAAGTTGAAACAATTGCCGAACATTTTAATCACTTCCTGGAATCCAGGATTGCAAATACTGCAGAAGAAGAGAAGGAAGTCTTTAAAATAAGACATAGCGTTTATTGCGAAGAGCTGAAGTTTGAAGAAACCAACCCGGATAAAATGGAAACGGACAGGTATGACAAGTACTCAATTTTCGGCCTGATCAAACACCGCCCGAGCGACCTGTTTACCGGGTGCGTCAGGGTCGTCGCACCGCAACAGGAAAACGAACTGTTACCAATAGAAGAATACTGCTCTCTTTCCTATAAAGACAGCGATATAAAACCGACAGACTTCAAGCGCAGTGAAATAAGCGAAATTTCCCGACTTGCCGTATTATCCCGGTTTCGCAGAAGAAAGACTGACACGCACGAAGGTGCCGCTACCGGTGCAATCAATACTGCCACCTATTCTACCGAGGAATTGCGCTGTTTCCCCTTTATATCGGTGGGCCTCTATCTCACAGCAGCATCGATTACGATAGAAAATGGCAGCGATCACGTCTTTGTTATGATGGAACCACGCCTGGCCAGGAGCATGGCGTTAATTGGTATCAAATTCAAACAACTCGGCGAACCTGTAGAATACCATGGACTCAGAGCACCCTACTATATCAACGGTAATATCTTTATCGAAAACCTGTCACCCGGTTTCAAATCACTTCATCGGGCAATATGCGAATCTATAAAACCCCAACTGAATCCCATGAAAAAACGACGACAGGAAGCGCTTGACAACCTGAACTTCCGATAACTGTTTCGGATAAGGGCTGCCATAAATGGTTTTAGTAACGACGGTTTTAGTGGCGAAACGACAATGACCCTGACGACCAAGCCCGTCGGCTTATACCGAAAACCAGAGAGAGGCACTGCCCCCCCTGCCCGCTTTCCATTTCCAGCCTGCAGGTCAGGTGAGATTTTGGCCAAATTGATGCTGAAGGCTGTGACAAACCGTATTAAAAAATGCCAATTGATCTGAATTGAAGTGAGTGGTTTCCACCTGTTTATTCCATACATAGGGCGCACGCGTGCCATGGTACTCTACTGGTCGCCCGACCCTCGCGGACTTGATACCCATTCTGGAAAGCAGCACAGCCAATCGGGGCTCCATCATTGAATAAGCAACATCCAATCCCTCAATCAATTGAAATCGGGCCAGACAACAGTAAGCCAATGCAACACTCGCAACAGAATAACCCAACCGACCAACCTGACCATTGGAAAACCTCCCGGACAGGGTATCAAGCAGATTGATCCTGCTGCATGAAGTCACAGCAAAACGCGATATCTCCACATACCTGTGGTCGAGATTCTTAAACTGGTCTGCATTGTAAAACGCGTGACTGCAGTATTTACTGATCGGAGTTTCCACGCTCTCCCCATTTAAACACGAGTGAACCAACCTGACCGTTCCTACATAACGGCCGGTCGCAAGCTCCTGAATCAAAAAATGCTCGGAGTGAGAATCAAACGAGTCACTCTCCATCCGGTTTAAAAAGTTGTCACCAGACTCAAAAGCCCGTTCCTCGCAGTAAACCTTGTATCTTAACCTGAATGCCTCTTCCATTAACTCTACCGAGTTTGCAAGACGAACACGATAATTGGACACAAACAAATCGACCAATTGAGACCTGGCTTGAGATTCCGGCAAAACCCCGATTGCTTTATCTTGAATAATCTGACTTTGAAGAATTCCCATGCTCACCTCCTGTAAAAGTCGCAATTAGTCAACAGAACCAAATTGGAACCAGGCATAAAGTCAGATTTGACTCTTTTGACCCGCTTCGAGGAAGTGATGATAAACACCCTATCGAAACAATTTTCGATATCCGATTCAATTAATCTGGTTAGATAAGGCAATACCCGATCCTCTTTCAAATGAATTTGGTTAGCTTCTGATCAAACACCGACGTACAACAACTTTGATCAAATGCCAGTATTGCCTCGCTTAAGGAAGTAACATCCTGATGAATACAACGGAATGATAACCGGTAAAACAAAAATTATTTCTTTAATTGACAGGTTCAGAAAACTTATCTTGTTATTTTTAGCTGTCTGATTTTTTCTTTAATTATTAATTTTTATTATTTTCTTTTTTTTGCCACCCGTCTCGCACACCCGGCCCACTACTACACTTACACTATATTTGCACAATCTGCCTGCGACCTGTCAGGCACACTACACCCTGCTTTGTTTGCTTTATGTTCGCATGCTGGCGCGATAGATGATAGATAAAGGCCACAAAGAACAGACTGGCAAAATAAACAAATTCTCTTTTATTTTCAAATTATTGTAGTGTACACACTGAAAAATGTGAACCCCTTCACATTAACTTTTTGTTACAAATATTGATCCTCCCGATTATCGCCTTGTTATTGGCCCGCACTTTTCCTTCAGCTATGATATACTCCAGCCGGATTTGACTGGCGAATTGCTTTACACATATTATTTTTCCAGCGAAGACTTGCACCGCCACCTATCTGTCAGGCGCTTGTTTATTCTGGATTTGCCAGAAAATGGCATATAGTATGCTTACCTTTTAAGAATTTTACTGAATCGCACGCAAAGTGTAAATTTTCTCGACAAACCATTTTCATTAAGGCCGTAGATATGGATCACGACAACACAGACAATTTGCAATCGGCTAACAGCCAGGCCGATTCCATAAAAAATCGCAGAAACCTGTTGAAAGGGATGGCAAGTGCCCCCGTTATATTGTCGGTCGCCAGCAGGCCCGCGTGGGGTAGCGAATGCTCCCTGTCGGGAACCTTGTCTGGCAACCTTTCCAACCACCAGTGCAAAATTGTTGGCAGAAGCCCGGACTACTGGCAGGATTCCCAGCACCTTAACCATTGGCCAAACCCTGGCAACTATCCGGGACTGGCTGTGTTCGACTACACGACATCAGACCCCTTCACTTCCGTGTTCGGTACTCAGTCCCTGTTTGGTACGGGGTTCACCCTCCTGCAGGCACTCACAATTGCCAATTACCAACAACAGGGTGTGCAGTTTGTGGTAGTTAATCCGCCTTGGGGTGGTTCTGCGGTAGAGTTGGTTCAAAACAACTACAAAGACATAGACAGGCACGCCATTGCAGCATTGCTTAATGCCGCGCATCATGCAGTAGAGTATCCGCTTACCGTTAATCAGGTCATCAGCGGATACCAGAATGCCTATGGTAACTGCGCCAGTGATGGGAATCTGAATGCCCTTTTGACGCTTGCTATCGAACTTGAGGGTTACAATACAGCAGCCGATGTCACCGTATAAGCAAATGGGGGCGGAGTTTGGGAATTGTATGCTCTCTACGGCTTTCAGCTACGAGGAAAACAGAGTGGGCTTCGAAGAGGGAGTGGTTGTATTCAACCCTCTCTCTAACAATATGCTGATGATTGATCACCTGACAGATTCCATAATAAGGTTTGTATCTGCAGGAGAAACGAGCTATTCGTCTGTTTATCCGGAGTTTGAAGATATCATCCCCCGGCATTATTTCAATCAAGTGATTTCTCAGTTGATTGACCAGGACATCATAGATTCCAAGTGATACTTTCTGACTTAACACCTGAAAATTACAGAAAATTAATGGCAGATTCGGAAATCTGTTTGAAAATTGGTTCCTATAATGTCGGCTTTTCAAGCAAAATTGCCCAGGTTATGGACAACTTCTTTCTTCTTTATCAGTTTTTTGAATTAACTCCGTCTCATTCATTTATCGACTTCCACGTATCCGTAAACAAACCCCGCGGAATCAGATCCATTATCAGGCCCCAGTGCGAATTTCGGTTTGATAGCCGCGCCCCTTTCCGCCCGTTACCTCTTTCCCAGGCCATGCCCTCTCTTGAATGGGGACTAAACTGGGTTTTTGCCAACTTTTGTCACACCCACCTGATTTTGCATGCAGCAGTTTTGGAAAAGGATGGCACTGCGGTGATACTGCCAGGCAACCCGGGGTCCGGGAAAAGTACATTGTGTGCAGCTCTTGCCATGGAAGGATGGAACCTGCTCTCCGATGAATTAACTATTATCCATATGGCAAACAACCATCTTTGCTACCTGGGACGCCCGGTCAATTTAAAGAACGACTCGATTAAACTCATCAAGAAACACTATCCGACTGCCACTTTCAGTGATACCTTTATTGACACCAATAAAGGTGATGTCGCCTTGCTCCAACCCCCTGAACGAAACATAAGGAATTTCGGCGATACACCAAAGCCGACTCATATTATATTTCCCAAATATCGTGCCGGTTCAGCGCTGGAATACACAGTCAAACCCGGAGCTGAGACCTTGATTGAACTGGCCAGAAACAGCTTCAATCACTCGGTTATAGGAAAGCCGGCTTTTGACTATCTCGCAGGCATGGTTACAAGTACAAAAAATACCAGTCTTACCTATGGCAACCTGGAAGACTCTCTTAACGGAATAAAAAAGGCAATCGAGTAAGTCATGGATTTGGTCACCCCCGCATTGAGAAAGCCGGAAACAATAGACAAATTTACCCTGGCAGACTGGAACATTTTTATTCGACAGGCAAGAGCTGCCAGTTTGCTGGCCACTTTCGGCAAGACCCTGCAAAGCACTGCTGTTTTTGAGACTGTTCCCGAAGAAGTAAAAAGACATCTGCTCTCCGCAGAGATTTATGCCGCCAGACAACAAAAAGCTGTTTTGTACGAAGTTCGAAAGCTTAAACAGATTTTCCCGGACAAGCCCGTACGATTCATCCTCCTGAAAGGTGCAGCCTACGTCTACAAACAACTGCCTGCGAGCGATGGCAGAACCATGACCGACATTGATATCATGGTCAAAAAGGATGAGCTCCCCACCATAGAGAGAACACTTCTATCTCAAGGCTGGAGCCACGCCGAGCTGGATGACTATGATGACCGGTACTATCGCAACTGGGCCCATGAAATCCCTCCCCTGAAACACGGCGGTCGGGGAACCTCACTGGATGTCCACCACAGTATTTTCCCGGTGATAAGCCGGTACAGTCCGGATATAACGCAAATATGGAATAACACAGTATTTGCTGAAGACAATCAAATTGGCGTGCTATGCAGGGAAGATATGATCATTCATAGCGCTACCCACTTGTTTATGGAAGGCGATTTCGACAAGGGACTAAGAGACCTGAACGATATCAACTCCTTGTTAAAAGAATTAAAAGGCAAAAATGATTGGGAATCCCTGGCTCGCCGGGCAAGGTTACTCAATCTGGAAGAACCTGTCTTTTATGCCATTCGTTATTGTCAGAGACTGATCGGAAGCCAATTTCCGGAAGACCATACAGCCCTGAGCATCCTGAGCACCTCTCCCAACAAATTAAAAATGATGGATTTTTTGTTTGGCCGGGCATTAAGACCTCACCACTCAACCGCAGAATGCCGTTTTTTCAAGTTTGCCCTGTTTATTCTCTTTATCAGGGGGCATCTGATAAAAATGCCCCTCCATATTCTCCTGCCTCATTTGTTCAAGAAAGCAATCAAAGGCGTATTCAAATCCAAAAAGGACGAACATTCTCTGGGCCCTTGACAGGGATGGAAGGGACTTTAATGACGCTCAGGACTGGTATTAAACACAACTTGTAGTAACCTATGGCATTTTAGAGAATGCCCAACCAACAGGGAGAGATGTAACTGATATGGCCAACTTTATCGGGTGTTTTGGATCTGAACAGGTCGCCAGTCCAGCGCTGGAAAGTTCAATGGAGTCAGAAACCAACAGGGTACAGATTGTACTCGAAGACAAACGGATACTGACCGTAAACACTGACGACAAATGCATCCAGGTTGAACATAAACATTTTTTTATACTGTTTACCGCAGACATCTGCTACAAACTCTGCGCCAATACCGAAGCATTGGCAATCATGGCCGATGACCTGGTGCCATTCAGTGGCTGCAACGACAGTGACTACAACCAGGGCATATCATCCATACTAAACGGCATATCCGGGCATTTCAGCTGCCTGATTTTCGACAAAAAAACCGGAAACCTCACCCTGGCCAGTGACAAAATGGGGACACATCCTGTCTACTATACACGTCTGGCCGATACACTGTGCTTCAGCAGCAAACTCGGCCTAATTGCTTCATCCTTTCCCGATGTAAAACACATCGACCCGCAAAGCATTTATCACTATGTTTTCTTCCATTGCATACCCGCCCCCGACACTGTTTATCGGGAAGTGAAGAAACTGAATATAGCGGAACAGCTTACCTTCTCCACTACCATGCAGACTCAAACATGGTTTATTGCGGATTTTTCAGTCAGCGAAGGCAAGGATAAGGTGCAGCATGGTCAACTATTCAATGCATTGGAAAACAGTGTTGAAAATGCCCTCCACCCGTTAGATATTGAAAAGACGGGAGCGTTTTTAAGTGGCGGACTGGACAGTTCGACCGTGGCCGGTTTTTTCGCTCGTAAAGCAGGCGCAGGCAAAGCCAAAACCTTTACCATCGGATTTGATGCCGAAGGCTATGACGAGTCCGAATTTGCCAGGATCACCGCTGACCTTTTTCAAACCGACCACAAGGTATACTACGTTACGCCTGACGACATAAAGGAAGCATTGGAAAAAATAGCGGACTATTACGACGAACCTTTTGGCAACAGTTCGGCACTGCCCGCCTACTATTGTGCCCGGTTTGCCAGACAAAATGGCGTAGAAACCCTTCTCGCCGGTGATGGAGGGGATGAGTTATTCGCTGGTAATGAACGCTATGCCAAACAGAAAGTATTCGAGTGGTATTTCAAGATTCCCTCACCTGTCAGAAAACTGTTGATAGAACTGCCCCTGAACCTGTTGCCTGCTGAAAAGATTCCTGGCATCAATAAGGTAGCCAGTTATGTAAGGCAAGCCAATACACGCCTGCCGGCTCGCCTTCACACTTACAATTTTCTCCATCAATTCAACCCTGAAGATGTATTCACTGAAACCTTCATCGAGCAAGTAGACAGAAAACGACCATCACAATTGTTTGAAGCGCGTTATAACGAATGCAAAAACGCCGATGCCCAAAACAGAATGCTCTACCTGGACTGGAAGTTCACTCTGGCAGACAATGACCTGGTGAAAGTAACCAATATGTGCAATCTGGCAGGCGTCGATGTGAAATACCCCATGCTGGATGATGAGCTTGTTCTGCTGTCAACCCGAATACCCAGCGAAACGCTCTTGCCAGGAAACCGGTTGCGTCATTTTTATAAAGAGGCAATGAGAGGCTTTCTCTCCGACAAAACCCTGAACAAAAGTAAAAAAGGCTTCGGTCTGCCGTTTGGTGTCTGGCTTAAAGAGCGCCCGGAATTGCGAAATATGGCCTATGATAATGTGCGCCAATTGACAAAATATGATTTTTTTAAAGAGTCATTCCTGGAACATGCCATAAAAATGCACAGTTCAGACCACCCGGGTTATTTTGGTGAATTGATCTGGATATTGATGATGCTGAATTTATGGTTAAAGGCGCACGCGTAGTGCGCTTGCTTCTCCTGAATCCTGTCTAAAACAGATTCATAAAGACCGGGCAGTCTGCGCCGGGAGACATTGTGTCGTGATAATGACAACCAGAAGGAGGTGTGATGTTTCGAATTATATTTAAAATACTGGGAAATGGTAAAAAACTCCCCATTTTGATCTACCACCAGATATTGCCGGAAAGAGACTTCATGCGTTCATTCGAACCCACTGCAGATGAGTTCGAAGGTCAAATGGCGGCAATAAAACGACACATGACACCTGTCTCCCTGAAAGAAGGTATTGGAGGGCTTCAGGACGGCTCGTTACCCAAAGACGCCATTGCCGTTACCTTTGATGACGGCTATGAAAACAACTACACTGTTGCTCTCCCCATACTTCAAAAGCACCAGATTCCTGCCACATTTTTTATTGCCTCGGATTTTATCGATGGAGGCATTATGTGGAATGACATGGTACTGGAAACAATCCGGCTTTTGGAACCAGGCACCTACAATTTTGATGATAGCAACCTGCCTTCTTTCCGTATTACCGATGATAACAGTCGCTTTACAGAAGCAGTTAACATGCTGACCAAACTGAAACACCTGCCTTTTCAGGAGAGAAAACAGGCCGTTGAGCGTTTGGCTCAGGAGCTGTCCCGGATCAACAAAATCCTGCCTGGCAACATTATGATGACATCCAGCCAGTTACGCGCTCTTTCTGATGCAGATGGCATGGAAATCGGGGGGCATACCTTGTCTCACCCCATACTGACCAGGGTTTCCATGGAAGAAGCCGAACGTCAAATCAGCCACAATAAATCCGTGCTGGAGGAAATCACAGGAAAAACCCTGGAAAGCTTTGCTTACCCGAATGGGAAACCCGACACGGATTACGACAGGTCTGTCAGGGATCTGGTTCAAAAGGCAGGCTATAAAATCGCTGTAACAACCAGCCACGGAGTCGCCCAGGCGGGAGAGAACCCGTTTGAGCACCCAAGATACACTCCCTGGAGAAGGCGACCACCGGGTTTTATTATCCAACTAATGCAAAACTATTTTAATCGTACTTCCCATTTGGTTGGTTAACTCATCCGAAAGCTCCCCAAAAAAACGGAATACGATCACGATAAAGGTGGTTAGCCCGGCAAACACAAATCCAATGTACGCCTGGCTAACGCATCTCTCCATTCACGAGAAGAGAACGTATGGGTCGCATCATCAATAACAAACCAATCGCCCTCTTTCTCTTTGATTGCCTCTGCCCATAACCTGTCGGATTTAAGAAGAATCTTGAACTCATCAGCCGTAAGGTCATTGCCACTAAGAACCAGGTGAAAGTTGTTACCCAGCAGATTGACTCCTGCCAACATGGCATTGACATAGTTATTCTCATTGAATTCGGGCCAGACAGTGGTCATTCCATCATCGGAAATCTTATCTGATTTCCCGTTAACAGCGGGTTTATTGGCAGAGGGCCTGATCAATGCCTTTTTAACAGAAGCAAGCAAACTGGAAAATGAACCTGCAAAATCAAATTGCAGTTTCATTATTTTCAACCAGAGTTCCTTGTTCAACAGTCGCTGGATATAATAGGATTTCAAATAAGCTTGTGCTTCGGTGTGGGTTTGTCTTACCCAGGGGTTAGCGGCAATAAAGCGGTGTATCCGTTGATCTCTGGTTACCGATAAATACATCAATCCCAGAGAAACTGCGTCACACAGTCCCCAGAAACAAACACTATCAACCCCTTCTTTGGATAAAAAAACATCAATAGCCTTTGCCAGATCCGGGCAAGCCTGAAGAAATTCGGTTTTTTCTCCCTCACTATCTCCCATCCCTGTGTAGTCAAAACGAAAAACCGGCACGCCATTGTCTGCCAGATAGCGAGCAAGCAAAACAAATTGCCGATGACTACCTGTCCGGGTTTGAGGGCCACCAACTGCAAGCAATACGCCACAAGTGGTTTTAGCTGTCTCGGGCGTGTGCAGGGAACCCACAAGCTGTGCGGTTTCTCCCGGAAATACGACGACTTCTTCACTGCTCATTGCTATGCCTGTCCAGATTGAGAGAGTATGTTAACAATGACATTAATCGCTTCCGGTGCTGTCGATATCTCTTGAGTTGCCCAAAACTGGTCACCGGCAACCGTGTCGGAGTGAACGCCCACCCCCGCAGCAGCAAGTTGATCTGCCGCCTTTTTAGCTACCGGAGTCAATTCTTTTTTTATCGTACCGTTCAATTCAAGAAGATGCACTGACGGAAAGGAAAAACCGGCGGTGCTCACCAGTTTTTCCAATGAACAGGCCTCCAATTCATCTACCAGGGTTTTGCTGATGGTATAACCCGCTATTTCAGTACAACCGGCCTGTTCTAGCTCTGCCTTGATAGCTTTGGAAGTAACCTTACCCTCACCTGATGACAACCCACCAGCTATACGCAGCCGGAAAAACTGATTAATCAGTTGCCTGCCATTCGTCACGGGGTTGATAAACACCACATCACCGACGCCGGCCAAACGGCTGGCAGCATTTAACGCGACCAGAGCCCCCAACCGCAAACAAACCAGACAGACTGGCACACCGCTTGTCGCTGTTGAATGGACAACATCAACAAGATCCTGAGTGTAACTGCTCAGGGAGCCTTGCTCAAAATCCCCCAGGCTTTCCCCCGTACCATAGTAATCAAACAATATCGAGCCAACACCTTCGGCAACCAGCGAAGAAGCCAACAGGCTAAACATGTGCCGGGATTTATTGGCTTCTTCTGCAAAGGGTGGCACAAAGATAACCATTTTTGTCAACGGAACATCATCCGGGAAACGCTTTAAAACGTACAACCCGCCATTTTGGCCCGCCAGCAAATGGGGCTGAATTTTCATACAAACTACCGTTAGGCGATTACGTGCCTGCCGTTATCTGTTTATCTGTCGAGTGACTATACTTTGCTATCAACAAACGCAACCAAAGCACCTACGGATTCGAAAGTCTCCGCACTGATCTCGTCGTCTTCCACAATAATCCCGAGATTTTCCTCCAAAGACGTTATGACAGTAACCACCGCCATAGAATCAAACTCGGGAACAGCACCCAACAGCTCGGTACTTTCATCCCAGGATTCCGTTTCAACTTGCAATACTTCCGCTAATACCTGCAATACAACGTCTTTGTTCGACATGGTTTATTTCCTTTTGGTTTAAAATCCGATAATACCGTTTCAAAGTACGAGTCAATCCGTCCCGCTGGTTGCTGGTGGCAGGGCAAGCCTTCCCCATATCGCTCTTCTATTTGCTACGGTTATATTTAATACGATTTAATTTAATAAAAGTTAATTTAAAAGAAGTTAATTTAATAGAAGCTTATTTAATACAGGATTCAATAGCATCTTGCATCAATTGGGCGCCTGCCCGTCGACTATATTTGTCTACATCCCTATCAGTGAAATTATCTGCTACAGATTGATTCTCAATTGTTGCCTGAATGGCTTTATATATTTCCTGGCTATCATTCAAAGGAGCGAGCGTTGCCAGTGGATGGGCTGACAATAACCTGCCAGTCTCGCCAGTTGTCGTGGTCAGTGCCAATACCGGCTTGCGCACCCTTATATATTCATAGGCTTTGGCAGGAATTTGAAGCTCGCAATTATCCGCTTGTAACAGCAACAACACATCCACTGCATACATTTCCTGCAGTGCATCGTTATATGAAATTGAAGGGGCAAATTCAACGACATCCTGAATACCAAGTGCATCTACCTGAGCTTGAAACAAATCATCATGCCCGGAAGCCCGAAGCCGTAACACAAAATTTTCAGCATTGATTCGTTTGTCTTTTTTCAGATCGCTTATTGCCTTGAACAAGTCTTTGGGATCACGTTCAGACGGGTAGATCACCCCGCTATGAAGCAATACAAGCGGAGAAGCTGGCTCACGAACCTTCGTTGGTTTTATTTCAGATTCAACCTTTTCAAAAACCTCCTCGTCATAACCATTGGGTATGACAACACTGTTCTGAGGAGTCAGTTCTGCGTAACGTTGCAGGTAGTAATCCTGAGCCCCCCTGGTATTAAACACCAACTTGCTGGCATGCTTGACAATTTTCCTCTCGATCCAAAGAAAACTTTTATGAACCAGAGGGTGTTCGGGGTAACCCTCTTGTGCCATCGGGTCACGAAAGTCTGCAATCCAGGGGACACCCGTCATCTTGTGCAAGAAATAGCCGATAACATGTGCGGAGGCGATGGGGTAGGTAGAAACAATCACATCGGGTTTATTTTTTTTTATTGCTTTAAGGCCGCTCCAAACCCCGCCCAAAATCCAGCTTTGATAACGATCAGGCAGAGCCATCAATTGCGAGTAGCGCCCTTTTATCGATAAATCCCGGGCAGTGTCTTTGGCCCATGAACGAATCACCTGAACTTTTTCGGGTATGCTCCCGATCAGGTCAAGATTGTACCTTTGGTACACCTTGTAATCTGTTGTTAGTACAGTGACATCCCAGCCCCAGTCAGACAGGTAGCGACTAAAGGCCAACGTTCTGTGCACTCCCGAACTGACGGCGATGGGAGGGTAGTGATAGGCAATAAAAAGTACTTTTCCGGACATATACAAATCCATTTGGAGTAAAACGAAAAACACAGCGCCATTCCGGCGCTTGTGACCTGGATGATAAATCTTACCAGGAAAGTGAACCCATAGTTAAGAAGACCTGAACACTGTCGTTATTCGCTATCCGTTTTGCTACTTGCGAACCAGATTTTCTTTGATAGCATGGAATAGAAGCAGAGATCAAGTTCAATACCTGGACAGTCGCTTTTGCAGCCCTTTCAGGGGATAACCCAACTCTTCTGCCATTTCTGCATGCATTTTGGCTTTATCAATTTTTTTCATTTCCAAATACAACAGCCCGACATTGTAATGAAGTTCCGCATTATCATCTGCCAACTCAAGGGCTTTGCCATACACTTTCTCGGCCTCCGACAACCTCCCGGACTTGTGAAGAAACAAACCATACAACATGCGCGCAATGCCGTCACGAGGCTGAAAATAGATCGCTCTTTTAAAATAGCAATCGGCAGTGTAATGCGCTGTACGGTAAACCATTCCACTTTTTAATGCGGCCTTCGCTCTCAGTTCCAATCTGGAGATTGCGTATAAAGCAGGATGGTAATTTGGAATTGCTCTCAATGTATAGTCAATATCCCCACGAGGGTCGGTATTGGTCACCCCCCTGATCAATCTTTCCACATCACTTGAAAAGTGGTGTTTAAGAACAATAGGTATTTTATTCAGATGAGAGGGATTGGTGTAATCATAGGGCCCGTATCCATTCGTAAGGGGGTGACCTCGCGTGATTCCACAGGTTTTATTATCATACGCCTGCAGTGGTAAAGGCAGCGATAACAACAAAACCAAAAAAACAACCACTTTTTTATAACTCATAGCAAACCTTTCTGACTCACCCCATTACAATAAACTTCTGCTTCGCTTCTTTCCTGAAAAAGCACACGAGACAACTATGCACCTGCATCAGATGCCAGCCGGCCCGGTACAGAAAAACCAATAACAGAGCCAATGATATCATAATCCTTAATAAACTGAACTTTTAGAAAACCCTGAATGGTACTGCTATTGGCAATATGCTGACTGACGTGGCTTGACCAGGTTGATCAATCCGGGCAGAATAACAAAGGCTTCCCTATCAGATTGGTATGCTGCTATCATTGATTCCTTTTGGTGCGGTGGAGTGAATATTACTTTGTTTCTGGAAGTTTCCGGTTTCTGGAAGTCCCTGGCCCCGGGCAGCTTTATTCCAAAGCCCATACTGGCTGAAATTGCCATTATTATTGCTATTATTAAAGAAGCCAGGCGCCAACCCGGCCAGGGTGTCGCTCAAATTGATGACCAGCACCTCCCCCCGGAGAAGGCCGCCCTTCGCTTTTATCGTCCAGTCAATGCAAGACTTTTTTAATCGTGTCTTTCATTAAACAATCAATTGGCTTGATTAAAACCGGAACAGATGGCTCTGGCAACATAATGTGCGCTCAAAACGAAGCAATCAGCCTGGAAACTACCAGCAAAAACTTTACAATTGCCAAAGTACTTTCTATTTTCCTGGTGGTAACCGGGCACTGGTTTACAAATACCATTTTGTGGATACCGGTAACATTTGGTTTGTTTGTCTTCGCCTTTTCATCGTCTTTTTTTACATTCAAAATATATGGAAAAAAAATAGACTACAGAACATTCTGGAAGAAAAAACTTAAACGACTCGGCGTGAGATTTTGGGTAACTACCGCGTTTCTGGTCATATTTATAGCGATCAACGGCGGGGTTATTTATCACTGGCATACCCTGGTACACTGTGCCGGCCTGTCTGGCATCCTGAACTGGACCGGAACCCCTAATGGAAGCACACTGGGCGCAGGATTATGGTTTTTTACACTACTACTGCTGTTCTACATTTCATATCCTTTTCTTGCGAAAATAACCAGCAATAAAGTGCACGCATATGTGATTTCAGTTTTTTCCACAGTTACTGCTATCTACCTGGAGAGCCATATACAGGTCGGTTATGAGCTGTGGCTTACCATGTTGGCATTTTTATTGGGGGTGACGACCGGCACACTGAACATCCATCTAAAGCCCGGCTTGACTCTGGGCCTGTTTTCAGTGACTTGCCTGGCCTTGCTGGCACTTAATTTGACATTCAAGATCAATCAGTTCAACACAATTCTGATATTTTCTGCATCTTTTTTCATTTCGCTTTGGCTAACAAATGGTACATTACCAGGCTACCTGTTCTTGAAAGGCTTCAGGAAACTGGAGAGTTGCCTTCTGGAAATCTACTTGATACACACATATCTGTTTTTCCATTTTACAGGCAACACGGTTGCAGATTTTTTACTATCCATGTCCATCATCATATTTTTTGCCCTGGTTTTAAACAGCGTGGCCGAAATAATCACCAGACGAGTATTTGATGCCCGCCCTGGTTGACCAGGGCAAATATTGCCGGATTGCCGTCGACCTCTTTTAACAAAAAGTCAACAGCCCTGGTGAAAAGGGCTGGCGATCTGCCAGGATATGGAAAAACCTGCAATAGCCAGGATAGCAACTACAATGAACCTGTATTTGATAGTGTGATCAATTAACTGATTTACAACAACTAACAGATTTACAACAACAGACGAAAACCATGGACGATATTATGCTTTATCTCAGTGAGTTGCGAAAAACAAACGCCGGACTGCTTTTGGCGCTGCCTTTAATCTGTTTTATTATCGGTGGCTGCGCAACTGAAGAATCTCCCGAAAATGGAATTATCAAGGATACGGAGACCGGGATCACTCAAGATTCATCCCCGGAAAGTCCGGGTAACCCCACCCCCTCCACGCCACCCCCGGATCAGGTGAAAAAGGGCGTGATAACAGATTTTACGTTTTCCCATTCATCAGATAACCGGGATTCTGTTCCGTTCACTTTAGGCCAACCCTTTAAAAAAGGCGACCTTCCTTCGGGCTATGTTGTTTCCGCATTTCTGGAAAACAATCAAATGATAGATGTGCAAACTGATGTCAAATCCAGACATTCAGACGGTTCGACCAGGCACGCGATTCTTACCTTTGATATTCCTCCCGGGTTTGGGGGCGATGAAGCAAAGGTCAGGATCAAGCCCTCTTTGGCTGATGAAAGTGGTAATAAAAATGCCAAAACCCTGTCCGGGTTAATAAACTCCGGATATGACGCTGTACTGAATTTGCAAGTGTACTCCATTCATCAAAAAAGAATCTCGTTTGGCGATAGAATCGCTTCATGGAATCCGGGTGATGTTCTCACGCTTGTGGTAAATGGAAAACAGTACACTCACATTGTCGAAAAAGCCGGTAGTGGATATCAGGCCGGGCAAGCAATTGCAAAAAGTTTCGCGGAGCAAATCACCGAAGGCAATCCGGATATATCTGCAGATTATCGGCATGAGAATTTAATCCTGATTGCGGATAAGGGCGAAACAATGGTGGTTTCCTATGAGAATACCGGACACGCACCGGTTTTAATCGAAGACCAGAGCTTTGCCAGTCAACCTGTCAATTATAACGTATCCGCATTGAAGGCACTTGAAACAGCAGCAAATGAAGGAAAAGAAATCCAATGGTTAAGTGGCCCTCTGGCCTCTGAGTGGATTGTTTCTTCCAACCTGACGGATCCGAAAACCGGCGTTGAAAACCCCCATATAGCGGTGAGATTCCATATCAGGGCGTTTTCGAACAGCAATAGTGTAAAAACAGATGTGGTTGTTGAAAACACCTGGTCTTACGTGGCAGAGCCACAAAACTATTATTACGATGTTTCATTGATATCGGAAGGCAAAGAGGTATACCAGCAAAACAAGTTGCTTCACTATGTTCACAGTCGCTGGAAAAAAACAGTCTGGTTCGGCACTGAACCCCGTATAGATGTGCGACATAATCTGGACTATCTGCTTGCCAGCAAGCAATTGCCCAACTACGACACCTCCCTTGATATACCACAAACTGTGCTTGATGATCTGGTAAGCAATTGGCGAGGCGAAAAAACCATGCCGATGCATATTGGTGATGCAACCCCTCACATGCCTGTTGCCGGTGCTCATTCGGATATAGGCCCCTTGCCGAAATGGCAAGTGTTATATCTGCTATCAATGGATGCGGGCGCCAGACGAGTCACTTTGGAGTCAGCTGATTTGTCTGGCACCTGGTCGATACATTACCGGAATAAAAATACGGGTTACCCGATTACGCTGGACGACTACCCCTATATGACCATATTAGGCCTTCGATCTGACACCTATAACCCACATACCGGAAAAAATGAAGCCTTTCCGAAATGCGGCAAGGTGTGCTCTTCGCCCTATATTCAAGATGCAGCCCATCAACCGTCCTTCGCCTATTTGCCCTATCTGGTAACCGGAGAGTATTACTACCTTGAAGAACTCCAGTTCTGGGCTGGCTATAATCAGCTTCGATCCAACCCTGCATACAGGGGGGCCGCTTTAGGGTTGCCGAAGGGGCAGATTCGTTCTTTGGCCTGGATGTTAAGAACACTGGCGCACGCTGCCGCCATTACCCCTGATGCGCACCCGTTAAAACCCTATTTTAAAAAACAATTGCACAATTCGCTTGACTACTATAACGATAGATACACCAACAATCCTGACGCTAACCGGTTCGGCTTCATTGACCAGGACTATGCGCTGAATTACTCTGACGGCAGGGCACTTGCCCCCTGGCAAGACGATTTTTTCACATGGGCTGTGGGCCATGCTGTCGAACTGGGCTTTAATGAAGCCGAGCCGCTTTTACTGTGGAAGGCAAAATTCCCGATCGGCAGAATGACTGCTCCGGGCTATTGCTGGATACATGCTGCACCTTATTCCATGACCGTGCGAGACGCCAGGGGTGAGGCGTTTTATTCGTCTTTTGAAGAAATCTACAAGAACATGGTTTCCGAGGCGGTTTATTCCACGCCTTGCGCAAGTGACGAAATGGCCACTGCGATCGGTGGTGTGGTGGCAGGTCAAATGACGGGTTATGCGCATTCGCCATCCGGATATCCCTCAAATTTTCAGCCAGCGCTTGCATTGGCATCTGAAACGGGTTTGCCCAATGCCAGGGAAGCATGGCAGATATTTGCAGATAGACCTGTAAAACCGGAATACAACGGATATCCCAACTGGGCAATTGTCCCCCGAAAAGTGAATAACCCGGGCCCTCTTGGCTCAGGTGAGAATGTAGACGCTTCAGATTCAGGCAAGCCAGACCCGGGGACTCCAAATCCGGGCAAATCGGGCATCCCGAACCGGGATCAAGGTACGCCTGGCCACCCCTCCTATGATGCCTTTGTCAGTTTGGGAGGAAGGGTAAACGCAATTATAGGTGAAGTGGTACGCCTTTCCGCAGGTGTTTCAAATGCCAACTCGCCTGTTGTCAGCTGGCGGGTACTGGAGCAACCCTCGAACAGCCTGACAGTTTTTGGCAATGCGGATGCAAGTGTCACTTCTTTTACCGCCAATACCGCAGGGAAATACAGGATAGAAGCAACCATAAGTGATGCAAACAACACGCGCACCGGCGAGGTTGTGGTTGAATATGCAGAAAAGGCTGCAAGTACAAGTATAATACTTGCAGATAACACAGCGATAAGCCTGGGTACTTACGATTGCAAAGGCAAGGGCCCGGTCGGAGAGGGGCCGAACGTGTGCCGAACCATTTCGGACTTTAGTGGAATGATTGAAGATCGGTTAAATGGCAACATGCTGATGTTTGGGGGTGGACATTCAGCCACTGCACGTACAGATATTGATGTTTTTGATTTCGATACAATGAATTGGAATAGTGCGTATAAAAGCACTCCCTGTAGCGAAATGAATGAACAGAATTTTGACAAGAACGATGGAAAGTGGATTTCCACGGGTCACCCGACATCCAGACATACCTATGACCTGCTTGGCTCTACGGCCTATCCACATGAACTCCTTCTTCTGAGGGGAGGCGGAGAGGCAAACGGAGCAATAAGCTGTGTGGCATTTAACCAGTACTCTTCGAATCGGGTTGCACATTACAGTTTTGAAACCGGCAAGTGGAGCTATGGCGACATTGGTGAATGGGATCGTTTGTCCGCCAGTGAACTGGACCCTGTTTCAGGCTGGTTTATATTTGTCAGTTCATACGGTATTCACGGGTATGACCCCAAAAATAAAAAGGCATTCACGATTAACAAGTTTGTTCGCCAGTTGGGTTACGCCAATAACCTGGTTTACTATCCGCCACTCGATTCCTTCTACTATTTCACAGTGGGCGACGCTGTCCAGGTATACGAACTCAAGCTGAATCGGACTGATCGTTTAAAAACCACTCTGACACGGGTCGAAAATATATCAGGGGATATTCCCGGCAGCAGTGAAACGGCCTGGGATTATGACTCAGCCAATAAAGTGATTGGAGGGGGAATAAAAGATGGCAGGTTCTTCGTTTTTGACCCCATAGCCAAACATTGGCATTCAAAAAAGATCGAAGTTGTTGACTCTGGCCTTAATGTTGGTACCGTAGCATTTCACGCAATGGCATACAGTTCAAACCAAAACGTATATGTATTTAAAACCAACTACCCGTCGGGTCATAAAATATGGCTTTACAGGTACAAAAACAGGATGACAGGCAGTAATGCCGGGAAATAGATAAGTTTTTTCGTTTGACAGACCTGGAAGAAAGGTCTTGATTGGTCGCAACAGGGGGCGTGCGTGCCTGAATCACGCACACCGACACAGTCAGGTACTGCGTGCCCCTGCCCGGCCTGTCAAATTTCAACTTCGGAATACTTGAGCACACCTTTAAAGCCTCAAAAGAGACTCCTGACAGTGACTGGCCAGAGCTGAAGCCACAGGCTTTGGAGACGCCAGACGCAAACACGGGTCTATTTGAAACATCTCCATATCACAACGGAAGCCTGGATGATTAAAAAAGCTCTTATGTACTCATTTTCATCAAAGTACATAACACTACTGATGCAAATAGGTACAACGCTGATTCTTGCAAGAATACTTACCCCCGAGCACATCGGCCTGTTTACCATTGCCTCCATCATCACCGGTTTTGCGCAAATGTTCCGCGACTTTGGCATTTCCGAATATGTAATCAAAGAAAAACAAATCGATTCCAACAATCTGTCATCTGCATTTACCGCGTCGATTCTTATTGCGTGGCCTATCGCGCTCTGCCTGGGGCTGTCATCTCCATTCATTGCAGATTATTACTCAGACCCGTCAGTCGCCCCACTCATTACCATACTGTCTCTGAATGTAGCCCTGTCGCCATTTGGCTCCATTACCATGAGTACCCTGCGAAGGCAGATGAACTTTAAACCCATCTCCTATGCCAATATAGCCAGCACAGCGGTAAACAGTGGAGTCAGCCTTGTACTTGCCTATTATGATTTTGGCCCTCTCAGTTTGGCCATTGCGTCTGTACTGGGCACGGTAACTACTGTTTTGGTCATGCAAGCCTTCAGGGACAAGCGGTATAAAATAACGCTGAGACTAAAAGGCATTAAAAGTGTCTTTCTGTTTGGTTCGGGCGTGGGTTCCAGCAATATTATCAGCTACTTTGGTGAAAATTTTATGGATATGCTTATCGCCAAAGCCTACACCGTATCGGATCTGGGAATAGTTAGTAGAGCAAAATCCACCATTTCCCTGTTTTCAACTGCGGTAACGGAAGCAACAATACCTCTTATCACCCCTTATTACGCAAATGCACACCACAACTCAAACGCTCTGGGGCAAGCCTATCTCAAAAGCACACAGGCCATTCTCTACCTGGCATTTCCTTTTTGTGCACTGATGCTGGTCGCTCCAGACACTGTTATTATGGTGTTATATGGCGAGCAATGGTTGCCCGCTGCAGAGTTTATTTCGATTTTAGCGATCAATTTTGCGTTTCATAGCTGTAGCATATTTTATGACAGATGCCTGATTTCTCTGGATATGCCGAAAGAGTATTTCATATTTGGCCTGTTTTTTACATTGGTTAACATATGCCTGGTACTCCTGTTAATCGATTTTGGTATCATTTACATACTTTGTGGCATTGCTGTTTCCTCGGCCGTCAAATTGGTCTGGTCACTGTTTTCACTGAAAGCTTTGATTAAACTGAATGTTTCAGATTACTTCAATATGGCCACTCATCCTATAATAGCAACGATTTTTCTCCTGGCAGGACTACTCCCTTACCTTATCTACAAAAGTGGAGACACATTGTTGGATTTTCTCTTGCTCATACCCGGAGGTATTGCATGGTTGATCTATATATTGCTGTTTGACCCAAATATAAAAAACATACTGGCAGGAGTTCGTAAAAAATAAGCGCAGATTTTGAAAATTCCCCCAAAGTATCCGGTTCTGGTTGATCAGTGCATAACCCGCGAATTCCCGGTTTGGGTGGTTAGGTAAAAATGAAGGGATTAACTTGCAATTTAGAAAAGATATAAATGGCTTGAGAGCCGTAGCAGTAATAGCGGTTATGCTGTTCCACTTTAACCCATCCTGGTTGCCTGGTGGTTTCGCAGGTGTGGATGTGTTTTTTGTTATTTCCGGTTTTTTAATGACGGGAATAATATTCAACGGAATAGAGCAGAAAAAGTTCTCGGTTCTGAAATTTTACGTCGCCCGAGCCAATCGAATAATCCCTGCATTGGCAGTACTTTGTATTGTTCTTCTGGTGTTTGGCTGGTTTTATCTAACGCCGTCAGATTATAAGGACCTGGGTAAACACATAGCAAGTAGCGCGGGTTTTTTCTCCAATATGGTGTACTGGAGCGAAACCGGTTATTTTGATGCTTCGTCACACGAAAAATGGCTCTTGCATACCTGGTCTTTGTCGGTTGAGTGGCAGTTTTACATACTGTTTCCCCTGATACTCGTCGCTATACGGAAGTTTATGACTCTGAAGGCTATGAAAATGGCCGTTCTGCTTGGCACGATCCTGGGCTTTATATTTTGTGTTATTGCCACTTACAAATGGCCGAGTCTTTCTTACTACCTGTTCCCTGTCAGAGCATGGGAAATGATGCTTGGCGGACTTGCTTACCTTTATCCGTCAAGGTTAAAAGAAAGCAACAGGAAAATCCTTTCGTGGTCAGGATTGGGGCTGATCATGGTGTCGTATATGTTCGTTTCCGAGGAGACACCCTGGCCTGGTTATCTGGCGATATTTCCTGTTTTCGGGACATTCCTGATAATTCAGGCAAACTACGAAAACAATTTCATTACGGACAACGTAGTTTTTCAAAAAATGGGAGCCTGGTCTTACTCAATATATCTATGGCATTGGCCTCTGGTCGTCACAGTTTATTACTTTTCACTAAACGATCTGTTTGTTTATCTTGGTATTTTATTGTCAATATTTTTTGGATTTTTAAGTAATAGATACATAGAAAAAATTCAATTCCAAAATGAGTTTGGTTCCTTATCAGGTTATCTGAAATGCAAGCCTGTTTATATGGCTCTGATTGTCAGTCTTGCAGGTACTGTCGTATATGGGAAAGGTGGTTTTATTCATCTTGCTCCTGTTGAGTATCGACACCTGATTGATAACCTGACACCTAGCCCGAACAGGGAAAAATGTCATCTACATGAATATGAGGAGCCTGATAAAGCCTGCGAGTATTTTGGTGAAAACATATCGTGGGCAACTATTGGAGACAGTCACTCCACGGAAATTGCCTACGCATTGGCCGAGAAATTAAAAAATACCAATACCGGACTAAAGCAATTCAGTTTCTCCGGATGCAAACCATCGTATAAGGAGGCTGAAAGCTTTAGCGAATGTGCCAGGTGGTATAACGAAAGTGTGGAATACATATCAAACAATAAAAACATAAAAAATGTTGTATTGAGCCACAGACTATTCTCATTATTGGCGGAAGAAAGCACGAATGATTACCCGGCTTCTTCCAATCCGGCAATAACAGATGAAACTGTTCGTATACTGAAACACCTGGATGAGCTGATCCTGTTGTTTGCCTCAACCAAAGAAAATGTTTACGTTTTCTATCCTATACCTGAATTACATCAACACATAGACAGGCTAATTGACTCTGCATTCAAAAGTAAAAAGAACTTCAATAACATATCAGGCACAGACGTCGGGTGGCACGAGGACAGGAACGAATACATTATCAATCATTTTGATAATGCCAATTATCCTGACAATGTTCACTTATTGGATCCAAAAGATGTTTTTTGTGACAAACAACAATGTTATGCAGTAAAGGACGGGGACCCTCTCTACTTTGACGACAACCATCCTTCAATATTGGGTGCAACCAGGCTGGTTGAACTCATAAAATAGACCTTTGATGATCCACTTTTGATGATCACTATGAGTCATATTGCCCCGGCACTTAATAAGCAATGACTGGTTCATTCAAACCAAACCCTTGATCAGGTTATGCTATCGGTAAGATGTTGCCGGGTAACCGATTCTCTCTTTGTTTACAGCATGTGGAATCACCGCCACCAATGCCAAAAACGCGTAAACCAGTTCAAAGTAGGCCAAACTGACATTAATACCAGTAATTCCGTAGGCTATAAAAGACAAGGCGATTGCGTTTAATAACTCGGTTTGCCAGGGATTATTTCCTTTTTTGGCAATTCGCGCATATTTTTGACATCGAAAAAAACCGGTCAGCATCATTGCCAAAAAGAGAAACAGCCCAACAAAACCACTTCCCCCCAACACCTGGAAATAGATATTATGCGCGGCCTTTGGACTCTCACCAATGGGGATAGGTGGCGTTTGTACGGGGCCATACTCTGGCGTAAACGGTGCGTAAGTATTCCATAAAACAGGATCTGTCGTAGCTTTAAACCCTCCCCCGGTAAAAGGGTAATCCACAGCAATAAGCGTTGCTATTTTCCACGCCCACAAGCGACCAATAAACGAACTATCCTCAGTCGCAGCAGTTTCTACAGTTGACTGACGCTCCCTCCAGTCCTGAGGAGCATTCTCATAGAGAACAGGCAGCAAGGCAGCAGCAAGCAGTGCATAAATCAGTTTTCGGTTGGATTTAAGCCAGACTGCAAAAGACAGTATAGCCAGCCCGACAAAGCCACCTCTGGAATAGGTACCCACAATCGCAACGACATTAAGCAATGCAAGGATCAAAAGACCCAGCTTGAGATATTTATGCGAAACCGTGGTTCTTAAATAAAGGATGAGCGGAATACACATATTAACGGCGACCGCAAGATCATTCCGGTCTGCTATTATACCGGCCCTGCCCACAATTCGGTGGCCACCACCCGACAGTATAAACTTGACCGCCTCCATTCCTGCGTAGGCCGAGATTGACAAGACGATAGCCCAGACAAAAGTATCAATGTGTACCTTTTTCTCTACGGACAAGGCGACGAAAAAAAACAACACCAGGATTTTCAGGAACTCAATATATTTTTCCCATACATAACCACTATCAATCTGAATATTGAAAATAGTTGAAATCAGCGTCCAGAAACCAAAGGCAAATACCCAAAAATGCAGTGCCGTAAACTGGAATTTGGGTTTGTTTTTATAAAAAAGGTAAGCAACAGCTGTGACAAGCACAATGGTGAGATTAAGCCGAAAGTGCCGGGAAAAACCAAAAGCCCAATAGCCCGGTGCTGTTAACGCCATCCATACCCAGGCACTTACACCTATAAAGGGCTTTCTAAATGAAAAATAAATAACCACAAATAAAAAACCGACAAGCAGGATATCTCTCATTCTTCATCATCCACTTTGTTTGCCCAGTACATCAGAAAACACATGCAGGCTATATCCGTCAGAAGAAACAGACTGTCTATCACTGTCAGTCACCCACTTTACTTACGACGTAACGGAATTTTCCGGATTTTTCACTTGCTATCCGCTCTACTATGTCAATTGTTATGGTTACTTCCTGTCCCAGGCGCCTTTTAAAGTTGCTTTCTATTTCTTTTAACGATTCGTTTTCAAAAGAATCATTCACTTCGAGCAAAATATCAGTTTGCTGCAAGCTTCGCTGAACGATTTTGAAATTCTTGACCCCGGGAACATCACGAACGTGATAGATCAAAGCGAGGCCATGCATCTGAGTACCATCCAGGGCTGTAATAAAATCGGTCGTCCTGCCCTGCACTTCCTTTAAAATGGGCAGCCCCCTTCCACAGGGGCAAAGTTCGTCCGATACTACTCCAATATCACCTGTTCTATAGCGAACAAAGGGAAACTCGTCCGTTCTCAGGTGGGTAACAACAATTTCACCTGCTTCCCCATTTTTCACCGGCTGATTGTCACTGCCGATAATTTCAACGACGATGTCATCGGCAGTAATGTGCATATTACCCTGGGGACATTCATGGGCAATAAATCCGGCATCTCTCCCCCCATAACCATTGGCCACCGGAGCATTAAAAACACGTTGGATCAACTCTCTTTGATGGTCATACAACTTTTCTGACGTGACGAAAATCACTTTGACACCACTGTTCGCGAGATTGATACCCCGTTGTTCGGCATATTCGGCCAACATAGCGTAAACCGAGGGGTAGCCAAATAACATGGGCGGTTTCTGCCTGATTATTTCACTCACAATATGCGCCTTGGTCTCACTGTTGAGCTCAAACGCGGAAATCAGCTCGGTTCTGAACAGCTTGTCACGTATCGCCTTGATTTTATCCTGTTTTCCCAACTCGATGGGAGACCCCCAGAGCACAATTTCCCTGTCACCGATATTCACATCCCACCAGCGCGTTGCACGCCATTTGGCAGCAACATCATGGCTGACCCGATGGTTTCCTATAAAGAATATCAAGGGCTCACCGGATGAACCGCCGGTATTGAACTGTGACAAACGGTGCGGCGCAGTGGTTTTCAACTCATCACAATGTGCCCTGATTATTGATTTGGTTAGAAAAGGTAATTTGACCAAATCCTCTTTGGATTGAATGGAAGCAGGGTCAATGCCTTTTTCCCTGAACAACCTGCTGTAATAGGGTACATTGCGAGAAATGCTTCCAATAAAAGCCCGCAGTTCTTTGTTTTGGTAGACCTTCAAGGCACCAGGGCCAAGCCATTGGTTTTGCATCATGGTTCGAAAGGCTTGTACCGTGGTATGCTTTTTCATTCGCTCATGCAAGGGGAACAGCAGGTTGGCGATCAAAAAAGTTGCTATATCATCAAACAGTTTTTTCATGGTCATTATCACTCCCCTTTTCGGAGTCTTTCCTTGCGCGGCTTTCTGATAGGTCGTTATCCACTGCCCAATCACCCTGGTCTTGTCAAACTGTTTTGCTTTCAACAAACCGGCACGGGTCAACGCAGCATGTTTTGCCGAACCGGATAGAACCGAGCTCATGGCATCGGCATAATTCCGGGCATCATGGCCACTGACCAGTAAACCATTTTTTTCATGGTCTATGAGAAACGGAATGCCACCAACATCGCTGCTTACCACGCAGGTGCCGCAGGCCAGAGCCTCGATCACAGCATTAGGCGAGTTGTCGATCTTACTGGGATTCAGTAATATTCCAGCTTTTTTATAGTGTTCTGCCATACCCGCCTGATCAAGCCTCCCGACAAACTGAACCCGATCATTGATACCCAGGGAATCAACCAACTGCTTTAGCTCGGCTTCCTGGGGGCCACTGCCGGCAATGACCAGCCTTAATTCAGGAAAATCTGCATGGATCCTGTCAAACGCGCGTATGGCAATATCAATACCATAGATGGACTCCAGGTTTCGCGCGACAAAAACCAGATGACTGCTATCATCTCTGCCGTCAGCGTTGAATACAGCACTGTCGAGGGTGTTGGGAATGACTTTTGCGGAAAGACCATAGTCTTTGAACACATTGACCAGATAATGAGAGGGAACCACCAGGTCTCGGGAAAGTGTGATAAAGGGCTTGACCCAACTCCACTGCCTTGAAAAAAATGCGTCGGCTTCTCCCCCCCGATAATTGACCACCACAGGCACATTGAAGAGTCTGGCTATTATCAGGGCCGGTGTTGAAAACAAATGCCATGACCACCCGGAATTGGACATCAAATGAACCACGTCCACTTTGGGCAGATGAATCAGCAACACGATCAAATACTGTACCAGGCGAAAAACCGCCCGGACCACGGGCAGTTTACCAATAAAGGCGGGACGATAGTCAGCATTGGTTGGAATAAGCACAACCGGGACGCCAGCAGCCTCCAGCAGAGACTGCTGCTGAATGGTCTGCCGGGCCATACCGCCTGCTGGCGGGGGAACCGGGCCGATCAGGGCAATTTTCATTTGATTCTGCCTTACCATTGAAGTGAGAACAGACCGCCAGTTCAGCGCATGGCGTTGATGCCAACCAGCCTGCTGTATACTTTACTATAGTTGCTTACGCTGCGCGTCCAGTTTCTTTCCTGCTCAACATACTGTCGGCCATTTTCTTTCAGCTGTTCATGCAGGGACACATTTTCCTTTAAACTCCGAATCTTGTCGGCCAGCGCACTGGCATCACCCTGTTTGAACAACAAGCCGGTTTTACCGTCGTCCACCAACTCGTGATGCCCTCCTACGTTGGAGGCAATAAACAGACTTTTTTGGGCCATGGCCTCAAGTGGCTTGAGTGGAGTCACCAACTCTGTAAGGCGCATACTCAGCCTCGGATAAGCCAAAACATCAATCACCGAATAATAGTCATTGACCACATCGTGGGGAACACGACCGGTAAAAGTCACCCTGCTATCAAGGCCTTTCTGTTTTACACAGGCTTTTAACTTTTCATCTTCCGGGCCACCACCGACCAGCAATACGTGCAACTCGGGCATTTCATCCTTCAGGATAGCCAGCGCATCGATAATCAGAGGCAGGCCTTCATAACCATAAAATGAGCCGATGAAGCCGACCACATACTTGCCATCAAGTTCAAGTTGTTCCGACAGGACTTCGTTTTTGCGGGTTATGACTTCAAACTTTTCAATATCAACGGCATTAGGGATAGGGGTGATTTTTCCCGCCGGAATACCACGGGATTCCATATCATTTTTCAATCCCTGGCAGATGGTGGTAACTGCATCGGCTTTCTTGAGTACAAAGGTTTCCAGTGCCCTGGTGAGTCTGTACCGCAAACTGCCTTCGTGTGTTGTGCCGTGATCAACCGCGGCATCCTCCCAAAAGGCTCTGACTTCGTAAACAACAGGAATTCCCAGCTTTCTTCCGGCGTTAATGGCGGCCAGGCCATTTAATGCCGGTGAATGGGCGTGCAGAATATCCGGTTTTTCCAGGGCTGCCACTTCCAGAATGCGCTTTTCCAACCCCTTGCTGATTAGCCACTGATTCAGGACGGGCACCTTTGCCAGAGCCGGAAGGAAGGTACCGGTTCGATAGAATGTCAGCCCGTCAACGGTTTCTTTTGGCTCAATCTTGCCCGCAGCCTGATTGTGTTTTTCGCTGGTAACATGCACAGTCTCCCAGCCAAGTTTACGCTGTTCACGCAGTATCGAGCGCGTTCTGAACGTATACCCGCTATGCAGCGGAATGGAGTGATCCAGTATATGCAGAATTTTCATGATTCACTCATCACCTTACCCAGAAAGGAATCAAACATTAACAAGGTCCATATTGGTGCACTGTAATCCCTGCGTCCGGCCAGGTGTTCATTGACGAGATCAGATAATACTTCTTTATCAAAGATTCCTGTAGACAGCAGTCTTTCACCCAATATGTGTGTTTTAACATGCTCTTTGAGCGGGCCACGGAACCAGCTCGCCAAAGGGACGGCAAAGCCCATTTTGGGTCGATACAAAATGTCTTCGGGAAGATGGGGTTCCATGGTGTTCTTCAGTATATATTTACCGACCTGACCTTTGATTTTAAATTTGCCGGGCAAGTTACTGATCCACTCTATCAATTTGTGGTCAATCAATGGCACCCTGACCTCCAGCGCGTGCGCCATACTGGCTCTGTCCACCTTGGTCAATATGTCACCGACGAGATAGGTCTTCAGATCAAGATACTCGATCAGGTTGAGAGGGTCTTTGGACGGGCATTCCTCAGCGTGCCGGTTAAACACCTGAACCGCATTGTATCCGTTCAGTTTCTTTTTGAACTCGGATGAATAAAGGGAAGCCCGCTGCTCATCTTTCAATATGGACACCGTGTTAAAGTAGGCTTCAACCGAGCTTCGGCCCAGCGCCTGAAAAGTGGTTTTCGCTCGAAATATGCGCGGCATCCAGTCCAGTTTCGGATACACCCTGCCCAAAAAACCAAATACAGCTCGCCTGAAACCGTAGGGAAGCCTGTTTCTGACCGCCTCCTCGTTCATGTGCCATACGTGGCGGCGATAACCTGACAGAGACTCATCCGCACCATCCCCGGAAAGGGTCACAGTTACATGTTTTTTAGCCAGTTCGCATACCCGGTAGGTAGGAATCGCCGAGCTGTCTGCGTAAGGTTCATCATAGAGTTCGGCGAGTTTGTCTATCAAATCGAAATCGTCAGTATCTACCGTTTCGAGAAAATGATTGGTTTTGTAACGATCAGCGACCTGTTGGGCAAAGTCCGATTCATTGAATTTGGGGTCGTTAAAAGCAATGGAACAGGTATTGACCGGCGCATCGCTGTTGTTTGACATCAGGGCGACCACCGAGCTTGAGTCAACACCGCCAGATAAAAACGCACCAAGGGGTACATCTGCCACCATTCGAATGTTGGTGGCCTCCTGCATTTTCTCTACCAGCTCTTTTTGCGCCTGCTCATAGGAAAGCGACTCGTTGGTTTGAAACGGCAGATTCCAGTATTGTTTAATGGCGGGTTTGGAATCTCCGACTCTAATCGACAAGGTGTGCCCCGGCTCCAGCTTGTAGATGTTTTTGAAAATAGTGCGAGGCTCCGGCACATAGCCAAAAGCAAAGTAATCTTCGACACATTCGGGGTCAATTTCTTTTTTCAGGCCGGCGTACTGGTAGAGCACTTTCAGTTCAGAGCCAAACAGCATCATCCCCTCTTCTGTGATGGTATAAAACACCGGCTTGATGCCCAAACGATCTCTCGCCATAAACAACTGTTTTTTATTGGCATCCCAGATGGCGATACCAAACATTCCACGAAACTTTTCGATACACTGCTCACCCCACTCTTCCCAGCCGTGGACAATTACTTCCGTATCTGTATGGGATTTGAATACATGGCCTGCGGCCACAAGTTCTTCACGCAGAGATTGGAAATCGTATATTTCTCCGTTGAATGAAACAATGACGGTTCCATCTTCATTGGTCATGGGCTGCTTGCCCGCAGAGGACAAGTCGATAATGGACAGTCGACGATGCGCCAGACCAATCCCTTCGTCAGTCCACATTCCCCCCTCATCGGGGCCACGATGAAACTGCGCCTGATTCATTCTGGCCAGTAGTTCCTGATCAATTTGACCCTGACCGTCAAGATTAAATATGCCCGCAATACCACACATCGATTAAACCTGTTTCCTGCTGTATACATTGATATAATTATCTACCATGACCGGAAGAGAAAAATGCTCTGCCGCTCTCTGGCGAGACACGCTTGAATAGCTTTCCTGTAAATTCCTGTCCGAGGCAATCCGCAACATGGCGGACGCCAAACACTCTGGCGAACAGGCGTCCACCAGTAATCCATTGTTGCCTTCCGAAATCAAATCGGCATTACCTCCTACCCGCGTCGCAATTACCGGCAATCCACTGGCCATCGCCTCCAATATGGTGTTTGAAATTCCCTCACCGTGTGAAGGCAATACAAAACAGCCAAACTGTTTCAAATACGCCGGAATCGTATTCCGATTACCCGCGAGATAAACAGTAGCCGAAAGGTTATTTTCGACAATGAATTTTTCCAGCACCTTCCGTTGAGAGCCTTCTCCCACCAGGCACAAACGCATGGGTAGCGATGGTTCTTTCAGCGAAGCGATATGAAATGCCCGTAACAAATCAATATGGCCCTTGATAATCTCCAGTCGGCCAACACAACCAAAGACGAAATCATCACCTTTAAATGGCCAATCCCCGGGCGTTTCCGGGATGCTGTTTTGAAATCGGGTTAAATCAACACCATTACATATTCTTGTGATTTTTCGTTTTGAAATTCCCACACGCTCAACCAGATAGTCTTCGAGTTCGCTAGAAAGAGGAATAAAACGATGGACAAGAAGGCCGAATACTTTCCTGATGATCTGATACTTGCGAACATCTCCTTTCGGGTCGTAGATATCCCAGCCATGTTCACCATGAATCCGGTAGTCAACACCGGCCAGAAACGCCGGCAATTGCGCCTCTATTGCCGACAGATTTCTGGTGTGAACTATATCTGGCTGCAGACGTTTGAACTCACGATAAAGCCTGAAATAAACCCCCGGATCCTTGCCTCTTTTTTTATCGACGGAAATGACATCTACTTTTTTGTTCAAACGGCCACAAAACTCCGGGTTGTATCCCTCCATGCACAGGATGGCGTGGGCAAAACGGTCTTCCGGGATCGTGTTAATCAGGTTAACCACGCCATTTTCCAACCCCCCGACATCAAAACGATGGAGGACATGGGCGATAAGAGGAATTGCTCGGGACATTAGTGAAAACCACTCGTTTGTGTCAATTGATCTTTTTCATCGGCAAGAAACCGGTGCAAACCTGCTTCCGGATCACCCGGGCTGTCCATCGGGGTGTAGACCGCAACCAGTTGACTGATGTAGTGGCGACCTGCCAGCCTGTTCCACGCCTCCCACATCTTCACTTTTACCCTGCTTGTCATTGTCTCGATAGACAAGGCTTGCTTTTTACCCGGGGCAAATGCAACCACCTGATACCAATGGCTGGTCAGCCACTTCTCCCTCACTCTGGAAAGCGTGCGAATCACGCTTCCTTCTTCCTTCTGACTTATGATGCGGTGGTTGCTATCGGCCGGTAAAATCAACCGGTTCTGATAGGACACAAGTTCGCCTTTTTGACTCCAGGAATAATATGAAGCAATAAAAACATAGACAGGCTGTCCATTTTCAAGCCTGAAACTCTTTTTAATATAATGGTCAGCCTCGTTAAAATCCGGCTCATAGTCAGCACGGCAATCCGTACACACAGCATAGTCTTTCGCAAAAGAAAGCAGATGAGCAGGAGATTGTTCCGGAACCCGGGTGACAACCTGGTTATACCGGACAGGCCAGATCAGCACCATAATGAGCAACAATCCGGCTACTGTGAACGACTTCCAGTGTAGCAACGGGCGCGTGGCGGTTGCACCGGTTGAATCAGGGTTTTCTCCTGCGGAGACTGTATCCATGTCCTCCTGCCAACGTGAGCCAATCCAAAAGAGGATAAAAATGACAACACCAAAAAACAACCAGCCATAGATCAGGTGGTCAACCCCGGTGGCAATGGTCATTCCACTGTAATGGCCCAACAGCACAATCATCACTGCACGCAATCCATTCGCAATAACAGGTACAATGACAGATACAAGAACAAAGAGGAATCGCTTGTAGAAACTGACGTAAGTGATATAGGCGTAAACCAGCCCCATTGTCACGGATGCAATCAGGTATCTCACGCCACTGCAGGCCTCAACAACAGACCAGTTGCCGGTTGGCAAACTGAAAAAATTACCCTCACGAAATACCGGGTAGCCGAAAAATTTAAGAGTCGTAACAGTAAATGTCGCAGTAAAATCCATCATTACCGGAAGAAGCTCTTCACCAACGGGAACAGATAAAAAAAGAAAACACAGTGGAAAAACGAGTTGGCGAGACAGTTTCACCCCCAGCAAACCGGCCGTTATACTCACGACCATCCCGGTAATGGCAAATTGTTTAACGAGCGACACATCGGCAAAAGCCCCCAGAAGCCAGAGAAAGCCGAACGCAGCGAGGGGCAATAACCCCAGGGCCGAGGGTTCAGGCACGCCGTGCAATGCGGAACGCTTGTTCCAGACAAAATAGATGAATGCCGGTACGATAAAAAAACAATGGGTATAGGTTTCCGCCTCATACCAGGTAGTGACCATAGCCTGAACGGTGTCGAGATAAGCCAGGCTCACAAGGCAAACTGCGATGACAAATGCACCCAAAACAAACCAGGTCGTTTTTAAATTCTCATGTTTTTCCAATTGGTATTCCTCGCTCAACCGGATTTCGCCTGTGCCGCAGGCCAGTTATATCTGACATCAGGACTCAAGCAGACTATCCAGTTGAGACAAATGACTCTCCCATGAAAAATGGGCTTCAACATAGCTTCGAGCCGGCTCGTACACCTCGGGTTCCGGATTGGAAAGATGGTGAAGGAGTGCCTGTGCGTAGTTATCCGGATCACTGCACATGGTAGCGACAGGCGATTCTGTCTGGTAACCGACAATACCCTCCAGCGCCTCCGGTGTAGCAACGACAACCTTAGACATGGATAACGCTTCAAGTACTTTGTTTTGAATACCTCTGGCTATTCGCAGCGGTGCAACGCAAACATGGCAATGGGCCAGATAGGGCTGCACTTCCTGCACAAAACCGGTCACTTTCACGCCGTCGATTTTTTCCAGCGCGAGCACGTCTTCCACCGGTTTGGAGCCCACGATATAAAAAACAGCGTTACTATCCCGGGATCTGACTCGGGGCCATACCTCCTTGCAAAACCATTTTACCGCATCGATATTGGCCCAATAGTCCATGGCACCGGTAAACACAACAGCTTTTTCGCCGCCTTTAAACGGGCTGTCATACACATTTTTCGGGTTAAACGAATCGGTATCCACGCCGTTGGATATGGCTATGACTTTATCCGGGTAACGAACAGGTGCTTTTTGTTTAAACAATTCAGCCTCACTGTTACTGACAAACACAGACGCCCGGCAGCTGTCGCTCACCCGAGCCTCGAACGCTCTTAATGCCCGCCCTTCCCGTCGGTACAAATAACTCATCGGAAACGCATGCTTTTCCGCATACTGGAACCATTTTTCCGAGTCAACGTCAACAAAGTCCATAACCAGAGCATCGATACTGTCAGTCAGCGAGCTGACAAACTGAGCCATGGGAGAGGAAAACAACACGACCCTGGTCACCCCCTGGTTCAGCACTTTATCAGATACCCAGCTTTGCATTTGCCTGTTTCGGTAAAAACGATTGCTCAGCGCCTCACCCGTCAGCAATCCTGCCAGACTAAGCAGTTTTCGCGACAAAGGATCAATAGATACAACCAACTTGTCACAGGAATACTCATCCAGGCTGTCAACAAACTGCCGGTCTTTCGGATCATCAATAAAAGTGGCCAGATGAACACGATAGTGTTGACTGAGGTATTTAAGTATATTGAAAGAGCGAATTTTATCCCCCTTGTTCGGAGGATAGGGAATTCGATGCACGATATAAAGAATATCTTCTTTGGTGTTGTCAACCATAAGTACTGTTAACCATAAGTGCTGTTAACCATATTAACCGAGGTATTTCGAAACAAGCGGACCGATTAACTGACTCAGCCGCAAGGGAAGTTTTTTCCAGGTGTTAATCATTAGCTGGTATTTCGGATTTAGCGGATTCAAATCAGGCAGCTCGGTGGAATTGACGAGAAAGTACTGATAGTTAAGCGGCTTTGCCTCAAAACCCCAGTGTTTTTTGTACTTGAAGGGGCCGGAGTCATTTTTGCTTCGCCCAAAATCATAAAGCTTGTACCCCTTCTTTCCTGCCCGGCACATTTGATCAAAATACATCAGATCCATCGCCTTTGAGCCTCTGCTTTCAGGCAAGCCGCCGCCATAGTAGGGAAGCACTGTATCCTTAAAATAAAAACTCATCAAAGCACTGTGCAGTTGCCCGTTTTTCTTGACTGACAGAATTTCACAATCGTCTCCAAACTCTCTTTTTAATTCGAGAAAATAGCGCTTGGAAAAAACCGGTGTTCCAAGGTTTCTTACGCTGGTTGAGTAGGCAAGGTAAAACTCATCGGAATCCGAAGGAAAGCTTATTTCCAGATTGTTCTTTAAACTTTTCCTGACGACAGCCCGCTGTTTGTATTTTACCGCGGCCAGGTTTTTGGCGTCATCACATTCTATCGGCCGTATAAACGTAGAGTGAATCGATTTAACCGGCCAGTCGTCACGGATTTTATCAATATTTCTCAACTCGAGAAAATCAACGTTCAGGCGTTTTGCCAGACCTGCCGCGTAATCGGTGATATGCAGCATGGCCTCTTCATTCCCGGCCAGAGGGCCACCATAAACACAGAAAGGCACAGATACCAGGGAATGCCCAAACAGGGCACTTTTTACCTCAAACAGAGGCAAAACCGCAACCATTTCTCCTTCCTGATTTTCGGTCACCAGGTAATGAGGCTCGTGCCGAAACGCACGCCGTATCACCCGCAACCAGCCGATTCGATGAAAAAAGGTCGATTCCGGATGAGAAGCAACAAAGGCATCCCACCCTGCAAAATCACTCTCTGTAACATATCTTGTGACCAGTTTGGTCATCAGCTACTACTCCCTGTTAAATTCAACCCGAATACCTCATCCATTCTACCCCAGGAAAAGTCATCCAGCATACGGGTCAGCCTGGGCAAATGCCGGCCAATATTGAGGTAATGCCTGAAAGAAGATTTGAAAGAGACACCCTGTTGCCGGGGTTGATCCACATCGATTTCCCACGGGTGCATGTAAAATATTCCAGGCTTTTTCTCTACCTGGTGAAATTTCCGATAGAAATATCTCGTCAAAAAATACGGGTACAGTCGAAAATACCCCCCTCCCGCTATCGGCAGATTTCTGCTACCTGTTTTTAACGTCGTCAAGGGCACTTCTATCAGACCGTTGTTTCTCTGGTATTTGAACCTGGGCCAGTCGGGAACACCGTAAAGATCATGCTTGACCGGGTAGGTACTGGAACTGTAGACGAATCCAAGCTCCAAAAGTTCATCAAACACCCATTCATTCGACTTGTTAACCGAAAAGCTGGGGGCCCGATAGCCCAGCACAGGCTGGCCACAGAGATCCTCGAGCAACTCCCTGGATCTTTTTACGTCATCTCTGAACACTTCACGGGTTTGTTCCGTCGCTCTGCCATGAGAGTAACCATGACTGGCAACTTCGTGACCCTGGGCACCGATGCGCTTGACCAGCCCCGGGCATTTGTCAGCAACCCATCCCAACACAAAAAAGGTGGCGTGAACATTTTTTGCGTCAAAAAGTTCCAGCAAACGATCAGTGCTTTTTTCCACCCGCAAGGGCAGATGGCTCCAATCCGACTTTGAAATATGGTTCTCAAATGCAGACACGTGAAAGTAGTCTTCAACATCAATGGTCATGGCATTACGAATCATTCCCGGCCTCTTCTATTTACTACGCTTGTCTACCGGGTTTTCTGCGCCCTGCCAGGACAACAACCCGATTACCAGGTGCAGTTCTCAATAACACCGCACACTCTTGAATCATCCTTAACGAATCTCGCTCTGTATCACTGCACCTTATCGCTTCTCCAGCACATACTCCCCTGACTCAAACCATTCCCTGATTTCTCTTACAATTCTGACTGCAGCTTCACCATCCCACAGATCGGGCCTGCGGCCTGCCTTGCCATTACCGTCCAGGATTTTTTCAAATTCAGCAATAATCTTGTCATGATCCGTACCGACAATAGTGTTTGTCCCTTCGTCAACGGTTATCCAGCGCTCTGTGTTTTCCCTCATGGTAAGGCATGGAACTCCGAGAGCTGTTGTTTCTTCCTGTATCCCGCCAGAATCAGTCAGCACCAGTTTGGCATTGGACATCAAAGTAATGGAATCCAGATAGCCGACGGGAGGAGCGGTATGGATATTCGGATGATCCAGCTTCTCTTGCAAACCAAAGGACTCAATATTTCCCCTGGTACGGGGATGCACCGCAAAAACAACAGGGATGCGATCAGCCACCTGACGAATACTGCCAAGCAATTGAGCCAGGGTGGCCGCATCGTCCACATTGGACGGCCTGTGCATGGTAACAAAAACATACTGATTGTCACTTCTTGCCATAGAATCTTTCAAATTACCGAGGCGATAGGTCTGAATCACTTCATCCATCGAAGGAGCGATTGCCTTGTTCTGCAACAATGAGTCAATCATAACATTACCGACAAAGCGGATATTTTCCGCTGGCACACCTTCATTCTCAAGGTTCTGATTTCCAAGCTTCTCTGTGGTAAACAAAAGCTGGGATATCCTGTCGGTCAACAGTCGATTAATCTCTTCCGGCATTGCAATGTCACGACTTCGAAGGCCGGCCTCCACATGTATGACGGGAATATGCAGCTTGATGGCTACAAGTGCGCACGCAATGGTTGAATTGACATCTCCCACCACGAGTAATGCGTCCGGCTTTTCCTTCAAAAGAACGGGCTCGAATCGCAACATGATATTCGCCGTTTGCTCTGCATGACTGCCTCCCCGGACTTCGAGATCAATGTCGGGCACAGGAATTCCCAACTGATCAAACAGCAGAGCCTTCATCGCGTGATCATAGTGCTGCCCCGTATGAAGCAATACAGGATGAATAGAGGGGGTCTCCGCAGCGAATGCCTTCATCACCGGGGCGATCTTCATAAAGTTGGGCCTTGCGCCCACAATGCACATTATTTTGAACTGTTTATCCGTCATATTATCCCCCAGGTACGGTACCCATCCAAAGAACTGCCATCATCTACCAGTTCAACAACCTTCCGTCACGTTACACTCAACCAGACTGCCACTCGACCAGGCTGTAGTGAATCGATCCGTATTGTAGCCAAAATGTTTATGTCTATTTCACGTATTTTTAATTATTCGAGTAAAAAACTAAAGAATATTTCCATAATTGACCGATTTTTTACAAAATTTGACGAATTATCAGCAAAAAAAGTGCATTCGGTATTCGTTTAAGACACAAAAGAAACATATAATCTTCTCATTAAACTGCTCAAGGGTGATTTTTTTATGAAAGTTCTAACTACGTCGACACTATTCTCCACGATCATGGCGCTGTTAACATCAGTCCTCCTGGTCGGTTGTGCGTCAAACTCCAGTGACCGGTTAACACAGGCCACGATAAAGGAACCCGTTACCAAAGATTCGGATAGCTACCGATACCTGGTTGGCCCCGGAGACGAACTGGATGTGTTTGTCTGGGGTAACCGGGAAGTCAGCGGTTCGTTTACGGTAAGGCCCGATGGAATGATCACTACTTCACTGGTAGAAGATATTGAGGTTGCCGGTGCAACACCTGCAGAGATCGCGAGACGGATAGAGGAAAAACTCTCGATTTATATCCGTGACCCTATTGTTTCTGTCAGTGTCACCAGCTTTGCCGGCCCGTTCAGCGAGCAGGTCCGGGTAATAGGAGAGGCAGCGAAACCACGGGCGCTGTCCTATACCGAGCACATGACACTACTGGATGTATTGATCAAGGTGAAAGGTTTGACTGACTTTGCAGCCGGCAACCGCGCTTCCCTGCTCAGAATTGAAAATGGCGAATACAAAAACTATTCGCTGCGCCTGGAAGACTTGATAGAGGAAGGAGATATCACTGCAAACATTGATATACTGCCAGGCGATATTATCGTCATTCCGGAGGCATGGTTTTAATTCACCGCATGATGGTTTTTATTTACCGCATGGGTGATGGGTGTAAGAAGGTGACTCCCGAAAGTGAGTCGCCCGTTGTTGAAAACCGGCACATCAAACTTGTCACCGGCACATCAAACGATCAAAAGGTAATTCACCTAATGTACAGCGAGGCTTTGTAAATGCAGGAATTGATTGACCAGTTAGTCAATTTTTTAAAAGGGATCTGGCTAAAAAAATATCTGATAGTCATTTCGGTATGGGTGATTTGCCCAATCGGGTGGTTCCTGGTCTGGCAAATGCCGGATAATTATGAGTCCGAGGCAAAAGTTCATGTCGACACGCAATCCCTGCTTAGACCGTTGCTTCGCGGACTGACAATACAGCCCGATACGGATAGTCAGCTGCGCCTGATGGTCAAGACCCTGATGACACGCCCAAATCTGGAGAAAATTTCAAGGATGGCCGATCTGGACGTAAAGGCAATGAACGATGAAGATTACGAACGAATCCTGAACAAGCTCAGAGACAATCTGAGTATAGGTGCTGCGGGCCGGGAAAACCTTTTCACCATCAAGTATGAGACTGATTCCCCGGAAGAAGCCAAAACTGTCGTACAGTCAGCGTTAAATGTATTCATTGAAAACACGCTTGGAGAGTCCAGAAACGAAGCAGATACCGCCGGGCAGTTTATCGAACGACAAATTAAGGAGTATGAAAAAAGATTGCTGGAAGACGAGAGAAGACTTACCGAGTACAAGCAAAAATACTCTGGCATTCTGGGTGTGAATGTTTCCAGTTACTATTCTTCCCTGTCTGCTCAAAAATCACGACTTGAGGAAACAAAACTGAAGTTGCGCGAAATCGATTCCCGTCTCCAATCTGCCCGGGCTCAGTTAAAAGGTGAAGAACCAACTTTTGGTCTTATCCAGCAGCGCTCCAAAACCACCAACATCAGCACCCAGTATGACGGCCGTATCGCCCTGCTCCGTTCTCAGCTTGACGAGCTTTCACTCAAATACACGGATCGACACCCAAACATCATTGAGCTGAATCGCCGGATTGAGGAACTTGAAACACAAAGAGAGAAGGAAATCAGGGACATTGAATCACAATCGTCTCATTATGATATTGCTGCAGAAAGCATTGACACCAACCCGGTGTATCAGCAAATGAAGCTCAATGTCACAAGACTTGAAAATGAGAGAGTATCCCTGAGAGTAAGAGTCAACGACTATCAGGCCAAGGTAAACGAAGTGCAGGAAAAAATTCACCTGATACCGGAAATCGAGTCTGAACTTGTCTCTCTGAACCGTGGTTATGAAATCACCAAATCAAAATACAATCAATTACTGTCACGAAGGGAACAGGCCAGACTTTCGCAGAGTGCAGATCTGACTGCCGACGACATTCAGTTCAAGGTCGTTGACCCTCCTATTCTGCCCAAACATCCGTCAGGCCCCAATCGTGTGTTGTTCCTGTCAATAGTCACTATTTTAGGCCTCGGACTGGGTATCGGACTCGCATTTTTAGCCAGTCAGGTGCAACCGGTTCTGGTATCGGCCAACCAGTTGACCCGAATGACCGGGTTCCCGGTTTTTGGCTCGGTCGCAATTGCGAACATTCGACAAGTTCAAAAAAAGGAACGCTTGTCACTATTGGTATTCTGCCTGTCGATACTGCTCGCTCTCGTAGTATATGGTGTATTAATCGCGCTTCAGCTTCCAATATAACCAGCTGACAACCATTATGCCTCATAGAATATTAAGGAGAAAAAAATGAGTACGATTGAAAAGGCAATGGCCAAACTAAAAGTTGGTACTGACATAACGGATGAAAAATTGCTGGATGAATCACCCATTTTGCGAAAAGAAGTGGTCAGCAATGATCAGGGGCAGACCGCCCCTGAGAATCGGGTTGCCCCGGCAAAACAAAACAGGCAAAAAGTCCCGGATAGCAGGCCACCTGTTGAAGAGTTGAAGGCCGAGACACCTGATAGTGGTGGCCGGGAATATGCACAGGAAACAATAGCGTCTGGTGGTGGCCGGGAATATGCGCAGGAAACAATAGCGCCTGAAAATAGTGCGCCTGCGAAGAATACCAAAACCTACACAGACATCGACATAGGCCTCCTGAACCGCAAGGGTTTTGTCAGCAAGGAAAGTGACAACAGGGTACTAAAAGAACAATTTCGGGCTATCAAAAGAAAGCTTATTAACAATGCGTTTGGCCCTTTGTCGAAGTCCATTCATTTTCCAAATCTTATTATTGTAACCAGTTGCAACCCTCACGAAGGCAAGACCTTTTCCTCTATCAACCTGGCTCTTAACATTGCACTGGAACAGGATAAAACGGTACTGCTGGTTGATTCTGACGTCGTCCGCCCCAGTATTACCTGGGAACTTGGTGTCAAAATCAAGACCGGACTGACCGAGTTTCTCTCCGGGGAAATTAAAGATGTTTCCAGCATCATCTACAGCACCAACATAGACAATTTCAAATTCATCCCTGCGGGTCACCCCCATGAACAATCATCAGAGCTGTTAGCCTCCGAAAAAATGCACAAATTAACAGAAGAACTTGCCACCCGTTACTCTGATCGTATTGTCATTTTTGATGCCCCCCCTCTTTTAGGTGTGAATGAAACACATGTCATGGCGAAACTGGTCGGGCAGGCAGTTATCGTCGTCGAAGAAAACAAAACCAGATTGAACGACATAGAAAATGCCGTTTCTCAACTGGATAACAGCCTTGCAATAGGTTATCTGGTCAACAAATCCAAAGGGTCGTACAAAGATCATTACGGATATGGCTACTACTATCACAAACAAAAATGAAAACTACCGTTAAAGAATTTAAAAACTCAGTCAATTAATTCAGTATCGCCGCTGCCAATACCAGACAGGCAGCTGAAGATCGGGATGGTTATTTACTTGACAACTAGACAACAGCAATTTTTATTAAAATTCGTGCTAACAGGTGTGTCCTTTTTGATTGCACTTGCCTTGCCGGCTTTTTCTCAGGCGAAAATCAGGTTTTCTCCAACCCTTACCCTGCAGGAAGACTGGAGTGATAACATAGACCAGGCGCCCGATGGTGAAGAAGAAGCCAGCTTTATTACCTCGGTATCACCGGCGATTTCCTTAAGTGACAAAACGGCAAACAGCGACTACCGATTGAATTACCTCTATCAGTATCATCATTACAGTAACTCGGGTTTTGACGACAGGGACGAGAACACACTCAATGCCGCGTTAAACCACTTCCAGTTTGATCGCAGTCTCCGATTTTTTGTTAATGGGGGCATTTTTAATTCACGAGTTCAGCCTGGCGTATTCAGCGACGGGATTACCGGCACCGAGCAGGTGGAAACCAGAACAGCCGCTGCAGGAATCCAGTATGACTCCGGCCTTCGCGCTTGGCACACTACCAGCTTTGGTACTGAATACCGAAAAACCATGACCGATGACGACCTGGCTGACACCGGAGTGCATTCAGTCGAATTTTCCACTGGAAATGGCAGAAAAACACAAAAGCTTAACTGGCGTTTGGGCGGCACAGGTAGCTATGATTCCGAAAAAAATGAACACCACTCCATCCAGGGACACGTTGGAATACAGGTTGCCGGCAATTACTCGATTTTCACTCTTGGCCAATACTCCTACACTGCTCCGGATGGTGATAACACACGGAATTTCGAGTTTTCAAGTTGGGGAGCCGGCATTCGCAGAGATACACCAAAGTCGTCGTTCGGGGTTTCGCTGAACAAGGAAGAAACCGGAGGTGACGAAAAATTTGTTGGCGTCGATTTTTCGTGGTCGCCTTCCGTGAGAACAACTCTGTCTGGAGCCTATTCACATCGCTTTTTTGGCAAATCTTACGAGTTCCAGCTTAGCCACAAAACCAGAAGGATGACCAATACCATCTCTTACCGCGACTCGGTGACCAGCTTCAGCCAGCAAAGCGCGTCTTCGGGACTGGGGTTTCTCGTTTGCCCGGCTGGCAATTCATATAATCAGGCAGACTGTTTTGTACCAACAGACCCTGGTGCTCCTCTTGAAGACAACCAGCAACTCGTTGGTGTCAACACTCCTTTCCTGAAGATATCTGAAAATCAGGTACTGGTGCGTTCCTTGAGCCACCTGACCAGATATACCAAAAGCAAAACCACATTAACCCTGAGTACCCACTGGAATCGCACCAAATCACTTTCTTCCGGATCCATCGATGACAAGAACTATGACCGCGATTTTGGTGGAATAGCGTCCTGGGGATGGAAAATCGGTTCCAGAACAGAATTTCAGATGAGTGGGGGCTGGAACAAATTTGAAAAAGACATAAACCTTGCCAGTGAAGAATCAGTAAAAGAAGTTTTTTCTCGTTTGAACCTGACGAGGCAGTTTTCTCCCAAAGTGACGACCTCTCTGAGCTACACCTTTACAAAACACGAGTCGTCCATTGCAGAAAATTCGTTTAATGAAAACCGTGCGGGAGTATCCGCTACTGCCCGGTTTTGACTTATTGAAAAACACAAATTCAAGCTTGGTTAATAGGAGCTTCTGATGTACGAAGCACATTTCGGGTTTAGTGCCAAACCCTTTCAGCTAACGCCTGATCCGCAATTTTTTTATGCCAGTGCTTGCCATAAGAAAGCACTGTATTACTTGCAATACGGTTTACATCAGGGTGAAGGATTTATTGTTATCACGGGGCCAATTGGAACCGGGAAATCCACTCTGGCAAGCAGTTTGCTTGATTCTATCGAATCTGAGGACATCGTGGCCACTCAGGTCTCCACTTCAAATCTGACTCCAAAAGAACTACTGGAACATATTTCCAATGCATTTGGCCTCAGCTCCAAGGGAGACAGCAAGGCACAAATACTGCGTCATATCGAAGACTACCTGTTCAGATTGTCTCACCAGAACAAACGCGCCTTGCTGATCATTGATGAAGCCCAGAATCTTGACCACGATTCATTGGAAGAACTCAGGCTGTTATCTAACTATCAGGTCAACAACAAACCCCTTCTGCAGACATTCCTGCTTGGCCAGGAAGAGCTACGAGGCAAACTGCAACATCCGAGTATGCTGCAGTTTCAACAACGGGTTATTGCTTCTTTTCATTTGCGTGCCCTGAACGAAAATGAAGTGAAACAATATATCATGCACCGACTGTTACAGGTCGGGTGGACTGATAAACCTGCTTTTACCGAGCAGGCTCTTACCAGGCTGCATCAATATACAATGGGGATTCCCAGAAGAATTAACATTTTTATGGATCGAACCCTGCTCATGTCTTTCCTTGAGAGCAACGATCTGGTTGACTCAAAAGTGATTGAGTCAGTAGGAGAGGAGCTAAGAGAAGAACTGAAACAGGGGAATACGAGCGAAAGCTCACATGATGACACGGAGGAGGACACTCCCCAGACAGAGGCCGATGATCATGGCCATCCTGTCAATTCAGATGTATCCCGGCACGACCTGGAGGGCCTGCTGCAGGATTTCAACGAAATACTTGAAAGCGCACTCGAACAAAAGATCGCTTACACCAAGTTTATCGACACCCTGATGGCAAAAAGAAGAAGCCTGCGAACCCTGTTAAAAAAATAGTCCTGCGGGAAAGGAAGGCATCAGCCAATTGTAACCAACCGTAAACTCACCTGCTCACCCTCCGGTCAAACCCCGGAGGGTGAGCAGGTACCCCTGCAAATACCTGCCGAAACTGTTTAGTGTGCTCCCTTCTTGAATAACACCACCTCAACTGTTTGCAGCAAGATCAATGCATCAAGCAGCAAACTGTGATTCTTGAGGTAGTATAGATCATACCTCAGCTTTTCCTTGGTATCTTCCTCAGTATCCGCATAGGCAAAACAAAGCTGCGCCCAGCCTGTAATACCAGGCTTGACTCTATGCCGTTCGTTGTAAAAGGGAATTTTTTCTGAAAGCTGCTTGACGAATACAGGTCGTTCCGGCCTTGGACCAACAAATGCCATGTCGCCACTGAACACATTGAATAACTGTGGCAATTCATCAATTCGATACTTTCTGATAATAGCCCCGACCCTGGTTACCCGGCTATCATTTTTACTCGCCCAAATGGCTTCTCCACCCTTTTCTGCGTCTGTACGCATACTACGAAATTTCATTACGCTAAAGGGAACGCCATTGAGCCCTACCCTTTCCTGGCTATAAAAAACGGGGGCGCTCCACCCTTCCTCCAGCTTGATAGCAATCGCGGTTATCAGCATAAACGGCCAGGCCACACCGAGCAAAGCCGCCGATGCCAACAAATCAAACCCCCTCTTGAGTACCTGACCGATCGTGGAAGTTCCAAATCCTTCGGAGAAAATAAACCAGCTGGGGGAAATGGTGTCCAATGATATTTTCCTTGCTTCACGTTCGGTAAAGGTGCTTTCCTGAACAATCTGTATGCCATCAAGCTTACAAGCCATAAGCTTGTCCATTGGCAGCTTGTTTCGGCGGTCATTGAGTGCAATCACAATTTCATCAATATCATTGTTAACGACATAATCTTTGAGGTCGCCGGTATTATGCAGAATCATATTTTCAGGCACAGCGGACTTTTCACCCTCTTCAGGGATAAAACCGGCCAGATTAAAGCCCTTCCAGTCCTCCGGGTTATTCAATTCTTCCAGTATTCGTTTTGCTCTTTGCCCGGCCCCGTAAACAAGCACGTTTTTCTTGTACATGCGTTCATCCACGAGCCAGTAAAACAGGCCACGGACAACAAAAACGAAAATAAATGAATAAATCGTTGCCAGCAGGAGAACACTTCGCCAGATAACACCAAAAATATCACTGGAAATATAATAAAAAACGGGAAAAACCAGGGAACCTATTGCGAACGCTACCAATGTGCGCACGAGCATCCCGACCTGGCCTTCTTTGAGTTTTGCCTGATACACACCAAGCGCGTTCATGCAAATCAGCATGGTGTAGCCATACGCAAAGGCGGAAGGCAACACATCCAGATACTGGTAATCATAGGAAATCTGACTCATATGGAGCCGGGTAGGTATCGCGACGTAGATGGAGCCGACATACGCCAGGGACTCTATCAACCCCAGAAAAATGAATGGAGAGTGAACGTAATGCTTAAAAACTCGTATATGGGCCACTGTAAATACCTTGCTTGCTGAATAGACTGTTTTCAACTATAAAAGCATAGTTACCATGAATTCATTGTTACCATAAAATCATTGTGACTATGGTGCCAGGATTTTAACAATTTTAGAGTTATCATAGTAGTATTGCGTTGCAAATATAGTAGTATTACCTCGCAAATAGTAATATTGCACCGGAAACAGAGAAGCAGTGCTGCCTTGCAAGGCTTCCCGGTTTTTTGATTTTATGAGTTGTTCGTCATGGCGCTGAGTATTTTAAAAAGCGCATTCACTTATACGTCTGCTGAAAATTGGAATTACGGATGTTTGAACTTAAAAATAGTAAAATTTGTATCGTTGGTCTCGGTTATGTCGGTCTTCCCCTGGCCGTTGAATTTGGCAAAAAATTCGACACTGTCGGTCTGGACATTGACTCCAAAAGGGTGGGTGAACTCAGAGGGGGTAAAGATAACACCCTGGAAGTGGAGGATGAGTTGCTTGCCCAGGCCACCCGCCTCACCTACACCGATGATATCGCCAACACTTCAGACTGCAACGTGTATATTGTCACTGTGCCTACGCCGATAGATGAATTTAATACCCCGGATCTGAGGCCACTGGTTTCGGCCAGTCGGGCTCTGGGCAAGGTAGTCAAAAAAGACGACATCATTATCTATGAATCAACCGTTTACCCCGGAGCAACCGAAGAAGTTTGTCTTCCCGAAGTGGAAAGGGTATCCGGACTGACCTACAACAAGGACTTTTTTGCTGGCTACAGCCCGGAGCGCATCAACCCTGGTGACAAGGAGCACCGGGTCACCACCATATTAAAAGTCACTTCCGGCTCCAACGAGGAGGTTGCCGATTTCGTTGATGCACTTTATCAGTCGGTTATTACCGCAGGAACCCACAAAGCAAGCAGTATCAGGGTCGCAGAAGCGGCGAAGGTGATCGAAAACACACAGCGAGATGTCAATATTGCGCTGGTTAACGAGCTTTCCCTGATTTTTGACAAAATGAATATTGATACGCTCGAAGTGCTTGAAGCCGCCGGCACCAAATGGAACTTTCTGCCTTTCCGCCCCGGACTCGTTGGCGGACATTGCATCGGCGTTGACCCCTACTACCTGACCTACAAGGCTCAATCTCTCGGCTATCACCCGGAAGTTATCCTTTCAGGCAGGCGTATAAACGACCGTATGGGTTCCTATGTAACGGAAAGCGTGATCAAACTCATGCTTAAAAAACGCATCCAGGTGGTTGACTCGAACATACTGATCATGGGCCTCACATTCAAGGAAAACTGCCCGGATATTCGCAACACACGCGTTGTAGATGTTATTGGCGAGTTTCAAAACTATAATGCAAACGTGCACATCTACGACCCCTGGGCGAACGCAGAAGAGGTCAAGGAAGAGTATGGACTTGACTTGATCGAGAAGCCTGAAACTGACACTTACGATGCAGTTATCCTGGCGGTGTCGCACGACCAGTTCAAGGCGTTGGGAAGTACAGGGATAAAAGCATTGGCCAAACAGAATTGCGTGATTTACGATGTCAAACATATTCTGGAAAAATCAGAAGTCGATGGCCGCTTGTAGGCGATAAACCCGGCTCGGTTCTTTCGGCTTTATCTTTCCGGTTGAACCCGGTAACGCCAGGGCGGCAGACTTGATCGCTGCCCCCTTGGTGCATGAACGGGTGCATAAACGGGTGCATAAACGGACGAACAACAGGTGTACAAAACAGGCGTACAAACAGATGCGCAAATATTCAGCCATCAAAACGAATCGCCGGGCACCCTGACCCACCCCTCCATCAGGATACGGGCACTTCTGCTCATGGAGGCCTTATCAACCTGCCAGTCACCATTCTCACAGCTTGCTTTCGCCCCGACTTTCAGCGTACCTGAAGGATGGCCGAAGGTGACACAGTCACGCTCGCCACCACCGGCGGCGAGATTCACCAGGGTACCAGGTATCGCCGCAGCAGTACCGATAGCCACAGCGGCCGTTCCCATCATGGCATGATGCAGCTTGCCCATAGACAGGGCGCGGACAACAAGGTCAATGTTATCGGGTTCAATACTTTTGCCGCTGGATGAGGTATATCCGGTTGCAGGTGCGACAAAAGCGACCTTGGGCGTGTGTTGCCGGTTCGCCGCTTCCTCAACATTTTGAATCAGACCCATCCTGACAGCAGCATGTGCGCGAATCCGCTCGAACATCGCGAGAGCCTTGTCATCACCGTTAATGGCTTCCTGCAATTCCGTCCCGGTATAGCCAATTTCATCCGCTTTCACAAAAACAGTCGGAATACCGGCATTGATCATAGTTGCGCTGATCTCGCCCACACCCGGCACACAAAGCGTATCCGAAACATTGCCAGTAGGAAAAATGGCATCTTCTCCATCTGCCGGATTCAGAAATTCGATCCGTACCTCTGCCGCAGGGAAAGTCACACCATCCAGCTCAAAGTCGCCGGTTTCCTGAACACATCCATTGGTGATGGGGATATAAGCGATAATGGTTTTCTGAATATTTACTTGCCAAATCCTGACCACCGCGACGCCGTTATCGGGAATCCGGTCTGGCTCGACCAACCCGCGGGCAATGGCAAAGGCACCGACTGCGGCAGTCAAATTCCCGCAGTTGCCGCTCCAATCGACAAAGGGCTTGTCGATAGAAACCTGGCCAAACAAATAATCGACATCGTGCTCGGGCTGAGTACTTTTGGACAAAATCACCGTTTTGCTGGTACTGGATGTCGCGCCACCCATGCCATCGATTTGCTTGCCATAAGGGTCAGGGCTGCCAATCACTCTCAGTAGCAGGTCATCTCTTGATTTTCCCGGTTGTCTCGCACTTTCTGGCAAGTCGTCCAGTTTAAAGAAAACCCCTTTGCTGGTGCCGCCACGCATATAGGTTGCAGGCACTTTAATTTGAGGGGAGATTTGCGCGGGGGTTTGCGCGGGCCTGACCGCATGATTTGTTGATAAATCAGCCACGGGATACCTCCTCACCGGATGCGCCGGTTGTCGATTCCAGAAAATCCCTGGCAAAACGTTGCAGGACACCACCGGCTTCATACACGGATACTTCGTCAGCAGTATCCAGCCTGCATTTGACCGGAACAGTCACAGTTTCGCCGTTCTTCCGGTGAATCAGGAGTGTCAGCGTACATCCGGGAGCCCTTTCACCTTCAACATCATAAGTTTCTGTACCATCGATATTCAATGTATTTCTGGTGGTACCTTTTTCAAACTCAAGCGGCAACACTCCCATTCCCACCAGATTGGTTCGGTGTATCCTTTCAAACCCTTCAGCCACAATCACTTCAACACCGGCCAGCCGAACGCCTTTTGCCGCCCAGTCTCTTGATGATCCCTGACCATAATCCGCACCGGCTACAATAATTAACGGCTGCTTTTTGTCCATGTAGGTTTCTATTGCTTCCCACATTCGGGTGACCTTGCCTTCAGGCTCGATACGTGCCCAGGAACCCTGTTTGACTTCTCCGTTTTCCTGAACCATTTCATTGAGCAGTTTGGGGTTGGCAAAGGTCGCGCGTTGCGCGGTCAAATGGTCACCACGGTGGGTGGCATAGGAATTGAAGTCTTCTTCCGGCAAACCCATTTTCGCCAGATACTCTCCCGCCGCACTGCTGGCCAGGATTGCGTTCGAAGGTGACAGGTGGTCTGTGGTGATATTGTCACCCAGTACGGCCAGAGGTCGCATTCCTTTCAGGGTTCTCTCACCCGCCAGCGCTCCTTCCCAATAGGGTGGCCGCCTGATATAGGTGCTCATGGGCCGCCAATCGTACAGCGGGCTTTCGGCTTGTGCAAAAGAACCCAGATCAAACATCGGGATGTAGACTTGTTTAAACTGCTCCGACTTGACGCTTTTGGCTACAATTTCATCTATTTCATCATCACCAGGCCAGATATCCTTCAAGGTAACGGGGTTGCCTTCCGGGTCGTATCCCAGGGTATCATTTTCAATATCGAACCGGATTGAACCCGCAATGGCATAAGCCACAACCAATGGCGGCGAAGCCAGGAATGCCTGTTTGGCATAGGGATGGATTCGCCCGTCAAAATTCCGGTTACCGGATAAAACGGCGGTGGCATACAAATCCCGATCGATGATTTCCTGCTGGATGTCTTTATCCAGCGCACCACTCATGCCATTGCAGGTAGTGCAGGCATAGGCGACAATTCCAAACCCCATTTGTTCCAGGTCTTGCAACAGACCGGCTTCTTCCAGATACAGTCGAGCCACTTTTGACCCCGGCGCAAATGAAGACTTGACCCAGGGCTTGCGAGTCAACCCGAACCGGTTCGCTTTTCTGGCCAACAGACCGGCGGCGACGACATTTCTCGGGTTACTGGTATTGGTACAGGAGGTAATGGCCGCGATTATCACAGCACCATCCGGCATCAGGCCATCATTATTGCTACCGTCATTGCTATCGCTATCAGACATCGGCCGGGCAATTCCCCGCTGCTTCAATTCTGAAACCGGGAGTCTGCGATGAGGGTTGGAGGGCCCGGCCATATTTCGAACGACCGTTGAAAGATCAAACTCCAGCACTCGTTCGTATTCCGCCTTTTCAAGGCTGCCTGCCCACAGCCCTGTTTCTTTTGCGTACTGTTCCACCAGGGCAACCTGCTCCGGCTCCCTGCCTGTCAGGGTCAGGTAGTCAATGGTCTGTTCGTCAATATAGAACATGCCGGCCGTTGCGCCATATTCCGGTGTCATATTGGAGATGGTGGCTCTGTCTCCTATGGTCAGGCTGCGAGCACCTTCACCAAAAAACTCCAGGTAAGAAGAAACCACCCGCTCCTGGCGCAGGAACTCGGTGATGGCAAGAACAATATCGGTCGCGGTGATGCCAGGCTTTCTTTCGCCGGTCAGGTGGACACCGATAATATCCGGCAAACGCATCATCGAGGGTCTGCCCAGCATAACGTTCTCTGCTTCAAGACCACCCACGCCAATGGCGATCACACCCAACGCATCAACATGAGGTGTATGACTGTCTGTGCCGACACAGGTATCGGGGAAGGCAACGCCGTCTACCGTTTGAATGACCGGCGACATTTTTTCCAGGTTGATCTGGTGCATAATCCCGTTCCCGGCAGGGATCACGTCCACATTCTGAAACGCGGTTTTTGTCCATTCGATAAAATGAAAACGGTCTTCATTACGTCGGTCTTCTATAGCCCGGTTTTTTTCGAAGGCATCAGGGTCAAACCCGCCGTACTCAACCGCAAGCGAGTGATCCACAATCAACTGGGTGGGAACCACAGGGTTAACCAGTGAAGGGTCACCACCCTGATCCGCTATCGCATCCCTTAACCCTGCCAGATCAACCAGTGCGGTTTGCCCGAGAATATCATGGCAAACGACCCGAGCCGGATACCAGGGGAAATCCAGCTCGCGTTTGCGCCCAATAATTTGTTTCAGTGATTCCGACAGGCTCTCGGGCGCACATCGTCGCACCAGGTTTTCAGCCAGCACACGTGAAGTATAGGGCAGCCTGTCATAAGCACCCGGACTGATTTCCTCAACAGCAGCACGCGCATCAAAATAGTCAACTGACGCTCGGGGCAGGGCTTTGCGGTAAGAATTGTTCATCACTTGTTCCACAGGTTACAAAATAAAAACGAAGGGGGCGGCTGCCAGGCCTCCCGCTTCGATAAAACAGCCTGAATAATGCCTTTCACACAGGGCATTACCCTTTTTCAGCATTACCTTTGTTCAGCATTACCTCTGTTCAATAGGTGGAACCGGTCTTGGTTCGGCACCGATATAGTCGGCACTGGGCCGGATAATCCGGTTATGAACCCGCTGCTCCATCACATGAGCCGCCCAGCCTGCCACACGCGAGCAAACGAAGATTGGCGTAAACAGCTTGGTCGGGATTCCCATAAAGTGGTAGGTTGACGCATGAAAAAAGTCTGCGTTGCAGAACAGTTTTTTGGTATCCCACATAAACTCTTCACAGGCCACGGAAATATCATAAAGCAAGGCATCATCGGCTGTTTTGGAGAGCTTTTCAGACCACTCCTTTATCACTACATTACGCGGGTCGGATTCCCGGTAGATAGCATGACCGAAGCCCATGATCTTTTCCTTGCGCTCAAGCATGGCGGCCATTTGTTCCTTTGCATCTTCAGGCGACTTGAACTTCTCGATCATTTCCATTGCCGCTTCATTGGCACCACCGTGCAGCGGGCCACGCAGTGAGCCAATCGCTCCGGTCACACAGGAATACATATCAGACAGGGTGGAAGCGCAAACACGCGCAGTAAAGGTCGACGCATTAAATTCATGCTCGGCATAGAGAATCAGGGAAACATCCATCACACGCCGGTGCTGTTCGGTTGGTGGCTTGCCGTGCAGAAGCCTTAGAAAATGCCCGCTAACGGAATCTTCTTCGGTGGTACATTCGATTTTCACACCGTCATGGCTATATCTGTACCAGTAGCACATAATGGCTGGAAAGGCACCAATCAAACGGTTCGCCGCTTTCATTTGTTCAGAGAAGTCGTTTTCAGGCTCAAGGTTGCCCAGAAATGAGCACCCCGTCCGCATGACATCCATAGGGTGGGCATCGGAAGGAATATGCTCCAGTATTTCCTTGAGTGGCTGTGGCAGGTCACGGTTTGCCTTCAACACGGCATTGTATTCATCAAGCTGGGCCCGGTTCGGCAACTCGCCATGGAACAGCAGGTAGGCCACCTCTTCAAAGGTGGCGTGTTCGGCAAGGTCAGATACGTCATAACCGCAATAGGTCAAACCGGAACCCGACTTGCCTACTGTACACAATTTCGTTTGTCCGGCACTGGTGCCTCGCAGGCCGGCTCCGCTCAGTTTCTTGTCTACCATAATGTGCTCCTGATAATCGGTATTGTTTTTTTAATTATGTATTGAATCACGGTTCTTTGATACGTCTGGTTTGACTACTGATCAAGTAAGCCGTTCTTCGGCTTTACTCAATCTACCTGTTTTTACCCTCGGCAAAAAGACTGTCCAGCTTTTGCTCGTAGTCGTGATAGCCAAGATAATCATAGAGTTCCATGCGCGTCTGCATCATATCCACTACCGCTTTCTGGTCGCCGTTTTCAAGAATGGAGCGATAGACAGTCTCGGCCGCCCTGTTCATGGCCCTGAATGCACTCAGCGGGTATAGCACCATATCTGCGCCCCACTCGCCGAGCTGGCTTTTGTTCCACAGTTCGGTTTTACCAAACTCGGTAATGTTCGCCAAAATCGGTACATCAAGTGCCTCGGCAAAGGCCCTGTAATGTTCTTCTGTTTGAATGGCTTCCGCAAAAATGCCATCTGCTCCTGCCGCCACATAGGCGTTGGCTCGTTCAATGGCTGCCTCCAACCCTTCCTGTGCAAAGGCATCGGTTCGCGCCATGATGAAAAAACCCGGATCGGTTCTTGCGTCAACTGCCGCCCTGATTCGATCAACCATTTCCCCAACCGAGACAATTTCCTTGTTGGGGCGGTGCCCACAACGCTTTTGCGCGATCTGATCTTCCATGTGTACCGCTGCAGCACCGGCTTTTTCCATATCCCTGATGGTTTTGGCGATATTGAACGCCCCGCCCCACCCGGTATCGATGTCAACCAGCAGGGGCAGATCACAGGCAGAGGTGATTCTCTGCACATCCACCAACACATCGTTAAGAGAAGTCATACCCAGATCGGGCAAGCCATAGGAGGCGTTGGCAACACCACCACCGGAAAGATAAATCGCCTGATGTCCGATTTGTTTTGCCATCATTGCAGAGTACGCGTTTATCGTACCGACAATCTGCAAGGGTTTGTTTTCCTGTAGTGCGTCTCTGAACTTTGTACCATTTGACATAGGTTTTGTGCCTCCCGAAAGGCTGCTCTGGTTACATAATCAATAGCTAGTTAACCGCTGAAAAAATAGTGCCCTGTTGATAGCGTTTTTCAATATTCATTCGTGCGGCGCGAATATGCCTTCGCATCAGAATTTCAGCCAGCTCACCATCCCTGGCTTCAATTGCATCAAGTATCTGTGTGTGTTCCTTTAGCGCTTTGTGCGGGCGTTCGGTTCGCAGGCTCAGCCGGTAACGATACATTCGAACCAGGTGATACAACTCCCCGCACAAATAATGATACAGCCTGACGTTCTGACAGCCATTGACAATACGGTAATGAAAATCAAAGTCTCCCTCTCTTTGAAAGTAGGATCGGCCATCATCTTCATCTACCAGCCTTTTATGCTGCTCCAGCAGCAATCGGATATCACCGATCTCGTCATCAGACATTCTTTCTGCCGCCAGTTTGCAGGCCAGGCCCTCCATCGACTCTCGAATCTGATAGATTTCCACCAGCTCGTCAAACCCGAGCTCAACCACCGAGATACCCGCGTGTGGCCGTCGGGTAACCAGACCCCGCCCCTCAAGGCGACGAATCGCTTCTCTCAACGGCCCCCGGCTCACTCCGTGAGTGGAAGACAATTCAGCCTCACTCAGCCGCTGACCAGGCACAAGCTGCCCCTTGATAATCGCATCCTGAATGGACATGAACACCCTGTCAGCCAAGGTTAACTGACTGGTAACAGATGAAACCAAATCTGACATAACCGCTCGTCATTGTAGACATTTTTAGCAAAGTTAATGGATAGACAGAATATAAACAAGCTAGACAAACGTATGACCCGAAGGATTGTAGACAATACGCACCGGGCCGATCGCAGGAAAACTGGCAGCCAGACAGTTGCTCGCGGGAAAGCCGGTTACAGGAAAGCCGGTCGCAGGAAAAAGAGTCACGGAGTCAAATTAAAGCGTAATCGCAACGCCTGAGCGGAGAGGTTTTGGCACCAGCCGATTAGCCGATCAAAAGAGGCTCTATTTCAAGCCTCACCAGGAATTTGCTATAAACGACAGATTGAATATGCCGGGCAAGATTCAATACATCACGGCCGGTTCCGTTATTATGATTGACCAGCACCAGGGCCTGTTTGTCGTGGACGCCTACATGCTGATCCCGATACCCTTTCAGGCCGGCTTCCTCAATCAGCCAACCGGCCGCCAGTTTCCAGCCACTGACGGCCTGATAGGCCACTACCCGGGGGAATGCCTGTTTAATCCGGGTATAGTCCTGTTCACTGACAATGGGGTTTTTGAAAAAACTGCCAGCATTGGGAAGAAATGCCGGATCCGGTAACTTTTGCGACCTGACCTCGCACACATACCGATTTAACTCCAGACTGGTAAGAAAAGGCTGCTGCGCCTGTCTTCTGGCCAGTTCGCCATATTGCGTATTCAGGGGCCGTGTTTTACTCAATTTGAAAAACACCCGGGTGATACAATACTGTCCGGGGTTACGTTTGAAAAAACTGTCTCTGTAATTGAATTGGCAGTCCGGGTTTGCAAAGGATTTCAGGATGCCTGTGCGGCACTCCAGTGCTTCTACCTTGACGATATGATTGGCGACCTCTTCGCCGTAAGCGCCGACATTCTGAACAGGGGTTGCCCCTGCAGTGCCAGGAATCAGCGCCAGATTTTCCAGGCCATTGAAACCCGCCTGGTTGGTTCGCAAAACAAAATCATGCCAGTTTTCACCAGCGCCAACGGAAAACAGCGATTCATCGGGTGAAAGCACCTCCTCCCGCACGCCATCGATTCGGTTGCGCAACACGTAACCATTAAAATCGCCCGCAAAAACAACATTGCTTCCTTCACCCAGGATCAGAAAATCTGAATTATCGGAGACAGCCAGCCTGATGCTTTCCTTAAGCTCCTCAACACTGGCAAAATCAATCAGACAACGACAAGTCGAGTTGACAGCAAGTGTGTTGCAGGCTCTCAAATCGGCATTGGCATGCTGCCTCGGCATCAGTCCAGGGCCAACCGGATTTGGGCCAGTAATGCTTCACTGGCTTCCTGAACCAGATCAAACACAATATCAAAGCCGGCCTGTCCGCCATAATAGGGGTCGGGCACTTCCAGATAATCACCATCCTGAATGAGACCCAGAAAAAGCCGCACCTTGTACTTGTATTCGTCAGGACAGATATCAAGCAGATCCTCCAGATTGCTTTTGTCCATCGCAAATATGTAGTCGAATTCCTCAAAGTCCGATTCCTTAACCTGTCGTGCTTTCAGGTCGGAAATTGTTATTCCTCTGGCGATGGCTGTTTTTTGCGCTCTTTTATCCGGCGCCTTGCCAATATGATAGGGAGCCGTTCCTGCCGAATCAATTTCAATCTGCCTGGCCAACCCCCGCTCCTGAACCAGCTTGCGAAATGCCCCGTGCGCTGTGGGAGAACGGCAAATATTCCCCAAACAAACAAACAATACTCTAGTCATATTTCATCTTCCCAAAACACTTCATATCTGAATTTAACCATGACTTGTCGAACTGTATCAGGCCGCCCCGAGAATGTGACGTACCTTTTCAAGATCCGCCAGGGTATCAACACCCGCAGGCGAAGCCTCTTCAGCAACATCTACATGAATTTTTTCCCCATTGTACATGGCTCGAAGTTGCTCCAGGCACTCAATCTCTTCATGGGGAGCCGGTGACCATCGCACAAAGCGGGTCAATAATCGAACCCGATAGGCATAAATACCAATATGACGAAAAAAATGATGACCAGTTGGCATTTGAGCATTGTCGCCGATCGAGGCCAGCTCAGAAAAATTGCTTCGTGGCCAGGGAATCGGGGCACGACTGAAATACATCGCCATACCATTTTTATCAAAAGTGACTTTTACCACATTCGGATTGACAAAGTCAGCCACTTCTGTGATTTCCTCGCACAGCGTTGCAATGGAAGCGCCTGTCTGTGCAGCGAGGTTAGACGCCACCTGGTTAATCATTGCTGGTGGAACAAGTGGCTCATCACCTTGAACATTCACCACAATGTCTTCTGCCGAAAAGCCGGTTGTTCTTACCACCTCTTCCAGGCGATCCGTGCCTGAAGGGTGATCTGCAGATGTCATTACCGTTTCGGCGCCAAACTTTTTCGCCACCTCCAGGATCCGTTCGTCATCAGTGGCAATGATAACGCGGGAAGCCTCAGAGGCCAGCGCTTTTTCGTATACATGCTGAACCATCGGTTTGCCGGCAATATCCAGTAACGGTTTGCCTGGCAACCGGGTCGAGGAGTAGCGGGCAGGTATTACAACGGAAAATGACATGGGAAACCCTGTTTTCATTCTGATTTATAACAAGTTCTGATTTGTTACGCCTCACCCCAATCGCTCGTCGGTGGTCAGCGTTCGGGCTTCGGTCTCAAGCATAACCGGAATATCGTCCCTGATCGGAAAAGCCATACCATCCGCCTTACATACCAGTTCATCCTTTTTACGGTCATAGTCCAATTCCCCCTTGCACAAGGGGCACACCAGGATAGACAAGAGTTTTTTATCCAAGATTCGCTCTCCGCAATTAACCTTATATCAATTAACCTTAATTAGTGAAAAGCCATATACAGTGAATAAAAACGCAACTGCCCGCGCTGGCTTATAACGGGCGGGTGAGTGGACAGGAACAAACTGTATATGGCAAATAACAAAATCTGTTTATCAGGCAGCATACCAACACTGGCCTGTTTCGTCGACAAGCTGTTCAGCCACAACATCAGGTAACCCGGCTTCTACAACCAGGAACCACATTTGTTCCGTCGCCAATGCCGAGCATTTTACCGCATCCTTTTCCGTCATGATAATCGGAAATGGCTCTTTAAAGACAAAATCCATCGCCTGATAGGCATGGTGATCAGGGAAAATATGCTCACTGCATCGAATGCCCAGCCCGCTCAGTGTATAAAAAAACCGTTGCGGGTTTCCGATACCCGCCACTGCATGAACCTGAACCCCCGCAAAGGAGTCAACTTCAGCCACTTTTCCTGTCTTGAGGTTGACCAGTCGACGGGGAGCCAGATACATGGAACACAGCCTGTCCCGGGGCAGATCCGGCATTCGGCTTATTATATGAGAATCGGCCACATGCGAATCAGGCACAAGAGAAACCGTCTCGAAGGCGCCTCCTTTCGGTTGATTCAATACCACCGCATCAGCGCAAGCCAATCGTCGTACCGGCTCTCGTAAAGGCCCGGCAGGAAACGGCAAAAAGTTACCAAACCCGCGTTGGCCATCAACCACAACAAATTCCTTATCTCTTGCCATAGGATAATGCTGTAACCCGTCATCACAAATGATGACGCGAACCGGGTATTTTTCCAGCAATGCCCTGGCTGTGGCAACCCTGTCCGGGCCAACAAATACCGGAACCTGGCCAAGACGGCACTTTATCATAAGCGGTTCATCACCACAGTGTGCGGCGGAAACAGATTCGTTTACTTCCAGCGGATAACTGTCCGATTTTCCACCGTAACCCCGGCTGACAATACCATATGAAACAGAACGCTGTTCAAAAAAACGACACAGCGCCAGAGTAAAAGGCGTTTTTCCCGTCCCCCCCACAGAGATATTACCCACGACTATGACAAAGGCATTCACCCTGTGTTGACGAAACAGGCCAAACCGATAGGCAAAGGAACGAAAAGCGGTAATAGCCCGGTACAGAATCGCAAAGGGCAAGAGAGCAAGTATCAGCAAAAAGTCCTGCATGGACTTTGGCCTGTACCAGGCACGATTGACTGCCTGCTCCAGACGGCCCGTGTTCAACACCCACCCTCCAGATCCATACCAGAACGGTGAAGGTGTGCATAGTACCCGTTTTTGGCAAGCAACTCCTTGTGAGTACCGACCTCAACAATTTTGCCGGCATCCATCACCACAATTTTGTCCGCATTTTCTATGGTTGTCAGGCGATGCGCAATAATCAGGGTAGTACGCCCTTCCATAACAAAGTCGAGCGCTTCCTGAATTTTTTGCTCCGACTCGTTATCGAGGGCCGACGTTGCTTCATCCAGAATTAAAACAGGCGCATTTTTGAGCAATGCCCGGGCAATGGCAAGCCTCTGCCTTTGTCCTCCGGAAAGCAACACGCCATTGTCTCCGATCCGGGTCTGATATTGCTCCTGCATATCGCAGATAAACTCGTCTGCATTGGCCTGTCTTGCCGCCTTCCTGATCGACTCATCCGAGTGTTTGCCCAAACGTTCGCCATAACCGATATTGTTGGCAACCGAGTCGTTAAACAAAATCACATTCTGATTGACAATGGCTATCTGCTTGCGCAGCGAACGCAGTGTGTATTCCCGAATGTCCTTTCCATCAATCAGAATCTGCCCGGCATCGAACTGATAAAAGCGAGGTAACAAATTGACCAGCGTGGACTTGCCACTGCCGCTTTTGCCAACGAAAGCGACCGTTTCGCCCGGCTTGATGACAAGAGAGATATGCTCAAGATTGTTTTTGTCTGACGATGCGTATCGGAAGGCAACGTCCTTAAACTCGATCTCGCCCTTGACGTTACCTGCATCATACTGCCCGCTATCCTGCTCTGCCAGGCTGTCCATCAATGCAAACAGTTCCTGGGCTGCGGCGACACCACTTTGAATGGTTGCATTTACCTGGGTAAGTTGGCGAATCGGTTTGGCAATCGTGGAGGCGGCAACAAAATAGGCAATCAGTTCACCTGCCGACATCTCGCCGCGCACGTCATCACTCAAGGCAATCCAGAGCAGTGTCGCAATGGATACAGCCACAAGGCTTTGAATAACAGGTGTACTGCATGCCTTGGTCAACTCCATTTTCAGGCTTTGGGTCAGGTTATTTTTGCTGGCCTGTTCGAATCGATTTCGCTCATAGTGTTCACCGGAAAAGACCTTGACCTCACGGTATCCGTTGATGGCCTCCGAGGCAACATGTGTTACATCTCCCATCGAAGACTGTATTTTTCGGCTTAAATGGCGAAATCTCTTGCTGACATAACCGATAATCAGCCCGATAAAGGGCCCGATGCAGATAAAAATCAGTGTCAGCTTCCAGTTTTGATAGAGCATAAACCCGAACAGGCCAATGACAGTAAGACCTTCCCGGACGGTAATTGTGATTGCATTGGAGGCAGCCCCGGTCAACTGCTCGACATGGAAAGTGATTTTTGATACCAGGTGACCGGAAGCATGTTGGTCAAAAAATTCACATGGCAGAATCATGTAATGATTAAAAATTTCTGTCCGGATCTTATGCACCACATTCCGACCCACATACGCAATAAAGTAACCGCCAAAAAAAGCCCCGACACCTCGCATGACAAACACGCCAATGATCACACTGCACACAAAGATTCTGCTTTCATCCGAAGGATGGCTGATCGCCTGCTCCAGGTACTCGGTGAGTTTGGCCATCAGCACACTGGCACCGGCATAGACACCATTACCGAATATGCTCAGCATGAAAGCAAACCAAAGCGGCTTGACGTACTTTAGTAGCCGCTTGTACACCTGAAAGTTGGTCAGGTCGGTTTTTGATGTTGTCGGGTCTTCGGCTGCAGTGCCGGTATTTATCGCCATGAACTGTTTTTACAGGATTGATGCGTGCGCAGGATTAATGCATGTGCAGAATAAGTGCATATGCAGAACAAATGTATGTGCGGAATAAATGAACGCAAAAATATGCCAGTCACACCAACAAGACAATGTACAATGCACATCAGTTTTCAGTAATCGCCTCGTTTGTTCGTTGAGCAGTAATACTCAACTCGACAAACCCCAATTTACCGGCCACATCCATCGCGCGAACCACATACTCATGGGGAGTTCTTGCATCTGCGGTAATAACAAACGGCAGCTTGTTATTTGATCTGGATATTCTATCGACCGCCTTGCTGAGTGTCACCGCCTTATTGTTAACCAGGGGCCTTTCGTTCACCGAGTAGTCACCCTTGCTATTGATAACCACCTCGATCATCTTCTGTTTCGTCACAGCCTGCTCTCCGGCAGCTTCCGGCAACTCGACTTCCAGGTGGCTTTCTTTGGTAAACGTTGTGGATACCATAAAAAAAATCAGCAACAGGAATACGACGTCAATAAGAGGAGTGAGGTTAACAGAAATTTCTTCCCCGACCTGCCTTTTAAATTTCACGCCTTCACGTCCTCGCCGAGGTCTATCTCTCGATCACCATGCACCACTTCCACCAACCTGACTGCTTCCTGCTCCATATTGACAACAATTTCATCGACACGGCGAAGAAAGTGACGGTGAAAAACCAGTGTGGGAATGGCAACGGCAAGACCCGATGCCGTAGTGATCAAGGCTTCCGAAATGCCTCCGGCAAGCACCGCCGCATTGCCCGCTCCTTCAAGCTGGATAGCGGCGAAAACCTTGATCATACCTATGACCGTACCCAGTAACCCCAACAGCGGTGCCACCAGGGCAATCGTTCCCAGAGGGGACAGGAAGCGTTCCAGATCATGGATAATCTGACCAGCCTCCTGCTGGATGCTGTCTCGCATTACATCCCGACCGTGTTTGGCGTTCGCCAGACCGACGGCCATAATCCTGCCTAGCGGCGACGACTCTTTCAACTGGCGCAGCTTCTTGGAGTTAAGCTCCTTGTTTTTGATCCAGTGCCAGACATCCCGAGCTGCTTTTTTGGGCGCAATTCGAGAGGTTCGCAACGTCCAGAAGCGCTCAATGACAATGGCCAAGGCCAAAACCGAGCAAAATAAAATTGGCACCATGATAATGCCACCTGGCTTGATAAGCTCCAGCACCGATACTTCTCCTGATTTCTGTTAGTTAAACTGTCGGTATAAACCGCCATGCCATATATCTAAAGGTTAGCGAAAAATTTCAAGGTTAGTAAAAAAATTCAAGGTTGTTAAAAATTCAAGGTTGTTAAAAGTTCAGAGTTAGTGAAAATAAACAGATACACGAATGAATTATCCACGCAACCAGAATTTATTGCAGATTTTTCTCATTTCCTGTACACGCCAGGATGAAGCGTCCGCACCATCCCGGTACAGGTGAATGGCACCAGATTCCGCCGTATTATAGGTGGTAACGCCAAAATATTTAAGACGTTGTAACACGTCCCTGTGAGGGTGAGCAAACTTATTCCCGTATCCTGATGAAATAAGGGCTATTTTGGGTCTCACATGCTTCAGAAATGCCCAGGTCGAACTTGTCTGGCTGCCATGATGCGCTACAATCAGCACATCCGACCGTAACTCATTGCCATATTTTTCTACCAGATGGTATTCAACCTCCTTTTCGATATCTCCCGGCATTAAAACAGAGATTCCTGCAAATTCAACCCTTATTACGCAAGAAGCGTTGTTGTCGGAAGCTTTTATACCAGTCGATCGCATTCCCGGTTCCGGCCACAGGACTCGCATTGTAAACTGATTTTTACTGTATTGTGCGCCGCTGTGGCAATATTCAGACAGTCGGCTCAAACCGGTTTCACCTGACCGCAACTCATTGACACCAGGGAGCGGAGATTCAGGCGAAAGCAGGATATCAACAGGAATACCGGTTGCGAAAGTATGCCACCCTCCACTATGATCCAGATCCCAATGGCTGATCACACCAAAGTCAAGGTCCCTCACTCCCCTCACCTTCATATTCGGCAACAATACCAGGCCAGCCATGTCGAAGGTATCCGAATAACGCATGCCGAAATCGTAAACCATATTGATATTGTCTGCCTGCAACTCGACAGACAAACCCTGGCCCACATCATAAACCGTAATCCCGTAACGTCGGCGATCATACTCAATCGGATACGAACAAAAAGCCAATAATACACTGGCCAGTGTACATCGCAGTTTCAGGGGCAACGGCAAAATCAGGCAAAGCACCATGACAAGGGTCAGCGCGAGTAATAACGGGCCCGGAGAACCCGTAACTGATAAAAAGAGGTCAAACTGAAGCAGATAACTCAAATACCCGGTTATCAGACGATAGCCGACGGAAAAAAGCGACAGGCACAGATCGCAGGCAAAATTGTCGATAAAACCGGCCACTGCCGCGAAAAAGCCAAGGGGCAACATGACCAGACCAAAAAACGGCACCACCAGCAAATTCGCCAAAACCGACACCAGGGAGACATTCATCCCCATAAACACCATAAGAGGTGCAAGCCCCAAAAAGAGGGCGACATGAGGCTTGAGCAACCGAAATACCAGGGGCGAGGTAATGGGCCGGGCACCGTGAACCAGTAGCAGAATGAATACTGCATAGAAAGACAGCCAGAACCCCCCGTCCAGTACACTGGCAGGATTGATAACCAGCATGATGGCAAAGGTCACGCAGAACACCCATATCACAGGGCGGCGGAGAACAACCAGCATCAGGGAGCCGAACATAAACATCAAGAATGCCCGGGTAGCGGGAACGGTAAAACCGGCCACTGCAATGTAGGCAAAAACGGGCAAAATGGCGACCAGACCGGCAGCCTGCCTTGCGCCGGATTTATGCCGGGGAAATAGCCAGGCAAAAATAACACTCAGCAGTTTAAATGCCAAAACACCGACAAACCCGGCATGAAGACCGGATATCACCAGTAAATGCCCGGTTCCGGTATCATTGAACAGGCTTTTGGTTTCGGGCGCGATTGCCGACTTGTTACCAAGCACAACTGAATGAAAAAACTGAAAAGAGTCTTTGCCATTCTCATAAGCATCTCTGCTTTCCTCACAAGAACCTGTGTTTTGCTCACAGGACTCGGGCTCACGATTCTGAAACCGGGAAAAGTGATTCACCAGTCTGATACGCTCAACCCGATAGCGGCAGAGTAAGCCACAGGCCGATTCGGCCCCGGGCGATACCGACAAGACATAACCTGTGCCGGAATACCCATGTGCAAACAACCAGGATTCATACAAAAAACCATGTTTGTTGACCACGCCATTGGGAGGTTTCACCCTCGCCGAAAGCCTTAGCACCCCCTGAAGCGCTGGCATCCTTTCCCTGCCAGCAAGGTGGTTATTACGGTTTTCTGCACTATCATAATTTAAATAAAGGGATAATCTGAGCTTCGAAAACCGGGTAACCGGCCCGGCTTTACCTGAATCAATACCGGTCACATCACAAAAATCGAAAACGACCCTGTCAGCCCGGTATACAGGTAAAGAACAGACATGCCCTTGCAATACCAGGGTTTGAGAGCCTGACGACGGTTTGACCTGATCGGCGATCTGGTTCTCGGCCTGTGTGGCTGCGTACAAAACTCCCAAAAGAAAAAAGCCTGGTGGTCGGGTAAACCTGAACAAAAAAGCGAAAAAGGAGATCGTTAATAACAAGGGATAATAATCCGGATCAGGTAAACGACCCCAAAAATACAGAAGTATGATGCCGCTTGAAAAAGCGATAGAATTAATTAACACTTCAACCATCCGTGGTTTGTTGTCTTGTTTTAATTACCCGAGTTACACAACCGGATTTACAAAACCTGATTGATTAATCTCTGACCTATAAAACCTGACCGATAAAAAGAGCGCCATGCCCAAACGCCTAATCAGAAAATACAGCCCGACACCGGATAAAATCAAGGAAATCAAGGCTCTCCATTTCCTTGGTGATGTTTTACATAAACCCAATCTGTGGCATATCAACCGCCGCTCCGTTTCAAAAGCCGCTATGGTCGGGATATTTTGGTGCTTTATCCCGATACCCATGCAAATGATCGCAGCAGCGCTTTGCGCCATCTGGTTAAATTGCAACCTGCCCATTTCGGTTGCCCTGGTGTGGATCAGTAACCCGGTCACCATGCCGCCGATGTTTTACTTCAATTATGTTGTCGGAGCCTATCTGTTAAATCGCCCCACTGCAGAGTACGAATTTCAGCTTTCCTGGCAATGGCTGTCAGAAAAACTGGTTGAGGTTGGCCTGCCCCTTTATCTCGGCTCTGTGGTGCTGGGCGTGTTTTTTGCCGTTGTCAGTTACGGGATTGTTCGATTCCTGTGGCGCAGAAAGGTACAAGCCAACTGGAACAAAAGGCGACAGCAAGGCAAACTCACCGGGAAGACAGGGTAAGGAGCCACTTTCTCGTTTCCCGGCCTCCTGTCCACCCTGGACGTTACCCTCAGGTCTGTTTCAAATTGCCCGACTCGAGTCGATAGACTTTTTCAACAGAGTCGGCCACCCGGGGGTCATGGGTCACCATGACAAAACTGGTGGTAAAATCCCGGGTAAGCTGCCACAACAGTTGCTTGACACTGTCCGCCGTCGCCTCGTCAAGATTACCGGTAGGCTCATCCATTAATACACAAGACGGGTTGTTGATCAAGGATCTGGCTATCGCCACTCGCTGACGCTCACCACCGGACAACTGAGACGGCTTGTGAGTCAGGCGATCTTTCAGTCCGACCTTGCCGAGCAGCTCTACCGCCCTGGACTTGCCTTCTTTTATCCCGCCACCAATCAACAGCGGCATACAGACGTTTTCAAGTGCGGTAAACTCCTGGAGCAAATGATGAAATTGATAAACAAAACCAAGCTGTTTATTCCTGACCTGGCATCGCTGTTTTTCGCTCAAAGATTGCAAATCATCACCATTCAGCTTTACACAACCACTGGTGGGAGCATCCAGACCACCCAGAATATTCAGGAGCGTGGTTTTACCCGCACCGGAACTGCCCACGATTGCCACCGTTTCACCGGCACCGATTGAAAAATCGATATGTTTGAATATGGTCAGACCGTTTTTTGAGTCACCATAGGTTTTTTCCACACCTTCACAGGATAAAATCGTATCACTCATATCTCAACGCCTCCGCTGGCTGAACACGTGATGCTCTGTACGCCGGATAAATAGTCGCGAGCAAACTCAGCGTCAAACCCGAGCCACATACAATCAAAACATCCAGCCATTGCAACTGGGAAGGCAAATAACTGATGAAATAAACATCGGCAGATAAAAACTGGTGTTCCATGATGCGCTCCAGCCAGGCAATGATGTCACTGACATTCAGAGCCAGGGCCACACCGGCCAGCGTGCCGACGATAGTCCCAACCACGCCGATTACCGCTCCCTGAACAATGAAAATAGCCATAATTTCAGAGGGCCTGGCACCCATTGTTCTGAGTATGGCGATATCAGACTGTTTATCAGTCACCACCATAACCAGTGTTGATACAATATTGAATGCCGCTACAGCAACAATCATCATCAGTAACAACCCGATCATGGTCTTTTCCATCCTGATTGCCTGGAACAGATTTCCATGCGTGCGAGTCCAGTCAGAAGCATAATACTGTTCAGACAGGTTGCGAGCCAGCTCCCACGCCACGTTCGGCGCATCAAAAAGATCCGTCATCTTTAAACGAATCCCGTGCACATGGCCCGGCATTCTGAGCACCCTGGCCAGATCATCGAGGTGGGTAATGGCAAGAGTGGCATCCAGCTCGGCTCCGACTTCAAACACTCCCTTGACCGTAAAGCGTTTAAGCCTGGGGAATACACCGGCCGGGGTCACCGCCGCTTCCGGAAACACCATGGTCACCCTGTCCCCCACATTAACACGCAATGATCTGGCAATAATTGCTCCCAGTACAATGCCGAACTCACCCGGCTTTAATTCGTCGAGACCGCCTTCCTGAATATGATTCTCAATAATGGATACGGTTTTTTCTTCCTCGGGAAGGATACCGGTAAGCATCACACCTGACACCTGCCCCCCGTGGGTAATCATCCCCTGAGCCTGGACAAAAGGCGCAGCGGCAATCACTTTTGGGTGTCTGGTCGCAAGATCATCAATCACCTGCCAGTCGTCAATATTTTCAAAGCTCTTGATTACCGCATGGGGCACCATACCGAGAATTCGCTGTTTCAACTCCCGGTCAAAGCCATTCATCACCGAGAGAACCGTAATCAATACGGCAACACCCAGCATCAAACCCACCATTGAGGTGAGCGAAATAAAGGAAATAAAATGATTTTTGTTTTTGGCAGAGGTGTAGCGCAAACCAACAAAAAGAGTATACGGGTTATACATTAGAAATGATTATCCAAAGGAAAAGTGTACAAAAACCATGCGCCATAACCGTAACATGCAACCAAACAACGGCTAAACAGGGGCAATCGGCCTGCGCCGGCCACAGAAAGTGCTAAACTATGCCATAAATCAACAATAAATTGCTATCAACCAGATATATGTTGAACGAATCAGATAAAAACCTGGCAAGCAAGCCGGATCGACGGGAATTTTTTCGTGTCTCTTGTGATGCGATTATAGAGATAAAACCGATAACAGAGCATACCCCCGGTCAACCCGCGAGTTTAAAGGATTTGTTTGCTCTTTCACAACTGTTTAACCTGAGGGCGGAAATGGCCACTCTTGACCTGGAGGCAAACCATTTGATCCGTCAGGCTTCAGAGAACGATAAAAACATCGGGCAATTCTTACAGGTAATTAACCAAAAAGTCGACCTGCTTGCTCACATCCTCCTCGAAAACCAGCAAATCGACGGAAAAGAAGCCGCCACTCGCATCAATATAAGCGAAGGAGGCATTTCCACTTCTTACCCTTCCGGCTTTGAAAAAGGGGCTATGGTAGGAGTCAGGGTCAACCTGTTACCCGACCGGCTCGGTCTGCTTGTCCCTTGCAGGGTAAGGGCATGTCAGAGAATCAATTCTGAATCGCTTTATCAGTTAAGCCTTGAATTCGAGAAACCGGAACAGCCTGTTCGGCAAATCATTGCCCGATTTCTGGCCAAAGAACAGCGCCGTCAGTTGGCGAAACGCCAATTTCAGGCTGACTGATACCCAAAACTGCGACAATACCCTCCACGAAACAAACCGGGTTGTATCGGGCAAGGACCACCGGATAAAACCTGCCTTCACCTCTTGCCCTGTGACACTCCCGAATGATTCGGTTTTTGAAAAAGATGACAGTACATGTTATTTTCAGACGGGTTGTCATTTCGCAAAACCGCTTATCCAGATTTTAACGGCTCCCGATCGGAGCCATTCATTGATTTTCACAAAAAGGAACTGCCATGAGCCAGCCGCAACACCACAAACTGATAATTCTCGGATCAGGCCCGGCGGGCTATACTGCTGCGGTATACGCGGCTCGCGCAAATCTTGACCCGGTGATAATCACCGGCTTGCAGGCTGGCGGCCAGCTTACCCAAACGACCGATGTTGATAACTGGCCCGGAGATTGGGAAGGTGTGCAAGGGCCGGAGTTGATGCAACGCATGCAAAAGCATGCTGAACGTTTTGATACAGCCGTTATTTTTGATCATATCCAGGAAACAGACCTGAAAAACCGGCCGTTCACCCTGAAGGGGGACAGTGCGGTTTATACTTGCGATGCGCTTATTATAGCGACCGGTGCATCAGCGCAATATCTCGGCCTGCCATCAGAGGAAGCATTTGCCGGTCGCGGCGTCAGTGCATGTGCCACCTGTGACGGTTTTTTCTACAAAAAACAGAAAGTCGCTGTCATCGGGGGTGGCAACACAGCAGTGGAAGAAGCGCTTTACCTGTCCAATATTGCTTCGGAAGTCACCCTTGTGCACCGCAGGGACAGGTTGCGCTCGGAAAAAATTCTCCAGGACAAATTGTTTGAGAAAGAAAAAAGCGGCAATATCACCATTTTGTGGAACCATACGCTGGAAGAAGTGGTGGGTGATGACGCAGGAGTAACCGGACTGAGGCTGAGAAACACCGAAAGCGGTGATGAATCGACACTGGATGTCAGCGGGGTATTCATTGCAATTGGCCACAAGCCCAATACCGATATCTTTGAAGGTCAGCTGGAAATGACCAATGGATACATAGATATCAACACAGGGCGCACCGGTAACGCCACACAAACCAGTATACCCGGTGTTTTTGCCGCAGGAGATGTAACCGACCAGGTCTATCGTCAGGCAGTTACCTCAGCCGGCTTTGGCTGTATGGCGGCGCTGGACGCCGAAAAATATCTGGATGATCAGAAGTAAGCGAGCCCGCTCGTGGAAGAGTTGATCTGGCTTGACCAGGATATCTGGTTCCCCAGGCCCGAATGTGCCATGGAGGAGCCAAACGGTTTGTTGGCGGCCGGGGGTGACCTGAGCATCCCACGGCTGCTGTTCGCCTACGCCAATGGTATATTTCCCTGGTTTGAAAGGGGCCAGCCTGTCTTGTGGTGGTCGCCTGACCCCCGTTGCATCATCATTCCGGACGAGTTGCATATTTCCCGCTCCATGCGAAAACACCTCAATAAAAGACAATACAAAGTCCGTATAGACTCTCAATTCGAGCAGGTCATATCCCACTGTGCCGCCCCCAGGAGATACAGTAGCGAAACCTGGATCACAAGCTCCATGATGCAAGCCTATATCAAACTGCATCAGGAGGGGCATTGCCATTCTTTCGAAGTATTTCACGAAGACCGCCTGGTGGGCGGGCTTTACGGCATCGCAATCGGCCCCTGCTTTTTTGGCGAGTCCATGTTTTCACTCGCCACCAATGCCTCCAAAGTTGCCTTTGTCCATCTGGTCAAACAGCTTGAATGCTGGGGTTTCAGCCTAATTGACTGTCAACTGGAAAACGAGCATTTGTTAACAATGGGTTGTAAAACCATACCGAGAAACCTGTTTTTATCTATACTCAAAAATGAGGTCAAAAAACCACCACCAGAAAACACATGGGAGCTCACCTGGGAATGGTAACCGAAAACATTCAACGGCAACGCCCGGAGCACTCTTATCAAAGAAGGGGGTTATAAATGGTAAACATGCCTCCCCTGCATAATCTGGTTTTCTACACTACCCCTGAACACAAGTGCGGGTACCTGCCAGATCAAAAAGCCACCACCCTTTTCACTGACCCTCGCGCAACGATCGATAACGAAACCTATACACACCTGACTCGAATCGGCTTTCGTCGAAGCGGCAATCACTACTATAAACCGGGTTGCGCCACTTGTTCCGCCTGCGTGCCTGTGCGTATACCGTGCAGAGATTACTCATTCAGCAGATCAAACAAACGACTTGCCAAAAAGCACAAAGACACTAAAACCATAGTCAGGCAACCGGAATTCAGGGAGGAGCACTACCGTTTATACGAGCATTATATCAATCACAAACATAAAGACGGAGATATGTACCCGCCATCGAGAGAGCAATACGAGTCCTTTATTGTTGAAACACCAAGGTCGACACAGTTTATCGAATTTTGGCAACATGGCTGTCTGATTTCAGTGGCAGTCGTTGATCAACTGCAAGATGGCATTTCAGCGATTTACACCTTCTACGACCCTGACTATAACAACATAAGCCCTGGCAAGTACGCCATACTGTGGCAAATTGAATACACAAAAAAAATGGGGAAACCTTATCTATACCTGGGGTACTGGATAAAAAACTGCCAAAAGATGAGTTACAAAATCAACTTCCGACCAATTGAGTTGTTTGCCAGGGGCAAATGGACCCGGATTACCTGATCCGGAAACCGCAACCGGCGGCCGCGTGTTTTTCCTGGGCTTGTCCCGAGCACGAGGCTTTCAATTTCTGTCATTTACTGGTATATTTCCGCGCGATTAATCAAACGTCCAAACCGGATCAAGTTATTTCATTGGGGTTCTTACTTAATGTCGAAAGAAGATGTAATTGAAATGGAAGGTACCATTGTTGACACCCTTCCAAATACAATGTTCCGCGTCGAACTGGAAAACGGCCACATTGTCACTGCCCACATTTCAGGAAAAATGAGAAAAAACTACATCAGGATCCTGACCGGCGATAAGGTGAAAGTGGAAATGACGCCGTACGACCTGAGCAAGGGTCGCATCGTCTACAGAGCAAAATAGCAGCTGGCATACTGCATTTTATCCGGGTTTTCATATCCGTACTACCGAATTTCAGACCGGATGCACGCCTGATTTCAGTTCGGCTTTTCCGCCATAACTTTCCAGCCAAAGCTTTTCGGCCAATATTTTTTAACCAAAAAAAAGGGGGGACAGCCAACCACCCTTTTCGTCCTGAACCCGCCAGGCACTTCTTCTATCCCCAGGCAATCAATTGACCGGCTCGGCCTCGTGATGAACACACTCATAAGCGATATCACCGTCCCGCACCAGGATACGAACCTCACCGCCACCTTCTGACAGCTCGCCAAACAGAATTTCCTCTGCCAACGGCTTTTTGAGTTTTTCCTGAATCAGCCTGGCCATTGGCCTGGCACCCATTTTTTCGTCATAGCCGTTATCGGCAAACCACAGCTTCGCTTCTTCATCAATATGCAACACTACTCCCTTGTCATCCAGTAACGCTTGAAGCTCGACAATAAACTTGTCTACCACGTGAGCAATCACTGTACGACTTAACGGCGCAAATTGAATAATGGAATCCAGACGATTTCTAAACTCCGGAGAAAACAGCCTGTTCAATGCCTCCATTCCGTCTGTACTGTGATCCTGCTCGGCAAAGCCCATTGTACGCCGACCGGTAATTTCTGCACCCGCATTGGTGGTCATCACCAATATCACGTGCCTGAAATCCGCTTTCCTGCCATTGTTGTCGGTCAGGGTTCCGTGATCCATAACCTGCAACAAGAGATTAAATACCTCCGGATGCGCTTTCTCTATCTCGTCGAGCAACAAGACACAGTGGGGATTTTTGGTAATTGATTCGGTTAACAGTCCTCCCTGGTCATACCCTACATACCCGGGAGGTGCACCAATCAACCTGGAAACAGTATGACGCTCCATGTATTCCGACATATCGAAGCGCACAAGCTCAACTCCCAGCACTTTGGCCAGTTGCCGGGTCACCTCTGTTTTACCGACACCTGTCGGGCCGGCAAACAGGAATGCGCCATCCGGCTTGTCTGCCGATTTCAAACCTGCTCTCGCAAGTTTGATGGCAGTAGCCAATGCAGTAATCGCCTCATCCTGACCAAACACAACCATTTTCAGGTCACGTTCGATGTTACGCAAGATATCTTTGTCAGAAACCGATACACTTTTGGGCGGAATCCGCGCAATACTCGCTACAATTTCCTCTATGGCAGATACGCCAATGACTTTCTTACGTTTGGACTGGGGCCTCAGCCGCTGACTGGCACCCGCTTCATCAATCACATCAATCGCCTTGTCCGGCATATGACGGTCAGAGATATATTTATTGGCCAACTCTGCGGCGGCCCTGAGCGCCTTGTCTGTGTATTTGAGTTCGTGGTGCTGCTCAAACTGGGGCTTCAAGCCCTTCAAAATCAGGTAGGTATCATCGACATCAGGCTCCAGAACGTCAATCTTCTGGAACCGTCTCGCCAGAGCACTGTCTTTTTCAAATATTCCCCGAAACTCGGTAAACGTAGTGGAACCGATGCACCTGATGCCACCGGAGCTCAACAAGGGTTTTAACAGATTGGAGGCATCCATTACCCCGCCAGAAGCCGACCCGGCACCTATGATGGTGTGAATTTCATCAACAAACAGGATGGCGTGCTCCTGCTTTTTCAACTCGGCCAAAAGCGCCTTGAAACGCTTTTCAAAATCCCCCCGATACTTGGTGCCGGCCAATAGCGCCCCCAGATCCAGTGAATAGACCACGGCACCAGCAATGATATCGGGAACATTTTCTTCAACAATCTGTTTGGCCAGACCCTCGGCGATGGCCGTTTTGCCCACACCGGCCTCACCTACAAGCAAGGGGTTGTTTTTCCGCCTGCGGGAAAGAATCTGAATCACACGTTCTACTTCTTTTTCACGACCAATCAATGGATCGATTCTTCCATTACGTGCCTGCTCATTCAGGTTTGATGCGTACAATTCGAGTGGGCTGCCAGCCCCGTTTTCATCCGCATTCTCCTCAGTGCTGTCAGCCGCTTCCGGTGAAGAGTTACCCTCGCCGTTCCCTGGCACCCTGGAAATACCATGAGAAATAAAATTCACTACATCGATACGGGCAATATTCTGTTTTTTCAATACATAGGCAGCCTGGCTTTCCTGCTCGCTGAAAATGGCAACAAGTACGTTGGCTCCTGTCACCTCTTTCTTGCCTGAAGACTGTACGTGAAAAACGGCTCTTTGAAGCACCCTTTGGAAACCCAGGGTGGGCTGCGTTTCACGCTCACTGTCATCAGGCGGAATCAGGGGCGTGGTCGAGTCAACAAATTCAACCAGTTCCTGGCGCAATTTCCGGATATCCGCGCCACACGCATTTAACACCCGGGTCGCTGCGTCATTATCCAGCAGCGCAAGCAACAAATGCTCTACAGTCATAAATTCGTGCCGCTTGTCACGAGCACTTTTAAATGCTGCATTTAATGTAAATTCGAGGTCTTTACTCAACATATTTGTTACCCTAATACCAAGTCAGTCTGCTCTTTCAATTTCACATAGCAACGGGTGCTCACAATCGGAAGAATACTGGTTTACCAGAGCTGCCTTTGTTTCTGCTATATCTCTGGTAAAAATACCACATACCGCCCGTCCCCGAGTATGAACAACCAGCATCACCTGCGTTGCCATTTCTTCATTCATGCCAAAAAACTTCATTAACACCTCGACCACAAAGTCCATCGGGGTGAAATCATCGTTCAATAATATCACGTTAAAAAGCGACGGTTTTTTGGTCTTTGGTTTTTTCTGAGGAGCAACAACACCCTGGTCGAAATCAGGCTCACCATTCTCATGCCCTTCCTGATTCAATATTAGTAGATTTTTATCAAAATTACTCATGGTATCCAATTATATTTTGCCAATATTCAAAGTGACTCACAATAGCAGAAAAATGGATGAAATTAACGCCACCCATACTTCTCGTTATACCCCGAAATTCTTAAAAGACGGACTAATATTAAGAAAAAATTCCGCATCCATGCTTCGGACTACATTGTACTCCAAGCGCGAGACAAGGAAAAATCGAGATGCGAATTGGCTGAAGGCCGTAACAAGATAAACGAAAAAACGTCAAAATACAGTCTTTCAGGCGATGACTGGAACAAAATGAGCAATCTGACACCAAATACGCAGATAAACCCGGTTACAACTCTTGACTAAGCAGGTGGAATAGTAAAAAGTAAGAGTGGCAATTATAAAATCGGGACTACCACCGAGGCGCCCCATCAAGACGCCAATAAAAACTTGATGAAAAAAATAAAAAACCTGTTCATAAAAACAACTAGAATCATTCTGCCAACCGGCGAATAGACAAGGGGACTCAAACTATGCCAAGTGGAAAAGTTAAGTGGTTCAATAACGCAAAGGGCTATGGCTTCATCATAGAAGATGGCGAATCCGAGGATTTGTTCGCTCACTTCTCTTCCATTCAGACCGAAGGATACAGAACTCTCAAGGCCGGGCAAACTGTGACCTTTGAAAAACAGCCGAGCGGCAAAGGTATGCACGCTGTCAATATTTTCCCTGCACTGGAAACCGGCAAACCGGCAAACCTGGAGGCAAACAATAAACCGGTCGGACAAACGGAGGTATCCGGCAACCTGTATGAACTCGGGCCGAAAAAAGCAGTAGGCGCCTGAACGCTGTCGACCCGGAACCCAAACGGGTCGCTTTCCCTTTCGGGGTGCGTCTGGCAGTCTGCCTGTTTTCATATCCCTGTATGCCTGAATCCCATCATACAGGGATATGGAGCCGGCTTTGCCCGATTCTACCCGATTTGCAAGTGCTCCCTTATGCCGCAGATCATTCTGTTTAACAAACCTTGCAACATGCTTTCCCAGTTTACCGATTCTCAAGGTCGGGACACACTGGCCAGGTATATAAATGAAAAAGGGCTATACGTTTGTGGTCGTCTTGACTATGACTCCGAGGGACTGCTGTTACTAAGCGATACCGCAAGGCTCCAGCACCTTGTTGCGCACCCTGACAACAAAAAATACAAGCGATACTGGGTGCAGGTGGAAGGAACCATCGGAGATGAGGCAATTCAGTCCTTGCGGGACGGCGTGTTACTCAAGGACGGTTTAACCCTCCCCGCCCGGGCACACAAAATATCCGCACCTCCAGTCTGGCCAAGAAATCCCCCCATACGCGTTAGAAAAACCGTCGAGGACAGCTGGATCGAGCTGGCAATCAGAGAGGGCAGGAACAGACAGGTAAGAAGGATGACAGCAGCGGTGGGCTTTCCCACACTCAGATTAATCAGACATCAGATTGATCAATGGAAACTGGGCCAGCTTCAGCCCGGCGAATTTATCACGGAACGGATTAACCTGCCCGATACGGTAAGGGCGAGGACGCCAACCAGGCCAAATAAACACAGGCGTTTTCACTCTCGGAGAAACAGGCCGGGATAGGCGAGCTGGATTACCCTGCGTAAACCACCCCGCATAACATTCCCGTACAAGCAGCCAGACAATGATATCGACACCAGGTTCCACAGTTGCATCCCCACTGTTTCTATGGAATAGAGATTAGTGTTAAAATTGCCCACCCTATTTCCAGCTAACCAGGATTATCTCATTGGCTCAACACGTTATTGTCGGAATGTCCGGAGGCGTTGACTCCTCTGTTTCCGCCCTGCTTCTGAAAGAACAGGGCTATCATGTAGAGGGTTTGTTCATGAAAAACTGGGACGAGGACGATGGCACGGAATACTGTACTGCGATAGCTGACCTGGCCGACGCCCAGGCCGTCGCCGACCGGATAGGTATCCGGTTACATTGTGCCAATTTCGCCGCTGAATACTGGGATCGTGTTTTCGAGCATTTTATAGAAGAGTACAAGGCTGGCAGAACTCCCAACCCGGATATACTGTGCAACAAGGAAATCAAGTTCAAGGCCTTTCTGGATTACGCTATCACGCTCGGCGCTGATTACATTGCCACCGGTCATTATGTTCGAAAAAAGGAAATAGAAGGGAGAACCTGTTTGCTCAAGGGGCTCGACCCGGGCAAAGACCAAAGCTACTTCTTACATGCAGTGGAGCAGTCCAGAATAGAGAAAACACTGTTTCCCGTTGGTGATATGGAAAAGTCGTCGGTCAGGGAAGTGGCGAAGCGACACCAACTGGAAACATGTAACAAAAAAGACAGTACCGGAATCTGTTTTATCGGTGAGCGAAAGTTTCGAGACTTTTTAAAACAGTATATTCCGGCACGACCCGGCAACATAGTGACTCTTGAGGGTGATATTATCGGCACACACCAGGGGCTGATGTATCACACCATAGGACAACGCCAGGGTCTTGGTATAGGAGGGCTTGACGGTTACAGCGAGGCTCCCTGGTTTGTTGCTGACAAGAACCTGGAACGAAATGAGTTGATTGCAGTACAGGGCACCAATCACCCGGCGTTGTTTAAATCGGGATTGCTGGCATCGGAAATAGCCTGGATAAACGGCAAATCCCCGGATTTTCCCGTGGAACTAAACGCAAAAATCCGCTACCGGCAAGCAGATCAGGCATGTACCTTGCACCAGGCCGCCGACGGACGATATGCAGTGACTTTTTCAAACAGGCAAAGGGCCGTTACGCCCGGGCAATCTGTCGTATTTTACGACCAGGATGTCTGTTTGGGTGGCGGTGTTATAGAAGACACTATTGACTAACCAGAACCAGAACCAGAACCAGAACCAGAACGGAGCACACCACCTTGAGCCATTCACTGGTAGATCAGACTCTCGCACTTGCCGGCATTTTCCAAACCGCCGCTTTGGTGCGCCAGATTTCTCACGAAGGAACCTGTCACCCGGCATCATTCGAAACATCCATCAACAGCATTTACATTCTTTCTCCGGAAACCACGATTGATGTCTATGGCACAAGCCAGAATCTCAACTACGGACTGCGCGAACTGGTTGATGCACTCGGACAGGACAGTGACAGGCAAAACGTTGAAATCATCCGGTACGTGTTAAACCTGATTCATCTGGAAAACAAACTCAGAAAAAATACCGAAATGCTTGCCCTTATTGGCAACCGGATAAGCCAGGCGAAAGATCAGGTCAGGCATTTCGGTATCCAGCACAGCAACGTTATTAAAAACCTGGCATCCATTTATTCAGACACCATCAGCACATTCAATCTGAGAATCCAGGTAACCGGGCAATCTCAACACCTGAAAGTCAATGATAATGCAGATAAAATTCGTGCACTGTTATTGGCCGGCATTCGCTCCGCCATGCTGTGGAGACAACTGGGGGGAAGGCGATGGCACCTGATTTTCAAAAGAAAGGCCATTTGGCAAGAAGCCAGACAGATCATCAAAACCAACCTGAATTCCTGATGACATTTCCGGCTCGTTTATTAACTCATCGAACCACACTCACACCCATTGATTAGATAAAGGCTTTCACCATGCAACTGAACTCACTCACCGCACTTTCTCCCCTGGATGGCAGATATGGCAGCAAAATTAAAGAGCTGCGGCCCTTTTTCAGCGAATATGGCCTGATCAAGTATCGGGTAGAAGTCGAAGTCAAATGGTTGCAGGCACTGGCGAACCAACCGGAAATCAGGGAAGTACCTGCTTTTTCAGATGAAGCCAACGATATTCTGAACAGCCTGGCAAACAATTTTACCGAGGCAGACGCCTACAGGATAAAAGAAATTGAAACAGGCCCCGGCGGCACCAACCATGACGTAAAGGCGGTGGAATACCTTATCAAGGAGAAAATCACCGGCAATAGCGAACTGGAGCAGGTAAAAGAATTTGTGCATTTCGCCTGCACCTCCGAAGATATCAACAATCTTTCCCATGCGCTGATGCTTAAATCCGGTATCCAACAGGTTGTGTTGCCCTGGCAAAACAAGGTTCACGATGGCATTGCACAACTGGCCAAGCAGTATGCCGAAGTGCCGATGCTTTCCCGTACCCATGGTCAAACCGCGTCACCCACCACCGTTGGCAAAGAGCTGGCGAACGTGGCAGCCAGGCTCAAGCGCCAGATAAGCCAGCTGGAAAATGCAGAATACCTGGGCAAAATAAATGGCGCGGTAGGCAATTACAACGCTCATCTGTCCGCTTACCCCGATTTCGACTGGGAACAATTCGCCAGCAATTTCGTCACAAGCCTGGGGATTACCTGGAACTCCTACACTACACAAATCGAACCGCACGACTACATCGCAGAACTGTTTGATACCCTGTGCCGCTTTAACACCATATTGATTGATTTCAATCGTGACATCTGGGGTTATATCTCTCTTGGCTATTTCAGGCAAAAGCCGGTAGCCAACGAAGTCGGCTCTTCCACCATGCCACATAAAGTCAACCCCATTGACTTCGAAAATTCCGAAGGAAACCTGGGCATTGGCAATGCCATCATGCAACACCTGGCGATGAAACTGCCTGTTTCCCGCTGGCAGAGAGACCTGACTGACTCTACCGTTTTACGCAACCTGGGTGCCGGCGCTGGTTATTCCACTATTGCCTATCAATCCACCCTGAGAGGAATGGCAAAGCTCGAAATCAATACTGACCGACTGGCCGAAGACCTTGATCAGGCATGGGAAGTGTTGGCAGAGCCGATTCAAACCGTCATGCGCCGCTACAACATCGCCAATGCCTATGAAAAACTGAAAGAGCTGAGCCGGGGCAACACTATGGATAAAAACAAGGTACAGGCTTTTATCGAGACACTGGACATACCCGCCGAGGCAAAAGCGTACCTCAAGGCCCTTACGCCCGCGACCTATACCGGTAATGCAGCCTCTCAGGCCAGGAACATTTAACAGCCAACACCCTGTAAACCGATGCCTGATCAGCCGCTTTTTGACAGCCACACTTGTCACAACAGGTGACTGATCCGGTCACCATGATGTAAAGGATGCAACAGATGCTCAGCCTGATCGGCGAAATACCGGTAGACGTTTTCCTCAAAGAATACTGGCAAAAAAAACCTTTACTTATCCGAAATGCCATTCCCGACTTCAAAAGCCCGGTTACCAAACGGAATTTGTTCGAAATGGCGGGTGAGGAAATGGTAGAGTCGAGAATTATTCTGGAGAACCATGACAATCGGGCCTGGCAACTTGACAATGGCCCTTTTTCTTCCCAAAAGCTGTCCAATATGCCGAAGGAAAAATGGACATTGCTGGTTCAGGGGCTTGATCACTGGGTCGCCGAAGCGGCAGACCTGCTCGACCATTTTCGGTTTATTCCCAACTGGCGCATTGACGACATCATGGCCAGCTATGCCCCGCACCTCGGCAGCGTAGGCCCTCACTACGATCAATATGACGTATTTCTTGTTCAGGCAGAAGGTCAAAGGCATTGGCGAGTCGGCCAACACTGTGATGAAAATACGCCGCGACTGACGGGTACACCGCTACGAATTATCAAGGAATTTGAAGAAACTGATCGCTGGTTACTCAACCCCGGCGATATGCTTTATCTGCCACCGGGAGTAGCCCACTTCGGTATCGCACAAGGAGAATGTATTACTCTGTCAGTCGGCTTTCGCAGCCCGACTGATGAAGAAATGATCAATGATTATTGCTACTACGTCACCGAGCGGATTCGTACCCCGACTCACCTGAAAGACGCAAACCTGTCACAACAGGCCGAGTGTGGCGAGATCACAGCGGATTCTCTGCGCAATGTAAAACAAATACTTAAAGACCGCCTGCTGGATGACACAAGCATCGCTCGCTGGTTCGGCAGTTATATCACTACGCCAAAATCAGAGGATATTGTCATCGAGGCAGAGCAGCAGATTTCCGTTGCCAATCTGCAAGAATTGCTGGTCAAGTCGGAACACCTTTACTGGAACGAAGGCTCCCGGTTCAGTTTTATCCTGGATCCTGACCATATTTACCTGTTCGCAGATGGTGTGGAATTTCGTATGGAGAAGTCACTGTCAACCATACTGAAGCGTCTTTGTGCCGGAAGAAAAACCGCAGTGTCTGCACTCTCCTCTGCCCTGACAAACCCGGCGTTCCTGTCTCTTTTAGTTGAACTCTACAACCAGGGAAGTATTTACCTTGATTCATACGATGATTGACCCGGCGTTTGACATCGACGAGTTTCGAGGCGAGAACCTCCCCGATGCAATAAAACAGTTGAGACAACAGGTGTTCATAGGGGAGCAAAATGTCCCTGCCGAACTGGAGTGGGATGAGCTTGACCCTGTTGCCATTCACATCGGTATCCGGGAAAAAAACGGCAATCACTATATCGGTTGTGCCCGGTTCCTGGAACCATCACCGGGCACGGTCATTATAGGCCGGATGGCCGTTATCCCTGGCAATCGACGTGGCGGCTGTGGTCGGCAACTGCTACATCATGCCATAGCACGCGGTTTTGACCACTTCCATTGTCATACCATCAACCTGAGTGCGCAGGTAACCGCCATCCCCTTTTATCAAAACAGCGGTTTTCTCTGTGTTTCGGAGGAATACATCGAAGCAGGCATCCGCCACCGAAAAATGACACTGCCCTGTATCAACAACCTGCTCGGTGCATTACAGGACAACCGGCTTTCCGCACACCTGCCCACTCCCTTTCATCATGGCGCCGACACCCATGCCTGGTTTTTCTCGACCCCGGATTTATCCTCCGAACTTCTCACCGCATTTGCGATACAGGCCCGAGACAGCATCGAAATATATGACCCGGCTCTAAACCCGGATATTTTCGATAGCGAGCTGCTCACAGAGTACATTTCAAAGATGGTTCGTCAGTCAAGGTATGCACAGGTTCGGATTCTGGTGAAGGATGACAAGAGTATTGCACAATCGCACCACGCTCTGGTAGAACTCGCCAAACGGCTACCGTCCGGAATCCGGATTCAAACAGGCCACCCGGACTTCCCTGACCCTGGCCCGGCTTTTGTCCTGGTGGATCGAAACATGCTGATGTTTCGAAAAGATCCGGGCAGCCCGGAAGGGTTTGCAAACTTCAGTCGACCCGATACAGTCAGACAACTGAGAGACAGCTTCGATGATATGTGGAAGCGATCTCGTCGATCCCGGGAACTGAATACCTTTGGTCTGTAACCCGAATCGGCAGTTTTACCTGGTTGACGCTGACAAGCGCTGGTATTCGTCTATACTCAAGCCTGTATTCCATATTTCTGGAAGCACATTCAGATCACATAAACAAGCCTGATTTCAAACTATTCAGGGCCGCTACTGACAGGTGAAATAGTAACAACCAGCCATGCTACCTCTCGTCACCATAACTCTTATAGTGTTGCTCATTGCCGGATCGATCGTTGTTGTCACTATTTCCCAGGCCAGAGAACAGGCACAACTCAAAGCCGTTCGCGATGCCCGCACACTTGCGAACAGATACAGACGACTCAAGCGCATATTGAACGAAGTACCCGATCAATATCTGGCAAAGGAAATACGGCTGCTGCTTTTGGAAAGAAGCATTGATACACTCAACGAAATCAAGCAGATAAAAGGCAAGGAATTTCAACTCCAGAGCCAACTGGATGAAGACAAACAGCTTGTCAGGCAGTTAAAAGGCACGACTAAAAGTGAAAAGGCAGTACCTGTCGTTGACGAAAAGAAGGCAGAGGAAATACGCAAGCTGCTACGAGTGGTGATCAATTTCATCATAAATCAACAGAAAAAAGGAATTATTACTGCCCGGTCGGCCAATTTACACATCAACAGTTCGAAATATTACATAGTCAAGCTAAAGGCAGACCTGCATGAAAACAGGGCCAACGCCGCAATGAAAATTGGCAAACTTCGAACTGCGATTCACCATTATAACAGCGCAATTTCTGCGCTCGAAGTAATGAAGAACGTTCCCGCTGCACAGGATGCCATTCTGGCATTACGAAAAAAAATTAATAAAATCAAGAAAGTTGTCAATAAAACCAGCACAACAACGGCAAGTAAAACAGCAAAAGACAAGGAATGGGATAACTATATGGAAGACGATGGCTGGAAAAAGAAAAACACCTATGATGATTAGGCAGGATAGTTCTCTGTCAGACAAATGCTCAGCCGACCATTCTGAAAAAACAAAGTGTTCCCCTGTTCCGGATTGGGATTGCGTCAGTTAGTGAGTTAAACTGTTACGGAAAGTGAGTCAGAAAGGGAGCAGTAGCATGATTTTCGATGAGTATATGTTAAAATCCAAAGTTAAAACCCATAGCAATTGTCCCTACAATACCGGGAAACGTCACTTCGATCTGCAACTTCTTTACGCCAGCCCCGTCACCTTGCACATGGTGGCTGACGCCCTGGTTCAAAAATACCTTGAATCGAACATCACCCACATTGCAGTGGTCGCTCCTTACGGGTTGACACTGGGTTCGATAATGGCCTATTCACTAGCACGACCTATGGTAATACTTCACGCTTCGGGGGAGCTGCCCGGCGACTGGTACACCCAGGACATTTACAACAGCAAGCGTACGATAAGCCTGGGCAAGCACATTGATCTGACCGGCACCAACGTATTGCTTTTTGATGATGTCATCCGGACTGGTGAAACCCTGGTGGCCGCATCAACGCTGATAAAAAAGGCAGGCGGAGAAGTAACCGATGCCTGCTGCATTGCAATTGCATCTGAATTTGGCGGTGCTTCGACCGCACAGGAGTTAGGTATAAACCTGACCAACCTCCTTGCTTTCCAGGCCTGACTCAAACTCGACAACATTGACCGCGTCGATAATAGCCGCTGCCGGAATAGCAGTCGCAGCCGGGATAGCAGTCGCAGCCCGGTCAACGTTGCCGTGCGTAACGGTCTGTCCGTCTGCATGTTCATATGCCGCCCTCTGAACGGAACGGTCAATCGCCAGGTTTTTAAAATCAAACAGGCTTGTGTCTGCCAACTGGGTGGGAGCCACATTTTGCATGGCACTGAAAATGGACTCTATCCGACCAGGATGGCTTTTCTCCCAGTCCTTCAACATGGCTTTAATGTTTTGTCTTTGCAGATTTTCCTGCGAGCCACATAAACTGCATGGGATAATCGGGTAGTTTTTCAGGTCGGCAAAACGCTTGATATCTCTTTCGCGACAATACGCCATTGGCCGTATCACAATATTTCTCTTGTCATCAGACAGTAATTTGGGCGGCATGCCACTTAACCTGGAGCCATAAAACATATTGAGGAACATGGTTTCGACAATATCATCCTTATGATGACCCAGGGCTACCTTATTGGCGTTTATTTCTTCCGCAAATGAATACAGTGTTCCCCTGCGAAGCCTGGAACAAAGGCCGCACATGGTTTTGCCTTCGGGGATTTTTGAGGCCACTACCGAGTAAGTGTCACGGTTGACGATATAATACTCGATGCCCAGTCTATCCAGATACTCAGGCAGAACATGCGCGGGAAAACCGGGTTGTTTCTGATCCAGATTAACCGCCACCAGATCAAAATGAACCGGCGCACTTTTTTGCAGGCTCATCAGTATTTCAAGCATCGTATAGCTATCAGCCCCACCGGACAGGCAAACCATGACCCGATCACCCTGCTCGATCATATTGAAGTCGGAAATGGCACGCCCGGCGTTGCCGCGCAGTTTTTTCTGGAGTTTGTTGAAATTATACTTTTCTTTCACCGCTGAATTCATACATCAGTAACCACATTGATCAATAACCACACAATAACCGGCAAACACAACAGTCAGCAACCACAACAGTCGGTAACCACAACGATCGACAGCCACAATGATAAAGTCGAGAAGCCCGGTCGCGAATTATACACTACCTGATGCCGGCCGAACGATCCATCCCACCTGTTTTTTTTTGCCTTTATCACGCTCTTTGCTACTATCACTACAAGCAAACCAACAAACAGCCAGACCAGATCATCACAAGACGCTGTAACCGGCAATTCGCAGCGGAACTTCAGGTTAAAGCGAGAACCTTTTATGCTGACAAAACACAGAAATCTGTACCATCGATCATATCAACCCGGGATGATTGGAGAAAAGCCATTATGAACACTGCGAGAAAACCAGGGAAGAGAGAACTCAATCGGCAAAACAATCAAAAAGCGATTCTTGACGCTGCCAGAGACTGTTTCAGCGAGGCAGGATTCGACAAGGTCACTGTCAGGGATATTATCAGAAGAACCTGTCTTGCATCCGGTACCTTCTATAATTACTACCCGGATAAAAAGTCGATCTTTCTGGCTCTTACAGAAAACTATATGGCCCGGCTGAATCACCATCTTGACCAGCTTTGCCCGCAAACATCAGACCTCAACGCACTTATCCGGAGTTATTACCTGGCCATTTTTACCGCTGTTTCCGAAGATCCTGTTGTCTATCAACTGGTATACGCAAACGAAACCATAGTGCAGGAAATCAGTGGTGCCAGTATTTTTGGCAAGACCCAAACCAACCTGGAGTCCGCGATTAACACAGCAATTGAATCCGGTACCTTGCCAGCCATTGATACCGGGCTCTTGATCGCCTCGTTTTGCGGCATAGGCAGTGAAATCGGGCTCCGCCTTTCCAAAACCGGAGGCGATCCGAAGCGCGCCGCGCACTTTGCAACGCTGCTCTTTACGGGAGGAGTCGACCAGTTATCAAAACTGGATAGTTGACCGGAAACGGTGGTCTCTTCGCTGCCCATGTCATGTGTCGCATTCGTGTTCAGGCCTCGCGGCCAGCCCGCATTCATCCTTGACATGGGTCATAGACTGCCCCCCGTTCCGTTTTTATAAAATGACGCGAGTCTTTGAATATATTTTTTCTTTTCAAGGAGCACCAGTCCCATGATCCCTGATGACGTCGTCGATATATCGCGACTGCAGTTCGCAGCGGTCGCATTGTACCACTTCATTTTCGTTCCCCTCACACTTGGCATGACCTTTCTCCTTGCGATTATGGAGTCGGTCTATGTTATGACCGGAAAACAGGTCTACAAAGACATGGTCATGTTCTGGGGAAAACTGTTTGGTATCAACTTTGCCCTGGGTGTGGCCACGGGCCTGACCATGGAGTTCCAGTTCGGCACCAACTGGTCGTATTACTCACATTATGTCGGTGATATTTTCGGTGCTCCGCTCGCTATCGAAGGCTTGATGGCATTTTTTCTGGAATCCACCTTCGTGGGCATCTTTTTCTTTGGCTGGGATCGGTTAAGCAAGGTCTCACACCTGGTTGTCACCTGGCTGATGGCGCTGGGAACAAACTTTTCTGCGTTGTGGATTCTGGTCGCCAATGGCTGGATGCAAAATCCGGTTGGTGCGCAATTCAACATTGAGACCATGCGCATGGAAATGACCAGCTTCGCCGAGGTGCTGTTCAACCCGGTCGCGCAAGTCAAATTCATCCATACCGTATCAGCCGGCTATGTGGCCGGTTCCATGTTTGTACTGAGCATCAGTGCCTGGTACCTGTTGAAAGGACGTGACATCGGTTTTGCCAAACGCTCTTTTGTCATCGCGGCGGGGTTTGGCATGGCATCCATCCTGTCAGTCATCCTGCTGGGCGATGAAAGCGGTTACGAAGCCGGTGAGGTGCAGAAAGCCAAACTGGCCGCCATCGAAGCAGAATGGCATACCGCTCCACCACCGGCGCCCTTTACTGTTGTCGGATTTCCTGATCAGGAAGACAGGGAAACTCACTATGCACTCAAAATTCCCTACCTGATGGGCCTCATTGCTACCCGCTCTTTTGATGAGGAGGTACAGGGCCTGAATGATATTATTGCCGAGAACGAAGGCCGTATACGCAACTCCAGGCAGGTCTACGCATTGTTCGAAAAAATCCGCAAGGGTGAAGCATCAGCAGAAGAAATCCAGCAGTTTGACGACACCCGAAAAGACTTCGGTTATGCACTCCTCCTGAGGCAGTACGCTCCCAATGTTGTTGATGCAACCGAAGAACAGATCAGGGCAGCGGCTGAAGCATCCATCCCGCACGTTGCCCCCATTTTCTGGTCGTTCCGGGTCATGGTTGCAACCGGTTTCGCCATGCTCCTGATTTTTGGTCTGGCATTTCTTTATACCGCACGCCGCAGCGTGTTTAAAAAGCGCTGGTTCCTGTGGCTTTGCCTGCTCAGTCTCCCCCTGCCCTGGGTCGCCATCGAGACTGGCTGGATGGTGGCAGAGTTTGGTCGTCAACCCTGGGCGGTCGGCGAAGTCCTGCCCATAGCTACAGCAGTCTCGTCACTGACTTACAGTGATGTACTGTCCAGTCTGATCGGCTTCGTCCTGTTCTACACCGTTCTGTTAACCATCGAAATATATCTGCTTCAGAAATTTGCACGTATTGGTCCGAGTAGCTTGCATACCGGTCGTTACCACCACGAGCAGCCGGGGGGAAGAATGTACCACACGCCTTCCACCGACCCGGGCTCAGAGTTACTGTAAGGAGAGGATGTTATGGAATTTATTGATTACCCTACGTTAAAGTTTGTGTGGTGGGTGCTGGTCGGTGTGCTGTGGTTGGGCTTTGCCTTGACCGAAGGTTTTGATATGGGCGTTGGCATGTTGCTGCCATTTGTGGGCAAAACCGATGAGGAACGCCGCGTCGCGATTAACTCGGTAGCACCACACTGGGATGGCAATCAGGTCTGGTTGATTCTGGCTGCAGGGGCTATTTTCGCCGCATGGCCCATTGTCTATGCCACCACTTTCTCCGGTTTTTACCTGGCATTGATGATCATGCTGTTTTCACTGTTTTTCCGCCCGGTCGGGTTTGACTACCGTTCCAAACTGGAAAGCAAACAGTGGCGTAACACCTGGGATTGGGGATTGTTTATCTCCGGTGTCGTGCCACCACTGATTCTGGGCGTGGCTTTTGGCAACCTGTTTCTGGGTGTGCCATTCCACTACGACGAGTACCTGCGCTCCACATACGATGGCAACTTCTTCGGCCTGTTGCACCCGTTCGCTGTTGTATCCGGCTTGTTGGCAATCAGCATGTTTGTAATGCATGGTGGCGCCTATCTCATGATGCGCAGCAGTCACGAAGTGTACGCTCGTACTCGCCAATTCACTCAATGGGCAGCACTGGCAGTTTTGGTACTGTTTGTTGCGGAAGGTATCTGGATGTGGCTGGGCATTGACGGCTACGTTATCACCAGTGTCATTGATCAGGCGGCCCAGCCCAACCCGTTGGGCAAATCGGTTGAAGTTGTCGAAGGAGCATGGTTTGACAACTATGGAAAATACCCGTTGACCATGATAGCGCCGGTTGTTGGTATCGTTGGAGCCCTGGGGGCTTTTCTCATGGCCCGCTTCAGGTTGGCCGGTGGAGCCTTTGCATGCACCACCCTGAGCATGTTTGGCATTATCCTGACCGGCGCATTTGCATTGTTCCCATTCATTTTGCCATCAAGCACTCAACCCGGGCACAGCCTGACCATATGGGATGCTGCATCGAGTGAATTGACATTGAGCATTATGTTTGTAGCAACAATATTGTTTGTTCCGGTTATTTTGTACTACACCATCTGGTGCTATGCCAAACTCTGGGGCAAATATACTGTTGAAGACATTCGTGCCAACGAGCACTCACTGTACTAAGGAGGTTGATCATGTGGTATTTCGCCTGGATTCTCGGCGTATTGCTTGCCTGCTCTTTCGGCATCATTAATGCGATGTGGCTGGAGTTCCATGGTCTGGATGACGACGAGTAGTATCCTTTAGTGTCCAGGGCTGACCAGGCGGTTCCCGCCTTTCTCAAGGCCCAAAAACCGCTGGCAGGTGCCTGTTTGAAGCTGTCAGTAGGTCTGGGCCTGCTCTCCGGTCTGTTGCTGATTGCACAGGCATGGTGCCTTGCCAAAGTCATTGATGCCGTGATTTTTCACCATGCAGGGTTGGATGCTGTCAGCCTGTATCTCGTGGTATTGCCGGTCATATTCCTGTTGCGAGGCGGGTTGAACCAGGCCTCGGAACAGGCTGCCATTACCGGCGCCATACGGGTCAAGCGGGATTTACGACAGCGCCTGCATCAAACTCTGTTCGATATCGGCCCCCTCTTTCTGAACAATGAACGCAGTGGTGAACTGGTCAACACCCTGGTTGACGGTGTCGATGCACTGGAAAACTACTACGCCCGTTTTTTGCCTGCGATGTCCCTGGTCGCATTGATTCCCCTGTCCATTCTGGTATTCGTCTTTCCGATTGACCGGGTATCCGGCACTATTTTATTGGTCACCGCACCACTGATTCCCTTTTTTATGATTATGATTGGCAAGGGGACCGAGCGACTGAACAAACGCCAATGGCGTAAACTGGCTCGTATGAGCGCCCACTTTCTGGATATGATTCAGGGGCTCACAACACTTAAACTGTTTAATGCCAGTCGTCGTGAAGCCCGGGTAATTACGCGGATTTCTGATGACTACCGGCGCAGCACCATGTCCGTGCTGCGGGTGGCATTTTTGTCTTCATTGTTGCTGGAATTTTTGTCAACGGTCAGCATCGCAATGGTGGCAGTGCTGATCGGTTTTCGCCTGATGTACGGCGAGATGGACTTCCTTTTCGGTTTTTTCGCCTTGCTGTTGGCCCCGGAGTTCTATCTGCCACTGCGCAGTATGGGAACCCATTATCACGCCCGAATGGAAGCGATAGGAGCAGCAGAAAAAATGCTGGAAGTTCTGGAGCCGGAGAAGGTCAAAGGCAATACAGGTACGCAACCCTTGCTCAAGGCAGGGGGCAGGCCTTCTGCGACTGCTGCCAACCCGGCGTCAGGCACCTCCAATGCGCCTGAAGCTACCAGCCAAACACACATCGGGTTCCACGATGTCTGTTTCGACTATGAACCCGACCGTCCTGCCCTGAACGCTGTGTCATTCGCCATTCAGCCAGGGGAAAATATCGCCATTGTCGGCCCGAGTGGTGCGGGGAAAAGCACACTGATGAACCTGTTACTTGGCTTTATCACCCCCCGGTCTGGCACAATCAACATCAACGGTGTCAGGTTGCAGGGCGATCAGATTGAGGCATGGCGCAGGAAAATCGCCTGGATGCCACAACGAGCCCACCTGTTCCAGGGCTCGATTCGGGAAAATATTGCATTGGGTCGACCTGATGCCAATGACCCCTGTCTCGATCAGGCAATCCAAAGCGCCGCCAGGGCAGCACAAATCGCCGATGACATTGAAAACCTGCCGAAACAATATGACACTCTTGTCGGTGAACGCGGCGCCGGCTTCTCCGGTGGCCAGATTCAACGTATCGCCCTGGCCAGAGCATTTTTTAAAAATGCCCCGGTTATGTTGCTGGATGAACCTACAGCCCACCTGGATCAGGAAAGCGAACAGCGTATCCGGCAAAGCCTGGAAGCACTTGCTCAGGATCGCACGGTCATCAGTATCGCCCACCGCCTGAATACGGTTGAACAGGCTGATCGAATCGTGCTGCTGGATAAGGGCACGGTACTTGCCACAGGCACCCATCAGAGCCTGTTGGCAGAACAGCCCCTGTACGCAGAAATGGTATCACGCTTTCAACGAGGTGAGCCATGAGCCGGGACACCCGAGATAACGATATTCCTGACAACAGTGCCCCTGACAGGAACCCGCCAGCTCGCTCGGCAGGTAGTTGGCGTGTCACGCAAAGGCTGCTGGGGCTAATGCGCCCCTGGTGGGGGTGGATGCTGCTGGGGGCATTGCTGTCCCTGCTCACCACCTTGGCCAATATCAGCCTGATGGCTCTATCCGGCTGGTTTATCGCTACCATGGCCATTGCCGGCGTCACTGGCATCAGTGTGAATTACTTTACCCCCGCCGCAGGCATTCGCGCTTTCGCCATTATCCGTACCGTCGGTCGATATGGAGAGCGATTAATCGCTCACGAAACGACGTTCCGGTTACTGGCCACACTGCGAACCTGGTTTTACCAGCACCTGGAACCCCTGGCTCCGGCTGTTCTGCAAAGCTATCACAGTGGCGACCTGCTCAGTCGGATTCGCGCCGACATTGACGCTCTTGAGAATTTCTACCTGAGAGTTCTTTCACCCATGCTGGTTGCTGCCATTGTCAGCATTTTGCTTCTGTTCTTCCTTTGGCAATTTGACAGCCTGCTGGCCTTGATCGAACTGGTTTTTCTGGCAATTGCCGGAATTGGCATACCCTTGCTGGTCAATCGACTGGCCTGTCAGGCCTCTGCCCGAAGCATAAAAACCAGGTCAGAATTACGCTCGGCAGTGATCGACAGCACACAGGGAATGAGTGAGCTGTTAATCTATGGCGCAGCGGAAAGGCAGAAGGTCAAAGTCAACGATCTGAGCGATCAGTTGCTGTCTGACCAACAGTACCTGGCCAAACTAAACGGCGGTAGCCAGTCCGCGCTGGGACTCTGTGCCAATTTCAGCATGTGGTTTATGCTCCTGGTGGCTATTCCCATGGTTTCCGCCGGCACCCTCGCCCCCGCCAATTCGGCTATGCTGGCACTGTTTGCCCTGGCCAGTTTTGAAGCAATCATGTCGCTGCCTCAGGCATTTCAAACCCTGCCCGGCACCCTGGTTGCCGCCCGCCGGTTGTTCGACATTGTCGACAGCACGCCAGCCGTTCAGGAACCCGTCACCCCCGGGACTATACCCGACAGCTTTGACATAGAGCTGAACAATGTCAGTTTGCGCTATCCTGACAGCCCCCGGCTTGCACTGAAATCGATTGACCTGACTCTCCCCCAGGGCTCACACATCGCTATTGCCGGCCCCAGTGGCTCTGGCAAAAGTACCCTGATCAGTGCATTATTACGTTTCTGGCCATTGGAATCCGGCAGCATCCGTTTCGGGAATATCGGCACTGATCAATTGGACAGTGAAGAATTACGCAGTCAATTTGCCGTTGCAGCCCAGCACAGCACACTGTTTAACAGCACAATCAAACGTAATTTGTTGCTGGCCAACCGCAATGCCAGCGATGAAGAGATCATTGAAGCCTGCAAACTCGCACAAATCCATGACTTTATAGCAACCCTGCCGGATGGCTACGAAACCTGGATTGGCGAGGCGGGACATAAACTGTCCGGTGGACAGATGCGCCGACTCTGTATAGCACGCGCCTTGCTAAAGCCTGCTCGGGTATTAATTCTGGACGAACCTGGAGAAGGCCTGGACAGCGTCACTGAACAGAGCATGCTGCAAGCTATTCTTGAACGAACCAAAAACAAAACAGTAATACTTATTACTCACCACGAGGTTGGCCTGGAGGACATGCACCAGATTCTTCATCTGCATCATGGGTCTGTAATCAACAGGGAAAACCGTCTGCATTAAGCTTGTTTTGGAAAACAGGCTTCTTATATGGTATATAACAGGGCATTTGGTATATAACAGGACACTCCACTGGTGGCCTTGCTGGTAATACCGGCATACTTTCAGCCTGTTTACTACAAACTTACAACAAACATTCAGAAAAATAGCAGACCCCGAAAATGAAAAAACCCCAAAAAAAGGTAAAAAAATGAAGTTTCTCAAGCTGCTTTTATTTGGTGCAGTCCTGTTGGTTATTGTTTTTACCTGCCTGTTGCTGTTCACCGCTTCCCGGGTTGTCAGTGAGCAACCACTGGTGAAAACAGCCGCCGAGCTCAACACAAACAGCGCTGTTCAGGCAAAAAGAGTGGCAAAGCAACTCTACGAGGACTTACTGAAAAAGGATGCCAATCAGCAATTTACCCTGAAGTTGTCAGAGCAGGACGTAAACGGCATAATCGCGCTGGCCACACGCGGCTTTCCAAGGATCAAAGGAAGGGTAAATATCGCTCCTGTAGCGATAATGAGTGCCTTTACCCTGGATGTTCCCGACACGCCATTGGGGAAATATATCAACCTTACTGCAACAATATCCCCTTCATCAAACGGCCTGTCCGTTGATCGTGTTTCTTTTGGCAGCATTGAAATACCGGGCGGCATGGCGCTTGGTTTTCTTGAGACCCTGTTAAACATAGTGATCGATGGCGACTCTTTCGGCACCAAACTGATCAGGGCAGTCGACTCGCTTGCCGTCACCAATTCCACGATTACCCTCAAGTATCACCCGGTTCCCGACTTCAGGCTCGCCATGACCAATACCCGAAAGAAATTTGCAAAAGCACGAAATAATGCGACCACATTTGGCGACCCCAAAGTAGTCAAGGCGTACTATGATCATATTTGCGCATTCCACTCCCAGATTCGCGATATCGGCACACCTCATTTCGGCTACTACCTTGGAACCGCATTTTCACTTGCTGAAAAACGCAGTCATCTCACCGAATCTCCCATAGAGGAGAACAAGGCCGCGCTATTGGCGCTGGCCATATTTCTCGGTTCAGGTAATTTTGATTCGGTTATCGGAGCATTGGATCAGGAAACCTTCGCCAAATGCCAGCCCCAAAAGAGCGCCACGACACTGGCAAACCGAAATGACCTGCGCCTGCATTTTATCTTTTCTGCAGCGCTAAAACTGCTGTCAGACAGCGGGCTGAGTTTCGCTATCGGCGAGTTCAAGGAATTGCTGGATACTCAGCAGGGTGGCTCGGGATTCAGCTATGCAGACCTGGCCGCCGACAGGGCCGGCATTCGCTTTGCCGAACTCAGCCAGGACAAAAACGGTGCACTCAGAGTACAAACAACGGCATCCCGCTTTACCGATGAACAGTTCTTTTTTCCTGATATTGCCGATCTGCCCGAAGGTGTCTCCCGGAAAGACTTCGAACAGGCCGGCGGCATAGACAGTAATAACTACAAGAGTTACCTGGCAACCATTAATCGCAGAATTGAAAAATTACCCTTGTACACAACAGGCAAGTAAACAGAAAAAGAGAGAAAAAAAGAGAAAGAGAAAGGCAAGAGAGTCCCGGGACTCTCCTGCCAGACTGAGTAAGGTGTCAATCGCCTGCTGAGCTTATCCGAGCCTGGCGTTCAGAGCCAGGCTTTTCCTGTCAGTTTTTTCGGGCATAGCCCGGAGTAATCGTCTTGTAAGATACAATCACCGACAACAAGATCAAGGCACCACCAATAGCCAACCGGACAAGGTCTGCCTCTTCCGAGAATAAAACGATGGAAGCAATCACTGCCAGCGGAATATAACCGTTATTCATCACGGCCAGCGTTGCCGGTGACACTTGCTTGCTGCCACTGTTCCACAAATAAAAGCACAGCCCGGAAGCGATCACTCCCAGATACAATAACACTCCGGCTTGCTCACGAGTGATGGTAACATTGGGCCAATCCACCCCGGGGAAGCTGATTACACTGGCGAACAGGGCCGCACCCAGATACATCCAGGCCATATTGCCAGTATTGCTATCCTGATCAGCCCAGCGTTGGTAGTTCCACTGCCCGATTGCGAAAGCGATATTAGCCGCCTGTAAAATCAGAAAACCGATGAGAAAGTCTTCCTGTTCAGGGGTTTTGAAAACAATCACCGCCGCCCCGACTATACTCAACAGAACCGAAATCAACGTGATAGACAGCTTTCCCGGCTCCCGACTGCTTCGGTCAAAAATCGTATTCAGGGCAACCACATAAAAAGGCGTAAAGATGGTGAACACCGCCACCAGGTAACCGGGCAAATACTGGTATGACTGGATATAAGCCAGGTACATAATACCGAACTGCACGACACCCAGAGCCATCAGGCGCAATCGCATTGTCCGCTGTGACACAGTCAGAATAAAAGGTGCAAAGCACAGAAAACACAGAATAAGGCGGATGCTCGCCACCAGGCCCGGATCGAGCCCTGTCAGCTTGCCTTTTATCAACCCGAAAGAAAATGCCCAAATAACTGATACTGCAACCAGACGCCACATGCTGTATACCATCATAATAGTGAAAAAAAAGAGCGCCAATCCTACCCGGTTATCCAGAGCATAGAAAGCCCGATAGCCAACAAATTCAGAGGCAGAAGCGCATAAAGGAAGTTTTCTCTCAGGCAAACTGATAGAATCGGGAAAATTTTCCTGGCCATAACGACACGGCATTTGTATAAAAAACACTTTGGAGAGCAGCATGGCTCGCTTTATCAGCTTTAATATCAATGGCATTCGTGCCCGTCAACATCAACTGGAAGCAATTAGAGAACAACTCGACCCGGATGTCATGGGCTTGCAGGAAACCAAGGTTCACGATGACTCTTTTCCGCTTGCCGATGTGGAATCTCTTGGTTGGCATGTTGAGTATTTCGGCCAAAAAGGTCACTACGGTGTCGCCCTGGTATCCAAAACCCGGCCTGTTTTTGTGCAGAAGGGCTTTCCTGCCGATAATGATCAGGATCAAAAGCGTCTGATTCATTGCCGCTACGAGATTGACGGGCAATCAGTGGACGTACTCAACGGTTACTTTCCTCAGGGTGAAAATGAAAACCATGAAACCAAATTCCCGGCCAAGGCGAAATTCTACGCGGATCTGAACACCTATCTGGACAATGAATTAAAAGGGGCCAAAAATATTATCGTCATGGGAGACATGAATATCTCCCCGGAAGACAACGATATCGGCATTGGCGAAGCAAACCGGAAACGCTGGTTAAAAACCGGAAAATGCTCTTTTCTGCCAGTTGAGCGCGAGTGGTACCAGGCCCTGTTGTCCCGCAATCTGGCCGATACCTACCGCAAGCACTACCCGACCGGTAACGAGACATTCAGCTGGTTTGATTATCGCTCCAAAGGCTTTGCCGATGACCCCAGGCGCGGCCTGAGAATCGATCATATTCTGGCAACCCCGCCTCTGGTTCAGGTGTGTAGCGCAGCAGGTATCAGTTACGAAATCAGAGGCATGGAAAAACCCTCTGATCATGCCCCTGTCTGGTCGGACTTTGATTTGAGCAGGCTGTAAATCCGCTTTGGCACCGGGTAGTTATCGCTTGTCCAGGTAAAGGTAAGAATATACGGCACCGACAAACAAACCGCCACCGACAATATTACCCAGGGTGGCGGGTATCAGGTTGGCTGTGACAAAAGTGAACCAGGTGATCTCCGCCCCCTCGAATATGGCCAGAGGAATAAAAAACATATTGGCGATGCTGTGCTCAAAACCCAGGGTAACGAAGGCCATAACGGGAAACCAGATAGCCAGGATTTTACCGCCAACGGTTTTTGCCGCCATACCTTGCCAGAGAGCCAGACAAACCAGCCAGTTTGCACCCACCCCCTTGATAAAGGTCACCATAAAACCATGACCGGTTTTCCCTGCTGCGATGCTGTAAACGCTATTGATATAGGGTTCACTGCTGACCAGATGAGTCAGATGCACCAATACATAGGCAACGAAAATTGATCCAAAAAAATTCCCGATATACACCCAGAACCAGTTACGAAACATGGCCGACGGTTTTTGTAATCCCTGAAACAGGTTTGGCATAAAGTAGGCGGTGTTTCCTGTAAACAGTTCCGCACCCACCAGCACAACCAGAATCAGCCCGACAGGAAAAACACCACCAAACAAAAATTTGGCCAACCCCGGATTTTCGGCAGCAATCCCCGGCGACCCTCCACCGACAACTATGGCCAACAGTCCACCAAAGGCAATATAGGCACCAGCTAAAAATGCCAGCACCAACAGTTTCGATACACTGTATTTTTCCTTCTTGAAACCCGACTCTCCGCTTATTTTCAATACTTCCCGGGGACTATTCATCTTACACCGATACCTATACAGGGAATGGTTGTTATTATTTGTAAAGACAAAGGCCAATACCTTCCGTCAATCAACAGGGTAGAAAGCATTCTGGCTCTTTTCAACAAAAAGGCGAATGACTGGCAGGCCGGGTCACCCTTTTTGCAAGATCATTATTCTTGTGAGCTATTTGTGCTGCCATTCCGGCTTGCGCTTGTTCAGGAAAGCATCAATCCCCTCTTTCGCGTCGGCGGTCAGCATGTTTTCAGTCATGGTACGACTGCAACCTGAATAGGCATCGGCCAGAGATTGCTCTTTTTGCCTGTAGAAGGCAGTCTTGCCGATGGCGAGGGTATGACGCGACTTGCTGGCAATTAACGAAGCCACATCAGATACGCGCTGATCGAGCGCGTCGTCGGGTACAATTTGATTGATCAGGCCAATCTGTTCAGCACGTTCGGCATGAATCAATTCGCCGGTCAGCAATAACTCCATAGCGTGTTTTTGCGAGACTGCCCTGGACAGAGCTACCATGGGCGTTGAACAGAACAGGCCAATGTTCACCCCCGGCGTACCAAACCGGGCAGACTCGGCAGCATAGGCCAGGTCACAACTGGCAACCAGCTGACAACCTGCGGCGGTCGCCACACCATGTACCTGGGCAATCACCGGAACACACAGGTTTTGTATGCCCTGCATCAAGGCGGAACAGGTAGTGAAGGTGCGTTCATAAAATGCCTCTTCACCGGATTCCAGCATTTCCTTCAAATCATGCCCGGCACAAAACCCCTTGCCATCACCCCTGATCACCACAACACGAATCGACCTGTCCTTCTGAATTGAATCCAATTCGGAAATCAACGCTTCCATCAGTGCCAAAGACAAGCTGTTATAGGACAAGGGTCTTGATAAAGTCAGTGTCGCCACACCCTCTGTATCGACACGCTGCAATAAGTCACTCATGGGAAATCACTCTTTGGGAAAATGAATTGAACCGGCGAAATGAAAAGGTGATCAACGGCCCTGATCTTCGCAGGAATCGCTGTCAAGCATATAGCGAAGCTGTCAGAGCGGCAATAGCTATCAGCCAAAGACGCAGATACAGTAGTAGCCAAAGGCGCAGATACCGTAGCCAAGGGCGTAGACACACAGCCCGACAACGAGCTATTTTACCATCAACGCCTTTACCCACCGCCACCGGCTGACCAAAAGCGCGGAAAAGATAAAACTGCAACCCAGCACTTGCAGCCCGGTCATGGATTCCCCAAACCAGAGACTTGCCAATATAGCTGTCCATACAGGCTCTAATGTCAGAATAAGTACCGTATGACTTGCCGGAGCAAAAGACTGACCTTTAACCTGTAACCAGAAACGAAGACTGGTGGCAATCAGGGCGCTGACCAGAAACCACAGCCAGATACTGCCCGACACGTCGTCCGGCAGAGTTTCGCTTCCGGTCGATAACAGCAAGGCGCAAAGGCCGACAATCACCAATTGTATGGCACTCAGGGATAACGGGGCAATATTCGTCACCAGGGTGGAAATGATCGTAAAATGGCAGGCGAACATACCGGCAGCCATCAGAAAATAAAGTTGTCCGGTTTCAAAAGAAAATGGTCTGTTTAACGACAGACAGGCCAGGCCAATAACAGAAACAGGGAGTGCAATCCAGGTTTCCCTGGTCGGCTGATCGGAAAAAAACAGACGCGCAATAACGGGAACCAGCAGGATTCCCATACTGGTAATAAACGCCCCCTCACCCAGATGGTTGGTGTTGTGCAACCCCATGATCCAGAGTGTCATGGCCGCACCGAATACCAATCCTGCCCCGCTTGCATTGCGCCATTGAATGGCAGTCAACCTGAACAGGCCAGTACCACTGACAACGCCTAGCACCAGGCCAGCCAGAAGAAACCGAAGCCCGATAAACAAGAAAGGCGGCAAACCAGGTAGTGTTTCTTTGGAAAAAATCCAGCCACAAGCCGCAAGCAGGGTAACAAAGATCAAAATAACGTCGGCTTTAAGGTAGTTTTTTTTCATTTACACCCGGGGCATCGTCTGACAAAAAATCCAATATACAGGCTTAAATGTATCACTATTCAGACCTGTGCTAAAGCCGGGAACCAAAAGCAGATTGGCACCCCTGATGTTGCCAATCTGAGACAAGCTATCGCTCTGTTTTCATTGTTATTTTTCGTATTTCACCGGTTTTTTGTTGCAATCGGGAAACCATAGACTGCCTTTCCCTCCCAATCAGGATAACCCACCTGCCTCAAAACTCCACATCCATTTGTTTTTATTAGATTTTATTACTATGGCACCAATAATGCTTATTCACTTTTATCGTACGGCAAATCAGCTTTCTATCTGATTTTGCCCGGTTGATCAGTTATCAACTCGTACGTGAATAAAACGCTTATCACTTTTTTATTGAGGGAATCAGGTATGAAATATTCACCCATCGTTTTTTTGGCTGCGCTGTTTACCGCTGGTGTTTTTGCACAGGAAAACCAGCAACAAGGGCTGCAGGATGCAAACATAATGGCAACCGAGGCGGAATTTATTTCTCTGGATGCAAATAAAGACGGCAAACTGACCAAACAGGAAGCCTCGATTGACGAAAAGCTGGTTGAGCAGTTTTCCGAGGTCGATACTGACCTGAATGGAGAAATCAGCCAAATGGAATATATTCTGTTTGTGACACAGCCAACCGCAGCAGGCAAGGAATAATCAACAGTAACACTGTAATTTGTTCCTCTCCTGCTTTGTAAGGATAGCGGATTGCCGCCAGGGAAGGCTTTTTCGATAACTTGAAAAGAGAAGTCAATGTGTGGCAGTTTCTTGACAGCTTTTACGTGAAGGTCGATTTTACTGACTCTAAACCTTGTAGTAACATTTATACCTGATTGAGGAAGGGGTATTGTCGTATGTCAACATTAACGAGTAGAGAGTTCAATCAGGACACAGGCAGAGCAAAGAAAGAAGCACTTAACGAGCCTGTTTACATCACAGACAAGGGAAAACCGTCACATGTTTTGTTGTCCTGGGAGCAGTTCCAGGCGATGGCAGTCAAAGAGCGGTCTATCGGTGAGTTGTTATCCATGGATGGCGTAGAAGATATCGAGTTTACTCCAGGCAAGTTATCAGACACAGCAACAGCGGCAGAGTTCTGAAGTGTATCTACTGGATACCAATGTAGTCTCTGAACTCAGAAAGGTAAAGAGTGGCAAGGCTGACGAGCATGTTGAGGCCTGGTCGCTGACTGTCTCTCCAAAACAACTGTATCTTTCAGTAATCGTTATTCACGAAATTGAACTGGGTATTCTGATGGCAGAAAGATCAGATTTCACCAAAGGTAGAGTGCTTAGGAAGTGGATGAACGAATATGTATTGCCTGCTTTTGATGGACGCATCCTGTCGGTTGATCAACAGATTGCCCTGGTCAGTGCCGGATACCATGTACCCGACCCAAAACCATACAGAGATACCCTGATTGTGGCGACGGCTTTGGTTCACGGAATGACAGTCGTCACTCGCAATACGCACGACTTTTGCCTGACGGGAGTGAAAAAGATAAATCCCTGGCGCTGAAAAAATACCCCCCAAGGTACCGGGGGGCTGTCTCGGTGTTTTATCAACGGGTTATTGGCCGGTCAACTCCAGAAGAAGCTTGTTTAACCTGCTAACAAAGGTAGCCGGATCTTTCAGGTGCTCGCCACCTGCCAGGCTGGCCTGATCGAAAATCACCAGGGCAAGATCGTTAAATCTGTCTTCGTTTTGCTCGTCGTTCAGCCTTTGAACCAGAGGGTGATCCGGGTTGATCTCGAAAGCGGGTCTGGTTTCAGGCAGTGGCTGACCGGCTGCTTCCATAATCTGGCGCATCTGAATGCCCATATCATGGGCACCTATCACCAGGCAGGCCGGTGAATCGGTCAGACGATTGGTCACTCTGACGTCTTCCACCTTGTCTTTCAACAAGTCTTTCAACTGCTTGAGCAGGCTCTCATAGGTTTTGGACGCTTCTTCAACGTGCTTCTTGTCTTCTTCGTCTTCTACCTTGCCCAGATCCAGTTCGCCTTTGGCTACGTTCTGGAACTGCTTGCCATCAAATTCGAACAGGTTGCTCATCAGCCACTCATCAACCCGGTCATACATGATGATGACTTCAATACCCTTCTTGCGGAACACTTCCAGATGGGGGCTGCCAGCACCGGCTGCATAGCTTTCTGCCGTGATATAGTAGATTTTCTCCTGGCCTTCTTTCATCCGGGAAACGTAATCTTCGAAGCCCTGATCCTGGGTGTCTTTACCACTGTTTGTGGTGGCAAAGCGTAACAGTTTGGCCACTTTTTCCCTGTTGGCGAAATCTTCAGCCGGGCCTTCTTTCATAACCTGACCAAAGTTTTTCCAGAACTCGGCAAACTTCTCCGGATCATTCCTGGCCATTTTACCCAGCATATCGAGAACCCGTTTGGTCAATGCCGACTTCATACTCTCAACATTTTTATCACCCTGGAGAATCTCTCTCGATACGTTGAGGGAAATATCGCTGGAGTCTACGACACCCTTGACGAACCTCAGGTACAGGGGTAGAAACTGCTCTGCATCGTCCATGATAAATACACGCTGCACGTAGAGTTTCAGGCCTTTTGGTGCTTCGCGGTTGTACAGGTCAAAGGGAGCCCTGGCAGGAATATAGAGCAGACTGGTGTATTCCAGCTTGCCTTCTACCTTGTTGTGAGACCAGGTCAGTGGGTCCTGGTAGTCATGGGATACATGCTTGTAAAATTCCTTGTAGTCTTCGTCTTTCAATTCGTTGCGAGGAACAGTCCAGAGCGCGGTTGCATCATTGACTGTTTCTTCTTTGGGTTCTTCAGGTGCTTTTTCCTCACCTTCTTCCCCCTCGGCGGCAGGCATTGGCTCGGCCTTCATCACCACGGGGAAAGAAATGTGGTCGGAGTACTTCTTGACCAGACTCTTCAAACGCCAGCTATCAGCAAACTCTTTTTCTTCTTCTTTCAGGTGCAGAATAATGGAAGTACCACGACCTGGTTTGTCTATGGATTCGATAGTAAACTCACCATCCCCCTTTGACTCCCACTGGACACCCTCAGAGATATCGGTTCCGGCTTTTCTGGTTTGTACCTTTACGTTATCGGCAACAATAAAGCCCGAGTAGAAACCGACACCAAACTGACCGATCAGGTTGGAATCCTTTTTCTGATCTCCGGTCAACTGCTGCAGGAAGTCAGCGGTGCCTGATTTGGCAATGGTGCCCAGGTTTTCAATCACCTCATCGCGTGTCATACCGATACCATTGTCTGAAATGGTGATGGTGCCTGCATCCTTGTCGAAATCCACACGGATTTTAAGTTCTGAGTCATTCTCATACAGGGAATCATCAGCCAGGGCTGCAAAGCGCAGTTTGTCCTCTGCATCAGAGGCATTGGAGATCAATTCCCTGAGGAAAATTTCCTTGTTGCTGTACAGCGAGTGAACCATCAAGTGAAGTAGCTGCTTGACTTCCGCCTGAAAACCGAGGGTTTCTTTTTTTGCCTCAACAGACATATCTTTGTTTTCTCCTGATCGACCTAATAAACTGAAAATTAACAGGTTATAACCATGTATCCACTCATGCCCCGGTCAGTCTGCAAAGAACACCCGCAGAGCCCCGTACCGGACGGGTCAGGTAGTTACATAAAAATAACAGTTTGATCATTCGGACAGCGCCAACACAAGGCATTGGCCGCCACCCGAACACTTGAGAGATTTAATGGGGGCTGGATCCGGTTTTTCAAGAAAAAATGCGACGACTTCCCCGAGAGATAAAAAAACAGCCGGCTTTGATACCTGGCAAAGCTCCTGTTCACCCCTTCCTTTCGTTAAAAAGCCGCGATTCGTTAAAAAGCCGCGATGCCGGTTTGTGCCCGCCCCAGAATCAGGGCATGAATGTCGTGCGTCCCTTCATAGGTATTGACAGTTTCAAGATTCATCAGGTGGCGAATAACATGAAAGTCATCACTAATACCGTTAGCGCCATGCATATCACGCGCAGCGCGTGAGATGGCCAGAGCCTTGCCGCAGTTATTGCGCTTGATCAGCGAGATCATCTCGGGTGTCGCCCGGTTTTCGTCCATCAAACGGCCTGTGCGCAATGCCGCCTGCAAGCCGAGGGCAATTTCCGTTTGCATATCGGCCAGTTTCAACTGATATAGCTGGGTCGATGCCAGCGGCTTGCCGAATTGTGTCCGATTCAAACCGTACTGGCGACTGGCATGCCAGCAAAATTCTGCCGCCCCCATCGAACCCCAGGCGATACCGTACCGGGCTTTGTTCAGGCAACCAAAGGGGCCTTTCAGGCCGCGAATGTCAGGAAAGGCATTGTCTTCCGGTACAAACACCTCATCCATCACAATTTCACCCGTAATCGAGGCCCGCAGAGAGAACTTGCCCTCAATTTTCGGGGCACTCAGGCCATCCATGCCTTTTTCCAGCACAAAGCCGCGAATCTGTCCTTCGTCATCTTTTGCCCAGACAACAAAGACATCTGAAACGGGTGAATTGGTTATCCACATCTTACTGCCGCTCAGTTTGTAACCACCCTCGACCTTGCGTGCGCGGGTCTGCATAGAGCCGGGGTCGGAACCCGAGTCGGGTTCGGTCAAACCGAAGCAACCGATATATTCGCCGGTAGCGAGTTTGGGCAGGTATTTTTCCTTTTGTGGCTCAGTGCCATAGGCCCAGATAGGGTGCATCACCAGGCTGGATTGTACACTCATTGCGCTGCGGTAGCCGGAGTCAACCCCCTCGATGGCACGGGCAATCAAACCGTAGGCGACAGAAGACATGCCAGCGCAACCATACCCCTCGATGGTGACACCAAGCAGGCCACGCTCACCCATTTGACGCATAATTTCGGGATCAAAATTTTCGTCCCGGTGCGCCCGGGTGATCCCGGGCATCAGTTGCTCCTTGCAAAAAGCAGTGACGTTTTGCGCAACCAGACGCTCGTCTTCTGTCAGTTGATCATTTAGTAAAAACGGGTCTTCCCAGATAAACATTTTTATCTCCTGCCGTTCATTTCCATTCTTCATCCATCCTGGTTGACGTCCAGGCAAATGTATTTGATCTCAATATAGTCTTCCATGCCGTAACGCGACCCTTCACGCCCCAACCCCGACTCCTTGATACCACCAAAGGGAGCAAGTTCGGTAGTGATCATACCCGTGTTGACACCGACCATGCCCGTCTCAAGCGCTTCGGCTACCCGCCAGATACGACTATGGTCACGGCTGTACAAATAGCCCGCCAGACCATAGTTCGTCTGATTGGCAAGCGAAACCACCTCATCCTCATCCTTAAAACGCAGCAGTGGTGCAACGGGTGCAAACAGTTCTTCCTGAACAACACGCATGCCCGTATTTACCTCACCAAGCGCTACGGGGGCGAAAAAGTACCCGTCAGACAGGATATTATCTCGCGGGGCAGTTAAAACCGTCGCCCCTTTCGCGATGGCATCATCCACCAAGGCCTGTGTACGTTTGACAGATTGCTCACTGATCAGAGGGCCCTGGGTTACACCCGGTTCCACTCCGCTGCCCGGAACAAGTTGCGTATGAATGGCATCGGCAAACTTTCGCACAAACTCGTCATAGATATTGTCCTGCACAAAAAAGCGATTGGCACAGACGCAGGTCTGACCGCTATTGCGGAACTTGCTGGCTATGGCACCCTCGACCGCAGCATCGACATCGGCATCGTCAAACACAATAAAAGGTGCATTCCCGCCCAGTTCCAGGGTCAGCTTTTTAACGTGATCAGCACATTGCCGCATCAAGAGTTTACCTACAGGAGTCGAGCCTGTAAAAGACAGTTTGCGCACCACGGGGTTACCTGTCAGCTCACCGGCAATCGGCTCCGCATCGCCGGTAACGACACTGAAAAGGCCATCAGGAATACCTGCTTCCTGCGCCAGATACGCCATGGCCAGAGCAGAAAATGGCGTTTCCAGTGCCGGTTTGACCACGATGGCACAACCCGCGGCAAGTGCAGGAGCCACTTTCCGGCTGATCATCAGGTGAGGAAAATTCCACGGCGTAATCGCAGCGACTACCCCGACCGGCTGTTTGATGGTCAAGAGGCGTTTGTCGGACAGATGCCCGGGGATAACATCGCCATAATTCCGTTTTGCTTCCTCGGCAAACCACTCCAGATATCCCAGCCCGGTCAGAATCTCACCTTTCGATTCGGCAACAGGCTTACCCTGCTCCAGCGTCAGTAAAAGCGCCAGATCATCACTGTTATCGAACATCAAATCGTGCCATTTTCGTAAAACCGCACTGCGTTCTTTCCCGGTCTTCAGAGCCCACGACTTTTGAGCAAGCGTAGCGCCGGCTATGGCCCGGCGGGTTTCCACTTCCCCCAGACCGGGCACCGTGCCAAGTACTTCACCTGTAGCCGGGTTATCCACCTTACATACAGTGCCGTTATCGGCAGCGCACCAGGCTCCGGCAACAAAAGCCTGTTGCCGGATAATTTTCGGATTATTAAACTGGTTATCACGCATATCCCCCCCAAGAACCCTTTGCTCTTTTAATCGACAATCACGGCCTGTAACGAGGCAATCATAGCCTGAACATCAGATATTACAAAGTTCACCCAAGATATCTGCCTGTTTGGATTTACTTTTGGCCCAGAGTTTACTACTGTTTAGCCCCGCCATATTCAGGCTATCAAACATCAACATCGTATTTAGTGAGGCAAATTCATGGCTCCATCTATCAAACCGGCTAACCCCAACTTTTCTTCCGGCCCATGCAGCAAGCGACCAGGCTACCAGGTCTCCGGGCTGGATACCTCTACCCTCGGCCGTTCTCACCGTTCCTCTGTGGGCAAGGCCGCCCTCAAAAAGGCCTGCCTCGATACGGCAAAGATCCTGGGATTGCCCGAAGGCTACCGGGTTGGCGTTGTTCCCGGTTCTGACACAGGCGCAATGGAAATGGCCATGTGGTCATTACTGGGGCAGCGTCCGGTAGACGTATTCGCCTGGGAGTCATTCGGCTCAGGCTGGGTGACGGATATCGTCAAGCAATTGAAACTTGAAAATGTCAATAAATATGATGCCGACTACGGTCAGTTACCCGATATGGGCCAGGCCAATCCTGACCACGATATCGTCTTTACCTGGAACGGCACCACATCCGGCGTCAAAGTACCCGATGGCGAGTGGATCAGCGATAGTCGGACAGGCTTGACCATTTGCGATGCCACCTCCGCCGTATTCGCCATGGAAATACCCTGGGAAAAGCTGGATGTGGTGACGTTCAGCTGGCAAAAAGTACTGGGTGGTGAAGGAGCGCACGGAATGCTGATTCTCAGCCCGAAAGCCGTTGAACGGCTGGAAAGCTACACTCCTGCCTGGCCGATGCCCAAGGTGTTCCGGTTGACCAAAGGCGGCAAACTGATCGAAGGCGTTTTTGTCGGGGAAACGATCAATACCCCCTCGATGCTTTGTGTCGCAGACTACCTCGATGCTCTGGCCTGGGTTGAACAGATCGGTGGCGTTGCAGCCTGTATTCAGAAATCCAAAGACAACCTGGCCTTGATCGAGGAGTTTGTCGCCAACCACGACTGGATCGACTTCCTGGCAGAAACGCCTGAGATTCGCTCCAATACCAGTGTTTGCCTGAAGCTGGATCTGACTGCCGCGCAGATTAAAAGCATGGTCAAGCTGCTTGCCGATAACCAGGTTGCCTATGATATCGGCGCATACCGGGATGCCCCGGCCGGCTTGCGCCTGTGGTGCGGCAGCACGGTAGAAAAAGCAGACGTAGAAGCCCTGATGCCCTGGCTGGCCTGGGCCTTTGAACAAGTCAAAGCCTGACCGGAACGGTGACCAACTACGGACGCAGCCTGGCCACTGGCTGCGTCCCTCATTCAGCGGCCAGCCCGGACTTGAGCAAGCGCTCTTCCACGTGCTCTTCTGTATAGTCATAAAACTTATACAGCCATAAAGCCTGTATCGTTGTCAAAATACATCGTTATCAAAATACAAGAGTCAAAAAAATATGAAGAAAATTAAGACATATAACCAGATTGCCCTCAAAGGACTGGAAATTTTTCCACGAGACAAATATGAAGTAGCCAGTGAAATTCAGCACCCTGACGGCATTGTCCTGCGTAGCCAGAAATTGCATGACGAGCCTCTGCCAGAAAGTGTACAGGCCATCGCCCGCGCTGGTGCCGGTACCAATAACGTTCCCGTTCAGGCTTGCTCTGAAAAAGGCATTGTCGTATTCAATACTCCCGGCGCCAATGCCAATGCCGTAAAGGAACTGGTACTTGCCGGTTTATTGCTTGGCTGCCGGGGCATATCCCAGAGCATGGAATACATCAAAGGCCAGACTGCCATCACGGATGGCGCAGAACTGTCCAGGTTAATGGAAAAGGAAAAGAAACAGTTCAAGGGCATCGAACTGGCCGGCAAAACGCTCGGTGTCGTTGGTTTGGGTGCGATTGGCTCCGAAGTCGCCAACACGGCGCTTGCGCTGGGCATGAAAGTGGTCGGTTACGACCCGGCGATATCCGTTGAAGCAGCCTGGAGACTTTCCAGCAACGTCAGGAAAATGGAAAACCTGCAATCCCTCCTTGCCCACTCAGACTTTATTACGCTGCATGTGCCCGCCATTGATGCAACAAAAAACCTGATCAACAGTGACTCCCTGAAATCAGCAAAAAAAGGATTGGTCGTCGTCAATTTTGCCCGGGCAGAGATCGTCAACACAGCAGATATGGTTCAGGCACTTCAGGACGGCACCGTTGGCAAGTATGTATCCGATTTTCCGTCACCGGAACTGCTGCCTCTGGCCAACGCATTGCTTATGCCACACATTGGTGCCAGCACCAATGAGGCCGAGGAGAACTGCGCCGTTATGGCAGCGACACAAATGGTCGACTTCCTGGAAAACGGGAATATCAAAAACTCGGTCAACTTCCCCAACATACACATGGAACGCAACGGGGGGCACCGAATCACCTTTGCCAACAATAATGTTTCCGGTGTACTGGGCCAGGTACTATCCGTGCTGGCCGAGCGAAACATCAATGTGGTCGACATGCTGAACAGGAGCCGGAACGACCTTGCCTACAACATTCTTGATGTAGAACAGCAACCATCCGAGGACGTTCTGGCGGAAATCAAAGCCGTCGAGCATGTCATTAACGTCAGAGCGCTATAATTCACCAGGCACCAGCGATGCTAACGCCCACTCAGCACATCGAGACAAAGCTCTGCTGCTGAGTGGAAGTCTTCCTGCATAAAACAGTGACCACCGGGGCAACTGATCACTTTCGCCCTTTTGTTGATTTTTTTCAGCCTGATCGCGGCACGCGGAACAAAGGGGTAGGTTTTTTCGCCATAAATCACGGTCACAGGCGTGTTGATATTTTTAACACTCGACCACAACTTTCGCGGGTAACTGCCAAAAATCCGGGCCTCGATTTCCGGCGGACACATAAGGGAAACCGAACCATCCGGCTCACTTCGAGTGGAATAATCAGCATATGCCTGCAATGCGTCCGGGTGCCAGCCGGAAAACATGCCCTTTCCTTCCAGGGATTTAACCACCTCTTCCCGGCAAGGCCACCTGGAGCGCCGTTTCAGTGCTTTGTCCACCAGCTTGTTAATCGACCCTATTCCCATGGTTTCAGTCAACGCCATTACACCAATCATCGAGCGCGAGAATAAAACCGGATCCAGCATCAGAAGCTCATCAAAATCGTGGTCGGACGAGCCTGTAATCAACGCAGACAACACGCCACCAAAACTGTGCCCCATGGCAATTTTACGCACACCTTGCCAGGGTTTACCGAGATTTTTCCATGCCTCATGGCAATAGCGCGCGTTTTCATTCCATCCGTGAAAATAATCACCCGAATCACTGCCACCATGAGCCTGAATATTGGAAAGGAACAAATCATAATGTTCTGCCAAAAGTGCAAGAAAGGGGGAATAAGTCAGGGCACTGAAGCCATTGCCATGAATAAAATGTATCACCGGCTTGCCGGTAGGTTCGGTATGCCAGCCTCGCAAAACGAGCCCGTTAACGGGGTACTCCCACGGAGACAGCCTTGAAATCAGAGAATCAGTCATAACAGGATAAGAACCGTTCAATTTTTGGTAACAGACCCGGAGCAATGGTTTCTACCTGGTCACGGACAAACAGCATTGAAACTGAAGGGTAATAATTATCGCGAAAAAAGTGTACAAATTTAAGCGTTTTGAAGGCATCGAACCAGTCATTGATCTGTTTATCATATCGCTCTTGTGTTCTGAATTGTCGCTTTGCCTTCATTAAAAACTGGTCAAGATGAATGAACAACCCATAGTGCAACAGCTCAGCGTATTCCGGTTCGGTCTCCTTGAGCCCCGATTCGTACAACAATTTTTCCAAAAAAGTGACGGGAGTATCAGACCGTTCGCCCGGCTGAACGCACCAGCTCAATTTTAACAGCTTCAACCACAACCTCAACCGAAGAAAAATGTCGGGGTGATACCAGTATGCAAGATCAACAAGGCTGTTTTTATACATCAATTTCGACAACGCCGGCCCGGTGCCAAAAGGAACGCGATCACTCAGCCTGCCGGCGATCCGGATAGCACCGGTTTGAAGCGAAAGAACCTCCCCCACCTTGGCCATTTTATTCAGCAAATAGAAATCCTCACCACCGGCCCGCTTTGGAAACCCTCTCACCATTGCATATCGATTTAAATCAAACGCGATGGTACTGCCTATGGTCGTGAAACCATAGCCGGACCCTGCACCACGCAAACTGTCTGCGTAATAACGCATGGACAACTCGTAAAACCGGATGACTCTGGCAAGCTCTCTGTTGTCAACATGGCCTGCCCCCACAGACTCGACTCTGACCTGCACATCATCGACATAATGCTCAAAGGGAAACACCAGAGCGGCAATGCCGGGGGATTGATAAGAGCGGTTTCCATCACGCAGATAGGATTCGGGCAACACCACGTCAGCATCGGTATTGAACACCAGCGGACTGTCAATCAGGCTCTGAGAATACAAATAGCAGGCAATATCTGCCCCGATTTTACGAGCCAGACCCACTCCCTGTTTGTCGGGTATAAGTCTGCCAACAGAGCAGCGGTCAACAAGTAATAGATCAGGTAATCGGTTTTCAGGCTTTTCCAGCAGAATCAGATTTTCTGAAAGCGGCCGTTCGACCGAAAAGCAGGCTGACAATGCGCGTAACAATTCCCTTGTATTGGCCAGGGATAAAGATGACGCACTGTCAGGTGCATTGACGACAATAACGGCCAACAGGGTTTCTATTCCGGAAACCCGCTCAAAAAGGCGACAGATACTGGAAATCGACTCGTTATAACAGGGTATGACGATGCAGTGAGTGTATTTTCCAGCTCTCACAGGGTAAGAACAGAGCCCGACAACTTCGGGCTCTGCGTAATTGGCGAGATATTTTTCCAGATTTTTATTCGCGGGCATTTTTTTGGCAGGCCAGTTTCTGTGGAACGACCCGACTAATGCAATGCTGCCGCAATGGCCTGTTCACTGATAATCGCCGCTTCCCGATCCAGCAGGTAATCCAGACGCTCAAGGACTTCATCCTCTGGTAAATACTTCAATGCCAGATCCAGAAACACAAATTGATGACGATCCTCTGACCTGGTAATTGATTGGTAGAAGCGTTTCATGCGCCCTGGTGGCAACGCATCCGCCACCAGGCCAAAACGTTCATGACCCCTGGCCTCTATAACACTGCCAAGGATCAGTCGATCCATCATATAAACATCCGTGCCTTTTCGAATCTCTTTTCTGAGGCTGTTAACATACTCATCTTTGGTATCAGCCACAGGTACCAACCCTCTTTCCAGAATCAGCTTGAGCACTTCACGAAAATGTACCATTTCCTCAACGGCGACTTCGGCCATCTGTGAAACCAGCTCGGGCCGATCCGGATAGTGAGATATCATGGACACCGCCATACCCGAGGCTTTTTTCTCTGCCGATGCGTGGTCCAGCAAAAAACGATCAAAATCGGCCAATACGGCATCAGTCCATTCAGAACCGGTTTTAAATCTCAATTTGAACATGGTTTTTCCCAAAAAATGAAATCAGTCTCAGGCTAACGCGTTTCGCACACCTTCGTAAACAAAAAATTTATCAGGTTGGAAATTTGTAAAAAGCGCCGTCTATTGGTACATTGTCAATGTAGGGAGATAGTTAATAGTAATAGTCAAAACGGGATAATAATAATGACCAAATCCAAATCACTGATGTATACCACAATCGGTAGTTTGATTGCGTTTTCCATCTGTTTGTTCATTGCGCTCTGATCAAACCCGGAGCCTCAAGTGCCAGCCCCACCGGATGAAGTGTCTGCGTGGGTGGCACCTGGGCCACTCCGGACAGATGTACCATTCTGATCAATCCTGATTGATCTTAATTAAGAAAGGTATTGACGCACACCCCGATTCCGATTACTATTCGCGCCGCTGTCAACGTTCCTCGATAGCTCAGTTGGTAGAGCAACGGACTGTTAATCCGTGGGTCGCTGGTTCAAGCCCAGCTCGAGGAGCCACTTTTCAGCGGCAGAACCTTCAGCAGTGCCCTTCAGCCACCATCCGAAACAATTGAACCGCACATCCTGTTTATCAGATTTGTTGCAGTGCCTGATCCTTGATATCCTGCTTTCAATCACTCCACGAACGCACTCCGCCGATAGATCAGGCAGAAACACGACACAATTAGCCCGGCAAACATTCTTCATTTAACCCGGCAAACACTCTTCATTGAAATAGGCAATCAGCACTCTATAGAGCGAGTACGGGTCTTTGGCACCTGCGGTCTCGCGAATCGAGTGCATGGCGAACTGGGGCACACCGATATCCAGTGTTTTTACCCCCATTACACCAGCAGTAATGGGCCCGATGGTACTGCCACATGCCATATCCGAGCGCACAACGAAAGACTGGCAGGGTTCATTGACCTTGCTGCTCAGATATTTATAAAACGAGCTTGTCTGGCTGTTGGTCGCATATCGCTGATTCGCATTCAGCTTTATTACCGGCCCCCGATTGATCAGGGGGCCATGATTTTCATCGTGTTTATCGACAAAGTTGGGGTGTACACCGTGCGCGTTATCCACTGAAAACATCAGGGAACCTGCCAGACAACGGGTTAAATACCCTGCACTGCCCGTCAACCTTTCCAGAACGGCTTTTAAAAATGGCCCCTGCGCCCCCTCTGCCGACATACTGCCCACTTCTTCGTGATCATTGAACACGACCAGGCCCGGCAACGAACCCGAACCATCAATCAAGGCTCTAATACCGATAAAACAGCTTAACAGGTTATCCAGACGGGCTGACGCGATAAACTCCCGGTTTAACCCGACGTAGCCTGAAGGCTGGGTATCATAGAGTGACAGATCATAATCCAGCACCGAGTCCACCCGGCATCCGGGGTCATCATCGATCAGTTTTTGTTTCAAAATATCGCGAAATCCGGGTTTGACGGTTACATCCGTATTTCCGGCCTTGCCACTACGAGCATCATTATCGGGTTGCTGAAGCAAGATTGGAGGAAGATCGGTCTGTGCATTGATTGACCTGTTTTTGTTTGCCTCGCGATCAAGATGGATAGCCAGGCTGGGTATAAAGACAACCGGTTGTTCAAAATTAACCAGTGCGTGATCAACCTTGCCATCTTCGCTCAAATAATACACTCGCCCGGCGATGGACAGGTCACGATCAAACCAGGGAGACAGCAATGCCCCGCCATAGACTTCGACACCGAGCTGCAAACAGCCCTTTTTTCTGATCTCCGGCTCGGGTTTGATTTTCAGGCAAGGGCTGTCCGTATGGGCGCCCATCATTCTCATGCCGACACGCGGGTTAATTTCCTTTCCGTTCACAAAGGCGATAATTGATGAGCCATTTCGAACAACATAGTATTTGCCATGGTCAGCAAGCCGCCATTCATCAGATTCAGACAATTTTTCAAAACCGGCCTCGTCCAGCATATTCGACATCACCAAAACGGCATGAAAAGGCGTGGGTGACTGCCTTAAAAAAGAAAACAACTGCATATTAAACGAATCTGCATGGTCACACTGAACACTTGAACTCATCGAATTAACCTGCCCTGAACCTTGTACTTGATTGAAAATTGGATAAACTTGGCCGTGCCGCGACAAACCGTTATCAAAATAAACCGCTACCAAAATAAACCGCTATCATAATAAACGGTTACCAGGATAAACAGCGATCAACATAAACACAATCAACACAGGCAAGAGCCGGTGTTGTTCTCTCGCATGCAATGTATCGCTTTTTCAGACGAATAACCAGACCATGAATAATACCGTATTCCTGCACATAGAAACCAATTTGAATGACGACTCGGGCTTCCCTACCGCCATTTCCTGGTCTCTTCCCGACACCCGCATCAAGTCGGTACTGATCATCCCTGACGATGACTGGCTCGATGCCTGGTATGACAGCCAGAATGCAACCACAGGGCTGGATAACAATTACCATCAGGGAGCCTCCTGCACCGACATAGCCCGCGAACTGCAACACGACCTGGACGGCAGATACGTATACGTGACCGATGAAACCGAGCAGTCAAGACTGGCAGAAATGCTGTTCGACAGTGCCGGAACCGATGCACCCTTCGAAATTCTGCCTGCCTCCGAGCTGTTTCAACGGTCAGATCATCAGGTAAACGAACTATGTGAACAGGTGATGGCAGAACAGGGGCTGGAAAAGACCGATGGCAACAATGTGATTCTGGCCCTGTTACTAACAGCACGAGAATATCAATTACTTTAGGCGCTATTTGTGACCTGCTTCCGCACCCACGCGAACAGCATGATTCAAAATTGCATTGCGCGGGATTACAATGAAGCTCAAATGATTTGAGACATAAAACAGAAACCGACCATGACTATTCGCTGCACCGCGCTTTCATGCGCCTTGATTACTGCCCTTGCTGCCGGCTCATATGCAGAAGAAAAGCCCGCCGGGCCAGCCAGATCGGCTGAATCCGCTCAACCCGCCGCCGAGCCGGCGAAACCCGCCAGCCCACCCAGACCGAAACCCGCAGAAGAGGCGATCGACAAAGAGTCCACAGATTATGTCTCACTGACGACCAAAATAATGGATTACGCATTAATCGATGACCGGTACAAGGCAAAGACCCTCGCATCCGAGCTCATCATTGGCACCTACATATCCGACTACGTTACTGTTGAGGGCCGGGCAGGATGGGGGTTCGGAAAAGACGAGGCGACAAAGGGGCTCGAAGTGGGAGTGGTATACTGGCTTGGCTGGTACATGGGAATCGCCTACCCCGTCACCGAATTTTTCAACATCCACGGAAAACTCGGTTTTTCTTACGTGGAAGCAGACACTTCCAGAGATGACCCGGAAAAATTTGAAAACATACCGAAAGATTTCTTGCAAAGTACATTCAGTATGAGCTGGGCTATCAGTGGCGACCTTTTGATTATCGACAACTTCTATATCACCGGAGAGTACGGGCGACTGCATAACGATACCACAACAGGTATAGAAACCACCCATTACGGCATCGGGATTCTATACGAGTTTTAGCCCGGCATTGCACGCATTGACAGGCACTGATCGGCGTCGAGGTCAGTGGCCGGGTTGTCCGGCTGACTGATCTTCCAGCAATGATGGATATTGGTGTTTCGTTTAAAGTCCGGATCAATGGTCTGCCTGGAGATATCCTCGATAACCAGCCCGGAGAGTCCCTGCTCATCGAGTTTGAACTTTCTCAGGTTATTTGAAAACAACACTATCCCCCCCTTGTTCAAACGACGAACGCAAAGCCGGATCAGGGCAACGTGATCTCTCTGGATATCAAGACTTCCCTCCATCTTTTTGGAGTTTGAAAAGGTGGGAGGGTCAAGGAATACAAGGTCAAACTGTTCCCTGCACTCCTTTAACCACTGAAAACAGTCTGCCCGCACAAAAGAATGAGCATCTATGGGTAGCCGGTTTAAAATAAAATTGTCTTTCGCCCAATTCAGATAGGTGTTGGACATATCGACACTGACCACCCGCCCTGCTCCCCCCAGTGCAGCATGAACCGAAACCGAACCGGTATAGCAAAACAGGTTAAGCACTCTTTTCCGGTTTGCGTTTTGACCTATCCATTTTCTGATGGGCCGGTGATCCAGAAAAAGTCCGGTATCCAGATAGCTTCTCAGCTTGATATAAAATCGCGCATTGTATTCCGATACCTGAATACGCTCTTCATCGGATTCAAGTTTTTGATATTGGTTAAGCCCCTTTTGCCTCTCACGACGCTTGTAGACAATTTTTTCCGGGTCAACTCCCAGGGCATCACGCACCATTGCCAGAGTCTCCATAAATCGCTCTCTGGCATGTTGCGGGTTGATGGATTTGGGGGCTGCATATTCCTGAACATGATACCAGTCATCATACACATCAATAGCAACGGCGTACTCGGGCATATCGCTATCATAAAGCCGGTAACAGTTGATCCCTTCCCTTTTCAGCCATTTACCGAGAGATTTGCGGTTTTTCTTCAGGCGATTACCCAGCATGGCAGCACGCTCGGGGTTTGCAATTCGCCAATTGGCGCCTCGCACAAAGGCTTCCCGGGAGTCAAAGGGTTTATTTGCGTCGGTCAGGCCTGAAACAACCAGTTCACAAGGAATGGTGCCATTTAAAAACCTGTATTTTTTATCAAATCGTATGCCCAGGTGTTTTATCAACCCGGGATTGGAAGAAAAAACAGCCAGGCGACTTTCCAACAAATCTTCCTGGCCTCTTTCCCTATCCTGGCCTCTCTCTTCATCCGGGCCACTATTCTCATCCGGGCCGCTCTCTCCACGCCGGCCTGCTGAAAACGCCGATTTGACGGTTTTACCCAGGGAGGCATACAAATCACCAAGCTCCTTCAGCGTTCCCAGCCTTTCACCGTATGGCGGGTTGCTGACAATCAACGCAGATTGCACTTCCGGCGGGCGCGTAAAATCCCGAATATCCCGTTGAACCAGTCTTACCAGATCATCCACTTCTGCCCGTTCCGCGTTACGGGCTGCTGTCCGCAATACCTTGCTGTCGGCATCATACCCGTAAAAAGCGGCGACTACGTTTTCCTTACCCGCCTCGAATCGCTTTCTTGCATTTTCCAGCAGGGTTGACCAGAGTTCTGCATCAAACTGCAACCACTGCTCAAACCCCCACTGTTGTCGCGTTAACCCCGGTGCCCGGTCACAGGCAATCAGCGCAGCTTCAATAAGCAGGGTACCGGAGCCACACATGGGGTCAATGACAGCAAATCGGGCATGATTTCTCTGTTCGAGCAATTCATGAAACCGGCAGCGCGCGAGAATCCCGGCAGCCAGGTTTTCCTTCAAGGGTGCCTGACCTGATTCTGTACGATAGCCTCTCTGGTGAAGACTGGAACCGGCCAAATCAATATACACTGCCAGCACGCCCTTTCTCAGGTGGGCACGAATTCGAATACCAGGATGATCGGCATCGACATCGGGCCGGGCTCCCGTTTTATCTCTGACATGATCGACAACCGCGTCCTTCACCTTTTGAGCACCGAATACGGTATTTCTGACAAAACTGCTTTGACCGGAAAAATCTACTGCAATGACAGTATGCTCGGTGATATGCGATAGCCAGTCGATGGAGTAAACCGCATCGTATAACTGCTCAACCGAGTGGCAGGAAGCTTCATCCAGTTGATAGAACACACGATTGGCAATTCTGCTCCACAAACAAACAGTCAATGCAAACGCCTTGTCACACTCGACAGACACGCCCAGCGGAGACGTTTTATACAGCAAGGCATTGTCTGTTTCTCCCGGCCCGCCCCTTTGTTTCCAAAGCATTTTTAATTCATCCTCAAGCAAATATTCCATGCTCTTGGGGCAACTGACAAACAAGCGGGAGTTATATACAGACATATCTTTATTACATTTCATTCTTAAATATAGTATTTGAACATTTTTTGTGCGGTTATTCTACAACATCCATGAAAACAAGGTGTTACAAAGGTTTATATCTCTTTAGCATAATAAATTATTGTTATAGATCAAATAAATAGTATACATGCACGGATTATTTAGCTTAACTGATAACCAGTGACGCACAACGGAACGAAGCCATTACATCGAAAGGATGCATTGGGCGATCGTTTATTGGGCACACTGCTAATAAAAAAACAGTTTTAAACAGGACTTTTCCTACCAAATTGATGGCCATATCGTACATGCTCCAACCAGAGTCAAAGCAATTCAACCTGCCCGTTTTATCAGAGATGTTTTCAGGAACCGCCTGCCCTGACGGGCAACGCTTCGCCTCTGATCTGACAGCAGTCTGGTGATGTGCATGCTTGCGCCAACGGCCAAACAACAGTCAAACCTGTGAGGGCTCCTTATAATGAAAAGACAAAAGCGCGATCTGACCCAACGAGCATACAAGCGCGGTTATCAGGCCGGAGTTTCCGGCAAGTCAAAAGATAACTGCCCATCAGAAAACGCAGATACCAAACAACAATGGCTAAGCGGTTGGCGTGATGGTCGAAATGACAGTTGGGATGGTCTTACGGGCGTTTCTGGCATTCATAAAGCCTCCCAGGTAGCAATGCAGTAATCATCAAATAACTGTAACACCGTAAAAAAGCCCGCTTCTGCGGGTTTTTTGCTTCTGGTATACCGGTATCGCTGCGCTCCCGTTTTAACTGCGCTCCTGATCGAACTGCTCCATATCGAATTATGAAAAACCGGCTGAAAACCCGCTTTACCTGTTTTTTATCCGATAGTTCAGAATCGCATCGGATGCCGCCTTGATCAAACCCGGCCCCTGATAGACAAACCCGGTATAAATTTGAACCAGTTTCGCTCCGGCCCTGATTTTTTCGACCGCATCTTCCGCACAGGTAATACCACCGGCCGCCACGATGGGAATATCCTCACCAAGATGCGAATACAATGCTCTTACCACCCCGGTAGACTTGTTCATCAGCGGGGCACCACTCAAACCACCATTTTCTTTGGCCGTTGAGGATGCCTTCACACAACTTCGGTCAATGGTCGTGTTGGTTGCGATGATGCCATCCACATCAAATTTTTTAAAGGTATCGGCAACAAATGCGATTTCCCTGTCATCCATATCGGGGGCAATCTTCACCATGATGGGTACATATCGACCATGCACTTCCTGCAATCGATGCTGTTCTGTTTTAATGGCGTCCAGCAGGGTATTCATTGCCTCACCAAACTGCAGATTCCGAAGCCCCGGCGTATTGGGAGAGGAGACGTTGACCGTGATATAGTCCGCACGCGCATAGACAGCCTGAATAGCCTTGATGTAATCAATGTGCGCATCTTCCACCGAAGTGGTCAGATTCTTGCCCACATTGATTCCTATCGGGGCGTTCCAGGGTGGGCTGTCACTATTCTGAACGGCATTTTTATACTGTTCATAGTTCGCCATCAAGGCATCGACACCCAGGTTGTTAAAGCCCATCCGGTTAATAAGCGCCTTCTCTTCCGGCAGACGAAACAACCTGGGCTTCGGATTCCCTGCCTGACCAACGGGAGTCACCGTCCCGATTTCAACAAAGCCAAAACCCAGGGCCGCCAACCCGGCTATACACTGGCCGTTTTTATCAAGCCCCGCTGCCAGGCCGACCGGATTATTGAATGTTAACCCCATTATCTCAACAGGTTGAGGCACAGGGGGGCGAACAATTCGCTGCGTAAGCCCCATTCTTTGCCCTGCTCTCAGTACATCAAGCGTCAATTCGTGCGTTGTTTCTGCGGGGAGGGTGAAAAGAAGTTTTCTCAGTATCTGGTACATATCAGGATTTTCTCTGCATTTTCTCTATATAAGTGGATACATTTATGAATCAATACAACGCCAGCTTCACTCAGACGAATCAGCCGCAGCTTTGACAGACTGCCATTTCTTCAACTCACTGTTTGATTGAAACCGTCCAGTTTTGGCAGCAAACCGTCTTCATTCCAGACACTGATCCGGGTCAGGCTGGCATAATCCAGCTGCAATCGCTGAAAGGGAATGTTGGCCAGGTCTTTTTGATGAACAAAATCCAGCCCCAAACACCAGGCCACAGCGCATCGGATCACCCCGCCATGGGTGACAATCAGCAGCTTTTGTTCCGGATGTTTTTCAACGGCCTGTACAATACCACGGATTACCCTGGCACTAAAATCGGCGACACTCTCTGCATTGGCGGGTCGATTTTTTACCGGATCGGACAGGAATGAGGCATAGGCCTCCGGGTGTTGCCGGGCAAGCAGTTGATAACTCATCCCGTCCCAATCACCAAAATGGTATTCTGCCCAGCAACTTTGAGTCTCCCACACCAGCTGGTTGGCCTGTGCAAATTCCTGCGCGAATTTGGCCGCACGTTGTAACGGGCTGGAAATCACTCTGGTGATATTGTTCAAAGAGCCCGCAGACTGACGCAACTGCGCAAGCCCCTCTTTTGACAAGGCCGCATCCGTATGGCCCAGCAAACAGCCGGGTTGCACGGTTTTACCATGCCGGAGGAAGACAAGTCGGGTCAGCATGCCTGGCTAGCCCTTTAGTGTCTGGGGCAAACCTGCCACCACCAAAACCACCTGATCGGCAACACGGGCAACGGACTGATTCAGCCAGCCCGCATGATCCACAAAGTGACGACTTAACTCACCCATGGGGACAATACCACTGCCAACTTCATTGCTCACCAGAATAATCGGAACAGGGGATTTTTTCAGTTCCTCGATAAAACTGTTTTTTTCACTGTTCCAGCTGTCCAGACCCGAGAGCCCACTTTCCCGACCCGCCGCCCCACTGTCTATACGGCACAGCCAATTGGACAGCCACAAGGTCAGGCAATCAATCAGTATCACGCTCCCCGGGTCTGTTCGATCTCCTGTTTTATCCCCTTTGCTACCGGCAGCGGCAGTCAGCTTTTCCAGTTGCCGACTTAACTGGTACTGCTCTTCAATCAACTGCCAATGTTTGGGCCGCCTGGATTGATGTCGGGCAATCCGTGCTCGCATTTCCGAATCACCAGCACTGGCGGTCGCTATATAGGTGACACTGCCGGGTTGTTTTGCAAATTGACTTGACGACCCTTTGCCTGCCAGCCTTTCAGCCAGTGCCTCTGCATAAGTGCTTTTTCCGGAACGGGCACCGCCCAGAATGAGATATATCATATCGCTGTCACCCAAATAGAAGCTGAAACAAAAACCAGGTAAACGAACACCTCTGAAATCTGCTGGGCGGCTCCCAATGTATCACCGGTGAACCCGCCGATCTGTTTCAGGTAAAGCGCTCGCAGAAAAAAATAAACCGCAGCAAGCACAATCAGAAGCAACCACGCGATATCTATAACCAGCAAAAGACTGAAAGAAGCAATCAGAAGATTGACAGTCAAATCCCTGGCCGTCAGTGACTCTGCGAGGGGTTTCACTTTTGCGGTTTCCCTGTCGCTGACATACACAGTATTATAGATAATCAGGGTGACCAGTGAGCGACTTGAAACATGGGCAACCAGCAAGCTGGTAATAACGGCTTCGCAATGAGTCAGTGCCAAATATTTAACTGTCAGTATCACCCATATGGCCACCGCGCCGTAAGTTCCCAGATGGGAGTCTTTCATAATGGTCAGCTTTCGCTGTTTTCCCCAGCCCCCGCCAAAACCATCACAGGTATCGGCCAGGCCATCTTCGTGAAAGCACCCTGTCAACAACAGGCTCACCACCATTGACCCGAGAATTGCCAGGTCATTTGGCAACAACTGACTCAGCAACCAGTACGCCAACGCACAAACAATGCCGACAATCCAGCCAACCAGGGAGAAATAGCGCCCGGCCCGGTTTAACTTTTGCTGGCTGAAATCCAGCGTGTTCGGCACGGGTATTCGGGTAAAAAAGCCGATCGCAATCAGCAACAATTCCAACTGCTGTTTCAATAACGCCAAAGGCTGTTCAAATAACGAGCGTTCAGAATCGGATGGCTTCATGTTAAACCGCAGTGACCCCGGCGGCTTCAAAGCTGGCCATATCATTATAAAAACCGGCAGCGGCTCGCAGTAAAGGTACAGCAAGGGCTGCACCGGTTCCCTCGCCAAGTCGCAAACCCAAACGCAACAAGGGTTCCGCCCCCAACTCCTGCAACATTAATTGATGCCCCCGCTCACCGGATTCGTGGCAAAACACCATATAGTCCTGGCAGTTTTTGTTCATCCTGATGGCCAGCATCGCCGCTGCGGTGGCGATATAACCATCGACCAGAATGATTTTCCGATGCTCGGCGGTAGCCAACATGGCACCAGTCATTTGTACGATTTCAAAACCGGCAAATGACGCCATTATTTCTAACGGTTTGGTTGCCAGGTCCTCCACTCTGGCCCGGTGATAAGCCAGAGCCTTTTCAACCAGGGCCGTTTTTTTATCAAACTGGCTGTCATCGATACCTGTGCCACGCCCCACACAGGCTTCGGCTTCCAAATCCATCAAACAACACTGGATAGCCGATGCCGATGAGGTGTTGCCGATACCCATTTCACCGAAGCCCAGCACATTGCTGCCCAAATCGATATTTCGCTCGGCAGCGGCCCGGCCCAGCAACAAACCTCGCTCAACCTGCCCAATCGACATACAACAATCTTCTGCCATATTATTCGTTCCCCGGCCCAGAGACTGGTTTTGTATATTTTCATGCTCAACAGGGCAAAGCATACCCGCATCGATCACTTCAAGCCGGATATCGTTGGTTCGACAAAAACAATTAATAGCAGCACCACCCTGTAAAAAATTCACCACCATTTGTTGTGTTACTTCGGGGGGGGCGATACTGATTCCTTCTCTGGCAATCCCGTGATCACCGGCAAATACCAGCATGGCAGGGCGTTCGATTTCGATCTTGTCAGCAGGCACTGCCCGCTCTTGGCCGGATTGACCTGAAACCAGAGCCAATTGAAGCGCCAATGCTTCAAGTCGCCCGAGTGAACCGGGGGGTTTGGTTTTATTATCGATGCGAGCTTGCAGTTTTTGGCGATCTTTCAGTTCAAGCGGTTTTATTGTAAACACTGGCATTCTCGATAGTTGAAGTTGAAGTTGAAGTTAGAATTGAAGTTGGAATTGAAAATAGCCAGTCGATTGTATCATTCTGCCAATCCAATGCCAGTTCAATATAGCCGGTATTTTCCTGTAAAATTTTTTGCTATGCTTCCTCTCAAAATAAAACCTGATAATAACCACCTGGAGCCTTCCATGAATCACAGCATCGCGCTTGTTTTTGCCATTCTTGTTTCCCTGTCCCCGGCGGCCCTGTCCGCTACAGCCGCCGAAAAAGAAGCAGAAAAACTGCTCAACACCGTCAAAATCGAAGAATCCATGGAACGCTCCATGCAGCAGATGCTGGCTGTTCAACTGCAACAGAACCCTGCCATGACCCCCTACAAGGAAATAATCCTGAATTTCCTGAGAAAACATATGAGCTACAAGAGTCTGAAGCCCGAATGGATCAGAATCTACAGTGAATCCTTCTCTGCGGACGAGCTGAAAGAAATCAACGCATTTTACCAAACTGCCACCGGGCAAAAAACCATCCGCCTGTTACCACGATTGATGGCAGAGGGCACTAAAATCGGCATGTCCCGGGTTCAGCAGAATATGCCCGAGTTGCGCAAGCAGATCGAAGCCGAAGCCGAAAAAAATCAGAAAAAGCAGTAGGGACGGCGGCAAAACGCAAATAAACAACATATTGAAAAGAGGCATTGCGCCTCTTTTTTCAGTTTTTCTGTTTTTTTATTGTTACTTCATTTGTTGTTGCTTCATTCATTTGTTTACTTCAGCTTTACATCGCCAATCATAACACCGATATGGCCCGGGAATGAGCAGAAGAATTTATACGCTTCACTGTCGGACAATTTGCTCACAGGGAAAGTCACAGAAGTGGACTCACCTCCACCTATAATTTTGGTGGCAGCAATGACACGGGCATCACCAACTTTAAGATAGTTATTGGCCAGGCCCGCCGATATACCCGCAGTGGCAACCGAACGAGCGTCAGCCGCTTTGGTCAAAACCCAGTTATGCCCCATGGCAGCAGCAGGCATCTTGCCCGTGTGATTAAGAACCACGGTAAAATCGGTGCAGGATTTACTGATTTCCACCAGCTTTGTATCATACTGCATGCGGTCATTGCTGTTCACTGTGACACTGCAATCATCAGCGAAAGCGGCACATGCGGAAAAAGTCAGCGCCACTACGGCTATCGTACGTTTGAATATCATATTTATAACCCTTCAATTATTAAAATCCGGCTTGACGCATGACGTAAACCCGGCGTAAGAGAACCACCTGACCGCCGAGTGTAGAACAAAATACAAGCCGGGTAAATGCCTGTCACCCAATCGTTTATGCTACCATGATGCACTGCCTCACCGGGCATTACCCATTTTATTAGCCGCGAGAAACCAGCAATGAACCATTTAGTCTGTTACAAAACCCTCCCCGAGTGGACGGAAAGTACAATACCCAAAGGATTCAGGAGCAAACACAACACCCAGGTTGGCACCTGGGGGAAAATAATCATACTGGCAGGCAAGCTCAAATACTATTCGCTAGATGAAGCCGGCAATGTGTCAGACACTGCGATATTTGACTGCCATAGTAATATCCCCTTTGTTGAGCCCCAGGCCTGGCACAAAATCGAAGCGATGGATGACGAGTTGCGCTGCCAACTGGCTTTTTATTGTCGTCCTGAAGACTACTATCAGAAAAAATATCGGATATCCGACACGCACCCCGAAGTATTGGAAGTGGTACGCTACATTCAGTCAGGCAAAGCCATGGATATGGGGTGTGGTCGTGGCCGAAATGCCCTGTTTTTGCAACGACAGGGGTTTGATGTGAGCGCATTTGATGCCAACCGGGAATTTGTCAATACACTGCAAAATATTATTGAACAGGAAGGGTTGGAGCACATCCGGGCCTGCACTGGCGATGGTAACGCAGCAACATTGACAGAACAGTATGACCTGATACTCAATATAGTTGTTATGATGTTTTTAAAAGCTGACCGAATCCCTGACATTATCAGGAATATGCAGGCATGCACCCGGCCAGGCGGCTACAATGTCATTGTTTGCGCCATGGACTCACCGGACTACCCTCTGACTGAGGATGTATCTTTTTTCAGCTTTACCATGAAAGCCGGTGAACTATCTGACTATTACAAAGGCTGGAATATCAAAAAATACAATGAAGATGTTGGCCATTTGCACCGCACGGACGCAGCAGGCAATCGCATTGCGTTAAGATTTGCCACCCTCATTGCCCAAAACCCGTCATAACCCGGCACTGATCAGGGTCATCCACTCCCTCAGAGAGCAAGGCTCTGATCAGACTCCTACCCTTCCGATCCGACAAATTCCAGTTACAACAGTGACACTGCTTGACGCAACACAGAAAATATATTCATAATGTCAATCATTCTCATTTTTAACCCTGTTTTTATTATTGAAAAAGGCGAGATAATCTGTAATGCCGAATTCAAGTCTTTTTGCTCAGCAATTGCGCGACAAAATCCGCCATGCAAGAGAGCCGGACAACCCGACTCTGCTGATGACCTGGCTGAACCTGGAAGAAAGTGAGTGCCTGACCTGCAGCCGGGATCAGCAATGGCAGCGCCATGTGTCTTCCGTCGAGTTACTGCTCGATACATTTACCGATGAATTGAACCCGGCTCACTGGCGGACTCTGTGCCTGAACAACCTGGCGCGCCCCCTGGGGTGTTTGCAGCGCCTTGCCAGAAACGACCGGCAAAATCGGGAACTCAGGCACCTGCTGCGAGAAGTCAGCACCCTGTCTCACTACTTCTGCCCGGGGCTCACCAGGCATCACCGACTCGACACCTGACTATATGAGCAGAGCGATAAAACCGAAACCATAGAAACAGACACCTCAATCAACTGTTTCAATCAACTCAAATTTACAACTCAGGAAGGGAATAACATGGCCACACGTATTGAACGCGACAGCATGGGCGAACTCGAAGTAGCCGAAAATGCACTGTACGCGGCACAAACCCAGCGCGCAATCAACAACTTTCCGGTCAGTGGGCAAAGCATGCCGCAACCTTTTATCCGGGCCCTGTTGCTCGCCAAAAAAGCCGCAGCCCGGGCGAATATCAAACTCGGCCTTCTCCATGAAGATACCGGCAACGCCATTTGTGCAGCCGTGGATGAAGTTTTGGCTGACGCCAACTTCATGCAGCACTTCCCCGTAGATGTATTTCAGACCGGTTCCGGCACCAGTTCCAACATGAATGCCAACGAAGTGTTGGCAACACTGGCCAGCCGCAGCACCGGCAATACGGTATCACCGAATGACCATGTCAACTATGGCCAGAGCAGTAACGATATTATCCCTTCCAGCATTCATATCAGTGCTTCACTGGAAATAAACGAAAAACTGATCCCGGCACTGGAATATCTGAGCAACGCCATCAAATCCAGGGCAGACACTGTCAAAGATCAGGTAAAAACCGGTCGCACCCACCTGATGGACGCCATGCCGGTTCGCATGGAGCAAAGCCTGTTAAGCTGGGCGACCCAGATAGACCAGAATATCGAAGCCATCAAAAACACCCTGCCGATGCTACAAAGTCTGGCTCAAGGTGGTACCGCTGTGGGCACCGGCATTAACGCCCACGAAGATTTTGCCGAAAAGTTCAACCAGGAACTGTCCGAGCTGACCGGCGTGACATTTACCAAAGCCGCCAACCTGTTTACCCATATCGGTACCCAGGATATTGCCGTATCGGTTTCCGGCCAACTGAAAATGTCTGCGGTTTCCCTGATGAAAATCGCCAACGACCTGCGCTGGATGAACTCTGGCCCATTGGCCGGCCTCGGAGAAATTGAGCTGGAAGCACTGCAGCCGGGCTCTTCTATCATGCCTGGAAAGGTGAACCCGGTTATTCCAGAGGCCACTGCCATGGTTGCGGCCCAGGTAATGGGTAACGACACCACAATCACAGTGGCGGGTCAGTCTGGCAACTTCGAGTTGAATGTGATGCTGCCTTTGATCGCCCGTAACCTGCTGGAAAGTATCGAGCTGATTGCCAATGTATCCCGCCTGCTCGCAGACAAGGCCATCACCAGCTTTACAGTGAGGGAAGACAACCTCAAACTGGCACTGTCACGCAACCCCATTCTGGTCACGGCACTAAACCCGATTATCGGTTATCTGAAAGCCGCTGACATTGCCAAACAGGCCTATAAGGAAGGTCGCCCGGTAATTGATGTGGCTGAGGAAAACACCGACTTGCCCCGTGAAGAGCTGGAGCGTTTGCTCGATCCGGCAAAACTGACCCTGGGCGGCTTATAAAGATCGCCCCATCCCCCAGGTTGTTTTATGTTAATCGCCGGAGACACAAGCCGTGTCTCCTGGCAACCTGTGCGTCACGATAAAAATCAAATCTCCAAATCGGGATCAACCGATTTAACGAAAGAGTGTTTTGACGGAACAGGTATGGATTCGCCCTTGTCGAATTTTGAATACGCCTCATCCATAACTGAATCAACAAAACGCTGTTTTAGTCCTCCAGTCATATTCTTAACCTTGCAACAATACTCGGCTATTGATCTAAGCTGACTGAGTTTTCGAGCGTTGGATATGATAGAGGCAAGATTTTCAGGCTTTCCAGCGGTGGCTAAAACGAAAGCATCACGTGTATTTTCAGAATCACCAAAAGGGTGAGACGAAAGTGGATAACCAGCCTCCTTCGCACATTGCCTTATGAAAACAACTGTGGTGCGGGTATTGCCTTCACGAAATGGGTGAGTCTCCCAAATCTCCGAGGCATGATGAACCATTCTTCTTTCAAAAGTAAGTTCATCCATTCCTTTCAGATAATTGTCTTTTTTCAATTCGCCAAACACATAGTCGGCTCTGGCCTGCAAGTTATCAAAGGCTGAATTGGGGTGAGGATAATCCACGCTGCGGCCACCCAGGATAGACTGAGCTTTGGAAATACCTATCGTCCTGGGTTTGCCGGCCCAACTATAAACATCCTGAAAGATATATTTATGAATAGCTTTCAGGTGCGAATAATCAAAACTTCCTTTAATTGGCGTTTTCTCAATTTCCATTATACGAATAGAAACAAAGTTCTCTTCAGCTTCACGCAAACCTGCCAGGTTTTTGATACCAAGTTTATTTTTTAAAACCCTGGTACCCGGATAAACGTAAGGATCATGCATATCTGCTAAAAGGAATTGTTACGTTTCTCATCTTCAATATCTTTCATTAACAAACCTCTTACCTCATCCAGGGATAACTCACCGTTAGCAGCGCGTTCCAGGTAAGCCATTGCTTTAGGTGATACATTGCCACCGGAGGCGCGTGTAGTGTCAATACCTGCCTTTATTGCCTCTCTAATGGTTGGTTTGTAATCAGACATAACTGCCTCCATAGATAAATATTCAATAATTCTATTCAATTCTTTTCTGATATTAAACCATCACAAAAATGTTCAAACTCATCATCAGTCATGACCCGAAAGCGATGTAGTTTCTTTGCGGGGCTATTGCCAGTCCCTGACTTTAAAGCATTTTCGCCGAAATAGCAGAACTGAAACGAAACAGCGAATCGGCACCGGTCATTCGCCAAATAGACTGTCAATTTTTTTTACAGTTTTACCCTCGCCTGTCTCCTCACCGATCACACCAGAAGCGACTTTCCTCCGTTTCTTTCCGGCTTCTGTGACGCCCCGTTGCGCTTCCGGGACAACGAAACGGAACGAAACAAAAAGTCACTCATGACATAAGATGCAATTCACAAAAACCAGACGGGCTGTCAACTTTTTTTACAGTTGTGTTTGCCGCTTACTGAAATCAGGCACCAGAAAGTATTTATCTAATTGATATTAAATAATTTACACTTCATTGGTTCAATATTTGCTTTTTCGCACGTGCAAGCAAAACGCATAACACGAAATCGTCCTCCTTCAAGCACTGTATTTCAGGATAAATTCGTTGCAGGCACACATTACAACTACAATGATCAAAGGATAACAAAAAATGAAAAACACCTCGTTGCACAAGCAAGCCACCGCCCTCGCGGCCTGTGCGATTTTCTCTCTTACCGGTGCGGTACAGGCTGCGCCTGTATTCTCCGATCTCTACATCTTTGGTGACAGCCTGTCGGATACAGGTAATGTTGCCACAGCCGGAGGCCAATTCTTGACCATTATCGGCACATACGGTGAAAATGGTCGCTTTTCCAATGGCCCGGTCTGGCATGAGTACCTGAAAAGCCAAATGGGTATGGCCATCGATCTGAACAGACCACAATTCGGCAATATGACCTACAGTGACTTGAACCAGGCCGATGACAATTTTCAGGATCCTTCCGTTGCGGGGGGTATCGGAACCAATTTTGCTTACGGTGGCGCACTCGTAGATGGTGGGGGGTCATTTTCCAGCATATTCGCATACAGTTACACCGAGCAGGTCAACTACTGGGATACCAACTATACAGTCGACTCCGATGCCTTGTATGTCAACTGGATTGGCGGCAATAACATTCGCAGCCTGGTAACAAACGGCTATACCGCAAGCCAGGATCAGGCCAGCATTGATACAGCCCTGGACGCCCTGATTGACGGTCTGGCCGTCCAATTGGACAATGGCGTAACCAACCTGCTGGTTCCCAACCTGCCTGATATTGGCTCCATACCGGAGTTTGCAAGCGATGTCAATGAAAGCACAGAAGGCACTATCCTCACCGATGCCTGGAACGCCGGTCTCAGACAACGGCTTGACGCCCTGACAGCAAGCTATCTGAATGCCAGCATTTATTTCTTCGACGTCAACACCCTGTTTGATGATATGATGGCAAATCCCGCTTCCTATAACATTACTGACACCACTTCAGAATGTCGCGGCGTAGGCGGCTTCATTGGATTCCGCTACGAAACCGAATGCGCCAATGCAGACACCACTCTTTTTTGGGATGAAATCCACCCCACCACAGCCTCACACGAAAAACTTGCCAATTACGCCTATGACGCACTGTTAGCTGGCCCTCTCGGCCGACCAAACTCGGTTCCGGTTCCTTCAGCCGCCTTGCTGATGCTGCTCGGAGTGGGCTTTCTCGCTAGTCGACGCACGACGAAAGCAGCCGCATAGTCATTTTCAGTCCCGCACATAGAGGGAGCGCCCGCTCTTTCTATCGAGAAAGGCCGACTTCCGCCAGGAGGTCGGCCTTTTTACCAAAAAAACAGAATCACTGGCCGATAACGCCAGTTATGCTAGAATCTGGTTACCTGAGCTGTATTTTCCGTATTCTCCCGGATAGAAAAGAATAAAAGAACAAAAGAATAAAAGGATGAGAAAGCAGGAAAAGGTTCAGCCATTCAACTGCTCTACACATCAACACCAACAAAAAAGGAAAGAACAGTATGAGACCTGTCAATACCCTGACTGCATTCCTGATAGCAACAACCCTGCTTGTCGGGTGTGCCGGCAGCAACACCGCAATGGTAGCAAACGATGCAATGGCAGCAGACGATACCGCAGTTTCTGTTACCGCGCCCGGATTGGCACCCCTGGATAAAAAAGGCAAACTCGACCTGAGTGGCCAGGGTTTCGTTCCGGGAACCCGAATTGTATTGATTTTCAACTCCAGTGACGGGATCAAAAGTGACCTGACGGGTTCTCTGAAACCCTCTCCTGTAGTCGATGCCTACGGTAACTGGTCAACAACCTGGTCTTACGGCCGCCTGGTCAAAAAGAAGATCATCAAAGCTGGCAGTTACAAAATTGATATCGTCAATGAAGACTACGACAGGTTGGCATCAACCCGGGTCTCTTTTGGCAACTAGATACATCCATTGCAAACAGTGATGCACGCCGCATACTGCGTATAGGTAGCAATGGAAGCGAGCGTGGATTGTGTGCATTTTTTGCGTTAAAAACCATCAAAACCATAATCAAAACCCCAACAAAAGGTATTAAAAAAAGGTATAAGGTATGCGTAAACTTCTATTCCTGATCATGTCAATCACCCTGATCCTGCCCTTTTCGGCCACGGCAGCCTACCCGGAAAAGCCGATCAAGCTGATCGTTCCTTCCAAGGCAGGTGGTTCAACCGATACCACTGCCCGGTTGTTTATCAAGTCAGCCAAAAAATACTGGCCTGATGCCGACTTCGTCATCAAGAACGTAGGTGGCTCCGGTGGCCAGAAAGGATTTGAAGAAATCGCCGATGCCCGCCCCAACGGCTACACCTTTGGCATGGTGTTTACCACTCAGGTCGTTGCTCATATCGTTTCCAAACGTGCTCGCTACACGCTCGACAGCTTCCGTATTCTCGGCAACTCGATGCACGACCCGTTGATCATTGCTGTCACCGCTGACAGCCCGTACAAGAACCTTGACGACTTTATCAAGGGCGCAAAAACAAAAAGCCTGACTACTGCCGTAAACGGCATAGGTTCAGACGATTTTGTTGCCGCCAAGAAAATTGAAAACCAGACCGGTGTCACTTTCAACCTGATGCCAACCAAAGGCTCAACCGAGCAAAGAGCCATGATCCTCGGTGGCCATATCGACGCCAGCGTAATGAACCTGTCTCAACTCCATGCCCAGCACAAAGCCGGTCAGGCGCGTATCATCGCCATTCTGGCCGATAAGCGTTCCGACATCCTGCCTGATGTACCAACTGCCAAAGAACAGGGCTATCCGGTCAGCATGACTGCAACACGCGGCTTCGTTGCCTCGAAAAAGATCGACAAAAAGATTCTGGATAAAATGGAAAAACTGGTTCAGCAGGTCAACAACGATCCCGAATTTCAGGCTGCCTGTGACAAGGCTGTGATGTTCCGCCTGCCAATGAGCGGCGCTGAATACCGCACCTACCTGACCAACCTGCAGGCTGAAACCCAGAAATTTTACGACATGACCCCCTGGTAAGATGGCATGACAAAACGATTGGCTGAACTGTTACTACTGATCGGATTTCTGGTTCTCGCCGTGCTGCTATATCAGAGCACGGCAAGCTACCCGCCGTCGGTTCAGGGTTCGACTGCCATGTATGTCCGTTTTCTCGGCGTTGCACTGGCTGTGTTATGTGCCTTTGAACTACTCCTCTGGATTCAGCAACGGGGCAAGGTTCAGGAGGAAAAACTCACAATGACCGGGGCACCAGTGCGCTTCTGGGGCCTGCTGATTTTGCTGAGTGCCTGTTCGGCACTGATGTCAACCTTCGGGTTTTACCTGACATCAGCGGTATATCTGCCGCTCGGCATGCTTTTGCTCGGAGAGAGAAAACCACTGCGAATTGTCCTGACTTCAGTCGCGACCATGCTGTTTATCTACCTTGTCTTCGAAGAAATTCTCGAAGTGCCCCTGCCTGAAGGCGAAATCTTTTACTAGAGGTCATTAGCTTATGATACTTGATGCCCTGCAAGCTCTGCTCACCCCCACCTCATTGCTGGCGGTTGTTATCGGCACAACTTCAGGTGTCATTATCGGCGGTATGCCGGGCCTGACCGCCACCATGGGGGTCGCCCTGCTGATTCCGGTAACCTTTACACTGGAACCGTTAACCGGCCTGTGTCTGATGGGCGGGGTCTACTGTGGTGCCATGTACGGTGGCTCCATTCCGGCAATCCTGTTACGCACACCTGGCACTCCGGCGGCTGTCGCCACCTCGATGGAAGGCTATGCCATGACCAGAAACGGCAACGGTGGTCTGGCACTCAAGGTTTCGGTTGTCTCCAGCTTTATCGGCGGAATTTTTTCCGCGCTGGTTTTGCTCCTGGTTGCTCCGATTCTCGCCACCTTCGCCCTGTCTTTCGGGCCACCCGAGTATTTTCTGCTGGCGCTGCTTGGTCTGGCCGGTATTGTATCTATGGCTGATGACGAAAATCGCCTGATCAAGGCCCTGATATCCGGCCTGATCGGTCTGATTATTGCCGTTATCGGAACCGACCCCATATCGGGAATGCTGCGCTACACCGCAGGTGAACACGACCTCTACGATGGCGTGGCTTTCATGCCGGTGTTGATCGGCATGTTCTCGATCTCGCAGATGCTTGAACTGACCGGTGCCAAAAATATCGTTTCCGACACAACGCACATCAAAAAACTCAAGCGGGAACCTCTGCCCAAAGGCATTCACAAGCCGATAGCCACGGGTTCTCTGGTTGGTACGACAGTCGGGGTTTTACCCGGTGAAGGTGCCACGATCGCTGCCTTTATGTCCTACAATATCGTCCGTCGCCGCTCCAAGAACAAAGAACTGTTCGGCAAGGGCAACCCGGAAGGCATTGCCGCAGCGGAGGCAGGCAACAATGGCTGTGTCGGCGGTTCGCTGATCCCGACCCTGACTCTCGGAATCCCTGGCAACAGTGTTGCTGCGGCATTGCTCGGCGGCCTGCTGATTCACGGGCTGGTTCCCGGCCCGGAACTGTTCACCAAATACGGCGTGATGACCTACGCCTTTATCCTGTCCCTGTTTGTTGCCAATGTGGTCTTTCTCATGCTCGGCCTGTTCATGGCACCCTATTTTGCGAGAATCTCACTGACACCAACCGGCCTGTTGATTCCGGTTGTCTGCCTGTTCTCGGTGCTGGGTTCCTACGCCATGAACAATAGTGTGCTCGACGTATTTATCGCCATTGCCTGCGGTTTTGTCGCCATCATATTGCAGAAGTGCGGCTTCTCTCTCGGCGCCCTGATTCTCGGGCTGATTCTTGGCCCTATAGCCGAAACCGGCTTTGCCCAGGCACTGATTATGAGCCACGGCAGCTACAGCATTTTCTTTGATCGGCCACAAGCGATTGCGTTATGGTTCATTATTCTGCTTCTTCTGGTTCCGCCAATCTATCAGATTTACAAGGCGCAACGCCTGGAAAAGCAGAAACCAACCACAGGCTGAAGAGCGTTCCTGGCAAAGGCAATCCTGACAAAATAACTCTGCAGGGTTTTCAGCCATAACCGTGGCTATACTTATTGCCACGGCTATACTTCATGGGTAAACTGGCAGGCCTGACAGATCACTTCCACCCATTTACATTACAGCACGACCAAGGAGATTTGAAATGCTACACGGATTAATCAAAAAACTGGACCAGGATTCCAAAATCGGCAGCGTATCCGCACACTGCGATGTACCCTGTGGCATCTACGACCCGGCCACTGCACAAATATCGGCACTGACCGTTATTCGCATGGTAGACCAGCTCATCGAGATGGAAGGGGCTGAAGATAACCTGAATACGCGCAACAAATATTCACGCCTGATTGCACAGAAAGAAGAACATGCAGAAGCAGTCAAGCATGAGGTTCGTGTTATCTGGGGTGATTATTTCAAGGAGCCTCAATTCAAGCAGTTCCCGCAAACCCATGAACTGGTTCACAAAATTATGCTGCAGGGTTCAAAGGCCCGCCAGCAGGCCGATAGGGAAGTATCGCTCGAATTATTGAACCTGGTGAATGAGTTTGCCGATATATTCTGGCAAACCAAGGGAGTAGAAACCTTCAGGGCAAAGAGCCCTTACCTGCCCAACGAAGAAGTGGTTTACCCCAAACTGGGTTAAATCGGCTTGCTAAGGCTGAAACGGGTAGAGGGAGACAGTATGTCTCCCTCTTTTCGTCATGGTGATTATATTCTGGCCTGCCGTTGGCCCAGATGGTTGCTAAAACCGGGGGATGTTATTGTGTTAACGCACCCCGTCTATGGCAACATCATCAAACGCATTGACGCGATTGACGAACAACAACTCACACTGGTCGGCGATAACCCGCTCAGCATAAGCAGTGAAAAAATAGGCTCCATAGGCAAGCAGATAAAAATCTGGAAAGTCATCAAACACATAAAGCCCGGATAAAGTGATCATCAGAACAACATGTTCAGCTTCGGATATAAGATCAACTACAAGGGGAAACCTGACATGCCTGACATAAGAGTGGCCATAAAACACGCATTTTTCATCATCTTCACTGTTTCCCTTTTCGGCTGCGGTGGCAAAGGGTCAGAGAACCTCGCAAATCCCATTCCAACACCAAACCCGATACCAGGTCAGCCCCCTGTCCCGTCTGTGACTCTGAACAACGTTGAAATCGCATACTTTATGTACCAGATTCAGAATTTGGAGGAGCACGCTACCATTGACTCACTCGATAATACCGAATATGACATGCTCATCATTGAGCCGGGTTTTAATATCAGCGAAGATCCTTACGATACCGCTTACCTGATTGAAAAATTGAAAAACCGGCCCAACGGCGAGAAACGGATTTTACTTGCCTATATCGATATCGGACAGGCAGAAGAATGGAGAACCTATTGGGGAAAAGACTGGATTGCTCCCACCGAAACAGAACAGGGTTACCCTGAATTTTTAGTTACCACAGACCCGGACGGATGGGCAAGAAACTATCCCGTAGCCTATTGGGATAGCGCATGGCAGGCTATCTGGCTGGCTGACGACGGACTGATAAAAAAAATAGCTGACTTCGGCTTTGACGGCGTATACCTGGACTGGGTTGAAGCCTATGATGATGACCATATCAGAGATTACGCTGCTGAACAGGGAATAAACCCTGAAAATGAAATGATGGCGTTTATCGAAAAAATAAGAAAGAAAGGAAAAACCGTAAAATCAGACTTCCTGATTGTTTCACAAAACGCGCCTTATTTACTGGATGCAAACCCGAATTATTACTCTTCGATAATCGATGCCATCGCAACGGAAGACACCTGGTTTTATGGTCAGGGCGATGCAGAATGGAACTCACCTCTTGCCGGAGATTTAAAGGGGGGTGAAAGACATTCGTATGACTACTCGACAGCCAACAGAATTGCACAAAACAAAAAATACCTGGAATATGGAATCCCCGTCTTTACGATAGATTATTGTATCTCACCGGAAAATTCGGCTCTTGTTTATAGCGAATCCAGGAAAAACGGCTTTATCCCCCTGGTAACCAGAGTATCACTCTCTGCACTTACAGAAACGCCGCCATATTAAAAATCTGACAATAACTACATAATTAAGTGGAATTCATCACAATGATAAATAAAGTAATTTTCCCGGTTGCCGGCTACGGCACGCGATTCCTGCCAGCCACAAAAGCGATGCCAAAAGAAATGCTCCCTGTCGTGAATAAACCATTGGTTCAGTACGGTGTGGAAGAAGCAGTCGAGGCGGGAATCCACGACATCGGCTTCGTCACAGGCCGCGGAAAAAGAGCCATTGCCGACCACTTTGACATCAGTTATGAACTGGAATCACAAATAAAGGGAACAGGCAAAGATGAACTCCTGTCGTCAATTCGAACTCTTCTTGGCAAGAATCGGTTTGCCTTTACCCGCCAGGGTGAAATGAAAGGCCTGGGGCACGCCATTCTGTCAGGGCAAAACCTGGTCGGTGACAACCCTTTTGCCGTTGTTCTGGCAGACGACATGTGCCTGACCGAAGATGATACTCCTGGCGTTCTCGCACAAATGGTACAACTCTACAGTCAATTCAGATGCAGCATTGTTGCAGTACAGGAAGTTCCACAAGATGAAACACACAAATATGGTGTAATTTCAGGAGAAGCCATCAAAGATGACCTGTATCGCATCAACGATATGGTTGAAAAACCCGCACCTGAAGATGCGCCAAGCAACCTGGCCATTATCGGCCGCTACATTCTCACCCCGGATATTTTCGATATCATAGCCAATACCCCGCCAGGCAAAAATGGCGAAGTACAAATCACAGACGCACTGCTGAAACAGGCTCAACAAGGGTGTGTGCTTGGCTACAGATTCAAGGGGCGCAGATTCGATTGCGGAAGCATTCACGGCTTCGTAGAAGCCACAAATTATGTCTACGAGAATATCTATAAAGGGTAATCTGCACCACGCGCCTCAGTGTTGGCTCCGACAAAACCGGTCGGAGCTTTCCACCGTTTTTTCCACCGTCGTTTTTTCTGCTAATACTTGAACACCCCCAATTCGTTGTCCAGTTGATGGGTCATTCTGGACAGATACTCTGTGGCGCCAGTCACTTCTTCTATGCTTGTTGAATTGTTTCTGGCAATTTCCTTTATCTTTTTAATCTGTTCAATGATTTGATTCACCGATTCGGATACTTCACTGTATTGCGTGGTATTTTGTGCATTCGCTTCAATGCTTGCCTTGATTATATTGGAGTTTTCGGACACGAAACGAGTCAGGTCGGAAGACACCTTCGAGGTTTCTTCCACACTCCTGGCAGCCTGATTCAAATCCTTGCTGATATCGCTGACCGACTGGACAACGGTGTTGATGGTTGCATTCGTCTCTACCAGCCTGGTTTGGGTGTTCTCTGCCAACTGCCTGACTTCATCGGCAACAACCGCGAAGCCTCGTCCATGCTCACCGGCCCGGGCCGCCTCTATCGCGGCATTGAGAGCCAGCAAATTGGTTTGATCGGCAATATCGTTGATCACAGTCAATACTTCCCTGATTTCATCGGTTTTTTGACTGGTTTCATTAAGTTGTTCACTTAGCTCCAATCCCCGATTGGCGGTCTGCTCCAGTAACTGAGCCATTTTATTCATTTCCTGCTGAATCGTATTTAAATTGTTTCCGGCATTCGACAGGTTGTCACTGTTCTTCCGGGCAGAGTTCAGTGTGGTCGATACATCTTTTACAACGCTCTCACCTTTAATCACTGTCTCACTAACCAGAGCCGCAACCTCTTCGACTCTTTTATCCAGGGTCAGTGAAGTAGCACTCAGCTCATTTGCAATACTGGCATTTTCAGTGCTTGTTTTCCTGCAATTCGATACCATCAGCTGAATTTTTTCAATAAAGGTGTTTACATCTGAGCTTATTTTAGTGATTTCATCATTTCCTTCGATGGCCAATCGCTTGGTCAGGTCGCCTTCGCCCTTGGCCAGATCATTGACCATAACACCCAGATGATTCAATGGCTTGAACAAATAGGAAAGCAGTAACACCATGCACAGTATGGTGAGGATGATCGCCACAATGGCAATGGCAATACTTCGGGTCAGTTGAGTCGCCACACCTGCATAGGCTTTTTCCCTGTCTACCGTTGCCAATGTCTTCCAGCCCAGGCCTTCGACGGTATCGAAAAACAGTGTTTTATCAACCCCGTTCAGGGTATAGTCCACATTTCCGCTTTTTTGGCTGTAGATTTTCTTCAGTGCGTCCTGTAAACCCGGGCTTATATCCAGTATTTTTTTTCCTGCCATTTCCGGATTGACATGCCCGATAATCACTCCCTTATTATCAAGAAAGGAAAACTCTCCGCCGCTCACTTCAATCTCTTTCGCTTTTTTGTTTAAATCATCCAGACTTATATCTGTTGCCAGGACACCAACAAAACTACCATTTTTTATCACTGGCGCAGCTACAGAGATAACGGGTTTTTTGCTCACACTATCTATATATATCTGTGTCATTGTGGCGTGATTGGCTTTTTTCGTATCGACATACCATGGTCTTTTTCTGGCATCCCAATCCGGATCAGGCACCCAATCAAGACGATCATAGTAGATGCCGTCTTCATAGCCAATGTAAACGTCCGCACACTTGATACTTTTTTCTGTCGCTTCGAGGATCGACATAACACCTTCTTCATCGGCTGGATCCTTGGTGGCGACAAGGTTGGTAAAGCCTTCCATACCCTTTAGAATTTGTAATTTCCAGTTCACGATATCACGGACGCCATACCGGGCTATGTTGCCAAGGTTGTTCTGGATATTGACAGACAAATATTCTTTACTGTAGGTGTAACTGAAAACAGAGAAAACGCCATATCCGGCCAACAGAGAAATCGCAAGCGCAACATAAATTTTCGTTTTAAATCCCATTGTTACACACCCTTTTGCCTTTTGCCGTATTTTAAACCTGATAAAAGCCGCCGAAACACTCGACTCGTGTAATTCAGAGTAGAAAACATCGTATTTTTTTTCAAGGCGAAGAGACTTATCAAACGAAGACGACAGGACTGGCATTCAAAAAGGCTGCGAACACGACCAGGCTGGCTTGCATTGTTGCGCTGGCAAATTGGTATAAGATTACAATCCCCCGCCGGAGAAACCGGCCGGGGATCAAACCGGGGGGCTATTGGAGTTGCTGAGCCGCCTGGAAATAGAAATACCAGGTACGGTAGTCTCTATAGGTCACACATCCATCTGCATCATAGTCTGCTGCAACCACATATCCGGCTGCACCCTCGCATGTGCCCAGGGTACCCCGGAACCTGACATAGTCTTCGTTGTCCAGAACACCA
>PDWI01000167.1_pt1 | contig 184527 bp, 157 predicted proteins | sample 1430891 | NCBI WGS metagenome assembly PDWI01 (sample SAMN01162508, study PRJNA174530) | Oral metagenome, whole genome shotgun sequencing project. | biome: Marine environment; feature: Marine mammal; material: Swab sample of the gingival sulcus; isolation source: swab sample of gingival sulcus... | reverse complement strand
CCACTCGGTATGACAAATTGAAAAGAAATTTTGAATCGATGGTGGCTATGGCGTGCGCAATTCAGTGGTTACCAATGTGAAACGTCAACAGCCCCTAGCGTTTAGACAAGCGCCATATCTTTTTGTCAAAACATATAACTCCTTGAATTTTAAGGGATTGAAGGAGGTTTTTGATTTTGTTTTGCTTCTGGCTTTCGTCTAAAACATCTGGCAGTTTGTCTAAAAGTAAGCGGTTAATGTCGTCCCGCCTGGCGCTGTTGAACTTCTCCAGATTACCTGCTGATCTTTACATAGTCCGTTCATCATTGAACAAGGTTAAATGATGAATAGTGTTTTTAATTTCATGCGTTTATTTCCTTGCTGTTTTCTTTGCGACAGTTTTCTGTTGTGCTGTTGCAGCGGCTTTTTCTGCCTGGATACGTGCCAGTAGTTCGCTGGCGGGTTCGTCGTTGGGGTCTTGTGGTACCAGCTTGCCAGAGAAAGCTTTTTTTAGAATGGAATGGCGTAGGGTTTCGGCTTTTTGAATTTGTAACCCAATATCATTTGAGAGAATGGAGCATATCTCAAGTTTTTCATTCATGATTTGAACTACTTTGAGCATCTCGTTTTTCGAGCAGATTGGTATTATTATGTTTCTAATACGCTCTTGCCCAATGTTGCGCATTGATTCTTGATTGCCAGTGCTACGCCTCATTATTTCGTTTCTTCCATAAACTGATCGCAAATATTGAAGAACATACCAATCATTTATATTTTTGAATACAATGCGAAGGGTTTTGTCGCTCAACATGATCTTTTTGGTGACTTTTTTTGCTATAACGCAAGCCCCAACTAAATCAATAGTATTTGCTCGGCTAAGGATGAAGTCGCCAACTTTTATGAAGTAGTCTGGATTGACTTTCGATGGGTCAATACAAGTTTTGCTTTCATTTTCATTGTATTCACCCCAAGTCACAGCGCTCACTTTGGCTACACCGATTTCATTTTTACAAGGCTCTCTTTCGTCACATTTGAAACTTTTTCCAGCGTCAATTCGTTCGATAAAACTACTTAACCTAAAAAAAGCCCATCCCTGAGGTGGAGAGAAAAGCTTTTGTATTTCGGAGCTTGAGAGTAATTCTATGCTCTTTGGTTCTCCCGGCTTCCCCGGTTTTTTCCCTTCCTTTCCATTAGCTTTCCAGGTCTTTACTGCCGCTTGCCATTCTTCCAGTTGTTGCTGGTAGCGGGTTTGGCGTTCCTGCTGGATACGGGCGAGCAGTTGTTCGGGGGTTTCCAGTTGGTCGGCATTTTCTTCGCGCCACTTTGCGGTGAGCTTGCCTTCAAAGGCGTGTTTTAACACGGCTTGGCGGTAGAGTTTGAGTTGCTCGCGGGCGGTTTTTAGTGCGGTAATACCGCTATCCAGCTCGGAAAATAGTTCTTCGATTTTGGCAACGATACGTTTTTGTTCGTTTAGGGGGGGGATTGGAATAGGTAATAAGCCAAAAGATTTTCCTGATAGTTCAAGGAATGTTGTTCCACTAGCTCGTTCTTCAGCAAGAGACTTAGATGCTTTCAAATAATAGTATACAAACTCATTGAAAATGCCTGGTGCTGGAATTAGGCTTTTAAATCCTTGGTTTGTTGCTAAAGGCTTTGAGCTAATAGCGACGTAACCTATTGGCGCTCTCGAAGAAAAGTGTACACTCCCCGCAGGCATAACTTTTGCCGAACTGTTTTTCAATCCACTTTCAGTAATCGATTTATTACCTTTATCTATTCTTTTCTTAGTGTAACCAGTCAAATCAGCAGGGGAAATCCAGCTTATACTACCACCCCAGTATGTTGGTTCTTTTGATGAGGGCGTCCCTCCGGCAATAACTTCTCCAAGATTTGAAATTTTTGACCAAGACCATTTCCTGGGAATATTCCAAAGCGATTCCTTCTCCATCACGCCACCAACTCCCGATTTAACTCCGCAATCACCCAATCCATGTTATCGCCAAACTGCTGATACATGCCGCCCAGGCCGCCTTTGGCATCAAAGGGCGTTATCTCCAGATCGTCGCGTTCAAAATGAAAGGAACTGGCAATATGATCACGGATGGCGTGTAGCCATTGCATTTGCTGGTCGTTGAATTTTTCCGAACCACCAGCATGGTAGCGCATAATCCAGTTCTGAAAATTCTTTTTAACGGTGTTGCTGAAAGGGGTGATTTCGCTGTCTAACCCACATGCCCGGCGAATCAGCGCCACCAGTGCGGTCAGTTCGGTTAATGGGTTATTGCCCTGGTATTGATCCAGAGGTGTGCGTATGCCTGCCAAATGCGTAATGGCTCCAGTTTGGGGCGATCCTGTTTCAATTTTTCCAGCAGGGCTTTGATTTGGGGGTAGGTTACCTCGGCTCTGCGGGCAGGGGTGTGGAAGTAAATAGTCAGGGCGTCGATTTCATCAGCCTGTTGGCGCAGGTAGTCGGCAAACTCCTGAGTGAGTGCGTTGGCGTTGACGCTGGTTTTACCATCCCATTCAGCTGTGATGAGTTCATCAAGATCCTCGTGGACAATGGTTTGCTCTTTTTCGCGGCGAATGGAATCGATCAATTCAATCAGCTCGCCGTTGAAGACATTGGCCACTTCACCCACCAGTTGTTGCTGGGCCTGGTTGCGGGCATCGTCGCCGGGGTCGGTGCCTGCCGGTTGGCCGACGATTTCCAGCGCTTTTTGCTCCACGCGATCACCGTCGATAGCGTTAAACAGTTCCCCGACAATCACCAATAAGGGCGTGCCACCGGCTTGTTTGGCAATGCGGGTGCGTTCCTTGTCGTCCAGTTGTTTGTCGAGTCGGGCCAGGCGGCCTGCCAGTGACGATACAGTATCGCTGTCGCTGGCCCCCATCATTACCCCCATGGCCAAGTCCTTCAATGGTACGCCGGGTTTGCTAATCAGCGGCTGGCTGGCGGTTTTCAATGATTTGGTGACGCCAATGGCATCAACAATCACATAGTGGGTTTTGGCACTTTGTGCCGAAGGTGTGACCCTTTGCAAGCTGTCTTTATCCAGCGTTCGGGTGCCGCGGCCTTTCATTTGTTCAAAGTAGTTTTTGCTTTTTACATCACGCATAAACAGCAGGCATTCCAGCGGTTTTACATCGGTGCCGGTGGCAATCATATCAACGGTGACGGCAATGCGGGGGTCGTAATCGTTGCGAAACTGGGCCAACACCGATTTGGGATCTTCGCCTTTTTCTATAATGTTACCTGCGTCATCGGTTTTGTCTTTGGCTGCACGCCAGGTGACTTTTTTGCAAAACTGATTACTTTCGCCAAACTCCTCGCGCACGGTTTGAATAATGTCGTCGGCATGGCTGTCGGTTTTGGCAAAGATCAGGGTTTTGGGCACTTCTTTTCGCCCGGGGAAAATCGTCGGCAGCGTGTCTCTAAAGGTGCGGATAACGGTGCGAATCTGGTCGGGATTAACAATATCGCGATCAAGCTGTCTGGCAGTGTAGGTTTCGTCTTCGTCCTGCTGTTCCCAGCGTTTGCGGCGGGTGGTGCGTTCCCGCCGCTCCACTTGCTGTTTGGCTGTGATCTTTCCGCCTTTTTTGGTTTTTTCGGTTTCAATCACAAAAACTTCGTTGCCGACATTCACGCCATCAGCCACCGCTTTTTCGTGGTTGTATTCGCTAACGATATTTTTGCGAAAAAAACCATAGGTGCGGTTATCCGGTGTGGCGGTTAAGCCAATCAGATAGGCATCAAAATATTCCAGCACCTGCCGCCACAGGTTGTAAATAGAGCGGTGGCATTCGTCAATAATAATTACATCGAAAAATTCCGGCGGAATTTTGTCGTTATACACCACCGGCAGCGGTTTTTTTGGCCGGGTGAATTGCTCTGCCGGATTTTGTTCTTCGAGTGATTCATCCAGGGGTTCATCTTTTAACAGGGAATACATGCGTTGAATGGTGCTGATATATACCTGAGCATCGTTGGCAATGTGCTGGCTTTTCAAGCGTTGCACTGTGTACAGTTCGGTGAATTTGCGGTTGTCGTCGTTCGGCACAAAATTCATAAATTCCTGTTCGGCCTGTTCACCCAGGTTTTTGGTGTCCACCAGAAACAGGATGCGGCCGACGCTGACCGGTTCACGCAGCAGGCGGTAACTGGCGGTAATGGCAGTAAAGGTTTTGCCCGAGCCGGTGGCCATTTGTACCAGGGCGCGGGGTTTGTCCTGTTGCAGCGATGCTTCCAAATTGGTAATTGCGGTGATCTGGCAATCGCGCAGCCCTTGCTTGATTAGCGGTGGAAAGTCTTGCAAGCGCCCGCGCAGGCTTTTCGGTTCTTTGAGCCATTTGGTCAGGGTTTCCGGGCGGTGAAAGTTAAATATTTCATGGGAGCGTGGCCGGGGATCGTGCCCATCGGTAAAGCGGGTGATGACACCGGTGCTTTCATACACAAAGCGCAACGGCTGGTTGTTGTTGACCCACTTTAAGGTGGCGTTGGCATAGCCTTGTGACTGGTCTTCAACCGTGGTAATTTTCTCGCCCCAGGTTTCCGCTTTGGCTTCAATGACTCCAACCGCCTGCTTGCCAACGAAGAGTACATAATCGGTCGGGCCGACATCAGTCTGGTACTCGCGAACTGCAATGCCGGTCGCGACAGAAAAATCGATCTTTTTCTTGTCCTGCACGATCCACCCCGCCTGCTCCAGCATGGCGTCTATTTGATCTCGGGCTTTTTGTTCGGGGTTTTGATTGACCATGGTTCACTTCCTGCGCTGTCGTCCACGAATGTGTGACTGGATACATTGTGGAGTTATTATGAGCATACCATGAGTTTTCTTTTTCTCATTGCGTGCTGTGTTACAGGTTGAAATTGGCCAATGGTCTGGAGATTGGACAGATGCGATTCAGGAGCATGAAGCGCCTGGACAGGAACTCGGCCTGACTAACCTTACTTGGCCTGATTAAATGGTGGCCCCTCGCAGACTTGAACTGCGGACCTACCGATTATGAGTCGGGTGCTCTAACCAACTGAGCTAAGGGGCCGTCTGTTGTGGCTGCCTGGTGAGCCAGCCTGAAGAGGGCGCTCATTATAATCGGGGATTGAAATGAGCGCCAGCATTTTTTTGTTACTCGTCTTGTTACTCGTCTTGTTACTCGTCTTGTTACTCGTCTTTAATATTATTCGTCGATAAAACCGCGCAGGTGGTCTGACCGGCTTGGGTGTCTCAGTTTGCGCAGTGCCTTGGCTTCGATTTGTCGAATCCGTTCGCGGGTTACATCAAACTGCTTGCCCACTTCTTCCAGGGTGTGGTCGGTGTTCATTTCAATGCCAAAGCGCATTCGTAATACCTTTGCCTCCCTGGCGGTCAGGCCCGCGAGTACATTTCGTGTCGCTTCCTGCAGGCCGTCTCCTGTGGCTGTGTCTACAGGTGACTGGGCGCTCTGGTCTTCAATGAAGTCACCCAGGTGAGAGTCTTCGTCATCACCAATGGGAGTTTCCATAGAAATTGGCTCTTTGGCGATTTTAAGCACCTTTCTCACCTTGTCTTCAGGCATTTCCATTTTTTCACCCAACTCTTCAGGCGTGGGTTCTCTGCCCATTTCCTGCAGCATCTGGCGTGAAATACGGTTCAGCTTGTTGATGGTTTCGATCATGTGTACAGGGATTCGAATGGTTCTTGCCTGGTCGGCGATGCTTCGAGTGATCGCCTGCCTGATCCACCAGGTGGCGTAGGTCGAAAACTTGTAGCCTCTGCGGTATTCGAATTTGTCTACCGCTTTCATCAGGCCAATGTTGCCCTCCTGAATCAGATCAAGGAATTGAAGCCCGCGGTTGGTGTACTTTTTGGCAATGGAGATAACCAGTCGCAGGTTGGCTTCAACCATTTCTTTCTTGGCCCGGCGTGCCTTGGCTTCACCAATTGAAATCCGACGATTGACTTCTTTGAGCTCGACAACAGGAAGGCTGGTCAGACTCTCGATATTGGCTATTTTCTTTTGCAGCCTGAGTATGTCATCCTGCCTGTTGGCGATTGCTGTTGAGTAGTCCTTGTTTGCATCAATCAGGTATTGAGGCCATTCCCGGTTGGTTTCGTTGCCGGGGAAGGACTTGATGAACGACTTTCTGGGCATTTTGCACTCTTTTGTGCAGATTTGCATAATTTGCCGTTCAAAATCACGAATGCGGTCGTTGGTGGCTCGTACATGAGCGATAAGCTGATCGAACTGACGCCCTGACAGCTTGAAGGGAGCAAAAATAGCGCCTACCTCGACCAGTGCCTGGTGGACTTCCTTGGTGTTGCGGCCATATTTTTCTATGGCAGCATCTGCCTTTTCCATTGCTGCACGCAGTTCATCAAAGCGTTTCTTTGTTTCTTCAGGGTCGGGGCCGCTTTCTGTTTCTTCTTCCGCATCGGTGTCGTCATCGTCGGCAACATCCTTGACGGCGGCTGGTGTCGTGGCGGTCATATTGTCATCAGGGTCGACAAAGCCGGATATCACGTCGCTTAACCGGCCTTCTTCTTCGTCTGCTACAACGCGATCGTAATTGGCAATGATGTCGCTTATGGTGCCGGGAAAGTGGGCAAGTGCAGCCATGACATCACGTATGCCTTCCTCGATTCGTTTGGCGATCTGTATTTCGCCTTCACGGGTGAGCAGCTCTACCGTGCCCATTTCACGCATGTACATTCTGACCGGGTCGGTGGTTCGGCCTACATCGCTTTCTACCGCTGCAAGCACGGCTGCCGCTTCTGCGGCGGCGGCCTCATCCGGAGAGTCGCCATCCTGCATGAGGAGAGAGTCTGCATCGGGGGCGGTTTCACATACCTGTATCCCCATATCATTGATCATGCGGATGATATCTTCGACCTGATCCGGATCGGCGATGTCTTCCGGCAGGTGGTCGTTCACTTCAGAGTAGGTCAGGAAGCCTTGTTCCTTTCCGCGGCTGATAAGTTCTTTCAAGCGAGATTGTTGAGAGTTGTCGGACATATTCACCCTATGCTACTGGAGGTGGTGACAAAATAAACTGACAGTATAGCACATTCAGCAGTGATATAATCTGCGTCAACACCTGAATATTGGGGCTTTGCCGCAAATTTCAACACATCACTCATTATTTTGCCTAACATTCTGTTTTTGTTGGTAAAGTTCTTTCAGGCGTTGTTTGTGGTTCTCGTCCAGGGCTGTGCCTTGTTGCCGCTGAGCCTGCAATAAACGGGATATTTCCTGCTCAATTGATTGAGCGTGCAGGCGTTGGATTTCATCTTCGGCTTCCATTTGCACGACTTCAGCATCGGGTATGTGCTCCATTGAATCAAATAAATTGGCAAACTGTTTCCGGTATTCCGATTGTGTGGCAAGCGTGGCCAGCAGTTGCTCGGTGGTTTCAATGTGATGGTCGACAAGAAACTGGCAAAACGCGGTTGTTCCGGCTAACCGGCCTGTTGCTCCGCATTCTTTTAATCTTGTCGAGAATTCGGTTTTCCTTGCGGGGGTAAAGCACAGGGCGAGGCAGATTTTGCTGCCCGGCTCTATCAGAAAGTGACTCTCTCTTTGTTGTTTGTAGTAGTTATTGGTATTTGGCAGGTGGTGGACGTTATTGGTAGTGTAGGTGTTGTTCCGGTTTGTTTTCAGGGTACCACCGTTTTGTTGAAACCGGCTGTTTTTTCCCTGAAAAAAGGAAGGTTTGGTCAGCTCATATAATTGCTGCCTGATCGCAGCGGCGAAAGTGCGTGATCGAATGCGTTCTATTTGGGGAAGCGCCCTTTCTTTCAGTATTCCCTTTCCTTCCGGCTGGTTGAGTTCGAGTCCCTGGCTATAGGTGTCGAAGAAGAAGCTCGACAGGGGGCGAGCCTGATCGATTCTCGACCGAAATCGTTCGACACCTTCTTTTCTTATCAGGCTGTCGGGGTCTTCTTTTTCGGGCAGAATTAAAAACCTGATGGTGATTCCGTCGTCGAGCAGAGGCAATGCATTTTCCATTGCCTTGCGTGCGGCATTTTGCCCGGCCTGATCACCATCAAAGCAAAAGGTCAAGGTGGCACACTGGCGTAATAATGCTGTTATATTGTCTGCGTTGGTTGCCGTGCCCAGGGTTGCCACCGAGTTGTGGATGCCGAACTGGGCCAGGGCAATGACATCCATATAGCCTTCGACTATGAGCAGGTTGTCCAGGGAGCGGGTGGCTTTGAGTGCTTCGTACAGGCCAAATACCTCACTGCTTTTGTGGAAAACCTCTGACTCGGGCGAGTTGATGTATTTTGCCTTGTCATTGCCAAGTGTTCGTCCGCCAAAGGCAACCACCTTGCCTCTTCGGTTGCGTATTGGAAACATGATTCTGTTGCGAAACAGATCCAGTGGTGTGTCGTACTTGTTGCTGGTCATTTTCAGCTTTGCCAGCAGAGCCTGTTCTTTTGGGGAGCATGTTTCGGAGAATGCGCTTTTTTCTGGCGGCGCGAAACCGATCTGGTAGCGCTCTATGACTTCACTGCTCAGGCCGCGATTATTCAGGTAGTCCTTGGCTGTCTGGCTGGCCGGATGTTGAGATAACTGATTGGTGTAAAAACTCTTTGCCTTGTTGAGCACGGAGTAGAGTGGTCTGGTGGAGTCGATTTTTTGACTTTGTTGCGCCGTTCTCGGGATTTCCATTCCTGCCAGGGCGGCGAGTGATTCAATGGAGTCGGTAAATGACAGGTTTTCGTAATGGCGCAAAAAATCTATGGCATTGCCACTCGCTCCACAGCCGAAGCAGTGGTAAAAGTTTTTTCTGGTGGAAACGCTGAATGAGGGTGATTTTTCCTCGTGGAACGGGCAGCAGGCCCAATAGTCGCTGCCCCGTTTTTTGAGCGGAACGCGATTATTGATCAGCGAAAAGAGATCGGTTTTATCCAGTAACAGATCGATAAAGCCTTGCGGTATTGATCCAGACATCGCGTACTGATCCAGACGTAGAGGGTGAAAGCCCGGGAGCAAAGGCTGTCAGGTCATGTTCCTGATTCGGGGGTGTCAGGCCAGGGCGTCTTTAACGAGCTTGCTTACCGAGGACATATCTGCCCGGCCTTGCAGTTTGGGTTTGATGATGCCCATCACTTTGCCCATGCCCTGCATGCCGCTTGCGCCGGTTTGCTCAATGGCTTCCCTGATGATAGCAAGGATCTCGCTTTCACTTAGTGCGGCAGGTAAAAATTCCTGTATTACCTTCATTTCCGCGCGTTCGATGTCGGCGAGGTCATTCCGGCCTGCCTTTTCGAACTGGGACAGAGAGTCCTTGCGCTGTTTCATCATTTTGTCGAGGATGGCCAGAGCCCGGTCATCATCAATCTCAATGCGTTCATCCACTTCGATTCGTTTAAAATCTGCCAGGATCAGTCTGATTGTCGCTAACCGTTCCTTTTCTTTCGCTTTCATGGCGGCTTTCATGGCTTCGGTGATTTGCGTTTTCAGCGTTGCAGACATAACGGTGGTACCTGTAGAAGGATGTTGCTTGAGAAGGATGTTGTTTTCAGAAGGGTTGCGCGATAATCAGTTTTCCAAAAACAAACACTCAGGCAAGACGGGCCTGAGTGATGTAAAATCTGACTTGCCGGAATCAACTTTTCGGTCTTTACCCGGGGTGCTGCCTAGTAAAGTCTTTCGAACCTTCTTTGCTCACGTTGTACTTTTTTCGCGTGACGCTTGACAGCAGCCGCTGCTTTTCTTTTACGAACCGATGTCGGCTTTTCGTAGAACTCTCTGCGGCGAACTTCAGAGAGTACGCCTGCTTTTTCGCAAGAACGCTTGAAACGACGCAGTGCTACGTCAAATGGTTCGTTGTCTTTTACTTTAACTTGTGGCATTGCAAATTTACCCTTATGTGCTGTTTCGTTAAGCAGCTGTTTCTATTTCTGTTAACTGACTTTTTCTGCTAAAAACTGTTGCTAAAACCCGTTTCTGCCAAAAAACCATGTTGCCAACCAGCCAAGCTTGTCTGGTTTTCCGGTCGATTTCGGTGAATCGTGCCTTGATTGATCCGGTAGTCTGCTCGCAATGTACTGTTTGAGATGTACAGTCAGGCGACAAACCTGGACAATTAATAACCTTCGATAATTAATAACTCTGATTAATTAATAACTTCAGGGGCGCGAATTTTAATCGTAAAGCCGGTAGTTTGTAAAGTGTATATTTGGATTTTGTCCGTTCTTTGTTACCATGCACGGCTCGATCGTCATGGAGACAGAAAAAATCGGCGGCAGAAAAAACCGGGGTATTGTTTCCCGGATGTTGTTGGCTCAGGCAAGTTAAGGCGTTATCTATGTATGTGCTCGGAATTGAAACATCCTGCGATGAAACAGGCGTGGCTATCTATCATTCGGACAGGGGGTTGTTGTCGGATGCCTTGTATTCGCAGGTGCAAATCCATGCGGATTATGGTGGTGTGGTGCCGGAGTTGGCGTCCCGTGATCATATAAAGAAGACCTTGCCCCTGGTCAATGAGGTGTTGCAGCAGGCCGGTATCAGCAAACAGCAGTTGCAGGGGATTGCCTACACTTCCGGCCCCGGCCTGGTTGGTGCGCTGATGGTCGGGGCATCGATAGCGCAGGGTATGGGGTTCGCCCTGGGTATTCCGGTTATCGGTGTGCATCATATGGAGGGGCACCTGCTTGCTCCCATGCTGGAGTCTTCGCCTCCCGAATTTCCTTTTATTGCCTTGCTGGTGTCTGGTGGCCACACTCAACTGGTCAGGGTGGATGGTATTGGTCAGTATGAGTTGCTTGGCGAGTCGGTGGATGATGCTGCCGGTGAAGCCTTTGACAAAACGGCCAAAATGCTCGGCCTGGACTATCCTGGTGGGCCCGCAGTGGCGGCTCTTGCCGAGTCGGGTGTGGACAGGTTTGCTTTCCCGCGGCCAATGACTGACCGTCCGGGGCTGGATTTCAGTTTTAGCGGATTGAAAACCTTTACCCTGACCACGGTGAACAAGATGAAAGGGGAGGGGCAGCTGCCGGAACAGACTCGTGCCGATATAGCCGCGTCTTTCCAGCAGGCGGTGGTGGATACGTTAATGTTGAAATGCCGTCGTGCGATTCGCCAGACGGGGCTGAAGCGACTGGTGATTGCGGGTGGTGTCAGCGCCAATAAAAAATTGCGTGCGTCTATGGAGGAGATGGTTGACAAAGAAAGTGCCAGGGTGTTCTATGCCCGGCCCGAGTTCTGTACCGATAACGGAGCCATGATTGCCTACGCAGGTTGTCAGCGATTGCTGGCAGGCCAGACAACTCCCCTCGATATTCAGGTGAGGCCGCGCTGGCCTATGGATACCTTGCCCGCTATTTGATTTTGGCATTTGTTTTTCCGACCATGCAAGGCAATAACAAGGAGCAGTCAGAGTAATGGACAAGATATTTATCAAAGGGTTACGTTTTGATGCGATTTTAGGTGTTTACGAGTGGGAGCGGCTTTCTACCCAAACCATAGTGCTGGATCTGGAGTTGATGGTGGATAATCGGGTGGCAGCCAGCAAAGATGCCATTTCCGATGCACTGGATTATGCAAAGGCGGCTGAAATGGCACAGAGAATAGCCGTGGAAGGCAAGTATCAACTGGTTGAGACTCTGGCAGAAGCCATCGCAACCCGACTGGCCGGTGAATTTCAGGTGCCCTGGATGAAAATACGGGTAACCAAGCCGGATGCCCTGGCTAATGCTGATGGTGTCGGTGTTGAAATTGTTCGGGATTATCGGTGACGGTACCTGATCTTCGGGATCAGGTACGTTTTCGTCCTTTTCGTTTTTCTACAGCTCTACAGCCTGTTCTCACGCTCTCTGAACAGGGAGATCAAACCTTTTGTCGAGCAGTCGAAGTCGCTGAGATCGCTGTTTTTGTCTTGCAATCCGGGCAAAATCTGTTTGCCGAGTTGTTTGCCCAGCTCTACACCCCACTGATCAAAGGAGTTCAGGTTCCAGATTGCACCCTGGACAAAGACCTTATGCTCATACATGGCGATCAGGGCACCGACTGCCTCAGGTGTCGCCTTGTCGAACACAAGCATGTTGTTGGGTTTATTGCCGGGAATCACCTTGTGGGGAGCCAGTTCTGCCGCCTCTGATTCCGATACTCCCTGGTCAAGTAATTCCTGCTTTGCCTGCTCCAGTGTTTTACCTTGCATCATTGCCTGGCTTTGGCTTAGACAGTTGGCGAACAGTATGCTGTGGTGTTCGGCAATCGGGTTGTGGCTGTGCAAGGGAATGATAAAGTCGACCGGAATCAGGCGGGTGCCCTGGTGAATCAGCTGGTGATAGGCATGTTGCCCGTTGGCACCGGCACCGCCCCAGATAATCGGGCCGGTTTCATAGCCGACCGGCTCACCGTCCCGGGTGACCTGTTTGCCGTTACTTTCCATATCGAGTTGTTGCAGGTGTGCAGGCAGAGCTCGCAAATAGTGGTCGTAAGGCAGAATGGCGTAAGAATCGGCGTGCATGAAGTTGGTGTACCAGACACCCAGCAGGCCAAGCAGTACCGGAATATTCTCCGTCAACGGGGTGTGGCGGAAGTGCTCGTCCATTTCATAGGCACCGCGCAGTATTCGCCTGAAATTTTCCATGCCTGTAGCCAATGCAACGGGTAGTCCGATGGCAGACCATAGCGAATAGCGGCCGCCAACCCAGTCCCACATGGGGAACAGGTTGTTTTTATCCATGCCGAATTCGGTTGCTGCCCTGATATTCGAGGTAATGGCAACAAAGTGCCTGGCAATGGTATCCTGTGTGCCGCCATTGTTCAGGAACCATTCTCGTGCCGCTTTTGTGTTTTCAAGGGTTTCCTGGGTGCCAAAGGATTTGGACTGAATTAAAAACAGTGTGGTGGCCGGGTTGACCTTTTTCAGCACTTCAGAAATGTGGGTGCCATCTACATTGGCGACATAATGCACGTTCAACCCTGATTTCCAGTAAGGTTTGAGTGCTTCTGACGCCACCTTGGGGCCCAGGTAGGAACCACCAATACCGATGCTAATGACATCGGTAAAGGCATCATTGCCGAAGCCGCGCCATTGTCCGCTATGAATTTTCCAAACGAAATGGGCCATTTTGGCGAGGGTGGCTTTGATTTCCGCCATGATATCGCTTCCGTCAACCACCACTTTTCGTTCGCTGAAATTCCGTAGCGCTGTATGCAGCACCGGTCGTTTTTCCGTGTTGTTAATCTGGTCGCCCGAGAACATGGCTTCAATTTTGCCGGGCAGATCAACTTCTTTGGCCAGTTCAACCAGGAGACCGAGTGTTTCTTCTGTAATCCGGTTCTTCGAGTAGTCGAGGGTGAAGCCTGCGCCGCTGGTTGAAAACCGGGTGAAGCGATCAGGGTCTTGTGCAAACAGGTCTTTCATATGCAGGCCTGATATCTGTTCGGCGTGCTGTTGAAGCAGGCTCCAGTTTTTCAGGTCAGTTGTTTTTTGTTGTGTTTTTGACATTTCCATTCTGCCTTCGTAAGTGGATGTGAAACGAGGACTAAATCGTTGCTGCGCGGTCTATGGACAGGTTGTCGATGAGTCGTGTGGAACCCAGACGAGCTGCCGCCAGCAGCGTGACATACTGGTCTGATGGTGTCGCCATCTCCAGGGTGTCGCTGTTGGCAAGGTTAAAATAGTCGATATCGAAACCTTCATCTTTTAACTGCTGGCAGGCTTCCTGTTTCAGTGAGTCGAATTGGCTGTTTCCATCGGCAATTTTTTTGATACATGCCTGCATGACCTGATATAGCCTGGGTGCCTTCGCTCTTTCTTCCCGGTTCAGGTAGCCGTTGCGGGAGCTTTTGGCCAGGCCATCAGGTTCGCGTACTGTGGGATGGCCAATGATTTGAATCGGCAGATGAAGGTCTTTGGTCATGGTTCGGATGACGGCCAGTTGTTGATAATCTTTCTCGCCGAATACCGCGATATCAGGTTGAACCAGGTTGAACAGTATGGTGACGACTGTCGATACTCCTTCAAAGTGCCCGGGGCGGCTGAAACCGCAGTGGAGTTCTGTAATGGCGGGTACGCTGACCCGGGTATGCCTGTCCAACCCGTTCGGGTAAATCATTTTGTTATCGGGCGTGAAAAGCAGGTCGGTGCCGGCTTCTTCCAGTTTGGCGATATCATCGTCAAGTGTCCGAGGGTAGCTGTCCAGGTCTTCGTTTTGCCCGAATTGCATAGGGTTGACAAAAATGCTGCAGACAACGTAGTCCGCTTTTTCTCTGGCGTGGTGAATGAGTGCAAGGTGGCCTTCATGCAGGTTGCCCATTGTGGGTACAAAGCCGATGGTTTTACCCTCATTTCTGGCCTCGGTGATCTGTTCGCGCACTGTTTGTACGTCGTTGGCAATTTTCATTTTGTCTGCCCTGTCGGTTTGCGTGTGACATCAATTGAACGGTTACATCTTCTATTTAAACCCGTGCTCTGCACCTGGAAACGATTTGGTCTTGACCGCCTGTACATAGTGCGTCACGGCTTCCTGAATGCTGCTCGCCTCGCTCATAAAGTTTTTCACAAATCTGGCTGTCTTGCCTGGTGTCACGCCGAGCATGTCGTGCATCACCAAAACCTGGCCATCGGTGTCCGAACCGGCCCCGATTCCGATAACTGGTGCCGAAATCGTCGCTGTCAGCCTGGTGGCAAGCTCGCCGGGTATACATTCCACCAGAATGATGTCTGCTCCCGATTGTTCGAGAATCTGGCTGTTTTCGATCAGTTGCGCTGCCTGTTCATCACCACGGCCCTGAACCTTGTAGCCACCCAGTTTGTTGACCGATTGCGGGGTCAGTCCGAGGTGAGCGCAGACGGGTATCCCTCTTTCGCTCAACATAGTGATGGTTTCACACAGCCATTCGCCTCCTTCCAGTTTGACCATGTGCGCACCTGCCTGCATCAGCAGGCCGGCATTTTCCATCGCCTGTTCCGGCGTGCTGTAGGACATAAATGGCATATCAGCCATGATCAGCGCATCCTGATTGCCGTTTTTGACGCATCGGGTATGGTAAATCATATCTTCCATGGTGACCGGAACGGTGGAGTCGTGGCCTTGCAGTACCATGCCCAGTGAGTCTCCGACAAGAAGGACTTCGACACCGGCGGTACTGGCCAGGTTGGAAAACGTGGCATCGTAGGCGGTCAGACAGGCGAATTTTTCCTGACGGGATTTCATTTGTCGAAGTGTATTTATGTTGATAGCCATTGAATTGTCTGCTTTTCTTTGGGTAAATTTTCAAGGAGGTCGCCTAGCAACGCTCCCGAGGGTAGATGCAGTGAGGGGCAAATGTCGAGCAACGGCTTTAGAACAAAGTCCCGGTTAGCCAGTTCCCGGTGTGGAATAGTGAGCTCCTCACTGTCGAGTTCCAGATTATCGTAGAGTAGAATGTCAAGATCAATGACCCTTTCTCCCCATCTGCGATTTTTGACCCTGCCTTGTTGTAACTCAATTTTCTTTAATTCTGACAGCAGCCTGGCAGGGGAAAGCGCCGTGCTGATTCTGGCCGCCGCATTGATGAAGTCTGGCTGATCTTGCGGGCCCACCGGGTGCGTGCTGTAGAATCGGGAAGTGGCGGTCAGTGATGTCAGCTCAATAGTGTCGAGCTGCTCGAGCGCACGTTCAATTTGCCTGGCCGGGTTGTCGAGATTGCTGCCAAGGCCAATATATGCGGTATGCATGGTTCTCTCTGCCCGGCCTAATCTGTTTTGACTGCGGAGGAGGGGCGTCCTGGCCGGGGTTTTCGTTTGCGTTTGCGCCCTCCCTTTGCAGGCCCATCCAGGCTACGCAGCAGTTTGCGACGCCCGTGCGGGTCTGATTCCTGATATGCTGTCCACCATTGACCCAGGCCGTTCAGGTTTTCCCCGGATTCTTCTCTCAGCAGGACAAAATCATAGGCCGCCCGGAATCTGGGGTGGCTGGCTATCTGTTCTGCCCGTTTTCCAGCCCTTTTGGGCAGGCGAAGTTGCATTTCCCAGATTTCTTTCATTGGAATGCCAAAGCGTTTGGGTATCGAGGTCACGCCGGACTGTTGATTGATGATATGTTGCGAAGCAAGGTGTAGTGCCGGAAATTCGCTGTTTCCTTCCGCTTTTAACCGATTCCGTTCTGTCTGGAGGGGAGACCAGAGCAGGGCAGCAAACAAAAAGGCCGGAGTAACCGGTTTATTGGCAAGAATACGTTTGTCAGTGTTTCGCAGTGCATTTTCAATGAATGTCAGAGCAAGTTCACCGTTTGATTCAAGCGCTTTTTCTGTTGCAGGAAACAGGTGGGCAAACAGGCCGTATTTTCTGAGCAGCCTGAAGTTATCCAGGGCATGTCCGGATAGAAACAGTTTGAGTATTTCATCAAACAACCTTGCAGCCGGAATGTGGGCCAGCAAGTGAGCCAGTTTTTCAATGGGGGCATGGGTTTCTTTCGCAATGGCAAAGTCGAGTTTGGTTGCGAATCGTACTGCCCGTAACATTCTGACCGGGTCTTCCCGGTAGCGGCTTTCCGGGTCACCAATGAGTTGCAGTTTTCGGGCTTCCAAGTCTTTTAATCCGCCAGCGTAATCATAAATGGAAAAATCTTTGACACAGTAGTACAAGGCATTGACGGTAAAATCGCGCCTTATCGCATCTTCTTCCATGGTTCCATAGACATTGTCACGCAGGATCATGCCATGCTCGCTGCTCTTTCGGTGCCTGTCCTGCTGGTTGCCCTGTCGCCTGTCTTCAGACTTTTTATCGTCTGTGTGTTGCCCGCGGAAGGTGGCGACCTCGATGATTTCCCGTCCAAACAGGACGTGAACCAGTTTGAAGCGCCGACCGATGAGGCGAGAGTTTCTGAACAGTCGATTGACTTCCTCCGGATGTGCACTGGTCGCGATGTCAAAGTCTTTCGGGTGGATCCCGAGCAGCAGGTCGCGCACTCCTCCTCCAACCAGAAAGGCCTCGAAGCCTGATTTATTTAGCCGGTACAGCACTTTCAGTGCGTGATCACTGATGTCATTTCGGGACACCTTGTGGTCTGAGCGAGGAATGACGGTGAGCTTGCGGGTTTTTTCGGCCTTTTTCTTGCCAGGTAGAAAATTAAAAATCTTTCTGATCATGGAGTTGAGTTACATTTCCTTTGGAGGGCTGAGTCAGTTATGCCGGGATACTCTGGCATCGTCAGCAGTTATACTCGTCAGCAGTTATACACCGTATTTTCGTGAACTTGCTGGCAGACGCGGTTTGGCGATTGTCGGCATGGAATGGTATCAGGTTGTCGTTGATTGTAAAGGAGCAGACCAGGTTGCAAAGGAAGAAGAGCAGATCGAAAGAGAAAAGCAAGCAGGGAAAGCGCAGGCTTCCCCGGTTCTAAAGAGCAGACGGCTTTGTTTTTGTTATCGCGTCCTTGTTTGGTAGCACTCACTGCCACTTTATGTGTAAAAATCAGGTCAATGCGCCGGGGCTTCATGGTGTATCAGCACTTGATATGGTTAACAGAGCAAACGCTTTCTTGTTTTTATTTTTACTGTTATCCAACGCTGATGCGATTTGGAAACCAAAAAACCGACTTGATACCAACTTGACTTTCACGAGCTTGTTATTGTTATTCTCTGTTGCTCTTACGGTTTTTTTATTATTTTATTTTGTTTTTATTCTTGTTTTTCGAGAGATGTAATCGCATGCGGTATGCCAGAAAAGTGAAAGTGCCTTATGTATCAAAAGGTTATGAATTTGCTTTTTCTGGTCGGGCGCAAATGGGCCAGGATTTGTTACCGTTTTTTTATTATTTGCCCTGAGTGATGTTTCTTTGGGTAACAGTATCAAATCAAGGTAACAGTCTGTTTTCGAAAAAGAGCCTGGCGGGTGGCCTAACCTGATTTTTTTCTTGGAATACCAATACGCTGCCTTCTTTCCCAAAGGCTTTTTCTGCTGATGCCCAGCTTTTGTGCCAGCTCTGTTTCACTCATTTTGTCCTGGTTTTCCAGCACAAACTGTTGAAAGTAGTCTTCCAGAGAAAGTCCCTGTTCTTTTTTGTGCGGTGCCCCGGTTTCTTCCGGGTTCGCCAGGCCGGTGGAGGAAGGAGTGTCTGTTTCTGCTTCCAGGTCGAGCTCTTCTGGCGTGATAATGCCGCCCTCACAGAGGATAATGGCTCGTTCCATCGCATTTTCCAGTTCCCTCACGTTGCCGGGCCAATTGTGTTGCTGTATGGCGTGCATGGCATCGGGAGACAGTTGTACTTCATGTTTGTCCAGCTTGTTACACATTCGTTCACGCAGTCGCTCGGCCAACCCGAGCACATCCTGTCCGCGCTCTCGCAGCGGGGGCAGGCGTATTTGCATGACATTCAGCCGGTAATACAGATCCTCGCGAAACTCGCCGATTTTCGACAGGGATTTAAGGTTTCTGTGCGTTGCCGCTATGAGACGGACATCCACCTGCAATGATCGGGTGGAACCTACACGTCTGATTTCTCCTTCTTGCAATACCCGAAGCAATCGAGCCTGGGCTTCCAGAGGAAGCTCACCGATCTCGTCCAGAAACAGGGTGCCTCCGTCGGCGGCCTCGACCAGGCCATTTCTTGAGTTCACCGCTCCTGTAAACGCACCTTTTTCATGGCCGAACAGTTCTGATTCGATGAGCGTTTCCGGGATGGCTGCACAGTTTACACAGATGAGCGGCTTGTTCGCACGCAGGCTGTTTTGATGCAGGGCTCGCGCAGCAAGTTCCTTACCTGTGCCTGATTCGCCCTGAATCAATACGGTGGTGTCGGTGGGGGACACTTTCTCTATTAACCGGAAAACCTTTTTCATGGGCTCGCATTCTCCATAGATAAGCCTGGAAATGTTTTTCCTGTCGTTTTCTGTCTTGTCCTGACCGGTTTTCACCTCTGAGCCATTGCTACCCCGGGGAGATTTCTTTTGCAGAATCGTTCGCACCGATGTCAGTATTTCGTCATAGTCGAAAGGCTTGGCTATGTAGTCTACGGCGCCCAGTTTCATTGAGTCTACTGCCGAGCGAAGGCTGGCATAGCTGGTCATAACCAGTACCGGGGTGGGTGAAACAAGCTCTATCAGATCGGTGCCAGATCGTCCGGGCAGCCTCAGGTCGGTGATGACGAGAGCGGGTTCGATCCGGTCAAGGTGGGCAATGGCTTCATCGACAGACCCGGCTGTGGTTACCTGATAATTGTTGTGCTCTAACAGTTTTTTTACTGCTGAACGAATAATGTCTTCGTCTTCAACAACTAGAATATGATCCATGTATGGGTGCTCGCTTAACTTTGCCTGGCTTCCTGACGGTTGTTCGGCAGGCGCTTGATTCCAGAGGGGTAACTGATTGTCGCGCTGGCGCCGGTCGTCTTCTCTACAGGTCTTCTAACTGCATGTTGTCGTCGTGATCCCCATGATAACGGAGTATGCCTGCTGTTTTCCAGTACAATGGCGTGTTTGACGCCTCTGGCCATGCAGTTGTTTTTTGTCGCTGACTGGCCGGTATTTTGTCAGGTCAGGTCATTTGCCGGTCGTGTGAGTGTCGGGTTTCGGCGGGAAGGGTGACAACCACCCTGGTACCGATGCCGGTTTGCTTGTCTGCCGGGCTGATTACCTCGATACTTCCATAGTGTTCTTCGATAATACTGTAGACGAGTGACAGGCCCAGCCCGGTGCCCCGGCCCGGTTCCTTTGTTGTGTAAAACGGCTCGAAAATATGATCAAGCTGTTCCGGAGGGATACCGCAACCGGGGTCGGTGATCTCGACAATAACGGAACCGGCTTCCTGTTTTCCGGTGATACTGATCGTGCTCCTGTCTGGTGAGGCATCTCTGGCATTTCCCAGCAAATTGATAAAAACCTGTACCAGACGTTGTTCATCTCCATTGACTTTCAGGTTTGGCGGCAAGGAATCAAGGTACTCGATTTGCTTTTCCTTCTCGCTTAACGATAACAACTTGATCGCTTCATCGACACAGCGCGACAGGGTGGCGCACTCATGGCTCGCAGGGTGAGAGTGGTTGCCTGTTCGGGAAAAGTTCATAAGAGACTGTACAATGGTGGAAATTCGCCTGGTCTGGTCGATAATTTGCCGGGCGGTGTTCAGGGTCTCCTTGTCTCCGGACTCCATGATTATGTTCTGTGCCAGACAGGCAATACCGGTGACCGGGTTGCCAATTTCATGGGCAACCCCTGCGGCAAGCCTGCCCACCGACGCAAGTCGCTCGCTGTGAATCAGTTTGTCTTCAAGCAACCGGGTTTCCGTGTTGTCCTCTATCAGTAGCACCTGGCCCTGCTCGGAGTTTTCAGGGCCGTCAATCATTGCCTTGTGCAGACTTAACCAATGTGGTTTACCCTCCAGCATCAGCCTTTGTTTGTAGAGGTGCAGGGCATCCCCGACGGCAAAGTGGTACAGGTGTTCACTCCAGGGGCAAGGCAATGAAAAAACACGGGAACCGATAATGTCGTTCGGCGCAATGCCGGTCAGCTCGTACATGGCATGATTCCACATGAGTATTTCCATGTCATTACCCAGTGAGCAGGCTGCAACAGGCAGGTTTTGCAAGGTTTGCCTGTGGTATCTGCGCAGGCTGTCCAGTTCGGCGGCCAGGCCGGTCAGTCTTGATCGGTAGTCTTCCAGCTTTCTTTCTACATAGTGAATGTCTTTTCCATCTGGTGTTTCCGAGGTTTTGTAGGCCAGGTGGCTCTTCACAATATCCTGGGCTATTGACGGGCCGAGAAGGCCGGAAAGGTTGGCTTCTATCTGATCCCGAAGCCGTCTCAATGCGTAGGGCCGGAGTTCTGTTTTCGGCAGGTCCAACTCCGCAAGGGCGCGGGATACTTCCCGGTTGGCCACTGTGTCACCCAGTGGCTTGGTGAGTGCAGCCTTGAAATCATCGGAAGACCCGGCCTCCAGTTCTCTTCTCGCCGGGCGTGACAATGTATCTACAGAGCATAACTGGGCTGCGCTCAGTTCCGTGGCAGGAGTTTCTGTGAGCAGTGAAACAAGAACAAAGAAAGTGACATTCACCGTCAGGGCGACCAGTGTGTAAGTGTGCCAGTCATTGGTGTTGAATTGATGAACGTGCTCCAATCCGAACAGATGGAAGCAATCCATTCCCATGTAGAAGGGAAGAAACATGCTTAGAAACCAGGTAGTGGTACCAGCAGATAACCCGACAATGACCCCTTTGTGATTGCCGACAGGCCAGTACAGTACACCAAGAACGGCAGGCAGGAGTTGAATGCCTGCGGTGAAGGCGAGCACGCCAAGAATGGATATGGACAGGTTGGTATTGACGAAGAAAATAAATGCAGCGAACAGTATGCCGAATACCAGGCAGCCTTTTACCCAATTCACCCAGGAATAGATGTTTTTCATCTTGCCGGGGCGATACACCGGCAGCACCATGTGGTTCAGCAGTGTCGATGCAAGAGCCTGGGTTGTGACCAGAATCAAACCGGTTGCCGCTGACAGTGCCCCGGTAAAAACCACCAGGATCATCAGGGGTGAATCGGTTGAGAGCGTGATGCCCAGTGTGAAATAGTCCGGAACGGTAGGTGCGCCTGACTTGATCGCAGCCCACAAAACGGGGGGAACCGGCAGGCTGATAAGAAACAGGTACAAGGGCAGGCCCCAACTGGCTTTGTAGAGTGATTTGGGCGATAAATTTTCTTTGAATACCATGTGGAACATGTGTGGCATTACTATGGCCGAACCGAAAAAGATCAGGAGCAAGGCTCGCCAGGGGCTGTCTTCCAGATGTCGCTCAAATGCGCTGACTCTCATGCCATAGGTGTCAAGCCAGTTGTTCAGTTCTTCCAGTCCACCAAAAATCTCATAGATTGCATATAGCCCAAGGGCCAGAAAAGCAATGAGTTTGATAAGGGAGTCGAGGGTGATGGCTGCGATGAGTCCATTGCTTTTTTCCTGCTCGGAGTTGCGGGTAATGCCCAGGAACAGGGTGAAGACGAGCATGACGCCACATAAAACTGCGCCCGATAAACTGGCGGGGGCACCGGGAACCAGGATTGTGATGACATTAACCACAATGGTTATCTGAAGCGATAACAGCAGTAAACCGGAAATCAGGTTGACTCCTGCTGATATGGAGCCGACCCAGGGGCTGCGATAACGGAATGCCAGCAAGTCTGCGATGGAAGAAAGTTGAAAGGTGCGGGTAATACGCAGTATGGGAACCAATAGCACAGGGGCCAGCATAAACGCGCCACTCAGTCCCAGATAATAGGCCAGAAAGCCAAACCCGTATTGGTAAGCCAGGCCGACGGAGCCGAAAAGAGACCAGGCGCTGGCGTAAACGCCCAGTGACAATATATAGGTCAGGTGGTGGCTGAACCAGCTTCGGGGAATCAGACCTTTGATGGCCAGGCAGGCAATGCCGAATAGCAGCCCGATGTAAAGCAGCCCGACCAGGAGCAACTGTATAAGGTCAATGCTCATTGTTGTCTCGCTTTCGCTCCAGCCAGATCGACAGGGCAATCAGCACCAGCCAGATGATATAGGGGCGGTACCATGAGCTTCCGGGGTCGATCCACCAGTCCATAATAACGGGTGAAAAAACGTAAATGCTGACCACAAGAAGGAAAACGAGACGATACAGGTACATGGAATGCTTTGCTGTTCCTCAGGTCATTCGAATGCATGAAATCTGCTTGAGTCGGGCGATGTTCCAGTGTTCAACCGCCCATTCCAGTATGCTCGCAACGGTCTCTTTCTTCAACCTGTTCGGTACCGGCTGATCGAGCCAGGTGAGCGCCTGAACGAGATTGTCGCGGGGTGAATCGGTTGCAATGGCCCGGGCGCGATTCTGTTTGCTCAGTTTCTGATTTTGCTCGTTGACTACCAGGGGGGTATGGCCATAGATTGGCGGTTCAATGCCAAGTGCTTGATAGAGTGCCAACTGCATCGGGGTGTTGTCCAGGAGATCCTGGCCTCGAACAATGTGTGTAATATGTTGTTGTATATCATCTGCGACGACCGCAAGCTGGTAGGCAAAAAAGCCCTCTTTTCTTTTTACGACAAAATCATCGCGCTCTTTTTGCAGGCGGAAGGTGCAGCGATCACACACCCGGTCTTGCCAGGAAAAGACTTGAGATTCCAGCTTGAAACGAATGGCAAAGTCTTGTTGCCCCGTGCATGCAGACCGGGCGGGCAGAGGCTGATTTCTGCATCCGGCGGTATGCCTGCCATGACTTTTTTTTAACTCGCTCCGGCTGCATTTGCATGGATAAACGGCCTGTATTGATTCGAGCCGGGTCAACAGGTGCTGGTAATACTCGTTTTGTCCTGACTGAAACACTATGGCCTCGTCCGGGAACAAATGGTGCTTTTCCAGGGTATCCAGTATGTGTTTTGATGCTTCCGGCATTTCACGAAGCGGGTCGATATCCTCGATTCGGATTAACCAGGTGCCGTTGTGGTGTTTGGCATCCAGGTAGCTGGCAAGCGCGGTTACCAGGGAGCCTGAATGAAGCGGGCCGGTGGGGGTCGGGGCAAAGCGGCCCCGATAGACGTGTGCATTTTCTGTTGGCATGGGAAAGAAAACACGGGTAATGAAAAGCGCAGGTTATAAAAAGTAACCGGCTCGACGCTGTGGCAAAACCGTCTAAAAAACCACAGCGCAAATAACGAGCAGATTGTGATCGGGAATGCGAAGGGTTGTCCCGGTCAGATGCCGGTTTGCTTCTCTTTAATCTCTGCCAGCGTTTTGCAGTCGATACAGAGTGTGGCCGTAGGCCTGGCTTCCAGTCGGCGGATACCGATTTCTACTCCGCAGGAGTCGCAGAATCCGTAGTCTTCCTTATCAATAAGCTCGATGGTTTTATCAATTTTCTTGATGAGCTTGCGCTCCCTGTCCCGGGTGCGTAATTCCAGGCTGAATTCTTCTTCCTGGGTTGCCCGGTCGCTCGGGTCGGCATAGTTGGCTGCATCTTCCTGCATGTGATGCATGGTTCTGTCGACCTCTTCCATCAGTTCCTGCTTCCAGGAAAGGAGTATATCCTTAAAGTGCTGAAGCTGGGCATCATCCATATACTCATCACCCTCTTTAATGACATAGGGGGTGAAGTTGCTGAAACCGGCTTGCGGGTTTCCGTTATCTCTTTTGTTCTCTGGCATAGTTTTGTCTCAATACCTTATTACACTTACACCTGTTACACCCTGGTAACCTGATCGATCCTGATCCTTTTAAATCTGCCTGATTCAGCCAGGCAGGTATTTTGAGTTTGCGAAAAATAGCAGATTCAATTTTGAAGTGCCATTTTTTTTTGTGTATCCACCCCGATTTTGCCAAAGATTGGCTGTTTTTGGGATAATCAGCAGCAATATGGATGTTTTCCTGATGGGTGAGCAGGTATTCATCCTGATATATGCAATCACTATAGCAGTTGATTTCAGGTTTTTGTGGCCTGGTCAGGTTTGATGAGAATCACAGAGCGGAATTTTTAAACAATGAATTCACGGTTTTTTATGCCTCCCGAGTGGGCGGAGCATGAGCGATGCTGGATGGCATGGCCTTGTGATGAGGAACAATGGATAAACGGACTCGACAGGGCTCGTTTTGCATTTTCACAGGTTGCCCACGCCATAGCCGAATTTGAACCGGTGGTGATGGTATGCCGCCCCGAACACCAGTCCGATGCCCGGCGTTGCCTGAGTGAGCGTATACAGATAGTGACCATGCCCCTGGATGATAGCTGGATTCGGGACTCCGGGCCAACCTTTGTGTTTGATCGGCATGGCCGTAAGCACGGGGTGGACTGGACATTCAACGGCTGGGGCAAATTTCCACATGATCAGGACAGGCAGGTGGCATCGACAGTGCTGGCTCACCAGTCTGTGCCTCGTATTCACAGTCCACTGGTGAATGAGGGCGGGGCGATTCATGTGGATGGCCGGGGAACGGTTTTATTGACCGAGTCGGTGCAACTGAACGCAAACCGGAATCCCGGTTGGACAAGGCATGATGTTGAGCAGGAAATGAGGCGAACCCTGGGGGCGACCAATGTGATCTGGCTACCCGGCGGGCTGGTGGACGATGATACCGACGGGCATATTGATGAACTGGCCTGTTTTATCGGGGAAGGTAAAATACTTGCCCTGACATCAACGGACACAGCGGATGACAACTATCCGATTCTCCAGGAAAATGGTCGGATATTGAAAGATTCGGCTGATTGTGATGGTCACTCATGGCAGCTGACCCGGGTAGAGCAGCCACCGGCCCGATATGTTGATGGTGTGCGCCAGGCCATGTCTTATGTCAATTTTTATATTGCGAATCAGGGGGTGGTAATGCCTGCCTACGGCTGTGCCGACTATGACCAGAATGCGCTTGGCATAGTGAAAAACTGCTTTCCTGACCGGGAAGTCGTGCAGATTGACTGCCAGGAAATTGTGCTCGGCGGGGGCAATATTCACTGTATCACCCAACAAGAACCCGCATTCATCAAGGAGGTGTGTTTTGCGTAACGTTACCGTTGCCGTCAGTCAAATGGCCTGTACCCGGGATCTGGCTCGCAACCTGGACAGGGCTGAAGCGTTAGTGCGCCAGGCAGCAAAATCCGGCGCCAATATTGTGTTGCTGCAAGAGCTGTTCGAAACCCCCTATTTTTGTCAGAGTCAGGATGAAAAGCACTTTTCACTGGCCCGGCCCTATGGTGACCAGACGCTGTTTGGTCGATTTTGTGCGCTTGCCAGAGAATTGCAGGTGGTGTTGCCGCTAAGCTATTTTGAGCGTGCCAATAATGTGTTTTTCAATTCGCTGGCAGTGATTGATGCGGACGGGAAATTACTGGACAACTACCGCAAGAGCCATATTCCAAATGGGCCCGGCTATCAGGAGAAACATTTTTTCTCCCCGGGCGACACCGGATTCAGGGTATGGCAGACCCGATTCGGCTGTATTGGCGTTGCCATCTGCTGGGATCAGTGGTTTCCCGAAGCCGCTCGTATCATGGTGCTCAAGGGTGCGGAGCTGTTACTCTACCCGACCGCCATCGGTTCCGAGCCACAGGCTCCCGAACTGGACTCGAAGAACCATTGGCAAATGACCATGCGGGGGCATGCGGCGGCGAACGTGGTTCCTGTGATGGCCTCGAATCGTATCGGCAAAGAAGTTATGGCAGACAGCGAGATCAGGTTTTATGGCTCCTCCTTTATTGCCAGTGAAACAGGAATGCTGGTGCAGGAAGCGGATCGGGAATCCGAGGCTGTACTGACCCAAACCTTTGACCTGGACGAACTGGCGTGCAAGCGGGCAGAGTGGGGCCTGTTTCGTGACAGGCGCCCCGAGCTCTACGGGCCGATTCGGACAATGGATGGAACTGGCTAACCAACTCTTTGTAATTTAAAGGAAATGAATTACAAAAAGATACAAATTGTATGACAAAGTTTCTGTATTCATATCACTGATGATCTATAAGTATCAGTGCTCATTTTTCGATTTCTTAAAAAAACAACCAGCCTGACGAGCAATTGAACTTGGCAGGTAACAGAATTGAACAGGTGATGGTATGAAAGCAGATACAAATCCGGGCAAAACTGACCTATTCAACAATACCGAGTTAACCGAGAAGCAGCGTCGGGATATAAGGCTGAATCTGAACAGGGATATCGAGGCATTTCTCAGTAGGGGAGGACGGGTTCAGGTCATTGATGCGAATGTCAGGGCCGATCCGCCACGCAAGCCTAGCGTTAATTATGGTTCTGCACCTATCTAGTTTTACCGATTTGCTTGTTAATCCGGCAGCTTGACAGGCAATAATTTATTCGATTCAGACCCTTGATCAGGTTATGTTATCGTTAACGTATCCGCTGGTTTAAGGTAAAGAAGAGAAGCAACTATGGAAGACGAGAGTAAGTGCCGAGTCGATTTTTCTCCGATCCGGAGGTTGTTTCGCAAGCCGCAATTACTCTCTGGCATACTGGCCACATTGCTTGCTCCCAAATTGGGATGGAAGGGAAGAATACTTGCTGCCCTCCTCGTTATTCTCTGCGGGGCTATCATTGTTGATAAGTTACGGGTACGTGAAGAAACATTTGAAGCCCTCGTCAGAATCGACCCCGTTCCTTATACTCAAGAATTGGTTGAGCAGGAACAGTATGCAAAAGCCTTTGAATATTTGTCATATTTTATGGGATATGACTATGTCAAGAGCAATCCCGAGGCAGTAACACTTTACGAAGAGATCCAGGCCAAACGAACCAGTTATCGGTACAGACTTCAAAAAGCTGCGGAAGGATTGTTCTATGGGCAAAGTGATGAGATTGAAGGGCAAATTTCAGCCGTGACTTCAGATTTTTTTCTTTTTGGTGATGTGCGCGATCTGGTGCTGGAAGGGCATAAATGGTGGAACGATAAAGAAGTTGACAAAATAACGGTTGCCCTGTCAAGTATCGGACTTGTTGCGTCAGCAGGCACGGCAATTTCTGCGGGTAGTTCTGCTTCGGTTCAACCCGCGCTGTCATTTCTAAAGATGGCAAACAAAGTCGATATGCTTCCGGCATGGTTACGAAAATATTTGTTGAAGAGTGCAAGGATTGTCAAAGAAACGAAGAAACCGGATCAGGTTACCGATTTGTTTGATGTGATATATGGCTCTTATAAAGCCTGTGGAATGCGAGGTACCTTGCTGCTGGTCAATAAAGCGGATGATGTCAATTCCCTGAAAAAGTTGAGTAAGCTTGGAAAGAAACTGGGCGATAAAACAGCCGTATTTATTGACATAACGGGATCGTCAGGATTAAAACTCGCGAACAGGCTGGATGATATGCCAAAGGATGTTGTTTTGGAAGCCTCAACCTTTGGAAAGCGCGGCGTGGATATGCTGAAACAATCAGGAGCAAATCGTTTTCTGAAGTTTCTTCAAAAAACCAAACTTGTGACTCGCAAAGGAAAGGTCGCCTATAAACATCACGAGGTCATTCTTGACACCGCGATGAGCATATTAAGAAGCTTTGCCAGTCTCCTTCCCTCGTGGGTTGTAGCGGTTTTTATGCTCTATGGCGGAATGATTGTGGTTCGCAGATAAGACAATAGTGCTACCAGGCCTGGCCTGGCTATTAAATCATGCCTTGCCTGGCTGTTGAATAAAGCCGCCAGGCAAGGCCAACATCAGGTCGCCTTCGTCCGGCTCTCGTTACGACGCCAGCGATGAAAGTGCCCGACCCAACCCATGAGGCGCTCCGGCGCATGAGCTCGCTTCCACTCACCGGCTGCATATTTGTTTGACTCGGTAAGGGTGGGGTAGATGTGAATGGTGCCAAGTACCTTGTCAAGCCCCAGTCTGTATTTCATGGCGGTAACGTACTCTGCAATCAGGTCACCTGCGTGATGGCCGACAATGGTGACACCGAGGATTTTATCCTTGCCCGGAACGGTGAGCACCTTCACAAAACCCTGGTCTTCTCCATCTGCAATAGCCCTGTCCAGATCATCAATGCCAAATCGTGTTTTTTCATATTTGATGCCTTTGGCCTTTGCCTCCTGCTCGTTTAACCCCACTCTTGCAATCTCGGGGTCGGTAAAGGTGCACCAGGGGATGACCCGATAGTCCGTCCTGAATTTTTTGACCAGCCCGAACAGGCTGTTTACCGAGGCGTACCAGGCCTGGTGTGCAGCAGTATGGGTGAACTGGTAAGGCCCGGCCACATCGCCACTGGCGTAAATGGTGGGAATGCCGGTTTGTAAAAACTCGTTGACCTCAATGGTGCCATCCGGGTTGAGCCTGACACCCAGTTCCTCAAGGCCCAACCCTGAGGTATTGGCTTTTCTGCCAACAGCAAGCAGTAGTTGGTCGAATTCAATCTGTTCTGTGAGGCCGTCTTTTTCTATGCTCAGCAGCTTGCGGTTTTCAGTGACAGTGAAAGCCCTGGCCGTATAGCCGGGTTTTACTGTGATGCCCTCGGCTTCAAATTTCTTTTGAATTGCCTCGGAAACGTCATTATCCTCCTTTGGCAGGAGGCGGGCAGAGCGGCCAACCTGCGTGACCGGCACGCCAAGACGATGAAAGGCCTGGGCCAGTTCACAACCTATCGGGCCAGCACCGATAACCAGCAGGTTTTTCGGTTTTTTACGCAGCTGCCAGATGGTATCCGATGTGTGGTAGCCCGTTTCTTCAATACCCGGAATGGGCGGCACAAAGGGTCTGGCTCCGGTGGCAACCACAATGTTGCGGGCAGTGATGGTCTTGTTGTTGACCTTGACGCGATAGGGGTCAAGGATTCTGGCCGTGCCCTGTACGCAGTCTACTCCCAGTTTGGTGTAGCGCTCCACCGAATCATGGGGTTCCACTTTGGCAATTACTTGCTGCACACGTTCCATTACCGCCGGGAAGTCAATGTCAGCCGCTCCGGTACGAATCCCGAACTCCTCGGATCGACCAATATAGCTGGCTATTTTGGCTGACCGGAGCAGTGCCTTGCTGGGTACACAGCCGGTATTCAGGCAGTCTCCACCCATTTTATGCTTTTCGATCAGGGTCACTTTTGCCCTGGTTACAGCGGCGATATAAGAGGTGACCAGGCCCGCCGCGCCAGCCCCGATCACAATCAGGTTGCTATCAAAGGTGTCGGGTTTACTGTAGGGGGTCATGGCTTTTCTTGCCTGGAACCAGGCCAGTGCCTTTTTCGCCACGATGGGAAACAGACCAAGCAAGGCAAATGAAATCAACAAACCCGGCGATAGAATCCCTGACACAGAATCAATGCTGGCCAATTGGGTTCCGGCATTCACATAAACAAGGGTGCCCGGCAGCATGCCTGCCTGGGATACGAGGAAAAATGTGCCGGCCCGGATGGAGGTCAGCCCCATCACGAGATTGATGACAAAAAAGGGAAACAGCGGGACGAGGCGGAGTCCGAACAGATAAAAGGCTCCTTCTTTTGCCATGCCCTTGTTGATCGATTCGAGGCTGTCACCAAAACGGTTTTGCACACTCTCTTTCAGCAGCGTGCGGGAGATAAGGAACGCCAGGGTGGCGCCGATGGTGCTGGCAAACGAGACAAGCAGAAGCCCCTGGCCAAGCCCGAAAATGGCTCCTCCTGCCAGTGTCATAACTGTGGCTCCGGGCAGAGACAGTGCAGTGACTGCAATATATATCAGCATGTAGAAGAATGCCGATCGGCCAGGGTTGTGTTCCTGGTATTCCCCGAGCGCCTCTTTCTGCTGGCCGAGGTAATCAAGGCTCAGATATTGGCCCAGGTCAAGGATGAAAAAGGTGGCGATAAGGGCCGCAATCACGCCTGTCAGGATTTTCTTTTTGGGGTTCATGGTAAACCTGTTCGGGAAGTGGATGCTACAGGAGTGTAGCTGAATTCAGTCCGGCATCCATAGCGCAATGGCCGTTCTATTTTCGTGTGGAGTTAAAAAAACCTGCAGTCGGGCATGGTAGTTAAGCATGGTGGCCGGGCATAATAGATGCGTTCTGTTCAGGTTGATCTTGTCAATCTGGCATCAGAAGCTCATATTGGCAATGGTTGGTGATAGTAGAAGGAGAGATACAAGGTGGCAGAAAGCAGCAAGAATCGGGTTTTTCCGGCAACCCGGATGAGACGTATGCGGCGAGATGAATTTTCCAGGCGTTTGATGCGCGAAAATCAGCTGTCAGTCGAAGACCTGATTTACCCGGTTTTCGTTTTGCCTGGAGAGTCGGCATGTGAAGCGGTTGCTTCGATGCCCGGTGTCGAAAGAAAAAGTATTGACCTGTTATTGGAAGAGGCTGAAGAGCTGGTGGCGCTGGGCATACCCGCAGTTGCCCTGTTTCCTGTGACCCCCCCGGAGAGGAAAAGCCTGGATGCAAGTGAAGCCTGGAACCCTGATGGCATTGCCCAACGCGCGGTCAGAGCACTGAAAAAGAGTTTCCCGGAATTGGGGGTGATTACCGATGTTGCGCTGGATCCTTTTACGACACACGGCCAGGATGGCATTATTGATGAAGCTGGCTATGTGCTGAATGACCAGACGGTGGAAGCATTGGTTAAGCAGGCGCTTTCACATGCCGGGGCGGGAGCCGACATCGTGGCACCATCCGATATGATGGATGGCCGTATTGGTGAAATTCGACAGGCACTGGAAGAAGCCGGGTTGGTGAATACCCGTATCCTTGCCTATTCCGCAAAATATGCCAGTGCGTATTATGGGCCATTCCGGGATGCGGTAGGCTCGGCAGGCAATCTGGGAAAGGGGAACAAATACAGTTATCAAATGGATCCGGCCAATAGTGATGAGGCAATACAGGAGGTGGCGCTGGATATTGCCGAGGGTGCCGATATGGTGATGGTGAAACCCGGGATGCCGTATCTGGATATTGTGTCACGAGTGAAAAACGAGCTGGCTGTGCCCACCTTTGCCTATCAGGTAAGTGGAGAATACGCGATGCATATGGCGGCTGCCCGGAATGGCTGGCTTGATGAACGGTCAGTAATGATGGAGGCCTTGCTCTCCATGAAGCGTGCGGGGGCGGACGGGATTCTGACCTATTACGCCAAACAGGCCGCCAGAATAATAAAAAAGAGGAACTTGCCAGACCCGCAATAGATGTGCAAAACGATAAATGTACAAAACGATAAATGTACAAAACGACAAATGTACAAACCTGATCTCATTCAGCGAGCATCAGGCTCTATCAGTATCTCGCCCGAGTTCATTCGCTTTAACCGTCTGGAACGCTTGATGCTTTTTTGGATGGCTCTGTTCATTGATTCATTATAGTGTTCCAGCCAGGTTCTTGAACCCGGAATCATGTGAGCCAGATCGTACATGCCGGATTTCAGGTCTTTCAAAAACAGCTGAATGCTTGCTTCCTGCTGAATCAGGATTCGCTGCATGGCTGCACCGGTGCTGTTTTCAACCTTGCTGGTGATGCTCGGAAACGTTTTTGTCAGCAGTTCGATTTGTTTTTCCTGTTCGGTGAGGCGGGCCTCCAACTGCGTGATTTTCTCATGCAACATGCGGATATCTTCGGGCCTGACCGGTTCAGCATTTCCTCCTGACTGATAATGCAGGATAAATGAAGCAGTGACAGAGAGAGCAACGGCCAGAAAGACAAGGCCGACAGAACCGGCCAGGGAGGATTTGCCTGATGTATCAGGAGGAACAGAGAGGTTATCATCAATGCCGGCTTTCTTTTTCATAAGCGGCTCCTTTGCCCTTGCTCAAGTGAATAAATCCAGGCGCTGCCTGTAAGTGTAGACTACAACAGGTGTTAACTCCCGACAGGGCAAGAAAAAGCATTTCAGTTGCGAACGATCGCCTGGCCGGCGCCTCGCGGGTCAGTTGCGGCCTCCAGTTTCCCCGTCTGTTTGTCTAAAAGGATCATTTGCATGTTGCCATACCGGCGACCGAGTGGTTTGAATGCATAGCCAGACAATCTCATCTCTTTGATAACATCGGCAGGGATGGCACCTTTTTCGTATTGGATATACTCGGGTCTGTGTTGAAAGTGGTAGCGCGGTCTGGTGACGGTTTCCTGTGCGTTCCTGCCTTCAGTGATTGCGAGAATTGCCTGAAACACCATAGTGATAATGCGGCTGCCACCGGATGAACCAATGACGGCAACCCGTTGATCAGACTCTACCACACCTGGCGACATGCTCGACAATGGCCGTTTGCCCGGTGCTATCGCGTTTTGTTCATTGCCAGTCAGGCCCCGAGCATCGGGTCGGCCCGGGTTAATGGAAAAGTCGTCCATTTCGTTGTTTAATACCACGCCGGTTGACCTTGACATAAAGCCCGAACCGAAAGGCAGGTTCAGGCCAAGTGTCACAGAAGCGCGATTGCCGTATTTGTCAATCACAGCAATATGTGAGGCACCGTGATATTCGTGTTCGTCGGACGCTTCAAGCCCGGCTTTTTCTTCAGTGTGCCCATCAGAAGTTTGTCCATCAGAAGTTTGCCAGTCAGCCACATAACCGGATTGACTGATATTTTTTCTGATGGTTCGTGCCAGGTAATTCAGCCGGGTTTTTCTGGTCAGATCCTTGACGGGAACGGAAACAAAGTCGCTGTCTCCCATATAGGCCGCCTGATTTCGAAAAGCTTCGTCCATCACGGCAACCTTTGCCATCATCACCTGGGCGGGTGTGAAATCACTAAAGTTGATACCTTCCATGATACCCAGCATTTGCTGCAAGGCGATGCCCCCCGAAGAGGGTAATCCGACAGTGGTCACCCGGGTTTTGCCATGAAAAACGAACTGAACCGGCTCCCTTTCGACCACGTTGTACCCGGCAAGGTCTTCCATGCGCCATATGCCACCCGCCTTTCGCACATCTCTGACCAGGTTGATTGCGACTTCACCCTGATAAAATCCGGCTTTTCCCCTGGCTGCCAGTGCTCTCAGTGTTTTTGCCAACGCCGGCTGTTTTACAACGAAACCACGCCCGGGAATCTGGCCATTTTCAAGAAAAGTGCTGGCTGCGGCCTGGTGTTTGCGTAGTTCGTCTAACCGAAAATGCACCATATCCCGGTATTTTCGATTGATCTTGAAGCCGTCCTCGGCCAACTGGATTGCATCTTGCAGTGTCGCGTTGAGGGGGAGTCGCCCATGATGTCGGGCGATATGGTCGAAGGCAGCAGCCTGTCCGGGGATTGCTGCTGCAAGTGCCCCGTTTTTCGAGCGTGAGGGCACGGGATAACCGCGGGCGTCCAGATACATGTCTCTCGATGCATCCAGAGGGGCTTTCTCTCTTGCGTCAATGAAGCTGGTGTCGCCATTGCGTTTTTGCAATAACCAGAAACCACCACCTCCCATGCCGGAGCTGTATGGCTCAACAACAGCCAGGGTGGCCGCCGCCGCGATCGCCGCGTCAAAAGCATTGCCACCACGATCCAGTGTGCGAAAAGCGGCTTGTGTGGCCAGCGGGTGAGCCGTTGCCACGCCCGCCTTTCCGGGAAGATCGGGCGTGGTACTGCACCCGACCGAAATGAGGGACAGGGCGAATACGCACAGGAAGGAGCAGGCTGATTGTAAAGTCCGATCTGGCAAGTCAGAGTACCTGGTTTCCCGTTAATTTTTCGTATTTGGCCGTCAGCTGTTGCAGTGTCTCCGAGTGGTTCGGATCAAGAGGGATGCAATCAACCGGGCAAACCTGCTGGCATTGTGGTTCGTCATGGTGCCCGACGCACTCGGTACACTTTGTCGGGTCAATTTCGTATATTTCTTCTCCAGGCGTAATTGCCTCGTTCGGGCATTCAGGTTCGCAGACATCGCAATTAATGCAGTCATCCGTAATCATAAGAGCCATGGGTCAGTACCTCGATGAATACCTTGCGTTAAAATGTCGGGAAGATTATGGCCTGTTTCGTCTGTCATTTGATTGACGCCTGTCTATTCTTTGAGCTATTCACCATTCACCATTCACCATTCACCATTCACCATTCACTACTCACTTTGAGCTGCGAAGCGAGCGGTCAAAGCGGTTGCAACTTCCGGTGATACAAACCGGCTTACATCGCCACCGAGAGAGGCAATTTCACGTATCAGGGTAGAGGAAATGTAAGAAAGGTGATTTTCAGGGGTTAAAAACAGGCTCTCTACCTGCGGTGCCAGTTGGCGGTTCATATCCGCCAGTTGAAGTTCATATTCGAAGTCGGCACCGGTTCGTAACCCTCTCAGCAAGATGGTGGCATTTTTCTCGACGACAAATTCTGCCAACAGAGTATTAAAGCCGGTCACTTCAATGTTGTTCAGGTGGCCGAGAGACTGCTCGGCAAGTGTTATTCTTTGTTCCAATGAAAAAAGCGGTTGTTTTTTGGGGCTTTCGGCAATGGCAACAATGATTTTGTCGAACAGTCTCGCGGCCCGTTCGATCAGGTTTATGTGGCCGTTTGTGATTGGGTCAAAAGTTCCTGGATAGACCACAACATTCATACCCGTGCTCCCGTTTCATTCGCAGTTTTACAGAACGGAGAATAGTATAGGAAAAAGCAGGTAGCCACAAACCGGCCGTTTGCCTGAAATGAAAAAACGGGCTGGTTGTGTTCGGTATGGTGCCGGCTAGCGAACGAATAAAGCATAAATCAGTTTGTGGATTCTGGTGCCATACGGGGCATAGATCAGCTTGCCGCTATTGAATTTCTGTTTGGAAAACACACTTTTGTGATTGGTAAATGTCTGGAAACCCTCATAGCCATGGTAATGCCCCATTCCTGAATCGCCAACGCCGCCAAACGGCATGTCATCCTGGGCAACATGCATGAGGGTATCGTTGATGCATGCACCGCCCGAGTGAGTGCGATCAAGGACATACTGTTGTGCTTCCCTGTCGTAGCCAAAGTAGTACAACGCAAGCGGGGCAGGGCGATGATTGATAAAGCTTATGGCATCATCGATGTGGTTGTAGGGAATAACGGGAAGGATCGGGCCAAAAATCTCCTCTTGCATCACCAGCATTTTTTCCGTCGGATCGATGACCAGATGAATGGGCATTTTATTGGTGCCCTGGCTCATGTCTTCATTTGCCGGGTTAACTTCAACTATGCTGGCCCCTTTTGCCCTTGCATCATCAAGGTATTTCCGGAGACGTTTGTATTGGCGCTCGTCTATGATACTGGTGAAGTCGCCATTGTTCCTCAAGGAGGCGAACTGCTCGCCAAATTTATGTTGAAAGGAGTCGACAAACCGGTCTACCCGATCTGCAGGGCAGAGCACATAATCCGGTGCCACGCAGGTTTGTCCGGCATTGAAGGCCTTGCCGAAAGCGAGGCGGTCAGCTGCGTCATCCATTGGAACATCCGCAGAAATGATGGCGGGTGATTTTCCACCGAGTTCCAGTGTGACAGGTGTCAGGTTCTCTGCTGCTGCACGCATGACATGCCTGCCTACAGTGGTTGAGCCGGTAAACAGTATATGGTTGAATTTTTTCCGGGAGAACTCTATCGCTACGTCGGCATTTCCATTGATTACACAGACCAGATTTTCAGAAAATGTTTCTTGCATCAGTCTTGCAAAAAGCGCTGAGGTTTTTGGTGTGTATTCGGACATTTTGATCATTACACGGTTGCCTGCGGCCAGGGCGGCAGTCAACGGCCCCGCAGCCAGATACAACGGATAGTTCCAGGGAACGATAATGCCAATCACACCAAGCGGATGGTAGTGAACAGTGTTCCTGGCCGGTTGGAATACCAAACCGACTGCTCGCCTGGATGGTTTCATCCATTTGCCAACGTTCTTCAGGGCGTAGTTGATGCCTTGTACGGAAGGCATTAGTTCTGCCAGTATCGATTCATCATGGGAACGGCAACCAAAGTCTTCATTGATTGCTTCAAGAAGCTCATTTCTGTTTTCCAGCAAGGTGGTCTTTAACCGCCTCAAATTTTTTCTCCGCTCTTCCAGGGTGGGAAAGGGATTGGCATGAAAGGCTGATTTCTGTGCTGCAAATGCCTGATCAAGTTGTCGGATCTGTTTTTTGCTCTCGGTCATCCGGGTAACATCATTCGAGACCATGGTGCACCTCTTTGCTTTTTGTCTGTCAATACAGGTTGTCTGTCGATATGAGCTTTAAATGCCTGGCCGTAGCTCTCTGAGTTGTTGTGACTGAGAAAATACCCTTGTCGTTTTACTGTTCCTGAGTCACTCAGAAAGCTTTATTCTCATCCCGGGCTTTGTTCCTCCGCCATTATTTGAGTAGTAACTCTGGCGAGTCAAGCGCTTTCCCGAGTTTTAGATAGCATTCAAGAGTTTTTACTCTAAAATGATGATGTATTCGGTTAGAATGTTGAGCTGCGTCTATCGATTTGTTATCGGGCACCTGTAATGTGCCCTGTTTTGAGGGCCTGGCCGTTCTAAATGCGGCTTTAATCAAGGTGTATTTTTCATAGCACATGAAGACAAGAGACAGAATTATTTTGACGAGCCTGGAGCTGTTCAATGCTCAGGGAGAGAGGAATGTGACTACGAATCATATTGCAGCCCACCTTAATATCTCTCCAGGCAACCTGTATTACCACTTTCGCAATAAGACTGACATTATTTACGAAATATTCCTGCAGTATGAAAGGCTGGTGGATCAGTATCTTCGATTCCCCGAAGATCGTGAACTTACCGTTGATGATATGGTGTTCTATCTGGAATCGGTGTTTAACGGGTTGTGGAACTACCGCTTCTTCCATCGTGATCTGGAATATCTGATGGACTGTGATACGCGATTGCGCAAGGGATACAGGGAGTTTACCCAACGCTGCCTGAAAAGTACGTCGGGTATTCTTGCCAGGTTGCAAGGCTCGGGTGTGATTATTGATGTGCCAAAGGAAACCCTTGATACCATGGCGCTGAATGTCTGGCTGGTCGTCACCAACTGGATGGCATTTTTGAAAACGGCCCATGTTGGCGAAGGAAGCAACATGATTACGCTGGAGACGCTGAAAGCGGGCATCTATCAGGTGATTACGCTAAAATTGCCTTATGTTTCTGAGTCTTATCGTGAAAAAGTGCAGCTTGTTCGGGACAAGTATCGCCCGGCTCCCTTTTTCTGACAGGCTCTGCAAGGCTCTGCAAGTCTCTGCCAGGTCATGGCGGCAACCGCCCCGTTGGTTTGACGGGTTTTCAGGCAACAACAGTGTGGCAAGGTGGCGCGTTTTTATTCCGGTTTTGCATCTGACTCTTGCGCGGGTGCCTGCATCAGCCACTCTTGAATATGGTCTCTGACCTGCTCGATCCCGGTTTTTTTTTGTGAAGAGAAAAGCTCGACGGCTTTGAGGTTTTGATAATCCTTCAGTTCCCTTTTTACCTGCATCACTGCGTTTTTTGCCGGGCCATACCTGAGTTTGTCTGCTTTTGTCAGGAGAACAAGCAGAGGCAGGCCGCTTTCTTTGCTCCATCCACACATAGCCAGATCAAAATCCGTTAACGGGTTGCGAATATCCATAATCAGCACCAGGCCTGCCAGTGACTTCCGTAATCTCAAATACTCGTCCAGGTGTTTTTGCCAGTCTTGCCTGACGGACAGGGCGACCTTTGCAAAGCCGTATCCTGGCAGGTCAACCAGTCTTTTCCCCGGGATATTCAGCCCGAAAAAGTTGATTAGTTGTGTCCGACCCGGAGTTTTACTTGTTCTCGCCAGTTTCCGGTTTTGAGTCAAGGTGTTAATTGCGCTTGATTTGCCTGCATTGGATCGGCCCGCGAAAGCGATCTCCACTCCTTCGTCAGGAGGGCAGTTTGACAGTTTGCTCGCGCTTTTTATAAAGTGGGCGGAGTGGAGGGCGAGTTGTCGTTGTTTGTCCGTATTGGTCATAATTTGCCCGGTTATTCTGAGTTCTGTGTCTGTCGTACGATTTCAGTTTGTAATTGGTGGTGAAATAAGAGCCGACCGCCTTGCGGATGCGGTTGAAAGCATACATCTGTTCCGGATATGGAGATTATATGCTACATAGAGATTGTACGGTTGCATAGAGATTGTATTGATAATTGTATAGATAGTGGTGGTATGAATGATTCATGGGTATTATAATACCCCTAATTTATATGTGTATACCGGCATTTGTTTATATTTAAAGGGTGAGTAAGTGGAGATGAAAACACTTTTAACTGGGCTTCTTGTTTTGGTAGGAATGGTGTCAGCAGCACATGCAGCGGGGGGAGACGCGGCGGCCGGTGGGCAAAAGATCGCGGTTTGCACGGCTTGTCATGGTGCGGATGGTAACAGCATGTTGACCAGTTTTCCCAAGCTGGCCGGCCAGGGCCAAAAGTACCTGATAAAACAAATGATTGATATCAAGGCCGGTACGCGAAATGTGGTTGAAATGACAGGTTTGTTAACGCCCCTTAACGAGCAGGATTTTGCAGACATCGCCGCATACTACTCAAGCCAGAAACCTTCCGGTGGAGTGGCCAAAGCCGATCTGGTAGAAAAAGGAAAGGGTATCTACCGGGCGGGTAACATGGCTACCGGGCTTGCAGCCTGTTCTGCCTGCCACTCTCCCACTGGAACGGGTAACGTATCAGCGGTATTTCCGGCGCTTGCCGGTCAGCATGCCGACTATATTGCCAGTCAGTTGAAGAAGTTCCGCTCGGGTGAGCGGGTGAATGATGGTGAATCCAGAATGATGCGTGATATCGCAGCCAAACTGACGGATGCAGAGATTTTGGCGGTATCAAGTTATATTCAGGGGCTTCGCTAGTTTTGAGCAATCGGCCTTTTGGGCCGGTTATTGCTGGAAGTAACAACAAAAAAACGGCATTTGGCCGTTTTTTTGTTGTTACAGCCCTCCGCCAGGCTTTCAGGATATTAATAATAATTTAATTCAACCGATAGCCTGGACTCGTTATAGTAACCTCCCCGATTCAGTTGCAGGTGCCCGAATAATTGCCCGGGTTGAGTGCTGCCTTGCTGTGACGGGCATCGTGCTTTTGATTTTGCCCTGGCTGGATAGTAGTGTTTCAGATCGTTGCGTTTTGGATAATTGTGCTTTAACTAACAGGGTTAACGAGATGAAATAACGCTGTTAACCATCCCGGTCTACTTTTTTGGCCTTTTTAAACAGGAGAATTTGATGCTGGCGAGAATACTATTTGTGTGTGTGATGTTTTTTCAACTTCCCGTGGCGACCGTCGCTGCGCAAGCGGCTGAACAGTGGGAGGCGGGCAAGCATTACAAGGTGTTACCCTATCCGGTGAGAACCCGGAACGCAGATAAAGTCGAGGTAGTGGAGTTATTCTGGTACGGCTGCCCCCACTGTTATACGTTAAACCCCGTGGTTCATCATTGGGCAAAGCAGCAGGCAGATGATGTCGATTTCTGGTTGTCACCGGCGGTATTTGGCGGAACCTGGAAAACACATGCCCAGGCATTCTATACAGCAGAAGTGTTGGGTATTGGTAATAAAATGCACCAGCCTTTGTTTGACGCTATCGTGAGAGACAGGAAAAAACTGAATAATGAAGCCAGTCTGGCCGAGTTTTTTTCCAAATTTGGTGTTGATAAGAAAAAATTCAAAAAGGCATTTAATTCCTTTGCTGTGAGCACCCGATTGCAGCAGGCTGATTCACGGGGGCGCAGCTACAGGGCTACCGAGGTGCCGGCTCTGGTGGTGAATGGGAAATATCTGGTTTCGTCTCGTTTGGCAGGAGGTCGGGAAAAAATGTTTGAAGTGGTTGATCATCTGGTGAACAAGGAAAGAAATGCGCAAAAATAGTCTATCCATGACAGATTATCGCAGATCAAGAGATTGTGGCAGATCAAAGGGAGGGCTCGGCTCTCCCTGTGTCAGACAAAGGGATCAAATCAGTATGTGGAAAAAATGCTCGGACCAGACAAGCTCGCCCCTGCTTCTTTGACGAACGAACAGCCGAATCAGCCAAAGTATCAGTGGGGTACTTCCGGGAGTCGGCAGCATATACGCCTGCTGACCTTTAATGTCCAGGTAGGTATTTCCACCTCTGCCTACAGGCACTATCTGACCCGCAGTTGGCAACACCTCCTTCCCAACTCGCGTCGAAAGGAAAACCTGAATAAAATTGCCGTCCTGCTGCGCCAATTTGACGTGGTGGCCTTGCAAGAGGTTGACGGGGGAAGTCTGCGGAGCGGTTTTGTCAACCAGGTTGAGTATCTGGCAGAATCTGCCGGGTTCCCCTACTGGCATCAACAATTGAATCGGAACCTGGGCAAAGTGGCCCAACACAGTAACGGCTTCCTCAGCCGTTTCAAACCTGACTCTGTTCAGGAATATACTTTGCCTGGCCTTATACCGGGCCGAGGTGCAATTGTCGCCAAATACGGGGGGACGCAAGACCCGCTGGTGCTGGTAGTGGCTCATTTGTCCCTTGGCCTGAAGGCACAAACGGCCCAGTTAAATTATATTCAGGAATTGATTAAAGACTACCGGCACGTCGTCTTGATGGGTGACCTGAACGCTGACTCCAAAAAATTGCTTGACCGTTCTTCACTGAATAAAACCGGCCTTGTGGCATTGCCTGATGATGCGCACTCTTTTCCGAGTTGGCGTCCGAGTCGTTCTCTTGATCATATTCTTGTCAGCCCAAGCCTGACCATTCGTCGGGCAGGAGTGGTGTCTTTCCCCGTGTCTGATCATCTTCCGATTGCCATGGATATTGACATGCCGGAAGACTATCTCGGGACCTTCCAGCGGTGAACCTGTCTTTTATGGCAGTGCGACTGTGTGTGCCCCGGTTTTTTTCACTGGAATGCTGCGGTGTTCTCAGGGTAAAATCTCGCTGAATATGTGATTTGCAAAGCTGGCCTCGCTCATTTGGGGCTTGCTGGAAGGGTGTTTAACCTGCCGGTCACAGCCCGATTATCCGCAGTCATAGCCCAGTCATCTGCAGTCATAGAAAGTGAGTGTTGTTTCATGTCCAGTAAAAAGCTTGTCGTTCGTATTAACAATATTGAGGCGCTGGATGCGCCTGCCTCTCCACGGGAGCCGGATGAGATTGTCGTTTACCATTGGCACCGAATCGTTGGTGTTGCCGCCGGTTTTGCCCTGTTGATCGGCCTGGCAGTCTATCTGGTGGTCAGTTTTGCCTTCAATGCTCCCCGGCCGGCCAGCCAGGTGGCAGGAGTCGACACAGAAAAATCCGGTGCAGCGCAGGAATCGGTTTCACCGGAAAAGAGCCAGGATACGCCATCGGCTATGGTGACATCTGTGGCCGCCGAGGTTGCCAGTACTCCTCAACCAGCACAGCCGGATGTGGCAGAAAACACACAGGTGACACAGGTTCCGGAGTCTCCTGAAATAGCCGAGCCGGACGGTGCCGAACAAATCGCGTCAATCGCGGATTTGCCCGCAACTTCTGCAGCCCGTTTTCCTGAAATTCAGGTATTCACCCCCGGCTTTTCCCGTGTTCAACTGACTTCCAGTTTGAAAGACAAGCTGCCTGTAGACGAACTGACTGCGGTTGTTCGTATGAATGAGGAGGGGTTGCTCAGAGTGTATCTGTTTACAGAAATGACGGGTTTAAAGGGAAAGTCGTTTTATCACAACTGGTACCTGGATGAAAAACGAATGGCCAGAGTCAAAGTGCCAGCCTACAGCAAACTGACGCGGGCCTCGTCCAGCAAGTTTATTGACCGTTATATGATGGGTAACTGGCGGGTGGAAATTGTGGATGGTGCTGGTGATATACAGGCAACGGCAGAGTTTTCAGTTCAGTAAGTGTTTGAATAACAGCAGTGGATGCTGAATCGGCAAGCAGTTTTCGAGGTGTCTGTAAGAGGCTGACTTGCCTGAAGAGCCCGGTTACCAGTGAAGTGGCCGGGCTTTTCAGTTTCTGCCTGTTACTTTTTGCCATGAATCAGCTTTTAAGCTCAATGCCGGGAGTGGCTTTGGGGTCCTTGTTTATTTTGGGTTTGCATTCGAGCAACCTGGATGACTCCAGCCCTTTATTGATGAGTAGTGATTTCAGCTCTTTTTCTCTTTGCAAGCCCAGATCAAGCAGTGCCTTTACCTGAGCTTCAGTCAGTTTGATATCGGCGCCGGGCTGGATGTCAATGTCGCCGGGAACGGTGATCGCACACATCCGTATCTGGATGGCCTTGTTCTTTTTCATCACTTCCGTAAATTTGTTGAGGTAGTCGCTCTGGGTTTCATCGGGAATAACCTGCTTTACCTGATAGGGAAGAGGAGCAAATTTTACTTTCATCATTTCCGAGCCTACTTCCATTGCTATACTGGCTACGCCGGCGTAGGGTACCAGTGACTGAAGTATGACTTCCTGCGCCGCGATCATCATTGCCTTTTTCATAATAATGGTAAGAAATGTACCGAGACCAAATGTCGGGCTGTTTACATTCCCCCGCATGGGCACATCCAGTTCGATATTGCCGTTACTGTCTGTCAGCAGGCCGACCGCCATATTCAATGAAATGGCACCGCCGTCGACTTTGGCAGATTTTTCCGGGTTGAGCGAGACCAGTTCAAGTGACTGAAGCAGCACTTTGGCGTCCCCTTTCAGGATGTTATCAACCACTTTTACGTCGAACTCTGTATTCAGTTGGCCGCTCTCAATATCATTTTCCAGCGCTTCTCTGGTATAAAAAGACAGGGGAGTGAGGGCGAACTCCCTTATCTTTCCTTTCAGTTTCATATTGGTCGTTTCAGTGAATGGTTTCACATAGCCCGAAGCTTTCAGTTGGCCATAGTCACCTACTTTTGCATCAAGCAGAAGATTGGATTTGGTGTCCGGATTACGGGTATCTATTGGCCCGAACCTGGTGTGGGTCAGTTCCAGTTCTTGCTCGAAGTGAGGTTTTGCCTGGCGGTCAACAAATTTAATCCGGCTGTCCGGGGAAATGATGATCTGTCCCAGGGAGAAAGTGAAGGGTGTGGATTCTTCACCGTTTTCAGGTTCCTCGACCCTGGCGATCTTTTCTTCGGTCGCTTTGGTCTGGTCGGCTGTGGATTCTGTGGTTTCGGTTTGCTGTGCTTCCAGGTCTATCAGGTTGTGGATTTCTCTTTCTGTCGTGAGAATCACTTCGGTGATCATCTTTTCCAGATTGATTTTGTCTATCGCCAGGTGGTTGTCAAGAAGGTGAAGGTTGGTAATAGCCAGTTGTTCGGTTTGGGCGATGGGCCGGGGCAAATCTTCCCGAGCCGGTCTCGATGCCTGGAACTGAGAAAATGAAACCAGCGGAATTGTGATTTCCGGCTGGTCGTCTTTCAGCGAGATTTCACCGGGAGCCAGGCTCCCGGCCTCCCAGGATGCAGCCAGATTTTTATTATGATGCAAATAAATCTGGGTACTGCCTGACTCCAGCGCAGGTGATAATGCCAGCGTCATATGTTCTTGCTTCTGTTCCAGGCTGAATGAGGCGATATCCAGTTTCTGGGAAGCACTTTCGATAATGACGGGGAGAGAGTTAAGTGCAAGCCCGTTCAACTGAAGGGTTGTGTTGTCGGTGGTGACATTCAGCGAGTTTTGCTGCGTTTGAACTGTCACTTTGCCAGGGTTAAAGTCGATCAACTGCAAGTTGAGTTCGGTAGCCTGGGAAGCGACATGGCCGGTTTCCGGCGCCTTGTCCCGGGTTGCTGTTTCCCCGGTCGTTGCCGCTTCGGGATCAGCAAGCGCCTGATGAGTCAATGCCAGTCCGCTGGCGGTCAGGTGCGGGTCAAGCGAGATACTGATCTGCGAAGGGGCCTCGGGGTTTGCGTTCTGTTTTACTTGCACATCCAGGTCTGAAAGCGCCAGCGTGATTGATCCTGTTTTGACATCGAGCCCGGCCAAAACGAGGCCACCATTGCGTATGGTTAGCCGGTTGCCGGATTGGCGCAGTTGCATCGCCTGATTGTTATAGTTGGCTGCTATGTCTCCTTCCAGGTGAATCTGGCCAAGCAGGGTTTGAATGTCGTCAGGAAGAAGGCTGCTGTAGTCAGCCGTATCGAACTCCTTGATTTGATAGCTTCCTGTTGCGTTGGCGGCAAGCGCTTCCGGAACCAGAGGTTCCTGTATGTTGACGTCAAGGGCAAACCTGACCGGAGCCTCATTAATGCTGGCTCTGAGCAGCATTTGAAGGTCGAGCTGTTCCGCTTTGAAGTGAAGGTCTTTCAATTCGAACAGGTCAATGCCAATAACATCACTTCTGCCTTCCGTAATGGCTTCGAACCGGGTGTCGGTAAGAGTGAATTTTGGCAGGCTGACTTTCCACTCCATGGGGCCGCTGTCTTCCTCGTCAGGAGCTTCTTCCGGACTGTCTTCTGTTTCCAGGCTGATGCCCGCCACCTGGTTTTCCAGCATGTTGGCGTGAATGAACAGGTTGTCAACGAACGCTTCGTCGAAAACTACCGTTTTGGTGAACAGATCCGGAAGCAGGTAGGAGAGCTGTAATTCCTTGACGAAGAGGACGGTTTTTTCCTGTTTGAGCAGTTCGAGGTTGCGAATGGTCAGGCGAGATAGAAAAGGGTTAAATGTCAGCTCCGATTGAGGGCTGATACTGACTTGATTTGATTCCTGGAGGTAATCGTCCAGGTAGCTGACAGTCACCTTTCCTCCGATCAGCCAGACTGCCAGCAAAACGATCAGAAGCAACCCGATGACCGATACCAATGCCCACTTTATTATTTTCAATATGGCAATGCCGGTCGGTTTTGGCTGACTGTCCGACCCTGACGGAGCACTGTTATCTGATTGAACTGCTGAATCCGGTTGCTTCTCTGACATTGTTTTCTTTCCTTGACTGGTAGCACGAAGGAGAATGGTAGCAATGAAGCAGCGCCGGGTAAATTGGAATTAAAAATTTATTGGCGAGAACAGGGCAGGCCTCTGCGTGGTTGATTGTGATCACAACCTGGATAACAACCACGATAAAAACCTGCCTTTTTTAAGGAAAAAGACTACCTGCTCGTGCTCCCTGCACAGATTGCCTGCAATGGTTTATCCTCTATTGCAGCCCTCGAACCAGTGACTCGACATCAAGTGATGCCGGGTCATCATTTGCATCATCGATATTGTCGAATATAAATGTACGAATCCGGGGGATGTGCATTTCTGTGTAGCGCTTTGATTGCAGAACGAATTCCTCGGTAATGCGTTGTGCCAACTCTACTCTCAATCCGAGAACGGTGTCGTCCTCATTGATGGCACCATCGGCAATGCGGGTGGATATGTCGATGAGCGAGACTTCCGGTTTTTCCAGTTCGGCAGTCCAGAAGCCGAGGCCGGTTGCCGGGTCGTCTGCCGAGCCCTCGACGCCGCGACCAAACATGTTCAGGTAGAGGTTGTTGATCAGTTCGCCTTTTTGTTCCCGGGTCAGTTCATCGACAGTGGTGGCGTTGCCGGGCACAATGAGCCGACTGAATTCGGCAGAGGTGCCAAACCGGTTTTGAATGGCAGACAGCGTGCCTGCGCTTTCAAGTTCGCCTACCCAGAACCTGACGCCGCCCGGATCGCCCGGTCGACCATAGAAAGCGATGTATTGTTCCTGAACGGTAGCGACCCGTTCGGCTCTATTGCCTGTATCACTGATCACATCATATTCAAATGCGCCTATATCACAGATGGCGATGAAGTCTCCATCACCGTCAATGGGTCTTGGCTTGCCGGTGATATCAACCGGGCTGCATGAGCCTCCCTGTCCCGGAGTGTTGCTGTCACCCGCATCGATGGCAGGGCTGCCGGCCTTCAGACGGTACACTTTTTTAAAGCCTGATATCGATGCGGGCTCCAGCATCATATCAGTGGAAAACAGATTGGTTCCGGTATCAGTGAAGTGGCCTGAAATTTTCTTGATGCCGCTGTAGCTGACAGTCATTGAGCCGCCTGTGACAGATACATCTGCACCATCGCTGTTTGCATCGCTTTTTTTGCCAGATCTGCTGTAAGCGGATCTGTTGTCTGAAAATGTACTGTCAGTCAATGCGGAGAATCCGGAGGTGGCCCGAAGGCTGTTTCCGGCAATGATTGAGTTGGTAATGCTGGTGCTACCACCCTGCTGGGCAACACCGGCACCGGAACCGGCTGTGTTTTCGCTGATTGTGACATTGTTGATGCTGACCTGTCCGCCCGACGCTGTGTACAGGGCACCGCCATCGCCATCTGACGAGTTGTCTGAAAAAACGGCATTGTCAAGTTGCAATACGCCACCGGCGTTCAGGATGGCGCCCCCATTGCCGAGCGATGCATTGCTGTCAAACACACTGTTTTCAATCGTCACCTGTGCATTCGAACCGTCGAGCAGGATGCCACCGCCTTGTCCCGATATGTTCCCGGACAGCGTTGAGTTTACAATCCTGACCAGGCCGGCCTGGTTGAAGATGCCTCCTCCCGAGTCCGCCGTATTGTTTCTGATAATCGAGTGCCCGATATTGACGGTACCGCCGCCTGTGACGGATAACGCACCACCTTGAGCCGCTTCACTGTCGGTTAACACCAGGCCGTTCAGGCCAACTTCAGTTGATGTGGTCACCTGCATCAAACCTGTGTTACTGCCTGCTATGGTGACATCAGGAATACCGTCACCATCAATATCGCCGTTGATGGTGACTCCTGACTCAATGATCAGGGGAGAGTCAAGTTGAATCACCGGGTTGTTATCCGGGTTTCTGTCTTGCGGGAATGCCGTTCCGTCAAAACTGATTCTGCTTCCCTCGGTTGCGCTCAAAATGGCGCTGCGCAAGGAGCCGGCACCGGAATCACCGGTATTGCCGGTGACCGTGGAGCCTTTGATTTCTATTGTGAATGCAGTGGAGGCAGATAGCTTCCCATCGCTTGCGGTAACGGTGATGTTGACGATACCTGTGACATCCTTTACCGGCGTTGCTTTTATCCGGTAGCCGGGGCCGGTTCCTGAAATCAGGATGTTTTGATCAGGAATCAATCGGATATTGTCCGAACTGGCTGTGATCAGCAGAGTCTGTTCACCCCCGTCCGGGTCTTCTGCCTGAAATGCCAGGGCTTCTGTTGATGAATTCATCGTGATGATTTGATTCGGAATTGACGAAATAACCGGTGGCAAGTCGGGTGCGACCACTGTTGCAGTGAACGAGGTTGATGCACTGAGCTCACCATCAGAAACCGAGAGGGTGATTTGGGTACTTCCTGTGGAAGATAGCAGTGGAAACAGGGTGACCGTTCGTGTTGAGCCGGTTCCACCCAATTGTATGTTCTGGTTCGGTATCAGGAGGACGTTGCTGCTGGCGGCCATGACCACCAATTCGGTTGCTGCATTGTCCGGGTCTGCAATGGTGAAGCTGATCGGCCCCACAGAGCCGTTTTCTGCAACGGTCTGGTCGGCTATGCTGGAGATGGTTGGAGGCTGGTTGTTGATCACTTCGTTTACGGTCAGGGTAAAAGTGGTTGATGCAGTGCCCTGATGTTCATCTGTAACAGTAATGGTAATCCTCGCAGAACCACTCTTGCCCGGGCTGGGTGTCACCGTTATTGTCCGGTTGTTGCCGGAGCCGGCAAGCTGGATAGAATTGTCTCCAACCAGGTCAGTATTGCTACTGCTTGTCGTTACTGTGGCGTTGTTGATTTCACCATCAGGGTCGAAGATAGTGAATCCGATAGCATCCGTCGATCTGTCCTGATCGATAGTCTGGTTGCTGATTGCAGAGATGACCGGCGGTTGATTGGCAGGGGCTGCGTTGGACTTGTACAAAAAGGCTGCAGCCAGAATATCGTCACGGCCCAGAGAGGCGCCACGCCCATCATCATGTGCGGTGGCACGCATCAATGCATCAGCATCACCCGTCGGGTTGTCGTCGCAAGGGCCGCTGCTTGCGTCCCCGCAAGAGTGTCCGAATCCCAGGGTGTGCCCGATTTCGTGCCCGATTATTTCTGCCGCGTTGGCCTTGTTGAATTGATCCAGAAAGCACTCGGCATCGTCGTTTATGACGAGATCGCCTTCTACCGTTGTGTTGTATGTCGTTCCGTTATATTTGTGTATGCCGACAGAAAAGGGCCCTCCCATTCCCAATGTACCCCCGACACCGCACTCATAAGCCCCGTTGATTTCATCGTTGGGGTCGTTGAACAGGATTGTGTTGATCTCATCGGAGGCCGTCAGGCCGCTGTCGGCTTTTGTTGAACCGCCAAGTCTCATTGATATATTGCTGCCTGTGGCATTACTCCACGCAGCGAGAGCCTGTGCCATTTGATCTTTGTAGGCCCAGCCGCCATTGTGTTGCCAGACAACAGTGAGTCCATTGTCGAAATCGGTCCAACGGAAGCCGGTACCGCTTCTGATCATGGTAAAGCGAGGGGTTAGCAGGCCGGACAGTCGGCTTTTTAACAAGGGATCGGTGACATAGTAGTCATCAGTGACTGCCTGGTCACCGGAACCTTTGCTGTGGTCTGAGTCAAGGCTGCGTTTCCGTCCTGCCGGGCGTTTTGTTTCCTGGTTTGCCCTGGATTTCAACCAGGTCGTGAACGGTGCCAACTGCCTGACATTGGCGGGCTCCGTGTAGGAATGCCTGGCGACAGGGGACAGGTCTGTGCCATAAAGGTCGCGTACTGCGTAGAGCTGTTCATCCCACTTTTTGATAGAGAAAACGCCCAGGGCATATTGCCTGGGCTGGTAGTAGCCATCACTGTGTCGACCAAGAAATAGCAAAGCCTGGTCATCGTTGGAGAAGTGCGGTGCACTATGCAGGTAAATGCTGTCAGGGCCGGGTTGTTGAACGCCGGGAACGCGAACCGTCACGGTTTCATAAGGCTGACCCTTTATCGTATCAGCGACACGGAAAAGGTATTCAGTGGCAAATAAAACATTGTGCTCGTTGGCCAGTTCAGTTGCCTTTATTACCTTGCCAACAATAACCAGCTCACTTTGAGACAGTAAATCCGAATCCCGCATCATTACATAGGTGAATGCATGGCTGGTCTGTATGCCACTGAAAAAGATGATAAAAGCCAGTAACAGTCGTCCTGCCGCCTGGAGTGGTGATAGTTTCACAGGTGCTCCTCAATACCAATATCTGAATATAGCGTTATCTCCAATATAGTAAGTCAGCGCTATCTGTGCCAATCCACCTTCAGGAGAATTGTAACTTTTGTCGCTGCTTTCTATATCGCTACAGCCCTGACCCGGCGCGGGCGAGAATGTGGCGGTGAGCGGAAGCAACACAGGCAGAAGACAAAACTCGGGCAGTTTTCAGCGATTCACTCGATCCATTGCGATGGTTTCAGCACGATACTGACGCGACGGTTTTTTTGCCGGTTTGATGCTGAGGTGTTGGGAACCACAGGCCTGGTATCACCATAGCTGATGGCTCGCAAGCGCTTTTCATTGACCCCGGATTCGACGAGAAAGTGTACGACGCTGTTGGCCCTCGCACCGGCAAGCACCCAGTTGGAAGGGTAATCCGCCGTATGAATGGGGCGGTCGTCGGTGTGGCCTTCGATAAGAATAATGCCCTGGCAGTCTTGAACCAGAGGGGCCAATTCTGCCAGAAGGTCTTCACCGCTGGGCGTCAGCCCGGCCTCAGCCGAGTCGAATAATATTTCATCCTCAATGGTCAGGCGTGCTGAATCATCCTCAATACTTACCCCGATTTGCTCGCTGATGGCCAGCCTGGAAACCTGGTTGTACAGGTCTGTTAGCCGGTTTTCTGTATTGTTTTCAATGGTTGCGACAAGTGTTGGCTCGAACTCGGGTGCAGGTATCGGGGCTGTTGTCATTGTTTTTGTGGCGGAAGTGGCCGTGGAAATTTTTGCCTGTGTTGCCTCCGGGACTGCTTCTGACTGACTGTGTGTCATAATAAACAGCACCACAAATATGGCTGTCATTTGTACAAATACATCCAGATAGGTCAGCATCCAGCCATCGATGCTGCCCGCCGTCTCCGGTTTGTTCAACAGGTCTGCCAGTGGTTGATCCGATCCATAGTGCATGACGAAAAAACCCTGGTGGTTATGCCGCTTGAGGTTTGAGCGAAGAGTGGCGAATGCCGGGTGATCTCAGTTCATCGTCATAGTGTGCAGTAAAGGTATGCAGCTGGTCTCTTACCACTGCCGGGGTTTTCCCTTCTGCAATCAGCAGGATGCCGCGCAACAACATGGTCATGTGGATAATCCGCCTTTCCGTGCGACGTTCAAGTTTGGTGGCAACGGGCTTAAACACCAGGTTGGCCAGCAGCAGGCCGTAAAAGGTAGTGACCAGTGCAATGGCCAGATTGGCTCCCACCAGGTCAAAAGACTTTTGTTCCATCACCAGCATCATATTTACCAACCCGATCAGGGTGCCTACCATGCCAAATGCCGGTGCATAGACGGATAGCGAATGAAATACTCGTGCTGCGACGTTCTCTTCCGTTTTCAGTTTGGTGATTCGCCAGTTCAGAATGGCTGATATTTCTTCGGCAGGAACCCGGTCAAGCAAGCATTGGATGCCTGTTTTCACGAAACTGTTTTTGATTGACTCAAGCTGATACTCTGCGGCGCGTAAATTATTTCTTCGTATCAGAACGGCAAACATGAATAATTGGTCAATCTCTTTGCCATCGTCCAACTCAAGCTCTTTCCGAACAGCTTTCGCCTGAACAAAGGCTCGTTTGATTTCGCTGATCGGGTAGCTGGCGAAGAGTGCGGCTGCGAGGCCGCCGACAACAATAATCAGGCCGGTAACGTTGAGGAACTCAAGAGGTTCGGCTGCGGAGAAAAACACGCCAAGCACAATGATAATCAGGCCTGTAGCAAAACCGTATTTGGATAGTTTTCCCATTTGTTCGTCTCCCCTGGTGTTGCGTTATTGCGTGGTCGGGCGGGGCAGTTGTGTGCCGCAGCCTATTGGATTATGCAAGTGCCATACCATCAAAAGAGGCAACAATTTGCCGTGGTCGGGACGGGCAGACGAGAATGGTTGTTTGTGCAGTTTGAACACTGTCGTTTTCTCGAACAGTTATTTGAAGTGCCGGTTTTTCGTGCCCTGCAGCACTCTGTACCTGGCTAATACACAGAGATATCCACAGTTTCTGGGGATAGTTTCTTTCCTCCTTTACAGTAGTTCCTTTTTAGTAGTTCCTTTTTAGCAGTTCCTTCATAGCAGTCGCTCTCTTGCTTTGCTGACCAGTGTACTGAACGATTCTATGTAGGACAGCATGACAGGAATCACAATCAGCACCAGCAGGGTGGCAAAGGCCAGGCCAAAGGAAATACTAACCGCCATCGGAATGAGAAACTGGGCCTGCAATGAGCTTTCAAATAGCAAGGGCAGAAGTCCGGCTATGGTGGTGAGTGAGGTGAGCAAGACGGCACGCAGTCTCTGACAGGATGCTCTGACCAGTGCCTTTCTCACTGCCATCCCCTTTTCCCTGAGTTGCTTGTAAAAGCTGATAAGAATGATCGCATCATTGATAACAATTCCTGATAAACCAAATATGCCGAACTGGGAGAGTAATGTCAGGTTGATGCCAAGCAGCCAGTGACCAAAGATGGCTCCACCGATACCAAAGGGAATCGCCAGCATGACAGCCAGTGGCCAGCTATAGGAGGCGAACACCCAGGCGAGAATGATATAAATGCCAATCACCGCGAGTATCGCACCCTGAGCCATATCCGCATTGGTTTCGGCCTGTTCCTCCGCCTTGCCCTTGTAGGAAACCGACAGGCCGTATTTGTCAATGATGCCCGGAATAATGTCTGTTTGAATCGAGGTCAGCACATCGTTGATATTGGTAATTTTGGTGTTGACCTCGGCAGTAACATGAACGCCAAGCCGGGCATCGGAGTGCCTGAGTATCTCAAGCCCCCGCCTCGACTCCAGGTTGATCACGTTTGCCAGGGGCAGGGTCTGGCCTGACGGGGTAACGACAGGCAGGGTTTGCAGGGTGCGCTGGAAATGGCGCTCTTCCCCGGGCAGCATAATCCTGACTTCGATTTCTTCATCCTGGTTATAAAAAACCTGAAGCAGTCGGCCGTCCAGGGCAGCGCGGATCTGGCTCCCGACATTGGCGACGGATAGCCCGAGTGACTCACCCTCGGTAGTCAGGGAGAAAATAAATTGTTGTTTACCGTAAGGCAGGTCGTCAACAATATCCGAGATACCTTTGAACACCTTCATTTCTCTGGTCAACTCTTCTGCCGCTGCCTTTAGCGTATCGGCATTTCCTCCGGTCAGAAAAATATCAATGTCTTTGCCTGGCGGGCCACCACTCGGGCTGCGCATACTCAATATTTCCACACCGGCGGGCAGATCGAGGTTGGCGCGCCACTGTTTGATAAATTCAGGATTTCTCACAGTTCGCTCATCAGGCATGCTCAATTCAACGGTAACCATGGCGTATTGATCTCCACGCTGAAAGCGTTGGCCACCACTGAACGAAGCAGCGTTCAGGCGGATGTAGGAGGCTTTCACCAGGTCTTTATCTGTTTTCAGTTCTTCTGCCGTTTCCCACAGGGTACGTTCCATATCAAAGGCAAATTGCCTGATGGTTTCAGGTGGTGTTCCGGCCGCAAATTTGATGCTGGCGAAAATCGTCGGACTTTCCGGCTGGGGGAAAAAATTAAATTTGACCTGACCGTATTTCACCAGGGAAAAAGCACAAATCAACAAAGCCAGGGCGGTGGTCAGTGTCACCCCGCGGTATTTCATGGCGGTTGAAATCAGGGAGTAGAACAGGTGATCCCGGAAGTAGTTAAAGCTGGCATCCAACCTGGCTCGAACGCGCCCGGGAGCCTTATGGTGGTTCTTGTGAAAACTGTGTCTCAGGTGGCCGGGCAGGATCAGGAAGCACTCGATCAGGGAGGCAAGGATGACACAGACTACGACAAAGGGAATATCGCTCAGAATGGTGCCGATGATGCCTCCGATCAGCATCAGGGGGAGAAATGCAGCCAGAGTCGTCAATGAGGACGACATTACAGGTACAAACATGCGTCTGGCTCCACCTTCTGCTGCCTGGAGCGAGCCTTCTCCCGTCTGGTAGTGGGTCAGCGCATCTTCGGCCACCACAATCGCATCATCGACAATGATACCCAGGGCCATAATCAGGGCAAACAGGCTCAGCATATTGATGCTGCCACCTGAAAAATAAAGAACGGTAAGCGCCCCCATAAATGAAATCGGAATACCACAGGCAACCCAGAAAGCGACACGGCCATTTAAAAAGATAAAGAGGATGGCGACAACCAGGATCAGTCCTGAAATACCGTTTTTAAGTAGCAGGTTGATGCGCTGCTCAACGAAGACATAGAGCTCGTTGGTGGGAATGAGTTGAATGCTGTCAGGCAGAGTGTGTTGTTTTTCATCCAGCCAGGTGTGCATGACTTCTGCGGATTTCAGCGAGTCGGTGGTCTCTGAACGTTTGAGTTTCAGGAGCACGGCAGGATGCCCCCGATAATAGACTTCCACGCCGTTTTCCTTTGCTCGCAAGGTCACTTCGCCTATGTCGCCCACCGTGAGCTTCTGTCCGTCTTCAGTGGTGGTGATGGGCAAACTTTCGAAGCCTTCTGCGGTGCGCCGTTTTTCCAGGCTTCGAATTTCGCGTTCGGCCTCGGATCGCCCCACCGCGCCTGCCGGGATGTCCTGGCTGTGTTGCCTGATTCGGTCGCCGATCTGAATATGGGAGAGGTTCAGGGTCTGAATTGTTTCACTGCTTACCTCGATGGCAATTTCCTGTTGGGGCAGACCTGTCATCTCGACCTTTGCGATACCCCGGTCAAGCAGTTCCCGTTCAAACTGGTAGGCAAGGGGGCGCAATTCCTCAAGACTGCCCTCGGAGGTGAGAATCAGTGTGGCAATCTCCTCATAGCGAACCACCTTGGTGACTTCCGGTGCTTCGGCATCTGTCGGCAGGTTTCGAATCAGGCCGACAAACTCCTTGGTCTGATTGAGCGCCAGGCCCATATCGGTACCTTCCTCGTATTCCATCACAACGGATGCAACGCCCCGACTGGAGGTGGAATTCATTTCTTTTACGTTACTCAGGTTGCGCAATTCCTGCTCCAGCGGGCGAACCACCGATTTTTCGACATCTTCTGCACTGGCTCCGGGCCAGACCACCTTTACGACGATAAAGTCAACGGCGAAGTTCGGGAAAAATTGCCGGTTAAGTTTGCCAAGGCTGTAGATTCCTGAAATCAACAGAATCAGCATCAACAGGTTGGCAGCAACCTTGTGTTGGGCGAACCGACCGATAATGTCATTTTTATGGTAGTTGATGGCAGGTTTATCCTGGTTGGTCGCGGGTTTCCTGTGGTCGGACGGCGAGCCTGCAGACGGGAATGATGGCGTGCTCATTGATTCACTTCCGCTTTTCGTACGGAGACCTTCAAGCCATTGATGGCACTTGGAAGTTGCGTGGTGATTATCCTGGCTCCCGGCTTGATGTCATCGCTTTGCACGAGCAGCCTTTGAACTCCCTGGTCAAAGCGAGTGCCCTTGCGGGTCACCCTGATACTTTTCAGCCGATTATCCACCACCTGGTAAATACGGTCTGCCCCGTAAAGAGCAGAGACCGGAATGGCTACGACATTGTCGATCTTCGGCAGTTCCAGCAACACGTTCAGTGTCTGGCCTACCATCAGGTTCGGGTTCGACCCGATAACCGAAAAAATTCCGTTGGCACCACCGGCTCCCTTGTTGATTTGTCCTGCCAGGCGTTCCAGTCTGAGCCGGACAGGCTGGCCAAAGCCTTGCGCTGATGCCTCCAGGGTGTCAGCACTGTCAAGGGCGCTGACAATGGCATTGATTTCCCGGTTAGGTAGTTGTGCGATGACTTCGATGTTGTCCCTGTCGTAAATATTCAACAGCAAATCACCGGTTCTGACCCGCTCCCCGGGTGACCGGTACACATCAGTGACGACTCCGGGAAAAGGTGCCTTTACCTCGACCCGTTGCAAATCGATCCTGGCCAGATCAAATTGTGCTTGTGCACGTTCCAGCCTGGCTTCCAGTTGGGAGACCCGGTTTGCATGGTTCTGAATGGCAAGTTGTCTCGACTGCAGTGAAAGCTCCTGCCGCTGCAAGGCCTGTTTGGCCTGGTCTATTTTTGACTCGCTGCTGACCCTGGCTTTTTTCAGCTTGCTTTGCCTTTGTACCGCCCGCCTTGCCAGGTCAACCAGAGCCTGTTCGTTTTTCAGGGAAATTTTATCTTGCTGGTAGCGGAATGTTTCCGCTGACAACTGTGCCTTGATATCGGCAATATCCGCCTTGCGCTGAATCAGCGCAATTTGCGCCTCCTGGTCATCCAGTGTCATAAGCAGGTCGCCTTTTGCGACTCGCAAACCTTCCCGGGCGGTGACGGTTTTAATATCCGCAGAGACTGCTGCTTTTAACCCCGATGTATAGGGAGATTGCACGGTGCCCAGCAATCTGAGTTGGGGTGACAGTGATTCAGGTTTGACTGTCAGGGTCTGAACCCCCCATGACTGTTCTTTTTTCTGGCCTTTGGGCGGCTCGGGTCGGGCTGCCTTGAGGGCGGCCAGCAATGCCACTGTAGCGCAGACGATCACCAGGACGATCAGGAAGGCTTTCCTGAAAGAGCCTTTGTGTTCCTGTTTATCTGATACCTGTCTATCTGATGCCTGTCCATCTGATGTTTGATTGTCAGGCGTCTGCCCGCTTTCTATTGAAGTGCCGTTGTTCAAGCCTGTCATTGCCTTCCCATAGTTGTCTGATCAGGTCAGGGTGACTGATCAATTCTTTGTTGTTGTCGGAAAACTGTTTCAAAAAAACAGCGCTTAAAAACCAGTCTTGCAAAACCGGCGCTACAAAACCGATCCTGGAATATCAGGGCTGAAAATCCCCCCATAGCCACTGAAAAATCGAAAGAGCGGCAACAGGAGCGGTCTCTGTCCGAAGGATACGCTTGCCCAGACCGAGAGTCGCAAAGCCCTGACTGTGAGCGCAAGCGATTTCAGCATCGCTCAATCCACCTTCCGGGCCGACCAGTATGGCTACAGAATCAGGTAACGGATCGGCCTCCAGGGGTTGCGGCTCAAGATAGTGCAATACCAGCAACCGGGACTCCTCTCTTTGTGTCACCCAATGCGCCAATGAGGTAACCGGAGTAATTTCAGGTATATCGCACCGGCCACACTGCTCACTGGCATGGATGGCGATCTGGCGCCAGTGATGCACTCTCTTCATTTGGCGTTCTTCATTCAGTTTTACCTCACAGCGTTCACTGAAAAGGGGGCTGATACGAGTCACTCCCAGCTCGGTGGCCTTTTGAATCATATAGTCCATACGGTCACCCCTGGAAATAACCTGGCCAATATGAAACGAAGGCACAGAAGCAGTCACGCCCGGTTGCCGATCCAGTACAGCAACCGAGACCTGTTTTTTGCCAATGGTCTCAATGGTGGCACTGTAGTTGTAGCCGTCGCCATTGAATATCTCGACTACCTGACCGGGTTTCAGTCTGAGTACCTTGGTCAGATGGTGAGAAGCCCCTTCATCGAGCCTGGCTGCCTGCCCGGTTTCGAGCCCGTTGTCAGTGAATATTCTGATTGTTCTCATCGGTTTTGAATTATTCAGGTATACAAACTTCTTACCTGTCAGAGTTTACGTGAATATCCAACCAGTCAAGCAGTACAGGTAAAAACTCCGGGGCTAACGCGTCTTGCTGTAGCCAGTTTAATTTTAACCATTGATAAAAGCTGATATGCTGACCGTCAAAATATTCGGACTTTAACAATACGTGGGTTGCATTGGCAATCAATTTGATTGTTACATTTTTATTCGGGTTCTTTGTCCATCTGATAAACTCTTTCCCGGCATCAACATTTAGATCGTTTTCACCCCATAAAAGTAACATCGGGATACTGATTTTTTGATAGTCATCTGCTGCATCGGACTGGTAGTTTCTCAAGACAAATGCAAAGCGCTCCCTGGACATTCCGTTTTTTGCAAACTGTTTGGAATACATTGGAGATGAGTTAAAAGAAGCGATTTCATCATTATATTGTTCAATTGCTGCCTGAATCTGTTGTTCGCTGTCTCCTCTTCTCTCATGTTTTATTCTGGTGTAATACCGACCCTGATCTATCCAGTTTTGTGTAAATCCGATGCCTATGGCAAATCCTATCCTTTTTGAACTTCCAGCCAGTTTCGGCACGACCCAACCTGCCTGACTAAAGCCCAGCAACCCCGTATTTTCAGGTGTGAAGCCATATTTTTTCTGAATTAATTCAATTGCCGAGATTACTTCCAGTTGACGATCTTGCATTGATTGAGATAACCAGTGCCCGGAGGAATGGCCAACGCCGGATTTATCCCAGCTAAATATTGAATAGCCATGTTTTCTCAGCTGATCCCATATAATACTGTAATAACCTTCAGCGTCATAAGAAAGATCCCCATCCCCATGCACAAATAGTATGACCCCCTTCGGAGGGTCAGGGTTCAGATTGTTCAGATAGTGTCCTGTGAGTTTATTGTTCCCGCTACTGAAGACCAGTTCTGTTGCCGATATATGGGTGCTACTTGTCAAAAGAATAAAAAATATCAGCGTTAACATTTTCATAGTTTCGTTTGTTTCCGAGAACCGTCCGACGGTGAGTGCATCAGTGAAAGAAACGACCTGTTATTGCCTTGTATATTGAACCAATCGAGCTTGAGCATTTTAGCGCTTGCTCCCTCTTTTCCGAAGGAGGGCAATTTCCCTAAAACACCTTCTTGTCCAGCATTCTGTCGATATTCAGGTTGTCCCAAATCGTCAGGCTGGGTTCTGCCTGGTTGAGAGTATAAAAGTGCAGGCCGGGACAACCGGCATCGAGCAGGGTTTCACACATTTCTGTGACGACCTGTTCGCCGAATTTTCTGATGCTGGTCGAGTCGTCGCCATAGGATTCAAGTTGTTTGCGAATCCAGCGTGGAATTTCTGCACCACACATATCACTGAAGCGAACCAGGCTGGAGTAATTGGTAATGGGCATGATTCCTGGTACAACGGGCAGGTTCAGGCCGAGTTTTTCAATGCGATCGATGAAATAGAAATAGGCATCCGCATTATAAAAATACTGGGTGATTGCACTGCTTGCACCTGCATCCACCTTTAGCTTGAAGTTGAGTAAATCCTGCTCGGCACTGGGGGCCTGGGGGTGAAATTCCGGGTACGCTGCCACTTCGATATTAAAGTAGTCACCACTGTGCTCCCGAATAAATGCGACCAGCTCATTGGCATAACGTAATTCACCGTGGGCACCCATGCCGGACGGTAAATCGCCCCTCAGTGCGACAATCCGGTTAATGTTATTTTCCTTGTATAAATCGAGCAGTTCCGTCAGGCTCTCTTTGGTCACCCCGATGCATGAAAGGTGTGGAGCCGTATCGATGCATTGCTTGTGCAAACTCAGGGCAGTTTCGATGGTGCGTTCCTGTGTGGAGCCGCCTGCGCCATAGGTCACTGAAAAAAAGTCGGGTGATTTTTCAGCCATTTTATCGCGTACTGCCTGCAGTTTTTCCATGCCAACCGGAGTTTTGGGCGGAAAAAACTCAAAGCTGAAGCGATGTTTGAATTGTTTTTGGGTATTCATGTTATATCCGGGTTTGAGTCTGGTTTTGTTGTCATGCTGTATTGTCAGGCAGTAAAAAGCCCGGAATCGCCACTCCCTGGCAGTCGGGAATGGTGGCGGGCTTTTTGCGGTCTGTACCTGATATCCGGTTTCCTGGTATCAGTATTTGTAGCTTTCCGGTTTGTAAGGGCCATCCCGGTCTACATTGATATACTGAGCCTGGTCGGCTGTCAGTCGGGTAATGACACCACCAAAGCCTTCCACCATGTCTTTGGCCACTTCTTCATCCAGCTTTTTGGGCAGCACTTTCACGTACAGGTTTTCTGCTTTTTTGTCTGCAGGCAGGTCAGCAAATTTTTTCTCGAACAGGTGAATTTGAGCCAGTACCTGGTTGGCGAATGAGCCGTCCATGATTCGGCTGGGGTGGCCGGTAGCATTGCCCAGATTGACCAGGCGACCTTCAGACAGAACAATCAGGTGATCGCCAGCGGCCCTGTCCCGGTAAACCCGGTGAACCTGAGGCTTGACCTCATCCCATTCCCAGTTGTCACGCATAAAGGCCGTGTCGATTTCACTGTCGAAGTGACCAATGTTACAGACAACGGCTCCACTTTTCAGAGATTGCAACATGGGGGCATCGCACACATTGACGTTGCCTGTGGTCGTCACAACCAGGTCAGTGGTGGCCAGCAGATCCTTGTTGATACAGGCCTGTGTGCCGTCATTTTCACCATTTATATAGGGAGAAACGACCTCAAAACCATCCATACAGGCCTGCATGGCACAAATCGGATCAATCTCGGAGACCTTTACAATCATGCCTTCCTGACGAAGCGAGGCGGCAGAGCCCTTGCCCACATCACCGTAGCCGATAACCAGCGCTTTCTTGCCGGATAGCAGGTGGTCGGTACCGCGCTTGATGGCATCGTTCAGGCTGTGGCGGCAACCGTACTTGTTATCGTTCTTGGATTTGGTAACCGAGTCGTTGACGTTGATTGCCGGTACTTTCAACTCGCCCTTTTCGATCATTTCCAACAGGCGGTGGACACCGGTGGTGGTTTCTTCCGAAATGCCGTGAATCCTGTCCAGCAGGTCAGCGTATTTTTCATGTGCAATCTGTGTCAGGTCACCACCGTCATCCAGAATCATGTTGGCATCCCAAACCTTGCCGTCTTTCAGGATGGTCTGCTCGATACACCACCAGAATTCTTCCTCGGTTTCGCCCTTCCAGGCAAAAACCGGAATGCCTGCAGCTGCGATAGCGGCCGCCGCATGATCCTGAGTAGAGAAAATATTGCAAGACGACCACCGAACTTCAGCGCCCAGGTCAATCAATGTCTCTATGAGTACGGCAGTCTGGATGGTCATATGGATACAACCCAGTATCTTTGCACCCTTTAAAGGTTGGTCTGCCTTGTACTTTCTGCGTAATGCCATCAATGCAGGCATTTCGCCCTCTGCGATGGTGATTTCTTTTCTGCCCCAGTCTGCCAGTGCAATATCGGCGACTTTGTAATCGGAAAAACCTGCTGTTGCATTCATTCTTGTAACCCTTGTATTTAACTCTCTTTTAGTCGGACTCTTGCGGTTTGATGTTTTTCAGTTTCACTTGAGACAAATTCCGTGCCAACTAAATGCCGGCTGCGGCTCTGAGTGCGTCTGCCTTGTCTGTTTTTTCCCAGGTGAAGCTGTCTCCAGTTCGGCCAAAGTGCCCGTAAGAGGCTGTCGAGCGATATATCGGACGACGCAGATCCAGCATTTCAATCAGTCCGGCCGGGCGCAGGTCGAAGTGCTCTCGAATCAGTCCGGCAATTTTCTCGTCACTGATTTTTCCGGTGTCAAAGGTGTTCAGACTGATAGAAGTGGGCTCGGAGACGCCGATTGCGTAGGAAACCTGGATTTCACAGCGGTCCGCCAGGCCAGCGGCCACGATGTTTTTGGCAACATATCGGGTAGCATAGGCGGCTGAACGATCCACCTTGGAAGGATCTTTTCCGGAAAACGCACCACCACCGTGGCGAGCCATGCCGCCGTAGGTATCGACAATGATTTTTCGTCCGGTCAGGCCGCAGTCACCGACAGGGCCACCAATGATGAACTGGCCGGTCGGGTTGACGTGATATTGTGTGTTGCTGTGCAGCCATTCTGATGGTAGTACGGGTTTAACGATCTGCTCCAGCACGGCTTCGCGCAGATCCTTCTGGCTGATATTGGGGTCATGCTGGGTGGATAATACCACGGCGTCAATTGCCACCGGCTTGCCATTTTCGTAACGCAGGGTGACCTGAGATTTGGCATCCGGACGCAGCCAGGGTAATACGCCCTGCTTGCGCAACGCTGCCTGGCGCTCTACCAGGCGGTGAGAGTAGTGAATGGGAGCCGGCATCAACTCCTCCGTTTCGTTGGTAGCGTACCCGAACATCAGCCCCTGGTCGCCAGCGCCAAGGTCCTTGTCCCCGGCTTCGTCAACGCCCATCGCAATATCACCGGACTGTTTGCCAATCGCATTCAGTACCGCGCAGGAGGCGCCGTCAAAGCCGACATCCGAACTGGTGTAGCCAATATCCAGAATTACCTCGCGTACCAGGTCCTCCAGATCAACATAGGTGGATGTCCGCACTTCACCGGCAATAACGGCCATACCTGTTTTTACCATGGTTTCAACGGCGACGCGGGAGTGTTGGTCTTCGGCCAGAATGGCATCAACAATGGCATCGGAAATCTGATCTGCCATTTTGTCAGGATGGCCTTCTGATACGGACTCAGACGTAAAGATGGAATATTCGCTCATAGGATCATTACCCTTTCATATCGTTATAGTTAGACTATGTGGTTATAGTTAGACTACGCGGTTTCAGATTATGCAGTGTTATACTTCATTCAGTGTCAAACCGCGTGGTCGCAGCCAGACTGTCATATAGTACAGTCAGACTATCATACAGTCAGTCATTAATGGTTATTATTGGTCATTAATGGTTATTAATTAATGGTTATTAATAGTCATTAAAAGTGATTCGTTTGTGCCGCAGTAAATTTTCTGACCTGCACCTGGAATCCGTTTCTCAAACCGATAAAAACCGAGTCCTTTTCTTTCAGGCCTGCATCGGCGGCCCATTGTTCCAGTTGTTCGGGTTCAAAGCCCAGCCAGAGATCACCACACTTGTCCCGCGCCCATGCCTGGTTGTGGTGGGTTAATTCGCTGATCAGCAGTATTCCTCCGGGATTGAGCATTTTTGCCGAATCCTGGAATACGCTCCGGGGATTGGAGACATGGTGCAGTACCATGTTGACTACAATGGCGTCTGCGTTGATCCCTCTCTCGACAGCAACACCGGAATCACCCAGTACAAATTCCATATTTTCCAGTTGCCGGGAAAAAGCAAAGCTCCTTGATTGCTCCAGCATGACAGGTGCATTGTCCAGGGCGTAAACATTGTCAAACAGAGGGCTGAGCCGGGCGAGAAACTGGCCGCTTCCGGGGCCGATTTCCAGCGCGGTAGACGGGTGACAGAAACATTCTGCCTGCAGCAGATCGAGGCAGGGCTGAAAGTAGTAATCGTGCCCGGCTATTAATTCCTGTTGTTGCTCAAACCTGCTTGCATTTTTGCTGAAAAACTCTTTGCTTTGTCTGGCTCGCAGGCTTTGTATATGATCCATTTTGCGCTGTATTTCATCGGACAGGGGTGTTTTGTCAATCGCCTGAAACAGTGGCCGAATGAGCAGGCAGGTGGTTTCGCCCGTTGCCTGCCGACTGTGTATTACCGGGCGGCGATAAAAAATCTGATTGCCTTCACGCTGGGTTTCGGTTAACCCGGCTTTCAGTAATACTTTCAAGTGATGGCTCATGCCGGACTGCCGCATATCGAACATGGCGGCCAGTTCCAGTACACCAAAAGCTCCATTTCGCAATACGCGCAAAATTTCCAGGCGCAAGACATCACCACCGGCCTTGAGTATGCTGGCCAGTGTGGTCAGTTGGCTCTCGCTCTGAGAGTGCAGGCCGGTCGGGGTATCCGGGTTGGTTGCGATGTCGGTGTTGGTATTTGCCATGTCGGCTAGCATAACAGCGCGGTTTTTGCTGATCAACAGCTATATCAAAAGAAGTTGATATACATGTTGGTTTTGAGAAATGCATCGATCAAATTTGCGACAAAGGCATTATTAGGCGAAAATGGCCATCCCAGATGTCGCATGCTGATTCCAGAGCCCGTTGCCTTCTTGGGTCAGGTAAAGGTCAGTGTCAACAAATGTCAATTAAATGCCAATTAAATTAAATGCCAATTAAATGTCAATGAGTCGATTGGACTCAATTCAGTCAGGAGAATATGAATGCCAGCCCGTAAAGACCTCGCCAATGCAATCCGTGCACTCAGTATGGATGCGGTACAAAAAGCCAACTCCGGCCACCCGGGTGCGCCTATGGGGATGGCGGATATCGCCGAAGTGCTTTGGAATGATTATCTGGTGCATAACCCCGCCAATCCGGGCTGGATTAACCGTGACCGCTTTGTTCTCTCCAATGGCCACGGCTCCATGCTGATCTATTCTCTTCTGCACCTGACCGGTTATGATCTGTCAATTGATGATCTGAAAAATTTTCGTCAACTCCACTCAAAAACACCAGGCCATCCCGAGTATGGCTATGCGCCCGGAGTAGAAACCACGACAGGCCCGCTGGGTCAGGGTATAGCGAATGCAGTCGGTATGGCGATTGCCGAAAAAACCCTGGCTGCCCGGTTTAATCAGCCAGGCCATAATATTGTTGATCATCATACCTATGTTTTTACCGGTGATGGCTGTCTGATGGAAGGGGTTTCCCATGAGTCCTGCTCACTGGCGGGGACACTGGGGCTGGGCAAACTGGTGGTGTTTTATGATGACAATGGCATCTCTATTGACGGAGAGGTCGAAGGCTGGTTTACCGATGACACGCCCAGACGATTTGAGTCCTATGGCTGGCAAGTGATTCCTGATGTTGACGGCCATGATCCGGCAGCAATCAGGGCCGCCATCGAGCAGGCCAGGTCTGACCAGGACAAGCCAACCCTGATTTGCTGTAAAACCATTATCGGATTTGGTTCCCCTAACAAGCAGGGCCGGGAATCCTGCCACGGTGCGCCGCTTGGGGATGATGAGATTGCAGCCACACGAGAGCGTCTCGGTTGGCCCCACGCTGCGTTCGACATACCCGAGGATATTGCACAAGCCTGGAATGGCACAGAGAAGGGCAAACAGGCAGAGGCCGTTTGGCAGCAAGCCTTTGCGGCCTACCAGACAGCCTATCCTGAATTGGCCGCCGAGCTGATGCGACGATGCGCGGGCGAATTGCCGGAAGGTTTTTCTGCCACCGCAGATAACTATATCCGGCAGTGTCAGCAAGAGGGCGCTGACCTTGCTTCCCGAAAAGCCTCTCAAAATACCATTAGTGCCTTTGCTCCCGAACTCCCTGAACTTCTGGGTGGCTCGGCCGATCTGGCCGGCTCCAACCTGACTCTGTGGTCGGGCAGCAAGGGTATTCAGGACGACCCCGCCGGTAACTATGTCTATTATGGTGTGCGTGAATTTGGTATGTCTGCCATTATGAACGGCATCGCCTTGCATGGTGGTTTTATTCCCTATGGTGCGACCTTTCTGGTCTTTATGGAATATGCCCGCAATGCGGTACGCATGTCTGCATTGATGAAGCAACGTGTTATTTATGTCTATACCCATGATTCCATCGGTCTGGGTGAAGACGGCCCGACTCACCAGCCCATCGAGCAGGTGGCCAGCTTGCGTATGACGCCCGATATGAGCACCTGGCGTCCTTGTGATACGGTGGAATCTGCTGTTGCATGGAAATGTGCGCTTGAAAAAAAGGACGGCCCGTCTTCCCTGATCTTCTCCCGACAGGGCTTGCCCTGTCAGTCCCGAACCGATCAGCAGGTAGTTGATATCGCCAAAGGTGGTTACATTTTGTCCGATAGTGACGGTGAGCCGGACCTTATCCTGATCGCCACCGGCTCTGAAGTCGGCCTGGCACAGGCATCCGCAGACATTCTGCGTGATAAGGGGAAAAAGGTTCGCGTGGTATCCATGCCGGCAACAGATGTATTTGATGCCCAGGATGCACAATACCGTCAGTCCGTGCTGCCCATCGAAGTGACTGCCCGCATTGCCATAGAAGCCGGTATTGAAGATTTCTGGTACAAGTATGTGGGGCTTGAAGGTCGTATTGTCGGCATGTCTTCCTTTGGCGAGTCGGCACCTGCCAGCCAGCTATTTGAGGAGTTCGGGTTCACCACGGAAAACGTGGTGTCCATCGCCGAGGACTTGCTGGGCTGATTGCCTCCGGGCAATAAATACAATGATCTGTCAGCAATGATCTGTTCACTATGAGTTATCGACTGGCCATTAACGGCTATGGTCGCATCGGGCAGTCGATTCTTCGGGTGCTCTATGCCCATGGCTACAGGCAGGATCTGCAGGTTGTCGCTATCAATGAGCTGGCCGACCTGCCAACCATTTGCTACCTGACCCGTTACGATACGACCCATGGCCGGTTTCAGGGTGAGGTTGACCTGCTGTCTGAAAGCAAATCCGGCAGAGGCAGGCAGGGGCTGATCGTCAATGAGGATGAAATCGCCGTGACGCATATTGCCTCGCCGGCTGATCTGCCCTGGACAGATCAGGAAGTGGATATTGTGCTCGAATGTACCGGTGTCTACCATTCACGGGAGCATGCGCAATGGCACCTCGAAGCCGGAGCGCGGAGAGTGCTTTTTTCTCAGCCTGCTTCAATTGATGTGGATCGCACCATTGTCTACGGTGTCAATCAGAATGCGCTGCAATCGGGTGACCGTATCGTCTCCTCGGCTTCCTGTACCACCAATTGTATTGTTCCGGTGATCAAGGTATTAAACGATGCCTTCGGTATCGAGCAGGGTACTATTACCACCATTCATTCTGCCATGAATGATCAACCCATGATCGATGCCTATCACCACACGGATTTACGCCGTACCCGAAGCGCGATGCAAAATATGGTGCCGGTCAATACCGGGCTGGCCAAAGGCATTGAGCGTTTTTTTCCTGCACTGCAGAATTGTTTTACCGCAATGGCGGTGCGAGTACCGACCATCAATGTTTCTGCCATGGATTTAACCGTCAATCTGGGCAAGAGCGTGAATGAACAACAGGTGAATGACGTTTTGAAGGCTGCCAGTCGGGGAGGGCTGAAAGGCATTCTGGATTACACGGATGAGCCTGTCGCCTCCAGCGACTTCAAGCAGGACAGACACTCGGGGATTGTTGATGGCAGCCAGACACGCGTCACCAATGGTCGCCTGGTGAAAGTGTTTTCCTGGTTCGATAACGAATGGGGATTCGCCAATCGCATGCTGGATGTGGCCGGTTACTGGCTTGACCTGTAGCTTTTCTGGCCCGAGGCTTCTCTGACCTGCAACAATCTTGACCTGTCTTGTCCAAGGTCAACCTGCCTGAAGAGAACTTGTAAAAGATGGCTTGTATAATTGCGCTTTTAGCATAGTATGGGCTTATACCGTATGAGCGTGTGCGGGCCGGGTATGGCGGGTTGATCTGCCTTGCCCTGTTCCAGGGTACGCGATGTCCACAAGCAATCAGGGAGTAATATATGACAGTTATCAAGATGGCAGATCTGGATCTGGCAGGCAAGCGCGTGCTGATCCGGGAAGATTTAAATGTACCGGTAAAAGAAGGTAAGGTCACCAGCGATGCCCGTATTCGGGCGGCATTGCCGACCATTAAACTGGCGGTGGAAGCAGGCGCGAAAGTCATGCTGATGTCTCACCTTGGCAGACCCACTGAAGGGGAATTTGCCCGGGAGTTTTCATTGGCTCCGGTTGCGGAACATCTGGCAGACATTCTTGGCAAACCGGTCAGGCTGGTTGCTGACTGGCAAAATGGCGTGGAGCTGGCAGACGGGGAAGTGGCCCTGTTTGAGAATGTCCGGTTTAACAAGGGCGAGAAAAAAGACGATGAAGCCCTGGCCAAGGCCTACGCGGCCTTGTGTGACGTGTTTGTGATGGATGCTTTTGGCACTGCGCACCGGGCTCAGGCTTCCACGCATGGCGTCGCCAGATTTGCACCGGTAGCTTGTGCCGGCCCCCTGTTGTCGGCGGAACTGGATGCGCTGGCCAAATGTCTGGATAACCCGAAACGGCCACTTGTGGCCATTGTTGGCGGCTCCAAGGTCTCTACCAAGCTGACCGTACTTGAATCCTTATCGACAATTTGTGACCAGTTAATTGTCGGTGGCGGCATTGCCAACACTTTTCTTGCTGCCCATGGAAAAAATGTAGGCAAATCCCTGTATGAGGCAGATTTGGTGAAAAATGCCAAGGCATTGATGGAAAAGGTGAGTATACCGGTTCCGGTTGATGTTGTTACCGGCAAGGAGTTTTCCGAAAATGCCGCAGCAGAGACAAAATCGGTCGACAGTGTCTCGGATGATGACATGATCTTCGATGTCGGCCCGGAAACGGCCAAACAATTTGAGAAGATACTGCAAAGCGCCGGAACTATTATCTGGAACGGCCCTGTTGGCGTGTTTGAATTTGACCAGTTTGGCGAAGGTACAAAATCACTGTCTCTGGCCATCGCTGAAAGCGATGCGTTTTCGGTTGCAGGCGGCGGTGATACCCTGGCAGCAGTTGACAAGTACAATATTGCAGACAAGGTTTCCTATATTTCTACCGGCGGTGGTGCCTTCCTGGAGTTTGTGGAAGGGAAAAAACTGCCTGCAGTGGCGGTGTTGGAAGAAAAGGCCAACTAAAGGAAAACGGCAGGGCACTGTCAAAACGGGGGGCGTGTGTGTCGCGTCTCCGGTTTTTGCATTTTTTGTTATAAGGTTGACACAGGAAGATAGCGAATATCGCGGCTACGATGGAGTGATGTGAGCCTGACGGATGCTGGAAAGCAAGGAGCCCGTGCCACACATGACTATACAATCAGGCTGAAATTTATGGAAATACCATGAAATACATCTTTCCGACTTTCATCGCCCTTTTCGTCTCGCTGACCTCCAGTATCACAGAGGCAGAGTGCCAGCCTCGTTCTTTCAGTCACTATGAAGATAGTTACGAGAGTCCGGTTCGCACGGTGACAATCAGCAAAAGCTTTGCGACAGGTGCCTGCAAGGTTACTTTTGACGAGTACGACACCTTCGCCAGGGCTACCGGGCGTCCAATGCCGGATGACGAAGGTTGGGAGCGGGGAATCCGGCCGGTGATCAATGTCGGGTTCCGTCTTGCCAGAACTCTTTACAGTGACGTAAATTCGTCAGGCTCCAGTGATTTTGTACGAGGGGATAATGCTTACAAGTTAAATATAAACCTTCCGGGAAGTTTGCAAAACCCGGCTTTTTCACCAGATGGAAATTCTATCGTTTTTACCAGATTCAGAAATGGATATAACAAGGAACCGGCGGACTTATATATATTCGATCTTCAATCAGAAACACTTACAACGCTTGTTTCAGATGGAAGTGGCAATGTTAATCTCCCGGGAAATTCCTGGAATAATTCCATCGATTCTATTATTTTCTCTTCTTCTCGTGACCCTCACGATGAGATTTATATCATTGCAGAAGATGGATTGAATGGGAGTGAAACACAAATAACTGAAAGGGCCAATCGTGTTGCCTATGAGCCTTCGCTTAGTCCGGATGGACAATGGGTTGTTTTTGAATCACACCGGTTGGATCAGGAAGATAATGGAGTTATTACAAAGTTTAAAACGGACAAAAGTTCACCATATATTCAACTGACGTCACCGAAAAGTGATTGTCGGCAACCTGATTGGTCTCCGGCTGGAGACAAAATACTGTATCAAAAAAATGAAGCGGATCGGTGGGATATCTGGATCATGGATGTTGACGGGACAAATCGGATAAAACTGACATCAGGGGAAGGTGAGAAAACAGATGCCAGTTTTACACAGGACGGTAAATTTGTTGTATTCAGCACTGATTTCGAACTGGAGTATGCAAATATATATAAAATCCCGATAACTGGTGGTGTAGCCAAACGTGTTACAAATTATGGTGGCTATGATGGAGCCCCCTCGGTATCACCGGACAACACAAAACTTGTTTTTGAGTCCTATGCTGGTGACCCGGATGGTTCTTCAGGTAGTTCAATTTGGATGATGGACAATCCTGAATGAAAACAAATGTGTCTGCCCGGCATTGTGTTTCAGGCAGGAAAAAACAACTCCCCCAACTTCTCTCCAGGATCATCTGCCCGCATAAATGACTCGCCCACCAGAAACGAATTGACCTGATTTTCCCGCATCAGCCTGACATCTGACCTGGTCACAATACCGCTCTCTGTCACAATGGTTTTATCCAGATCGTCCGGAATCAGGGCAAGCAGGTCGAGTGTGGTAGTGAGACTGACATCAAAGGTATGCAGATCGCGGTTGTTGATGCCGAGCAGCGGCGTGGCTAATTGCAGTGCTTCGCTTAACTCTTCCTCGTTGTGGACTTCTACCAGCACATCCATCCCCAGTTCATGGGCAATGCCTTCCAGTTCCTGCATTTGCGGCAGGGTCAAACAGGCAGCGATGAGAAGTATGCAGTCTGCACCAATGGCCCGGGACTCATAAATCTGGTATGGAGCCACCATAAAGTCCTTGCGCAGGGCCGGAATCGTGACCGCATCACGAGCCTGCTGCAAACAGGATTCATGTCCCTGAAAAAAATCCTGATCCGTCAGTACAGAGAGGCAGGCCGCCCCGGCCTTCTGGTAGCTCACTGCGATGTCGGCCGGGCGAAAGTCCTCCCGGATGATCCCCTTGCTGGGAGAAGCTTTTTTGATTTCTGCAATCACTGCCGGTTGTCGGTCAGCCAGTTTTGACTCTATGGCCCGGATAAAGCCCCGGCTCGGGGCCTGGTCGGCAGCGAGTGAACGTTGCCCGGCCAATGGGCAGCGCTGCGAACGCTCGTCGATTTCCTGCCACTTGCGGTCGAAGATTTTGCGTAATACAGTCGGGGTCTTGCTGATTTCGGTCATGGGGTCAGTCCGTCTCCAGGCAAGAAGTAAAGCTTGCCAGTTCCTGAATTTTTGCCAAAGCCAGGCCGCTGCCAATGGCATCCTGCGCCATTGCCACGCCTTCTTTGAGGGTCGGTGCAATGTCGGCAGCGTAAATGGCTGCGCCGGCATTCAAGGCTATCATATCCCTGGCTTTTCTGGCATCGTTTGCATTGTCCTTGCCAAGTGCCCGGCGAATCAGGTCAAGGCTTTGTTCAGCGCTCTCTACGGTCAGGCCGATCAAACTGTTACTTTGCAGGCCCAGGTCTTCGGGAGTAATGGTGTATTCGGTAATTTCACCGTCTTTCAGTTCTGCGACATGGGTCAGATTGGCCAGGCTGATCTCATCCAGACCGTCGGCGGCGTGTACAATCAGTACATGCTCACTGCCAAGTCGCTTCAATACTTCAGCCATTGGCCTGCATAAAGCTTCATTGAATACGCCGATGACCTGCTTTTTGACACCGGCCGGGTTGGTCATGGGGCCGAGCATATTGAAAATGGTACGGATACCCATTTCCTTGCGTGGGCCGATAGCGTGTTTCATCGCACCATGATGAGCAGGCGCAAACATAAAGCCAACCCCCAACTCTTCGATAGAACGCCGAACCTGTTCCGGTGTGATACCCAGTTTGATACCGGCTGCTTCCAATACATCGGCACTGCCGGTCGAACTGGAGACACTGCGATTACCGTGCTTGGCCACTTTACCGCCTGCCGCCGCCACGACAAAGGCACTGGCGGTGGACACATTAAACAGGTCAGACCCGTCCCCCCCCGTACCACAGGTATCAACCAGATTGGGGTGGTCAACAGCGACTTTATGCGCCAGCGAACGCATCACTTCAGCCGCGCCGGTAATTTCGTCAATGCTTTCGCCTTTCATTCGCAAGCCAACCAGAAAGCCACTGATCTGCGAGTCGGTGGCCTGGCCACTCATGATCAATGTCATGGTGTGCTGCATCTCCTCTGTAGAAAGATCCTGATGCTCTGCCACAGTGGCAATGGCTGATTTCATATCCATACTTGATTCCTGCTGTTATTTGTTATTTTCGATTCATGTCAAGGCAACCTCATTATGCACCATCCAGATGCACCCGGACGCACCATCCAGGTAATCGTGGTCTGTGCCTGTTTTCAGACCGTTTGCTGCATGGATGCAGCAATCGAGCCCCCAGGGACGGGTTCACGGCGCGTCTGAAAACAGGCGCAGACCACGATCACCGACCAACCCGCACAGGCAGCCCACCCGGAAGCTTTACCAAGTGAATGAACAGTCAGATTTGCCTTTAACCTTGCTCTTACCTTGATCCTTGAATCTATCTTTAAATTTACTTTTACCTTTCCAGAAAGTTCCGCAACAAATCATGTCCATGCTGCGTCAAAATTGATTCAGGGTGAAACTGCACCCCCTCAATATCCAGGGTTTTGTGCCTGATACCCATAATCTCCTCCATACTGCCATCCTGGTTCCCGGTCCAGGCCGTGACCTCCAGACAATCCGGTATCCGGTTCTTGCAGATCACCAGCGAATGGTAACGGGTTGCCTCAAGCGGGTTGCTCAGGTGACGAAACACTCCGCTGTCGTTATGGTAAACCATCGAGGTTTTACCATGCATCACCTGCCCCGCACGCACGATTTCAGCACCAAATACCTGGCCAATACTCTGGTGACCCAGACAGATACCCAGAATAGGCAACTTGCCTGCAAAATGCCGGATTACCGCCATGGAAATGCCTGCCTCGTTCGGCGTACAAGGGCCAGGAGAAATCACGATTCTTTCCGGCTTCAATGCCTCCATTTCACTGATGGTAATTTCATCATTACGGTGAACGCGCACATCCGCACCCAACTCACCCAGATATTGAACCACGTTATAGGTAAATGAGTCGTAATTATCTATCATCAACAACATGGCGCTATTCTCCTGACTCATTGTGATAACCGGAATGATTGTGGTAACCGGAGTGACTGTGATAGCCGGAATTGTCCAACCCCTTTGCCGCCATGGCGACCGCTCTGAAAATGGCCCGCCCCTTGTTCATTGTTTCCTTCCACTCCAATCGCGGTACCGAATCGGCGACCACGCCTGCGCCCGCCTGAATATAGAGTGTTTCATCTTTGATTACCGCCGTACGAATGGCAATAGCTGTGTCCATATTGCCGTTCCATGACAGATAACCAATGGCACCGCCATAGACACCCCGTTTAACCGGTTCAAGCTCATCAATGATTTCCATGGCGCGGATTTTCGGTGCGCCACTCAGCGTACCTGCCGGGAAGGTTGCCTTCAGCACATCCATATTGGTGACATCAGGCCGCTTTTTCCCCTGAACATTGGAAACAATATGCATTACATGGGAATAGCGTTCGATCACCATTTGATCAGTGACTTCCACCGTTCCGGTTTCGGCGATGCGGCCGATATCATTCCTGCCCAGGTCGATCAGCATCAAATGCTCGGCAATTTCCTTCGGATCGGCCAGCAGCTCTTTCTCCAGAGCGAGATCCATCTCTTCGGTCAGGCCACGCTTTCTGGTGCCCGCTATCGGTCGGACGGTAATGATGTCCTCCTCCATGTGAGCGAGAATTTCCGGCGATGAGCCAACTATATGAAACTCGCCCAGATTCAGACAGTACATATAAGGTGACGGGTTCAGGCGACGCAATGCCCGATAAAGATCCACCGCCGGAGCTGCAAAGGGCACCGACATGCGTTGTGAAATCACGGTTTGCATCACATCTCCGGCCAGCACATACTCTTTTATCCGGTTGACCGCTCGCTCAAATTCGGCCTGGTTGAAGCCTGACCTGAAGTCGGTTTCCTGAATATCGGCGCCCATGCTGGCAGACAGGTGTTCATGTGCACTGTCACGCAAGCCGTTGACCAGCCTGTCCAGTGTATTCTGAGCGTTTGCATAGGCATCGGGAGTAGCGGGGTCAACATGGTTGATCAGCATCAGTGTGCCACTCAGGTTGTCAAAAACAATCAGCTGGTCAGACACCATAAGCATAATATCGGGAGTGTGAAGCTCATCCGGGGGAGTGCTGTGCGCAAGCCTCGGCTCAATATAGCGAATGGTGTCATAGCCGAAATAACCGACCAGACCGCCATTAAAACGCGGCAGGCCAGGTACATCGGCAACCTTGTATCTTGACTGGTATTGCTCGACGAAGGCAAGTGGATCCGGCGTGGTTAACTGTTCGATACACTGGCCATCCTGCTCGATGGTGACATTGTTGCCGGAAATTTTGACTACGGTGCGACAAGGCAGACCGATAATCGAGTAGCGCCCCCATTTCTCCCCTCCCTGAACAGACTCAAACAGGTAGGTGTATGGCTGATTGGCAAGTTTGATAAAACAGCTGAGAGGAGTATCCAGGTCGGCAAGCACTTCACGTACTACCGGAATTCTGTTGTACCCCTGTTCGGCCAGAAGTTGAAATTCATCAGGCGTCATTTTTTTATTCCTTGCTAGTGGTGTTCGGCGGCCTGTCCGGGTCATTCAACCAAAGTTGAGGCTATGTTTCGGGTGTCGGACAAACAGCTGATAGTGATTTTTTCGGTTATCGGTTATTTGGATACTGATCTGTTCGGATGCCGGAGTGTTGGTCATTTTCAACTGGCGCGAGGTAATGGGTACGCTGCGCCTTGCCGGGCCGGATTCACCATCGCCAGCGCAAGGGAAGGGGGGCGGGAATGTGGTTGTTCAGAGTCATTTGACGCGACACTTTTACAGGTATTGGTTTGTATGAGTAATTATATGATAAAAAATATGCAATAAAAAAAGGAAGACTACAGCAGCTCAGCCAGGGAATCAACCACCTGGTCGGGATTTTCCTCTCTTATTGGCCTGCCGTGGTTATAGCCATAGCTCACTGCAATGACAGGTATCCCGGCTGCCCGGGCGGCCTGTATGTCATTGACTGAATCACCGATAAGAATCGGTTTTTGCGCCCCATGCTGCCTGATCAGCTCCAGAAGGGGTTGCGGGTGAGGTTTTTTGTGCTCAAAGGTATCCCCGCCGGCAATGGCCGAAAAGTGGTGGTGAATGCCCAGAATTTTCAGGATGTTATGGGTCGGTTTAATCGGTTTGTTGGTAACAATGGCTTTATTCTGGTTGCTCCTGCCGTTTAGCAGGTCAGCAACGCCAGGGTAGAGTCTGGTGTGGGCACCATTTCTTCGGTCGTAGGCGTCAAGAAAACTGGCAAGGGCGGTTTCGGTCGAGATCGGTTTTATCGCAGTGTCATTACTGTGCACAGGTTCTGGCACACTGTTGGCAAATTTGAGTGTCCGTTCTACCAGCACTTGCGCGCCATTTCCTACCCAGTGACTCACCTGCTCAACGGTGACGGCAGGCATTTGATACGTCCGCAGCATATCGTTGATGGCGGCTGCCAGATCGGGCACACTGTCTGCCAGTGTGCCATCCAGATCAAACATAATCAGGTCTGCACTATTAATCAGATCAAGGGCTGGGGTGGTTTGCACTGTTTGTCTCTCCTTATATCCAATACCTTATAGTGACGCCAGCGCCTGACGCATTGCGCTAATGGTTGCAGCATAGTCGTTATTAAAAATGGCCGACCCTGCAACGAATGTGTCTGCACCTGCCTGGGCAATCTGCCTGATGTTGTTGACTGTTACGCCGCCGTCGATTTCCAGGCGAATCGGCAAACCGCTGTTGTCGATCAGGGTTCGAGCCTCGCGCAGTTTGTTCAGGGTGCCGGGGATGAATTTCTGACCCCCAAATCCGGGATTGACTGACATCAGCAAAATCATGTCCAGCTTGTCCATCACATACTGGCAGTAATGGAGGGGAGTGGCGGGATTGAAAACCAGCCCGGCCTTGCAGCCACCGTCCCTGATTATCTGCAGGGAACGATCAATATGTTCGGATGCTTCCGGGTGGAAGGTGATGTAGGTGGCTCCGGCATCAATAAACATACGAATCATGTCGTCGACCGGCTTGACCATCAGGTGCACATCAATGGGAGCGGTGACGCCGTGTTTGCGAAGAGCCTTGCATACCATAGGGCCAATGGTCAGATTGGGTACATAATGGTTATCCATAACATCGAAGTGAACAATGTCGGCACCGGCGCTGAGCACTGCATCCACTTCTTCGCCAAGACGGGCAAAATCAGCGGAAAGAATGGATGGAGCAATCATAAATTCTGGCATACGCTATTCTCAATAACAGGGTGATATTTTCAATCACAGGGTGATACGCTTATAAAACCGGTTTGTCGGTCGGTACTCTTGATCCGTTGACGCCACCGGGTAGTTGACACTATACCGCCAACACCAGGCGTACCATGAGTGCGACGACGGCCCCGACTGCTGCCCGGAAAACAACCATTTTAATTTTTTTCCCCCGCAGTTAGAAGTGTCACTTTGGTATTTATCTGGTGTGGGTCGCTTAATGTACCTGGAAAATCAATGAAAAGAAGAGTGAAAATCGGGAAATGTTTGCTTCAGTTATGCAGGGCCGGTGTGTGCCTGGTGTTGTGTGCATTGCTGTCGATGACTGTAAACGGGGAAGAAAGCGGTAATTCAGGAGAGGAATCAGGTTCAGGTGAGTCGGAAGAGCTGACAGAAGAGCAGTCAACGCTTGTTGGCCAGAAAAAGGAGTGGGCGGCGAGAGAAAAGGCCCGATCATTGGTACATTTCCATTTGGCACCGGAGGCTTCTGATCACAGCGCCCTTGAAAACGAGCTGACATCCTTGACCCCGCATTGGTTGAAGAGCACGGCAGAAGAGACAGAATTTCTGCTGCTGGAAAGAAAAGAGCGATCCGGAACACCGCAAGGGGCCGCCCTGTTGATACCCGGCATGAGCCAGCATGCAGACTGGCCCTCCATTGTACGTCCGGTCATGCAGCGACTGAGTGAGACTGGCTGGTATTCTTATAGTATGAGTATGCCCTATGCTACAGAAGACAGGATTCCCGGGCGCGAACTGGCTGCCAAACAGTTCGATACCTATACCCCAAGGGTCGCTGAAGAGGGGGAGAGTGACGTGGATGAAACGGCCTCTGGTGGTGAGTCACCGGAAAAATCGGATAAAAATGATGCAAACAGTAATGAGCAGTCAGATCCGGAACAGACTGATCAGCTTGATAAAGAGCAAACAAACCCGGAAGAGCCAAATACAGAAGAACCAGATACAGAAGAACCGGAGAGTGAAAGTGAGCGAACAGCGGTATCTGACAAGCAGATCGTGGAAATAGGGTTAAATTCGCCGCAACAGCAGGTTGCTTCCGAAATGGATGGTACGGGCCACAAGCAGGAAAAACAGGCCTCTGTCCAGGAGGTGGTAGCATCCCGGCTGGAGGCCAGTTTTGAATTTATAAAATCATCGGGTTACGAAAATATCGTGTTTATTGCTATTGGTAACGGTGCTGATGCTGCACTGGATTATTTGATCGGGAATAAAGACAAAATACCTGTAACAGGGTTTGCCATGATATGGATAACCCCGGATTTTTCGGCAGGCCGGGTGGCTCGTCTGGAAAAAGCCCTTGATGGTCTTCAGGCTCCGTTGCTGGATATCGTTGACTCTCTGGATTTGCCCCGCAAAGCGCTGGCCAATGAGCGAAAACGAATTGCCAGAGGCAGCCGGATGCAGCGGTACTACCAGGCTCCAATTCCGATCTCCGGGCAATGGATAGTGCAGAAAAAAAGCACACTCCCTTATCGGGTATCAGCCTGGCTGAAAAAGAATGCACCCGCAATCAGGACGAAAAAGAGCACTCTACAGGTTGAGTGAGTCATGGTCAGTCAGTGGTCACGGCCTGTTTTTCACGCTTTAACAGCTCGTAAGCCGCCCGGATTTTCTGGGATTTTTCTTTTGCATTGTTGATGCTGCTTTCGCTACGCCCCTCGGCGATAAATTTGTCCGGGTGATATTGACTGATGAGTTTGCGATAGGCGCGTTTTATCTCTGCCATGTTGGCTGATCGCGATACACCAAGTATTTTGCAGGCCTGGGCTTCAGACAGTTGATGACTGTGTCGTGGTCTGTTCTGTTGCTGCTGTTGTTTCAGGAATTTCAGACGAATCTGTTCGAATTGGAACTCCGGGATACCCACCATCTGGCAAAGTCGTTTGCACTCACTGGTTCGTTCGCGTGATTCCGACAGGCTGGCTAACTGTAATAATGCTCCAAGGTAGATGCCCAGTTGTTGACGGTTGAACAGACTGGCCTGCCTGAAGGCAGCCAAATCACGGGACAGGTCGTAGTCTGAGGATTTACCCTGTGAAAAAGCCCTTTTCGCCTGTTCCCGGTCAGTCGGGCTGAGCTGCAACTGATGCATGACGGTTTCCGCAAAAGCGATGTCCTGCTCTGTGACTCTGCCTTCACTTTTTGCGACTCGGCCCAGGCTGGTAAACAGCGCCTGAATCATGGTTTTTTTGGAGGATGAGGGTATCCCGGAAACGGTAAAGTTCCAGTTTTGTTTGACAAAGTCCTCGCAGTGCTGGTCAAATTTTGAGCCGAATGCCATTCCGACCATTGCGCCTAACGGGCCTCCCGTGACGAAGCCCATGGTTCCGCCGAAAAGTTTACCAAACCACATGATTACCTGTTTCCTGAACGTGTATGCGAGTGTAACAGCCGGCGATGCAAGTCATCGAGTCGATCCGGTGTGCCGATATCATACCATTGACCGGACATAATTTCTCCGGAAACTTTCCCCTGGTCGGCGGCGAGTCGCAACAGGATGCCCAGCCTGTTTTCGTTTGCCGGTGCCAGTTCAAAAATCTGTTTGTCCAATACACTGATGCCGGAAAATGTGTGCGAGCAGGCGGGTGCAGGAGTGGGTGGATGATTGCTGATCTGGCCGGATTCCGCCAGATAAAAGTCACCTTTTTGATTGTGTGCCGGGTTTGTGGTCAGCACAATATGTCCGGCGTTGCCATTCACCAGAGAGTGCAGCCCGGAAAGCGGAAAGTCAGTCCAGATGTCTCCATTGATCACGACAAATTCTGTGTGTGTGCTATCGGTAAGCATGGGCAGGGCTTGTCTGATACCGCCCGCTGTTTCCAGTGGTGATGTTTCCCGGGAATATTCGATGTCCACCCCGAAGGAGGCACCATTGCCTAAACAGGAAATAATTTTGTCAGCCAACCAGGAAACATTAATCACGATATCGGTGATGCCTGCGGCAACGAGGTTTGCCAGATGGTATTCGATCAGTGTTCGATTGCCAGCCTGCAACAGCGGTTTGGGTGTCGTCAGGGTCAAGGGGCGCATACGCTCCCCCAGTCCTGCGGCCAGTATCATGGCTTTCATTGTGAATGCGGCTCTTTCTGGTGCTCTTTTTGGCGCCCTTTTTGATTTCGGGTGTCTGAATTGATCTGCGACAATCTCGGTAAAATAACGTCTGACAGCCAGCGCCGAAATTCAGCAAGCTCCGGGTAACGGGCACTGACGGATTCAATATAGGAAAGGGTCAGCGGGATGTCGTTCAGGTAGCCGTGTTTGCCATCTCGCAGCGAGAGGCGGGCGAAGATGCCGCTGGCTTTCAGGTGGCGCTGGATGCCCATTAAATCAAACCAGCGAGTAAACTGATCCGGGTCGGCATCAAGCAAGCCCGACTTTGTCGCCTGTCGGTAGTAATAACTGACCCATTCATCCACTCGTTTTTTTGGCCACCGGATATAGCAGTCTCTTAGCAAGGAAACCAGATCGTAACTGATCGGGCCTGATACCGCATCCTGAAAGTCCAGGTGCCCCAGTTGAAAATCCCGGTCATCCAATGTGGCATCACCTTCCACCAGCATAATATTCCGGCTGTGATAATCCCGGTGAACCGGAACCTGAGGCTGGTGAAGCGCACTATGGATTAACAGCTGAAAGGTGTCGTCAAGCAGGTCTGTCTCGTCCGGCTTCATTGCGTAACCGAGCTTTTTCGTTACCAGCCAATCAGTAAAAAGCTGCATTTCCCGTCGCAGCAGCAGATGGTCGTAAGGCGGCAGGAAAAGTTGCGGGGTGTCGGGTTGTGTCACAGGGTGCGAGGTTTTCCTGAAACTGCTTTGGATAACCAGCAAGTCATCCATGCAGCGCTGGTAGAGTATGTCAGCATTCTCGTCGTTCAGTTGATTCAATAACAATGAGTCACCAAAATCGCTCAGTAACAGAAAGCCCTTGGGTAAATCTGACAGCAGAATTTCCGGTACATTCAGCCCTTTGGCACGCCAGAATGTCGCTACTGCAACAAAAGGCTCGCTGTTCTCTTTCTCTGGCGGTGCATCCATTGCTATCCAGCTTCGGTTATCGGCTGGCGCATTGTTGCCCCCGATCGATACTCGAAAGTAGCGCCTGAAGCTGGCATCACCGGAAACCGGTGCGATTGTCAGGCTTGAATCTGTACTGACTGAAGGGGCAAAGTCCTTCAGGTGATGTTGTAACCAGTTTTTCAGTTCGTTCAGGCGAAGATCCATGTTTTAATCGGGTTCTTTTGGTGGTTTTGATGGTTTTCATTGTGTTGTGACGATATTGCGCTTGTGATTGTAGTTCTGACCGGGCTATTTGTAAAAGCAGTCATTATTGAGGCGGCAGGCTCGGGAACATTCCGGGAAATGATGAAAAGAACGTTAAAACCGGATTAAAAGAGTGTATAAAATTTGTGACTGATGCAACTTCCGTTTATTATTTGCCAGCCAAACCCGGAACCTTGTGTTTTTGGGTTCAATCGGCGTTTTTAAGCTCAATCTGTGTGTTTGAATTCGATCTCTGTCCTGTAATCAGGCACTTATGCGTTATTATAAAATCCATGCGCTCACATAAACCGCCAGTCACCCCTTCCTCTACGGATGCCGTTACCTCTGGGTTTTGGTTCTGGTTGGCCGGGTGCCTGTCGATTATGAGTGGCTGTGTCTTCGCCGGGGAGGTCGATACCAGGTTTGATTCCGGCCCCAAAGCCTATGAGCTGGACTGGCATAGTTTCAGGCAGGCTGGTCAGGGCCGGGAAAAAACCGGGATATTTCGTTCTGGCGACAAACTGTTTCGCCCTGACAATAGCAAACAGGCCGCGGCTTTATGCGGAGGCTATTATCTGGCTCCTGACTATCTATCCAATCCCCCCCGTTTGTTGATTGAAAACCCGGAATCAATTTATGTATCCGCCGATGAGAGTGAAGGTGACTTTGAAACGGAAGCCGTGCTGACCGGTGATGTGGAAATCAGGCATGCTGATTTCCTGTTGACCGGTGACTGGGCCATGTTTGATAAAATTGAAGAGTCGGCTCACCTGGAGGGAAATGTCGTCTTTCGCAGTCCGGGTTTCGCCATTACCGGTGACAAGGCGCATTACCTCATTGCCAGTGAGGAGTTTTCACTGGATTCTGCTTCTTATGTCTTGTATGAAAGCCGGATTCGAGGTGATGCCAGGCAGGTGCTCAGTCGCAAGAAGGAGGCGGGTACGGGTCTTTGGGGGCGTTTTACTGAATCTGGTGACGGGATTGTTACATCCGTGTATGACGGATCGTTTTCAACCTGCCCACCCGGCAACAGTGACTGGCAGATTGGAGCGGGAGAAATCGAGCTGGATCGTGATGAGGGTTTTGGCTCTGCAACCCATGCTGTACTTAAAGTCCGGGATATACCGGTGGCTTACTTCCCTTATATTACTTTCCCGATAGACGATCGAAGAAAATCCGGCTTTCTTTATCCTGCCCTCGGCAGTTCCAATACCGGCAGGGGTATATACCTCGGTACACCATTTTACTGGAATATTGCGCCACAAGCTGATGCCACGTTAGTACCGAACTATATTCATGGTCGCGGTGTATTGTTTGAAACGGAATTTCGCCATCTCGGTCGTCCGGGTTCCTCTCTTCTGGATCTGGGTTATTTGCCCAATGACCAGCAGTACAAAGCTGATAATCCGGGCAAGGATCCCGATCGCTGGGCATTCGGATTTGATAGTGTTTTTTATCAAGGTGATTTTCAGCGTGAAACAGGCATTTTGAGCTCGGAAGTCGATATCAATGCGGTTGGAGACAAAGACTACCTGTCGGAGTTGAATCGGTCACTCAGCCTTGATGAAGAAACTCATCTCCAGAAATACTGGTCAGTGAACTATCGCTCCGCCCAATACTGGATGCAGGGACTGGTTCATGCCTACCAGACGATTGATGATACAGTGACCGCAGATCGAAGACCCTATGCACGTCTTCCTGAATTGAATTTTACCGGTATTTATGACACCGATTACCTGGAATATGGTCTGGACTCCCGATACGTGCATTTTTATCGAGACAACTCCAACCTGACCGGAATGGATAGAGTTAATGGTCAGCGTCTCACGCTGAAACCCGGAATTTCCTATTCCTGGCGACTGCCCTGGGCTTATGTTACGCCGTCTTTCAAACTGCATCATTCGGATTACTTGCTGAGTGATCAGCTCCCGGGTACGGACAGGCATCTGAGTCGAACCGTACCGGTTACCACCATTGACAGCGGTTTGTGGATCGATAGTGACTGGACTTTTCAAACCGGAGGCTGGCGTCAGTCAATCGAACCCCGGCTTTACTATGTTTATGTGCCCACAAAGAATCAGTCGAAAATCCCCGTTTTTGACACAAGTTTGCAATCCTTTGACTTTGGCCAGTTGTTTGAGGAGAACCGTTTTTCCGGTGATGATCGCATTGCTGACAACAATCGCCTGACGGTTGCAATTTCCACCAGTTTGAGAGACCGGGAAACCGGGGATGAAAAGGCACTTTTCAGCATTGGTCAGGTGTATCATTTCGATGATCGCGAAGTGGTACTGGAGCAAGGGGACTCGGCCCTGACACGCAGTGACTCGCCACTGGCGGGTGAAATTCAGCTGCATCCTTACCCCTGGATCGACCTGGAGTTCAAAGGAGTCTGGGATGCAAGGTCGAAAACGACCCTGGAAGGCGCGTTTAATCTTTCTCTGCACACGAATGACTATGGTTCTATCCTCAATTTCGGGCACCGATACGTCGAGGGCAAGCTGGAGCAGTCTGATGTGTCTGTCGTGCTGCCGGTGACTGACCGTGTCACTTTGATGGGGCGCTGGTTGTACGAATTGAGGGATAATCGTACCATAGGCTCGGTGGCAGGAATCGAGTATGAGAGTTGCTGCTGGCGGTTGCAATTTATGACGCACAGCTACCTGACCGAGGATAAATCCGTAGATCATCGATTCCTGGTTCGTGTCGAGCTTTCCGGTCTTGCGGGTGTGGATACAGGTTCCCTGGGGCGGATCGAGGATGCCATAGAAGGGTTTGACCTGCGGCAGAAATCTCGCAAATAGCAGACAGGAATCAGTAGCAGACAAAAATAAATCGTTGACAGGAACAATCGGTCGACAGGAAGCCGGGAACTCGCAAATTTCGGCCCGTTTCCAATTTTTTGATAGCCAACAAGAGCAAACGAATTAATGATAACAGTCAGAATGTTGCAGTCGCTTTTACCCGGAATGTCCCGGGTTTGGGGACGAGGATATATTGGAGCCGGGATACTGGCGATGGCATTGGCGGTGCCTGCGCACACGGCAACGCTTTTGGATCAGGTGGTGGCTATCGTTGAAGACGGAGTGGTACTCCAATCCGAGCTGGAAAATCGTATTGCTACCATAGTGTCTCGTCTGAAGGCGCAAAATACGCCTTTGCCCGATAGAAAAGTCATGCGTGAAAAAGTGCTGGATCAGCTGATTCTGGAGCAGATTCAGCTTCAAATGGCCAGGAAAATGGGGTTAAGAGTCAGCGATGCAGAGCTTACTGACGCAATAAACAGCATTGCCAGGCGGAACGGATACAGCCTGAAAGCCTTTGCTCGGGCAATAGAGTCCGAAGGTATTACGTTCGCTCAAATGAGGCAACAGGTTCGCACCGAAATGCTGCTTGGTCGCTTGCAGCAGAAACGTGTTGCGGGCAGGGTGCGGGTTACTGACAGTCAGGTAGCCAACTTTCTGCAATCTGCCGCTGGCAGGAGCAAGACATCGACCGAATACCTGTTGGGCCATATATTGTTGGCTTTTCCGGCCAGTCCGACAACGGAACAAATTGAAGAAAAACGAAAAGAAGCCCGGGAAATCGTTGCCAAAATTCGCCAGGGAGCCGATTTCAGACAAATGGCAGTGGCCCGCTCCGATGGCCATAATGCCTTGCAAGGTGGTGTTCTGGGCTGGCGCAAAGAGTCTGATTTGCCAACATTGGCGACTGAACTGGTACCTGCAATGTCGGTTGGAGAGGTGTCTGATCCTGTTCAGACACCAAGTGGGTTCCACCTGATAACGGTACTGGATAAAAAAGGCGGCAAATCCAAAATTGTCACTCAATACCTGGTGCGTCACCTCCTGCTTAAAGAGAATGAATTGCGTTCGTTATCAGAAGCAAAAGTGGAGATTGACAAGCTCTACGAGCGCATCAGGGAGGGTGAAAGCTTCGCAGAATTGGCCAGGTCGTTTTCGGAAGACCCCATTTCCGGTGCCGAAGGCGGATTGCTCGGCTGGGTTGGCCCCGGTGAAATGGTTGCATTATTTGAGTCTGTGATGGCGGAGACACCTGTCGGTGTGGTATCTGCTCCATTCAAAACCCCGTTTGGCTGGCATATTCTGGAGGTGTCGGATACCCGGCAAAAAGATATTGGCGAGCAGGTTCAGGAAGGAAAGGCTCGGGAAATTCTGCATCGCAAGGAGTTTGATATTCAATTGCAAAAGTGGCTTCGTGAAATTCGTGAAGAGGCCTATGTTGAAATTAAAGAAACCGGAGCATCATGACAGAATTAACGGATGCCATGACAAATTCTTCACCGGATGGAAGGGGTATTATCGCGATCACACCGGGTGAACCTGCCGGTATTGGCCCGGATTTGTGTGTCCGGCTGGCGCAGGAAAAGGCAGGTGAAGACGTTCTGCTGATCTGCGATCCGCAACTGTTGGAGTCTCGGGCGAAAACTCTGGGTTTGAGTATCGACATCGAACTGTACGAGAACGAAACTTCACTCGTTCGCTTCGGGGAAGGCAGGGTGACTGTTGCTCCCGTCCCCATGCCCTCTCCCGTTTCTCCGGGTGAGGCTGTGACCGGGAATGCCCGGTACGTTCTGGACACCCTTCGCCGGGCCGTAGCAGGCTGTATGCGAGATGAATTTTCCGCCATGGTAACCGGGCCGGTTCACAAGGGCGTGATTAACGATGCCGGGGTTGCCTTTACCGGACACACGGAATTTCTCCAGCAACTGGCCGGGGTATCTCGTGTTGTTATGATGTTGGCGACTGAAGGATTGCGAGTGGCGCTTGCGACCACTCATTTGCCTCTGAAAGATGTTTCTTCCCTGATTACTCGTCAACGCCTGACCCAGGTGATGAATATTCTTATTTCGGATTTGCAAACCCGGTTTGGTATCGCCAGGCCGAAAATCCTGGTCGCCGGTCTGAACCCTCACGCGGGTGAGGGAGGCCACCTTGGTATGGAAGAAATAGAAATCATCGAGCCTGTTATGGCACAGTTTGCCGCGCATGATGTCGATCTGGTCGGCCCCTTGCCGGCAGATACCCTGTTTACCGAACATTTGCTCCGCGATGCGGATGCGGTATTGGCCATGTATCACGACCAGGGGCTTCCTGTTCTCAAGTATAAGGGTTTCGGCCGTTCTGCCAATATTACTCTCGGTTTGCCGTTTATTCGCACTTCGGTGGATCATGGAACCGCATTTGATCTGGCGGGCACCCTGAATGCCGATTTGGGAAGCCTGCGTTATGCGGTTCAAACCGCCCGGGAAATGTCGGCAACCCGACAGAGGCCATGCCAATGAGCAAGCATCAGGCAGGACATCGAGCCAGGAAACGGTTTGGCCAGAACTTTCTTCATGACAAAATGGTGATTGGCACTATAATTCGCCATATCGATCCGCAAAAAGGCCAGAGACTGGTTGAAATCGGCCCCGGAATGGGTGCGCTGACCGAAGAGTTGTTGTTGGCAACCGATGGAGAACTCGATGTCATCGAGCTGGATAAGGATCTGGTTCCCATACTTCGTACCAAATTCTTTAACTACCCCCGGCTGACTATCCATGAGGGAGATGCGCTGAAATTTCCGTTCGGGACACTCCTGCGCAATGATGGCGAAAAAATACGCGTGGTTGGAAACCTGCCCTATAACATATCGACACCACTGATTTTTCATCTGTTACGTTTTTCTTCCCTGATTTCGGATATGTATTTTATGCTCCAGAAAGAAGTGGTAGAGCGGATGGCGGCGGGTGTTGGTGACAGCGCCTACGGTCGATTGGGCATAATGGTTCAGTATTATTGTCGTGTGACCCCCCTGTTTATGGTTCCCCCCGGCGCGTTCACTCCCCGCCCCAAAGTAGATTCGGCTGTTGTACGCCTGATACCGCACACCGAAAAGCCGGTCAGGGTGAAGGATGAAAAAGTGTTGGAGACCGTGGTGAGATCGGCTTTTACCAAGCGCCGAAAAACAGTTCGTAACGCTTTGTCAGGCTTTATCGATGCTGATGCTATCGAGTCTCTTGGTATCAACCCGGGGCTTCGGCCGGAAAATCTGTCGTTGACGGATTTCGCTCTGGTTGCAGATTGGCTGCATGCGCAAAGTGTGCCTCGGAACAGGTAATTCAGGTTTGGGGATGTAACGCAATGGCTACTTATGCTGTGGGTGATTTACAGGGCTGCCTGGCTCCGTTGAAAGTGTTGCTTGAGAAGGCAAGATTTAACCCGAAGAAAGATACACTATGGCTAACCGGAGATTTGGTGAACAGGGGGGGCGAGTCTCTGGAATGCCTGCGTTTTGTGCGCGATATGGGAGATAGTGCGGTTACCATTCTTGGTAATCACGATTTGCATCTTTTGGCCATTGCGTACGGTAATCAGAAGGCCAGACGAAAAGATACGCTTCAGCAGGTTCTGGATGCGCCTGATTGTGACGAGCTGCTTTCCTGGCTGGTCAGTCGGCCCCTGATCCATTTTGACAAGGGTGGCAATCGCTTATTGGTGCATGCCGGGTTGCCTCACACCTGGACATTGAAGAAAGCGTTAAAGCGGGCTGCCGAGGTGGAGGCTGCGCTGGCGGACAAGACCCGGCGAAGGAAATTTTTCAAGAATATGTACGGTAATCTTCCCGCCAGCTGGTCTGCTGATTTAACAGGCGATGATCGCTTGCGGGTTATCACCAATTATCTGACTCGGATGCGATTTATCAGTAAAAGTGGTGAACTTGAGCTGGTATCCAAGTGTTCACCGTCCGATGCTCCTCCGGGGTACAAACCCTGGTTTCAGTTTGACCGCCAGGATTCGGTGCGCATTGTTTTCGGGCACTGGGCTGCGTTGCAGGGCTTGACCCGAAAAGATCAATTCGAGGCGCTGGACACGGGGTGTGTCTGGGGGAACTGTCTGACGCTGAAAAATCTGGATACGAACCGGGTTTATACCGCCAACTGTGCTGAATACAAGTAATAAATCGACTGGATACCTGACTTCGGAGGCCGTTGCCCTATGAGAGTGTTTTTCCTTTTTTTAACCTGTGTGCTTCTCGCTCTGGCGGTCGGGTTGGCCGCCGTCGGCGCACATGCCATTCCCGATGGAGCTGTCAGATCCTGGGGTGCGGCGAATCAATTGCATTTTTATCACGCTTTGGGCATGTTTGTGCTTTTGCTGTTGCCCATAAAGCGTGCCGCCATGTTGCTCTATCTGGCTTTGTTTTGCATGTTGGCAGGGCTGGTTTTGTTCAGCGGTTCAATTTATCTCAGGGTGTTTTCGGGTGTGGAAATCATTGAGGGAATGTCTCGTCTGGTTCCGGTTGGCGGGAGTTTGTTAATACTGTCCTGGTTGCTGGGCGCTGTGGTTGTTTTGCTCAATGCACGGACTCTTGGCGCCGGCTCGGTAGGCAATATCAAGGCCGGGAATAAAAGACAGGCGGGAAATGCAGGATAGAGAGTATCTGTTCATGCCTCCGGGGGCGGTCTGCGCAGGAAGAGTAACAGTATCAAAGACAAGCAACTCGCGAGAGTGGGTTAACGACAGGTTGATTGGCGGATGCAGTGGAATAAAAAACAGATCGTAACAGCGATTCGGCCCTTTTCATTGGAAGGCGAGGCTGAGTTAACAAAGATGGAGCAGGAGTATTGCTTCTTCTATGGTATCGATTTTTACCGAACGCTACCGGGTGTAACCCAAAGACTGGGCTTTTTTTCTTCTCTGGGCTTCAAGGTGGTGATGCATTATTTTTCACCGTCAGATGCGAAGGGAACCGTGCTGGTCATGCATGGTTACTTTGACCACGTTGGACTATATCGCCATTTGATCCGATTTCTGTTGCAAAAAGGCTATGCGGTGGTTTGTTATGATCAGCCCGGCCATGGTTTATCCTCCGGTGATGAAGCGGCGATCAAAAGCTTTGCTCATTATCAGGCTGTGCTCAATGATTGCCTGAATATTGTCAAAAGCAACCTGGTTCAGCCCTTGCACGCGATTGGCCAGAGTACCGGTGCTGCGGTGTTAATCGACTATTACCTGGCTTTCGGGCTGGATCAGGATTCGGGTGCATTTGACCGGGTGATTCTGTTGGCACCACTGGTTCGCCCGGTTGGCTGGAAAGCGGCTTTGCGTTTACATGCGTTGTTAAGGCCCTTTTTTACTACCTGGAAAAGGGACTTGAGAAAGAATACCGGTGATAGTCAGTTTCTGCGATTCTTGCACCATATCGACCCATTGCAAAGTAAAACCATTTCTGTTGCCTGGGTCACCTCCTTGAAACGATGGATTCCCCGAATCGAGTCTTCAGCTCCCGTGGATATGGAGTTGACCGTCATCCAGGGCGAAGAGGATGGTACAGTGGACTGGCGCCATAATCTGATCGTGCTGAATCGCAAATTCCGTAAAACACAGGTGTATTATTTGCCGAAAGCCGAGCACCATCTGGTGAATGAGTCCCCTGAAATCAGGGAGAAAATGCTCGATATTATAAAGCGAGTATTTGATGCCTGATACCGGATGCGTGCACAGTGTCGAGGGAAGGCAAAAGGCCCATTCGCAAGAACGGGCCTTTCAATTCCCGGGTAGGCCCTGTGCAAGCAGGGCTGTCCGGGCCAGGGCCCTGAATAATGCCCTATAACGCCCTGAAAACCCTAGAACAGCACCCTGCAGCGAATCGTTCCCTTGACTGACCGAAGCTTCTGCAATGCGAGTTCACTGTAGGCCTTGTCAACGTCAACGACAACATAGCCAACCCTGTCATTGGTTTGCAGGAATTGGCCGGAAATGTTGATGTTGTTTTCGGAGAATACATTGTTGATTTCAGACATAACGCCCGGAACGTTTTCGTGAATGTGGAGTAATCTGTGTTTGTCCGGGTGCGCAGGCAATGCCACTTCGGGGAAGTTGACGGAGGTGACGGAGGTGCCCGTATCACTGTAGGTCGCCAGTTTTTCGGCGACTTCGTAACCGATGTTTTCCTGGGCTTCCATGGTACTGCCACCCACATGAGGTGTCAGTATGGTGTTGTCAAATTCACGCAGGGGAGAAACAAACTCTTCCTCATTGGATTTGGGTTCAACAGGGAAGACATCAACGGCTGCGCCTGACAGTTTGCCGGATTGCAGTGCTTCGCACAGTGCCGGGATGGCGACGACCGTCCCGCGAGCGGCATTGACAAGTACGCTGCCCTCTTTCATTCGGGCAAATTGTTCGCTGGCCATCATATCTTTGGTGGCGGCAGTTTCGGGCACATGCAGGGAAACAATGTCCGCGCTGTCGAGCAGTTCATTGAGTGTGCCAGTCTGCTTTGCGTTGCCCAGGGGGAGTTTGGTGACCACATCATAGAAAATGACCTCCATTCCGAGTGATTCAGCAAGTACGGAAAGCTGGGTGCCAATGTTGCCATAACCCACGATACCGAGTTTTTTCCCTCGAATTTCGTAGCTGCCTGTCGCTGACTTGAGCCACTCGCCCCGGTGCGCCTTTGCATTTTTTTCGGGTATGCCACGTAATAGCAGGATCGCCTGGGCCAGCACCAGTTCTGCCACGCTCCGGGTGTTTGAGTAGGGAGCGTTGAATACAGCAATACCTCGCTCGAGTGCCGCAGTTAAATCAACCTGATTGGTACCAATGCAGAAGCAGCCCACCGCAACCAGTTTGCCTGCGGCTTCAAAAACAGCTTTTGTCAATTGGGTGCGTGAACGAATACCAATAAAATGAACATCGGCAATCTTTGCGATCAGTTCTTCTTCCGAGAGTGAGGACTTCAGGCTTTCGATGTTGGTGTAACCCGCTTTTTGCAGAGTTTCAATCGCAGACTGATGGACACCTTCAAGAAGAAGGAATTTGATTTTACTTTTGTCCAGAGAGGTTTGCAGCGTATTCGTGGTCATGTTTAAAGGGTCACCTTTACTATGTATTGATACAATGTATCTACCCACAGAGACTGACGCCGGGCGGGGTGAGTAGTTACGACACAATTGCCATTGATTACATTTGCCATTAATTACATTGACCCTGAAAATGCGAGTCGGTATAAACGGGCGCGTTATGATACCATAAATTCTGCAAGGCTCTAGTCTTTTGCCTGGGAGAGATAGAAGACAGGGCTGAAAAATCAGTGACACAGACAATTAAACAGTCAGGTAAAGTGAATGAGTAAATTGGATAAAGCGGCAATAATCGAACAACTTGCCACTCTGGTGGATGAAGGAAAAATCCGAACGGATGAGGATTCGTTGTCTACTTTTGGTAAAGACTGGACAAAAATTCATACTCCCAGGCCTTTGGCTATTGTCTTTCCAAAAACAACAGAGCAGGTTCAGGCAATAGTCAAATTTGCCAATGAGCAGCAGTTGGCTCTGGTTCCCTCCGGTGGTCGAACCGGCCTGAGTGGTGGTGCGGTGGCCGACAATGGTGAGGTTGTGGTCGCCTTTGACTATATGAACCGGATTCTGGATTTTAACCGCAGCGACCGTTCCGTTGTCTGCCAGGCAGGTGTGGTGACAGAGCAACTGCAGTTATTTGCAGAAGAACAGGGGCTGTACTATCCCGTTGATTTTGCGTCTGCCGGCTCCAGCCAGCTGGGCGGCAATCTGTCAACCAACGCCGGAGGAATTAAAGTCATTCGCTATGGTATGAGCCGTGACTGGGTACTGGGGTTGAAAGTGGTGACCGGGAAAGGGGATATCCTCGATTTGAACAAAAACCTGGAAAAAAACAACACGGGCTATGACTTGCGCCACCTGTTTATCGGTGCAGAAGGCACACTCGGCTTTATCACTGAGGCGACCATGAAGCTGACCAGAAAGCCTGATAACCTGACTGTACTGGTATTGGGGCTGGCCGATATAGGCGATACCATGGATGTGTTGCAGGCCTTTCAGGAGCGCACTGATCTGACCGCCTATGAGTTCTTTTCTCACCAGGCCATGCAGCATGTGCTGGCACACAATGAGGTAAGTGCACCCTTTGAAGGTGTCGCTCCTTACTACGCACTGCTCGAGTTTGAAGCGATTTCGGATGCTTCGGTCGAGGAAACGATGAAAATCTTCGAACACTGCGTGGAACAGGGTTGGGTTGTTGATGGTGTTATGAGCCAGAGCGAAACCCAGGCGCAAAATCTGTGGCGGCTGAGAGAGGGTATCTCCGAGTCCATTTCCATTCATACGCCCTATAAGAATGATATTTCGGTGGTGGTCAGTAAAGTGCCGGTCTTTCTTGAAGAGATTGATGAGGTGGTTCGCACGCATTACCCGGATTTTGAAATTATCTGGTTCGGGCATATTGGTGACGGGAACCTGCATTTGAATATTCTCAAGCCTGCGGATCTGGCCAATGAAGATTTCTTTGCCAGGTGCGAAGAAGTGAACAAATGGGTGTTTGATATTGTGGCAAAACACCAGGGCAGTGTTTCTGCCGAACATGGTGTCGGTCTGACCAAGAAAGACTACCTGACTTACACCCGAAGTGAGCAGGAAATCGCCTATCTTAGAGGCATCAAGCGGGTGTTTGACCCGAATGGTGTTATGAATCCGGGGAAAATTTTTGACCTGCAGGATAAGTGAGTGAACAGATTTCCCCGTTTCGCTGGTGATGGTGCGTATCCGTACCCTGTGGGCAAGGTGGTGTGTGTCGGTCGAAACTGTGCGGAACACGCAAAAGAGCCGGGCAATCCGGTGCCTGAGTCTCCCTTGCTGTTTATCAAGCCTGCCAGTGGCGTGGAGCCGGGGGATATCGAGCTTACCGGAACCCCGAAAGGAGCAGGAAAGTTGTTGGCTGGTGATCAGATCAGGATGAGCCTGGGCGATCTTGTATCAACCTGTGGTGAGGTCAGGTTTTCCGATGGCTAAAAATAAAACCGTAACCAGTCGCACCGGGCGATTTATGAAACTGGCGGGAATGACTGCCTCCGTCGCCAGTCGTTATGCTGCGGGCAAGGTCAGGGATGCGTTTGCTTCGGAAGAAAATCTGGCGCAGCGTCAGTCCCGTGACTACGAAAAAATGGCAGATAACATCACCAAAACCCTGGGTGAACTGAAGGGGGCTGTGATGAAAGTGGGCCAGATCGCCTCACAGACCCAGGACTTTTTGCCTGCAGAGTTTTCCAGGGCGCTTCAAAAGTTGCAAAAAGAAGCCCCTCCCATGCCCTATGAGGTGATTGCGCAACAGATTGAAAGCGAACTGGGAGACAGACCGGAACGTCTGTTTCGCCGGTTTTCCAGGGAACCCTGTGCTGCGGCTTCGATTGGTCAGGTGCATGATGCGGTCACCGAAGATGGCAGACAGGTGATTGTTAAAATTCAGTATCCCGGCGTGGATTCGTCTTGTGATTCGGATTTGAAGCACCTGCGCACAACGCTGAAACTGGGTGGCTTGCTGAAAGTACCCAAAGAAAGTGTTGATCAGCTTTTTAACGAGATTCGCGAGCGCATTCACGAAGAGCTGGATTATGAAAACGAAGCCCGGAATATTCTTGCCTTCCAGGAGTTTCACCGAAATGATGAAAAAGTGCTTGTTCCCCAGGTTGTCCCGGAGTTTTGTTCGCGTCGTGTGCTCACCCTTGAACGCATTGATGGGGATCATATCAGCCAGGTTGACGACACCCGCTATCCACAGGAAGTGCGCAACAGGATAGGTCATCAGATTTTCACCACAATGGCGGATCAATTGTTCCGGTTTCAGTGTATTCATGGTGACCCTCACGCAGGTAATTTTGCTTTTCGGCCGGATGGTACACTGATCATGTACGACTTCGGCTGTGTTAAAAAACTGAAGCCGGAGATTGTCACAGCCTACCGGGCGGCGCTGATTGCAGGGTTGAATGCAGACTACCTGAATCTCGATCAATGTCTGATCGATCTTGGCGTGCGAGTGGAAGACAAGCCTGCTGTGGATGAGGCCTACTACGCCATGTGGCGGGATATCTTTGTTATTCCTTTTGAAAGCAGCCATCGGCACTATGATTTTGCACAGGCAGACTTGCACACCAGGGTTGCACGCAATGCTCACACGGTGTTTAGCCACATGGAGTCATTCAAGCCTCCGGTGGATTCCATTTTTATCGACAGGATGATTGCAGGGCATTACTGGATGATGAAAAAACTGGGAGTTCAGGCTGCCTTCAGGGGTGAGTTGGAACGCTATATCGGAAAACTGTGAATTTTGCCTGCTTTTACACTCTTTTCATCATCAGGTTTGTGACTTTGATTCGATGAAATAAATGCAGTGCCCGTTCTGATATGGTAACTGCTCACACAGAGGCTTGTGCCGGGCGTGTGAGCAGTTACCCGTATCGCTGAAGGCCGCAGCAGTTATTCGACAATTAACGCATTGATCATTTTCTGGCCAAGGTCAGTATGATGCTGCATGGTTGAGAACTGTCTGGTGAGAGCTTCCGGGCCAAAAGCATACACTGGCACAGGCGCGGCCGTGTGAGTGCCATTTGCCCAGGAAACACTCTGCCTGTTTGCCAGTTCGCGAGCAATCAGCGCTCCCGTGTCCTCATCAGCATACACGTAGAAATCAGAGAAGTCGTTAAATTTGGGAATATTGGTGGCACTCAGGTATTTGTGGTCAGGATGAACGTCTTCAGCCGGTACCTGATAGCGGGCAGCAATACGCTTGCCGGACTCGGTGTCGATATGGAAGTCTTTATGCATGCTGGCATTCACTTCTTTTACCCAATCCGCAGCGTCCGTGTCAGAGAAATCCCAATTGCCGTTTACTGCGCTCAGGATGTCGTAGAAAGATCGCTTCTGTGCGTAAATTTTATCCAGCGTTGCCAATGCGCCGAAGTTGTACTGGGGCTTGTAATCAACGGGGTTACCGTCGCCGTCAATCATGCCGTTTCCACTCAGGGTCACCGCTTTGGGAATGTTATGTTTATGATAGGAAAAGCCAAAGCCACCGGTTTCGTGGTCAGCGGTCACGATAACCAGAGTATCATCCCGCTCGGCCACCCATTCGTATACGGCCTGCACGGCTTCGTCAAACTTCAGCATTTCGTGCAACAGCCAACCGGTGTCGTTAACGTGACCTGCCCAGTCAATCTGACCACCTTCTACCATCAGGAAAAAACCGTCCGGGTCTTTGGACAGGATATCCAGGGCCTTTTTGGTCATTTCTACCAGCGAAGGCTCATCTGCACACTTGCTGCCGGGTTCTACGTTTTTGGCATTTTTACAGCGGGTGTATTCAATACCATCATTCATGGCAGAATCATCAAACAGGCCCAACAGTTTTCCCTCGGTGACGGCAGCCATTTGAGCCTTGTCGAAGGCCAGTTTATAGCCTGCATTTTTAGCTTCGGTAAACAGGTTGCGGGTGTCGTCAGCGCTGCGTTTGGACTTTTTAATTACATGAGCCGGGGCATCCAGTTCTTTGGCCAGGGCACCAAAGTCTTTAACTTTGGGAGCCCAGTGACGGGAACCGCCGCCCATCATTACATCCACACCTGCTGCCAACATATCTTCGGCTATTTCGTTTTCGTAAGAACGATGTGGCCGATGAGCCGCAAAACCGGCTGGCGTGGCGTGAGTGACTCGTGTGTCAGTAATCAGGCCTGTTGCCTTGCCCATTTTTTTGGCTTTTTCCAGGATGGTTTCCAGTTTGTTACCTTGACCATCCAGGCCAATTCCTTCAGAAATGGAGCCTTGACCTGTCGCCAGCTGAGTGGCGGAGCAGGCTGAATCTACCACCAGGCTCGGGTTGGCGCCAACAGGAGCCGTCATTGACAAGCCAACATGGCCGTTATTGGCCAGTTTTTGCAGGCCAGTCGTTTTGACTATGTTGGCTGCGTTGGCCGGAGAGCGTCGGGCGTACTCTTCCAACAGGCCGACCTGTTGAGCTCCCATGCCATCACCGATCATCAGGATCAGATTTTTGACCTTTCCCTGATGATTGCTTCCCGAGTCCGATTTCGAGTCCAAATCGGGACTGCCGGTACACGCAACCAGCATGGTTGAAGCCAGAACTGCAGCCGATAGTGTGGTTGGTTTTTTCATAGACTTCCAGATGCCTTTGTTGATTAGTTGGATGGTATATTGATCGGTTGACTGGTATTGATCGGTTGAACGGTTCCAGGTTTTTCATTTTATAGTCCGATTGGAACCGGATTATAAAAATTCCATATGACATTTATGTGTCATCTGTGAGGGCGGTACCTGATCGCGGGTCGAAATAAAAACGGCGGGCCCTTTTCGGCTCACCATTTTTATTTCTGCCATCAGGATGTTCTGCTATTTGCTGTACAGCTCGCGCCATTGGCAACGGCTGATTGCGCATAAGCAAACCAAAGGCAAGTTAGAGATTGCTGTGAATTCCGTAATCCTTGCCATATTGCTCAACAACAAAGTCAATATCCTTGTCGCCACGCCCTGACAGATTTACCAGGATGGAGCCTTTTTCACCTCGTTGTGCGAGTTTGAGTGCGTAGGCCACCGCGTGTGAAGATTCAATCGCAGGTATAATGCCTTCCCGACGGGAGAGTTCAAAAAAAGCATCAATCGCTTCCTTGTCACTGATGTCCGAGTAGTTGACCCGTTTAGTGTCTTTCAGGTAGCTGTGCTGTGGCCCGACAGAGGGGTAGTCCAGGCCGCTGGCTACGGAGTACACTTCCTGTGGCTCACCTTTCTCATCCTGCAGCATGTAGGATTTAAAACCATGCATGACACCGGGCTGTCCCCTGGAAATGGTTGCTGCATGTTCCCCATCAATGTTGATATCACGGCCTGATGGCTCGACACCGTGTAACTTGACGCTTTCGTCTCCCAGGAAAGCGGTAAAAATGCCCATTGCATTGGAACCACCACCTACGCAGGCAACAATATTGTCAGGCAGTTTACCCTGCATTTGCAGGAACTGTTCTTTGGCCTCATTTCCGATAATGGACTGAAAATCACGAACCATCATGGGGAACGGGTGCGGGCCAACGACAGAGCCGATTGCATAAAGCTGGGTAATGGGGTCTTTCACGTAGGCTTCAAAGGCGGCATCGACCGCTTCCTTTAATGTTTTTCGGCCATGCGTTGCCGGAATGACATTGGCGCCCAGAATGTGCATGCGAACCACATTGGGGTGTTCTTTTTTGATATCCACTTCGCCCATATAAATGTCACATTCCAGACCAACCAGGGCTGCGGCTGTGGCCAGAGCAACACCATGCTGACCGGCGCCGGTTTCAGCAATAAGCTTCTTTTTGCCCATTTTCTTCGCCAGCAAGGCTTCACCCAGACAATGATTGATCTTGTGAGCGCCGGTGTGGTTGAGGTCTTCGCGTTTCAGGAAGATATCAGTGCCGCACCTGGCGGACAGGTTCCTTGCATGAAAAATCGGGCTGGGCCGACCAACAAAATGTTGGTAAAGATGAGTCAGTTCATTTAAAAAATCGGCATCCTCACGAATCTCTCGATAGGCCTGCTCAATTTCGTCCATGATGCTTTGGAGTGCTTCTGGCAGGAAAGCGCCACCATATTCACCAAAATAGCCTTTATCATCCGGCAAAGCATGGTCAAACGTGTTTTTCATGTATCCCCCTGTGGTGTTCAATGATCAGTTTAACCGATTGTACCAAAAAGCAGCCAGAGTGCATTTATTTCAGGTAACCGGGGCTTCTTTTACCGGTATCTGACACACCCCTTGCCTTATGAAATCAATCAATCCGTTGATTGTAACTCGGGTGCCATACTCAAATAACACTGAAACAAAATGGAAAAGACCATGCCAGCCGCGCAATTCCCCGCACTCGATCTGGCGACTACCTGAAGCAGGAGCGTAAGGCTACTGAAAAAAACGAATACCTGAATGGTCGTGTTTATGCGATGGTCGGCGCAAGTTGCGAGCATAACCAATTGGAGTTCAATCTCGCAGGTTTGTTACACGCCCAATTACGGGGAGGCTTTTGCTCGGCTTTTGTCAATGGTATGCGGGTGCGTTCCGGTACGATCGAGGAGGAAAATTTGCCCATTGCCGGCGAATTAAATCATTGCGTGAATATGTTTTGATTACCCGGGATCGTTATAGCATTGAGCGTCATGAGCGAAGTGACGGTGGTTTGTGGACTCTCTCGGAAGTCAGCACTCTGGATGCGGCTATAGAGCTGACGCATATTAACGTGGTACAACGCGGATTGGCTTCATTCATATCTTGGGTACAAGAGCCCGGCTCAGTATGAAAGTGAAATTGTGCTGATGAAAAAAGTTGCTTAACCGGAGTGTACAGATTCTCTTGACCACGTCAGTATCTGGATCTGGCAAATACGGCCTTGGAGAACATATCGGGCAGACCTATTGAAAAAGCGTTTCTACCGAGTTTGCATTTTTAAGCCGTTGTCCAGTCGCCTCCGGGCACTCCCCAAATTTCAATGTTATCAGTTTTTCCAATGAGGCCGCCTTTCCTTCAATCTTTCCTTCGATCTTTCCTTCGATCTTTCCTTCGATTTTTCCTTCAATCCTTCCTTCAGCTTTTCCGCGAGCCTCACCTCTTGCCTCACCCCTCGCTTCGCCCCTTGCTTCAAGCTTTTCTGCAAATGTCATCAGTTCACTCCTTACCGGTTTTGGTAGCGCTTCTGCACTTTCCAGGAAACCATCAATGTCTTCCATGATAGCTGGTTTGTCCTTTTATCCGGCAGGTAAATACCAGGTCACTCATGGTTTTTTGTAATTGTTTGTCCAGATGGGTTTCATTTGACAATGCCAGCGAGTCGGCTTCCAGATGGCGAGACCATTTTTCAGGTAAATGAACATCGAAAAATGCGGATGAAAAACCCTGGTACTGCATCATGGTGCGGAAAAAACGATCATGGGGGTCGACAATGCCCGTGCTTTTATTCTGCTTCTGTTGTTCATCCTGATCGGGCATGGGTCTGACTTCCTTTATAAGTTTGCTTTCCATGATAACAGGATTTGGAGCGGGCAGTTCCTTTACACCAGCGTTTATCCCTGAACGAGAGACAATATCCGGGAGAGATTCGTCATGTGGATTACCCCTCGGATAACAAACGTCAGAAATTTGGCGTTATGTGAGGTCACCACCATCTCGTATGGTCGGAACATGTCATCCTTTTTTCGATCATTGTAAAGAAATGGCGCAGAATTTCGAACACTACCAAATCAGGCAAAATAGGAGTCCTCATCAAAGGTGCTCAACCAGCGGCTGTGAAAAACCACCATGCCGGTAACAAACATGCCATTAACGACACCCTCGGGAAACATCATCAAGGGCAAATAACGTAAGTAGTCGTGCCAGATTAACGAAAACGGGTGAATATCCAGTTGCCACATCATAAAGCTGCGGATAACATCGGTAAAGGCGTGGGTAAAGCCGGCGTTCAGAAAGCCCGCAACCAGAATATAGACAAAGGGGTTATGGGTGAGGCGACGATAGACAAACAGGTAAAACCCGTAGCTGAATAAAACAGGCAGGACGCTGTAGAAAAAGTATTGGTAACCCGCTTCTATCCAGGTGGTTTTTCCACTGATCACCATCAGGCATTGTGCCAGTGACGCTGCCATGAGTGCCAAAGGCCAGCCCATCATTAACATCAGCGAGGTATAACCCAGTATGTGAAAATACATGCCAGGCAGAACGCCCGCACGCATGTACCAGAAAACAGAGACGGCTACTACGCTCCCGAGAAACAGGTGCTGGGCAGCGAGATGGTGTGAAAACACAGACCAGTTAACCTGGCGGGCGGCAATGAGCAAGACCAGCAGGCTCAGCCCACCGCTGACAGCCAGTAATGTCTGTGGGAGCTGTGCGGTGATAGTTACAATGGGGGTCATACTCATCATCTATCTTACTATAGCAAATCATCTGATGTCATAGTGACACAGTCTGACAGGGTGGTTGGCAAATCCGTCGCATCCATAACCCGGCACAACATGACCGCAGTAATAATGGCTGACTCGGACTTGATGAAGTCGTATCTCACTTCATCTCTTTCGCAAGGAAGGCACTTGCAGATTCAGGCAATCGTTGCCGCGCCCTTCCCAATCATGTGGGATGGAGTCTTGAATTGCAATGTCTTTCCGGGTCTTTCATTTCGTTGAGTGGTCAGCGAAAGCAGTCAGGTTGAATATGCAAAGGTGACCGGGTGAGAATAGATGGGCCAGTCATGGAACGACCTTTTCCGCCAGTAATACCACCATCGAGAATCAACAACTTTTGCTTTCAGGCTTAAAAATTGATTATTGTCAGCATACCGGATGATAGTGCTGTGTTATTTTGCTATGGCGCTGATGTGGCAGTGGTTTCAGTCTTACTCAGTGCCTTGCATCAGTGATCACACTACAATAAGAGAATCGTCCCATGACTGAAGAAAACAACTCTCAACCCAAGACCGGCACGACCGCCTCTCCAACTGCTTCCGCGCCTTCAGGCACCACTTCCAGCCCTTCAGGCACGACTTCCACACCTCCAGGTTCTAAAGGAAGTGCTGAAAGTGCAAACCCGCGTACGGTCAGATTTGGCCAGAAGGATGTTTCTTTGGATGCCCTGCTGGGTGATTACCAGCGGCTTCTGGATCAGGAAAAGAAATATGCAAAAGAAATAAAAAAAGCAGTAAGGGTGCGAAGGCAGGAACGGTCCCTGAAGCCGTTTCAGGCCGAGCTGATTCAAATGCAGAATCACCTGGAAAAAACCAAAAGAAGGATGATTATTCTTTTTGACGGTCGAGATGCCGCAGGAAAGGGCGGTACCATACGCAGGGTAACGCGTTACATGAATGAAAAACACTATCGGATTGTTGCTCTCGGCAAGCCGACCGAGGAGCAAAGAACACAGTGGTATTTTCAGAAATATGTTTCTCATTTTCCACGAGGTGGAGAAGTTGTGCTGTTCGACCGTAGCTGGTACAACAGAGCGATGGTTGAAAAGGTGTTCGGGTTTTGCACCGAGGAAGAGTATTCAAACTTTATGAAAGGCGTGATCGAGTTTGAAAAAGATTTGATTCGCCAGGGAACTATTCTGGTCAAGTTGTATTTCAGTGTTGATAAGGAAGAGCAGGCAAGGCGTTTTGATCGACGCAAGTCCGATCCGCTAAGACAATGGAAGTTGAGTGAGATTGATATGCAGGCGCAGGATCGTTGGGACGATTTTACCGATGTGAAATATGAAATGCTCAAACACACAAACACCAATATTGCGCCCTGGTTCGTGGTTCGCTCCAATGACAAGTATCAGGCCAGGCTTAATGCCATAAAAGTGATCCTGAACTCTATTGATTATGACCGCCGGGATGATAGCCTGGATTTTGTTCCCAACCGGGACATTGTGATTTCAGGTGCGCGTGAACTGGAGATACTGGAGGCCGAACGGCTTGCCCAGGGAAAGCCTGTTACCCGATACTGACGGCTGTGACCTTACGCCGTTGTTTGTCGCTCCGAGGCGGAGTCGGTGTTTGTTGTGACCCGCTGCCAGGCCTGTCGTCTTGTTTGCGTCTGTTTTCCCGGTTATTTCCCTCAGTGGATATTTCCTTCAGTCAGTATGTCGGGAGGTGATGAGTTTCACCCGACAGGGAGGTTCGGGTTAAAAGAATTGGTCGATGTTCAGGAAAGATTGCATTCGCCAGATAACGCGACAAGTGCAAAAGCTTGTAAATGCTTGATAGAGGAACGGTATCGTGAGCTTACATAACTATACTCCTGACAGCACCCTGCGTCAGCTAGAAAAGAAAATGAAAATGGCAGCATCCTATGATGAATGGGAGGCGCTGGCCAGGCAGCATGACCTCCAATCCGGTGCCGAAAAGTGGAAGGGAGAGATGCAAAGCGACCTGTATGACTACAGGGAAATCGCTGCTCGCCTGGGTACCCTGAGGTCTTATCTTGCTGAAGGCCATGAACGAGAATTGCTCTATTCCTTGAATGAAGGTGTGCATGGCAATATGGGAGGGATGGGTAGCCCCATTATGTATGCCCAGACAAAGCTGGGTACGAAAAACGTAATCGATGAGTACGTATCAGCCATTGCCGACTCGATGCAGGTGATTGCAAGCTGCCCTGATACTATTATTTCGCACACTGAAAAACTGGACTTCTTCCGACGAGCGAGCCATTGTTATGGTCGTTCAACATTGCTGTTAAGTGGTGGCGTCGGGTTGATTTTCTTCCATCACGGGGTGGTCCAGGAACTCATTGACCATGACCTTTTGCCTCATGTGATCTCGGGCTCAAGTGCCGGTGCCATTGTCTCGGCTCAGCTTGGTACCATGACTGACAGCGAACTCAAAAGTGGCTATTTTATAAAAAAACGCTATACGGAGGTATTTCGGACACGATTTTTGAACCTGTTTCTGGGGCGCCTGTCCAGGCAGGAAATCTATGAGGCAAAAGAGCGCCTTCTGGACGAAATTGTACCCAGGGATATTACCTTCCAGGAAGCTTTCGAGTTGACTGGACGCTACATCAATATCTCTATTTCTCCCGCAGAAAAGCATCAAAACTCGCGTTTGATGAACGCGATTACCTCTCCCAATGTTTATATCCGCTCTGCTGTTTCTGCCTCATTCAGTGTGCCTGGCGTGGTTCCTTCAGAACGGCTGTATGCAAAAGGTTTTGATGGTAACACCCGGCCTTATCTGGAAAACCGTCGATGGGTGGATGGTTCGGTCTCGGGAGACCTGCCTATCAAAAGACTGTCTCGTCTTTACGGTGTGAATCACTCTATTGTCAGTCAGATCAATCCCTTTGTTGTGCCATTTATTGATGATATTAAAAGCAGGAACCGAAAAGGGTTTCGGAAGACCATGACAGCAGCCGGTCTGAATATGTTCAACGAAGGGCTCATTGTGGCAGAAAAGGTGCTTGATAAAGGCGGGGATATGGGAAATATTCTGTCTGCACAACTTGCCTTTCTGATTCGTATGATTGAGCAAAGCTACCTGGGAGATGTCAATATTATTCTGGATAATAGAGATTTTAAATGGCGGAATGTGTTCTTCGAATTCAAGAAGGGGGAAATCGAGGCGCTGATCCATGCTGGCAGGCGCAGTACCTGGCCAAAGCTTGCCATGATAAAAAATGCAGAGATTATTTCCAGCAAGCTGGATCGCATATTGGAGGAACTGAATGCTGCTACGATGGAAAGGGAGCAGCGAAGCGTGCACCATATTTATAACTAACGCATTTATAACCAGCTTGTTTGCTGTTTATCTGGCAGGGTTTTTTCTGTTTCTTTCCTTTCAGCAATACGTCAGGGTGCTTTGGGGGGCACCCTGCCTGTCGTTTTTCCCGTCAGGAATCAGGGTTGAGACAGCATTTTTCTCAGCTGCTCAACGTCTTCGGCAAGTAGTGCCGGGTCACAGTCACGAATGCCCATAAATGTTGGCGTGATGCCTCTTTTATGCAGCTCTTTCTGAAGCTCTTTCATGAATACTCCCGAAGCGGTTAATAGCCTTCCATCCATATCACAGTGAACAGCACATCCGGGGCTCTTCGGGTTTCCTCCAAGTATCGCCAGAATTTGATAACCCTGTGCAATGTAGTCTTCGACCCGATCTGCAATTTCGACACTTATGCGCCCGCAACAGTCACGCCCCTCCGGTGTGTCCAGTGCATCACGAATGGATTGTCCGCGTTTGCGCTTTCTGTTAAAACCCAGAAATTTCATTTCCGGGCAGGGCAAGGCCAGAATACCTGTGTGGTATTCGTTGCACAGTTGAAGGATTGGCCAGTTCATTGCGGGGCATTCGGCCGCCCCTGCATCCCGAGCATTCTGGTTCAGAATGCACTCAATCACCATGACCATTTTGCCGCTGCGATTATCCTGTATCTTCCGAACCGATACTTTCCTTTTGAACAGTTTATGAAGGGATTTCAGCATATAGCCATGCTTTTCTGACTTTGTTTTTGAAATATGTTTTCAAAACAGGTTTTCAGGATTTGTTGCTGCCAGGAAGCCGTATTGACCTGAGATGACCAAAGTGCATTGCATGATGCCCTGTGGTCATCCACAACAGCCCGGAACCGGTATATGTCTGGTTTATGAATGTGAATGTTTTATCCAGGTCTTGTTGATTGAATGAACTTATGCATTTTAAATTTTCCTTATGGACTGACGAATAAAAAGGAACAATTTCATCACAGTCAACAAGACCTTTACACAACGATTTATCACCTTCCAGGGAAACAACCGAACCGCTTTTCAGTGATTTGATAACGTGAATGATTGAGTGCTCCAGCGTCATGACATGTTTGACAATATCAGCAATACTGACATTTCTTGCCTGTCCGTGGAATAAAAAACTGTCCCATGGACTGGAAATAAATTTCCAGTCTTCTGTTGTAAGTGAAGCCAGAAAATCAAGTGTATAAACGACTTGCTGGTTAAAAAGCGAAGTAACCAATTTCAGCTCGCTCAAAATACACCCCCTCCTTATTGCTGGGTCAAGTTCGCAGTTCTTCTTTACCGGTCGGTCAACTGCGCCAGTTTACTGTTGACTGAAGCTACATTTTTTTTCGATAAATTTTTTCCGCATCAGGCTTGGCCTGCCAGGGCAAGCCCGAATTTTGCCAGCCATTTTTGATGCGGAAACCTTTTTTGGGTCCTTCTTTGACCTTGCCTCCCTGAAAACCGTGAATCACATATCTGGCATTGGGGAATCCGTTCTCTCTGAGGTAAAGTGCGCCGGGTTTACCACGCTCGCTTCCCGAACGGCACATGGTGACAATCATGGCATCATCACCAAGGTGTTTTTTCTTCAGCAGTGCTTTTATGTCTTTGACAAAGTCGGGGTTTCTGAACAGCTTGAAGCGGTTTTTCTTGCTATCCCACTGATTTCTGTTGACCATCAGATAGGGAATATTGCTGTCAACCTCATTGGTAAAACCGGTAAACATAATTTCCACCGGGTCTCTCACGTCAATAAACACGATATTGTCGCGGTTCTTCTGCAAAATAGTGTCAAGCTGTTGAACACTCACTCCCAGGTCGTCACTATAAGCATTCGGCTGCACCAACAGTAAACATGCTATGGCAAGCCACTTCAAATAAACTGTTTTCATTATATTTCCCCCGACCAAATGGATCGTTTAAAAAGTAAACACTCTGGTGTTTTTGTCCAGCATAAGCGCTGCAATTTCAGGCGGTTTGGCAACGCCAACTCCTTTCATCAGGTCTGCCTTGGTATAGTTGCTATTAGGTAAATAGAGAGCACATACACTAACGCTGGCTCCTCCCTTGCGCAGCTTGCCAAGCAGCATTTTGGGGGATACATTTTTGGGTTTCAGCTTTTGGTTGTCTGCCTTTTTCGCCAGTGCCAGGTCACCCGCTTCGTCACAAAGCAACACCCGCACCCTGGCTCCCTGTGCCTGCATGGTGTTACCCAGCACCATCGCCATGCCCTGGGTTTGTAAAGAGTTACTGGATAGTATCACCAGTGTGTTTGGGACTTTTCCGGTATCGGCAATAGTGCCTGTGGCAAACAGACTTGTTAGTAAAAACAAAAGTGATATTTGAATAGTCGGTTTGATTTTCATCATCAATGCCTTCCTTTTTCACGGTTAAAAAACGGAGTTGTTCAGTCAACTATTCCGGTACACAAATCTTGTTGTTGATAAATGCTTTTGCGGTTTTTATGACAAGCCAGGCCATCAGTGCAGTTAGCAAAATCAGTAGCAGGCAGGAAAACCACCAGAATACGGCATTGCCACTCACAGCGGCTACTTTTATCGTAGCGACGGTGAATGCGGCTGATGGAAATGAATAGGCCCAGCTGGCCAGAGAAAAGGGTGCCTGAACGAAACGGTGATAATTAGTGAGTAATAACAGAGCGGTGAACAGGGCTATATAGTAAAAAAAGTGGGCTGCGGCATCGAGCGTACCGACCAGACCGGCATAAGAAACCAGTGTGAGTGACGGAGGAGCAAGAAAAATAAACAGTGTAGGGAGCATCGGAGCAGGCAACCCCGGTTCCCGGAAAAACAGCCTTAGAAAAATAAGCGTGGACAGCACGACCCAGAAAAAAATACCAATCGAGAAAAAGAACCAGCTTGATTCCTGGAACCCGAGGTAGGCACCTCCAATCGGTGCAACAATATTTCCTACCACCGGGATGAACCAGGTGGGGTTAATGTCAGTCAGTGAGACTCCCTCTTTGAACAGCCATCGGTTCAGCACATGCAGAGTCAGCGTCAGTTGCAGTACTGCACCGGTGAGCCAGAGCAGCGTTGCAATCCGGGGCAGAGCGGTATGCCAGATAATTGCCATTAACAGGATACTCATGGATATGGCAGGGAAAAAATTGAGCAGCAGCGTATGCTGAAACTCTTGCTTTACCTTTTCCGGATGAGTCTGGTATTTCCTGAAATAGGAAACCAGAAGGATAGCAAATAACAGTGTAGTCGCACTCGCCAGAAGATAGCCGATAAACACGGAAAAGCCGCTTGCGGGCGCAATATTCTGCCAGGCAATCGATAATCCGGACAGCCCCATTATAGCGGCAAACCCGTTCACAGGTACGCAAGCCAGGCGCTCCTTCAAGGCAAGGGGAGTAACATCGTGGTTTTTTTCTGTAGCAGTTTCATTCATTGCTTTCTGTGCCTTTTGGTTGGCTTGGGTGATGGTTTAAACGATGGCAAAGTGAGTGCTTTTCCTGTGGTTATTCCGCAGACTATTATCACCGGTTTTTTTTCTGCGTTTTACGATCTTTGTCAATTTCAGACAGTCGATTGTGTTTTTTTCGGCAGAATTTGATATTTCGGGAAGACCGGAGCAAGCAAAAGCAGTGTAACAAGTGTAATACATAAAGGCAGCGTATTGCGGGTTACAGGTCAATGCTGAACCTGCAAGGCAGACAGTGCAATATCCCTGGCTTTATCGATCTCTTGCCGGTCAAGCTCGCTGATGGTTTTCAGTGCCTTTTCCGCCCGTTCGTATGACCTGATTATCGGGCCAAATTGCTCCTGCATTGCGCGGTCTATGGCCGCATAGACTTTTTCGTAGGCATCTTTTGGTGGTGCCCCGGTTGTTTCATTGATGGCTGCCAGGCAGGCTTTTGCTATGTCCAGATACAGCTTTTCCTTGCTTTTCATTTTCTTTCCCGTTTGCGAATTTGGGTGATCCTGATCACGCATTATAAAAATCGCAGGACAGAAAGCAAACCGGAGAAAAGCGTATTTTGTTCAGACTTCTTTTTTTTCGGTCATTTCCTGTTCAGTCACTTCCGGCTCGATGGTGGCTAAAGTTTGTCTTATTTTGACCTGATTACCTACCTGCACATTGAGGCTGGCCAGCGTACCGTCAATATCGGCCTTCAGGGGATGCTCCATTTTCATGGCTTCCAGTACAACCAGCGTCTGGCCGCAAGTGACGGTCTCCCCCTCGCTGACCAGAATATCAACGATATTGCCGTCCATGCTTGCCACAATGCAGCCATTGCCAGTGGCAGATTCATTGATGGCTTCGGCGTGAGTCAGATCAGTATAATGGTAATAGACGCCATCCAGATGCAAGTAGACCTGTTCATCGACCGTAGCATAGCGGCATCGCCGACGAATGTCGGCCTGTTGCCAGGTGATCTCGCCAAAGTCGGGGGTGGTCGAATGCCCGGCCGAATGGTCAGGCGCTGTATTCAGTGAATCTACAGAGATAACTTCAATCACAGAAGTATTGTCGTTTTCGATCACCCTGTAGCTGTTATCCTCGGCAAACAGGGACAGTTCGGTAAGCATCTCGCCGGTTCGGAGTTCGTAGGGCCAGGGTGCGGGGTTGGCATTGCGCCAGTTCAGCAGGGTAGCCATTTGTTGCTGGCTGAACGACTTGCGGTAGAGCACGATGGCACAGAGTGCGGATGCCAAAGGATTGATTGCCGGCGGTTGCATGGACGCATCATTCTGGCAATGTTGCTCAATAAAACCTGTCGTTGCTTCGCCCAGAATAAATGCCGGTTTGCTGAGTGTCTCCAGCAAAAAGTGGCTGTTCACGGTGACTCCAAACAATGTGCTTTGTTTCAGAGCCTTGCACAGTCTTCGCCTGGCTTCTTCCCGGTTCGCACCATAGGCGATCACCTTGGCCAACATGGGGTCATAGAAGGGTGATACCTTCTGTTGCGACGAGATACCGCAATCAATGCGTATGCCTTCACCTTCAGCGGCCAGCCATTGTTCGATTTTTCCTGTCTGGGGAACAAACTGATCGGCAGGGTCTTCCGCATACAGTCGGGCCTCTATGGCGTGTCCGTTCAGCGTGATTTCATCCTGATGCAAGGGGAGAGGGTAACCAATAGCCACATTCAACTGCCAGGCGACCAGATCCGTGCCGGTAATCAGCTCGGTGACGGGGTGTTCCACCTGTAACCGGGTGTTCATTTCCAGAAAGTAAAAATTCTTTTCATTATCGACCAGAAACTCGACTGTGCCCGCTCCCACATACTGGCAGGCCTTGGCAGCCTGAACGGCCGCCTTGCCCATTTTTTCGCGTAGTGTTTTATCGACAAAGGGGGAGGGTGCTTCTTCAATGACCTTTTGATGCCGTCGTTGAATGGAACAGTCCCGTTCGCCCAGGTAGACTACATTGCCCTGTTTATCGGCAAACACCTGAATTTCGATATGGCGGGGATTGATAACGGCTTTTTCAATGATCAATTCACCGCTACCGAATGCATTGGTAGCTTCGGAACGTGCGGTTTTTATCATATCTGCCAGTTCAGCAATGTCATTGACCAGGCGCATTCCCCGTCCACCACCTCCTGCCGAGGCCTTTAGCATCACGGGCACGCCAATTTCGGTTGCCTGTTCAATCAGGGTGGCATCTGACTGATCTTCGCCTTCATAACCGGGGATACAGGGGACTCCGGCATCGATCATGGCAATTTTGGATAATCGCTTGCTGCCCATCAATTCAATGGCTGACTCGGGCGGGCCGATAAATTCAATGCTGTTTTTTTGGCAGAGCGCTGCGAAAGCCGCGTTTTCTGACAAAAATCCATAACCGGGGTGAATGGCATCGGCTCCGGTCCGGATTGCGGCATCAATGATTTTGTCGGCACATAAATAGCTTTCTCCGACAGGTGCCGGGCCAATACAGACCGCTTCATCGGCCAGCAGGGTATGCGGAGCAGAGGCATCTGCCTCACTGTAGACGGCAACGGTGTCAAACCCCATCTGTCTGGCGGTTCGTATCACTCTGACGGCAATCTCGCCCCGGTTGGCGACAAGGACTTTGCTAAAGGCAGGAAGCGTCTTTGGCATGGATGCCAAAGTCGAGCTTACAGGGATGTATTCACAGCGTCTTCCGGCGCAGACTGCCCGTGGAGGCGTGAGTAGATACCTTGTTTATTTATTTGGCTATTTGGCTATCGTCCTGAATTGCACTGCTGGTCAGCCTTCTGCCCAGGCCGGAAGCCGTTTCTGGATAAATGCTCTTGTGCCTTCCTGGCCCTCTGCTCCCTGAACCGATGCCGAGAAGTCTCTGGCAGCCTGATCCAGCAATGATTCCAGCGGCTGTTGACCGACTGATAACATCAAGGCCTTTGTTGTCGCGTTCGCCTGGGGAGCACAGCGTCTAATCTGTTGCAATACGTCATCCAGCGTACTGTCAATGAGTGCCTCGCTGGCGCAGCTATAGTGGACAATGCCAAGCCGGAGGGCTTCGTCACCGTCAATACGTGCTCCCAGCAGTGCGAGTCGCCTGGCCTGAGTCAGGCCGATTCGGGATACCACAAAGGGGGCAATTTGTGCCGGTGGAATACCCAGGCCGGTTTCCGGCAAGCCGAATCTGGCTCTTTGTGAAGCAATGGCTACATCCGAGACACAGGCCAGGCCGAATCCGCCGCCCAGTACGGCACCTTCCAGTACGGTAACAACCACTTGGGGGGAGGCGTTCGCCGTGGTGATCAGGCGGCCAAATTCCCGGTTCAGATGATAGAAAGGGTCAGTGTCGGTATCCTGTTTGCCGGCCAGGGCGCCGCGTGCGCTGGCCATATCGTTAATATCGCCTCCGGAACAGAAATTTCCTTCTGCACCTCGCAGCACAATGGATCTGATACTCAGGTCGGTTGCCGCGGCCTTGAAAACAGCCATTAGCTCATGCACCATTTGCAGGCTCATGGCGTTTTTTACTTCAGGTCGGTTGAGAGTCACCAGCAGGGCATGATCTTTGTGTTCAAGCAGCAGGGTGTCGGTCTGTGGTAATATCAATTCGCTCATTTCCAGATTCCTGATCAAGATTTCTTGCCGGGGAGTATTCCCATCAGTTTACAGATAATGCCCAACATGATTTCATCCGCGCCGCCACCGATGGAGACCAGTCGAAGATCACGATAAGTGCGTGATACCGGGTTATCCCACATATAGCCCATGCCACCCCAGTACTGCAGGCAACTGTCGGTGACTTCCCGCCCCAGACGACCGGCTTTGAGTTTGGCCATCGAGGCCAATTGAGTGGCATCCTTACCTTCGATGTACAGCTCACATGCCTGATAGATCAGTGCCCGTAAACAGGCGACTTCTGTCTGTAATTCTGCCATTCGGAAGTGAATGGCCTGATTGTCTATCAATGGCTGGCCGAAGGTTTTCCGTTCCCGACAATAGTCGATGGTCTGGACAATACAGTTTTCCATTGCTTTCAGCGCATTGGTTGCACCCCACATGCGTTCTTCCTGGAATTGCATCATTTGCATCATAAACCCTGTGCCTTCTGCACCAATGCGATTGCGTTGGGGAACGCGCACATCATCAAAAAATATCTGGGCGGTTTCGGAGGAGCGCATTCCCAGTTTGTCCAGGCGCGGTGCGACTTCTATACCGGGGGTGTTCATGGGTACGACGATGAGTGATTTGTTCTTGTGAACCTTGTCGTCAGAGGTGTTGGCAAGCAGGCAGATAAAGTCAGCCCTGGGTGCGTTGGTAATCCACATTTTTGTACCGTTGATAATGTAGTCATCACCGTCTTTTCTGGCGGATGTTTTCAGTCCGGCCACATCGGAACCGGCTTCCGGTTCACTGACACCAATGCAGCCAATGGCCTCACCCCGGATGGCAGGAACAAGAAATTCCTGTTTGATCTCCTCCGAACCAAAGCGCGCCAGTGCCGGCGTGCACATATCCGTTTGCACGCCGATGGCAAGCGGGACGCCGCCACAGTGAATTGACCCCAATTCTTCTGCGGCCACCAGGTTGTAACTGTAATCCAGCCCCATACCGCCGTATTTTTCCGGTTTGCTGATACCCAGCAGACCCAGGTTGCCCAGTTTTTTGAAGAGTTCATGGATGGGAAATTCACCGGCCTTTTCCCACTCATCTACATAGGGGTTGATTTCGTTTTCCACAAAATTACTGACGGTTCTGCGGATTTCCTTGTGTTCCTGAGTGAATAACATGGTTTTGTTGCCTCGTTCTTTATTGTCTATTTGATGGTGCTACTGTCTTTTTGATGCTGCCGGATACAGTGCAAACAGCGTTATCCCTATGCGTGATCGCCTTGTGCCACGCATTTACAGTCTGGCCACACCAAAGGTATTGGTGCGTACGGGTCGTATGGTGGCTTCGGCACAGATGTCCAGCAGGTAGGCCAGTAACTTCCGTGTGTCCCTCGGGTCGATTAAACCGTCATCCCAGAGCCTTGCAGTGCCGAACAGGGCAGTTGAGCCTTTGTCGAGCTTTTCTGCTGTGGCTTTTTCAATGGCATCCAGCATTTTCGGGTCTGGAGTCATTCCCGTTTTTGTTTGCTTTTCCTCGGTCACGATGCGCAGCACCTTGCCTGCCTGGGCGCCACCCATTACCGCAGTTTTGCTGTTGGGCCAGGCAAAAATAAAGCGTGGATCCAGACCGCGACCGCACATGGCATAGTTACCAGCCCCGTAAGAGCCACCCACGACAATGGTCAGTTTGGGCACCTGTGCATTGGCTACTGCCTGAATCATTTTGGCACCATGCTTGATGACTCCATTTTGTTCGGAGTCTGTACCCACCATAAATCCTGTGGTGTTGTGAAAAAACAGAATCGCCGTATTGGACTGTTCACAAAGCTGGATAAACTGAGCCGCTTTGGCTGCGCCCCTGGGGGTAATCGGCCCGTTGTTACCGATGATCCCACAGCTATGGCCTTCAATTTTCAGAAACCCGCACAGGGTTTGATGATCAAATTCCGGCTTGAAATCCAGAAAGTCCGAATTGTCCGCAATGCGGGCAATGATTTCCCGTACGTCATAGGGTTTTTTCGGGTCATCCGGCACCACGCCCAACAGTTCTTCTGCCGGATAGTGAGGAGCCCTCCAGTTTTTGGGTGGCAGTGCTGGCAATTGCCGGTTCCAGGGCAGACTGGCCATGATTTCCCGAGCGATGCGTATACCATCGGCATCGTCCTCCGCCAGAAATTCAGCAGTTCCGGCTATTTGTGAGTGCATTTCCGCACCACCCAGTTCTTCATCCGAGGCGATTTCGCCTGTGGCGGCTTTTAACAGGGGGGGGCCGGCAAGAAAGAGTTTTGCCTTGCCCCGCACTGTGACTACATAGTCGGAAAGACCAGGCTGATAAGCACCTCCAGCAGTCGCATTACCGTGCACCACTGTAATCTGGGGCAGCCCTGCGGCTGACATTCTGGCCTGGTTGGCAAATGCCCTGGCTCCGGGAACAAAAACATCGGTGGCATAGTTCAGGTTGGCACCGCCGCTTTCAGCCAGGGTGAGTAACGGCAGTTTGTTTTCCATGGCGATTGCCTGAACGCGCAGTGACTTGTCCAGCCCGGCAGGGGAGATAGTGCCACCTTTGATTGCGCTGTTATTTATCACAATCATGCTGCGTATTCCCTCGACATAGCCGATGCCGGCAATAATACCGCCACCTGCCATCGAACCGTCCTTGTCATCGTGCATTTTATAACCGGCCAGTGAGCAGAGTTCCAGAAACGGGGCATTGCGATCCAGCAGCAGGTTGAGCCTCTCACGGGGAAGCAGTTTGCCTCGTTTGTGAAATTTCTCTTTCGCCTGGTTCGCTTTCTCGACCACCCTGTCTTCGATGGATCGGAACTCGTCAATGCAGGCGAGCATTGCCTCTCTGTTTTGGTTGAACTCGGCGGAATGGACATCAATTTGTGATCGGATTGCAGGCATGATTCTGTTCGCTTTGGTTTTTGATACTGTGATTTCTTATGCTTTGGGCTAATGCCCGTAGGGCAATAATAAATAGTCAGGTATAAATAGTTATATATAGTTACGTCTGATCATTGTTTACTACCTGTCGGTAGTGAAAACAGGGTAATGGCAAACATACCAAGCAAGCGCTTGGTTTGTAAAGTGGAAATTTTGTTATTACACTGGAGTCAATAGCGTAACATCGGGGTTTTGCGGGATACAGTGCCTGCTTTGAGAGCCTGTTTTGAGAGAGAAAGGGACTTGAAATCGTCAATGAATGAGCTAAAAAATCTGATAGAAAATGGCAGTATCACCGATCCTTCGTCGGCCCGGGGGCGACTTTTGGTGAAGGCGGCCCACCTCTTCAAAGTGCACGGCTACGAGCGAACCACCGTCAGGGAGCTGGCTGCGGAGGTCGGGATACAGTCCGGCAGTATTTTCCATCACTTCAAAACCAAGGAGGAGATACTGCGTGCCGTCATGGAGGAGACGATTTTATACAATACGGCGTTAATGCGCCGCGCCCTGGCTGATTGTGTAACCGGAAAGGAGCAAGTGTTGGCACTGATCAGGTGTGAGCTCGAATCCATTACCGGCAAGACCGGCGAAGCGATGACCGTGCTTGTGTACGAATGGCGAAGCCTGAGTGAGGAAAGCCAGAGCCGGATTCTAAAGCTGCGGGGAATCTATGAGCAGCTGTGGATGGATGCATTGAATCAGGCGAAAGCGGAAGGTTCAATCGTCGGGGACACCTTTACGCTCCGGCGGTTTCTGACCGGAGCACTCAGCTGGACTGCGACCTGGTTCCGGCCGGAGGGAGGAATGTCTCTGGATGACCTCGCCGGGCAGGCATTGCTGTTGGCAATCAAGGACTAACCACCGGATCTTTTGATCGGCCATGGGTACTTCTCAAGCAGTTTGATAACGATATCTCGTTTGTCGCCCTGTATTTCGATAGAGTGGTTTTTGACCGAGCCACCGGAGCCGCATTTTTTCTTTAGCTCCTTGCAAATGCGCTTCAGCTCGCTTTCGACAGCGGGAATCCCCGAGATGAGGGTGACGGCGGCCCCTTTGCGCCCCCTGGTGCTGAGTGACACTCGCACAACGCCATCACCGTCCGGGATCGCCTCTTTACCGCAGGTACACTGATCTGCAGGCTGCTCGCATTCCGGGCAGATTCGGCCGGTTTCGGTGGAAAATACCAGTCTGGAGAGTTTTTCTTTCATGGTTTGGCCCATCAATAGTTCAGTTCATTATAAGAATCAGGAAGATAGCCGGATATCAAAATCTGTCCGGGTCTCAAAGTTTGGCTCGCTATCAGGATCGATCGGAACCGGTATCGATAATGACGCGGTTCCTGCCAGCATTTTTTGCCTTGTAAAGCGCAGCGTCTGCTTGTGCCATAACGTTTTCGGGCGAATCCCGGCGACCTCGCCTCTCGGATGCGCCAATACTGACGGTAATGCGTGCCGTTGCAGCCGGTTTGCGGGTGGCGTTCCGCTGTCTGGCTCCTTGCCCGGGGCTTTTCGTCCGATTCCTGTCCCGGATAATCATTGTGTAGTCCTGAATGGCTTGTCGAAGATCATTGAGAAAGGGTTCTGCATGGGCGGCGCTTTTCCTGTTGAATAAAATGGTGAACTCCTCACCCCCATACCGATAGGCCGTACCTCGCCCTTTGACTTTTTTGATAAAGCTTGCCACGAGTTTGAGTACCTGATCGCCCACATCATGGCCATAGGTGTCGTTAAACTTTTTAAAGTGGTCAACATCCACCATTGCGATGGTGTAGCGACCGCCGAGTGTGCCCAGCTTCTCGACAAGTGCTCGTCTGCCGGGTAATTCGGTGAGTGTATCCACATAGGCAAGATCGTAGGTAATCTGTATAAACGCAACGAACAGTGCGATCATCAGGACACTGAACATAAAAACGGAAATGTCGTCCCTGGCGAAGTCATAAAACACGAACATCCCTGATAGCCAGCCAAGAACAAGCGCAAACTCGATGGAAGAGCGCTTGATGACTGATACCGTCACCAGAAAAACACCGGATAACAGAAATGTCATCACCCAGGCCCGGGTAATCCAGGGTCTGGATACAGTCAACTCGGGGAAAATATTGGCTTGTTCCATGAAACTGTCATGCAAAAGAGGTTCGATACTGTGGTAGGTCGTATCTGCGTAGCCGCCCCTGAAAAGCCACCACAAGGATAGATAAGAGCCAAATATCAAGAGTACGCGGCTGATTCCCCAGATCGTCAGGCTGCCTCGTTCCCGGTAGAGAGAAATCAGACAGAGGTGGATGCAGAACAGCATGACGGTCACTGTGTAAAGCAGCAGGTTGGCGGTTTCCTGCAACGAGCTTTGCAGCCCGTTCTGGATGAACGCGTAGGCAAGGCAGACATTGACTGACGCAAGTGCCAGTCTGCTGCGATTAAAGGTGAGTGAGATGAACACCAGGGCGCCGCTCAGGTAATAGGGTAAAGCGTGCGTTGTGTTGTGAACGAGCGATTCGACAAATGGATGGTCGATTGAAAAACAGGCAATAAAAACAAGGAATGCGGGAATTGCTCGCCAGAAGTAGGGAATCGCTTTCAAGAGTAAGGGTTACCTGTCAATGAGTATTTGGTGCCAGTGCGGTTCAATCTGCACATAATATAATCTGCATTCGATAGTTGGGCAGTATAGGAGGTTTCTTCTCTTTTTTTAAGCGGTCATGGTGAATCTCTGCCTCCGGGTAGCTCAATATTCTTCGTTATTTTTGGCAGGCGCTGTGGTAAATTTAGCGCCGAAACAAGCAACCGCTGAAATATGAGTAAATCTTATCCATGTCTGATCAGATAAACACCAATCGAGATCATTTTGAACAATTGGCGCTGAGTGCCTACACCGAAAAAGCCTACCTGGACTACTCCATGTATGTGATTCTGGACAGGGCGTTGCCTCAGCTTGCTGACGGATTGAAGCCGGTTCAGAGGCGTATTGTTTATGCCATGTCGGAACTGGGCCTGAAGGCGACGGCCAAATTTAAAAAATCAGCCAGAACTGTGGGCGATGTGCTGGGCAAGTTTCACCCGCACGGAGATTCGGCCTGTTATGAAGCCATGGTATTGATGGCTCAACCCTTTTCTTACCGATACCCCCTGGTTGACGGCCAGGGTAACTGGGGGTCACCGGACGACCCCAAATCATTTGCCGCCATGCGGTATACGGAGTCCCGTTTGCGCCCTTATGCCGAGTTGCTTTTGTCCGAGCTTGGCCAGGGTACGGTGGACTGGGTGCCCAATTTTGACGGTTCGTTGAATGAGCCTTCCACCCTTCCGGCACGGGTGCCCAACATTTTATTAAATGGCACAACGGGCATAGCGGTGGGGATGGCGACAGACATACCACCACATAACCTGCGGGAAGTGGTTGGCGCTGCCGTCCATCTGCTTGAACAACCCGATGCCTCGGTAGAAGACTTGTGCACTCACATCAAGGGGCCTGACTACCCCACTGCTGCTGAAATCGTCAGCTCCCATGCTGAAATCGTGAAGATATACCAGACCGGCCGGGGTTCACTGAAAATGCGTGCTGTCTACAGCCGGGAAAACGGGGATGTGGTGATTACCGATTTGCCCCATCAGGTTTCCGGTGCGAAAGTGCTGGAGCAGATTGCGCGGCAAATGCAGGCCAAAAAGTTGCCCATGGTGGCGGATTTGCGTGATGAATCTGACCATGAAAACCCGACCAGGCTGGTGATTGTGCCCCGCTCGAACCGGGTTGATGCAGCGGGGCTAATGGCTCATCTGTTTGCCACGACTGATCTCGAAAAGAATTATCGTGTCAACATGAACATGATTGGTATTGACGGCAAGCCCGGGGTCAAAGCCATTGATGTTTTGCTGAAAGAGTGGCTGACCTTTCGTTTGTCTACGGTTCGCAGGCGTTTGCAGCATCGCCTGGGTATAGTGAACAAGCGACTTCACCTCTTGCAGGGTTTGCTGGTTGCTTTTCTGAATCTTGATGAAGTGATCCGGATCATTCGTACAGAAGATGAGCCGAAAAAAGTGTTGATTGCCCGGTTTGACCTGTCGGAAGCCCAGGCAGAGTATATTCTGGAGACCAAACTCCGTCAGTTGGCTCGCCTGGAAGAAATGAAAATTCGGGCAGAACAGGCGGAACTTGAGAAAGAACGAGACAATCTGGAGAAAACCCTTTCTTCCGAGCGCAGAATGAAAACGCTGGTGAAGAAAGAACTGATTGCGGATGCTGAGAAATATGGTGATGACCGGCGCTCACCGATCGTTTGCCGAGGTGAGGCCAGGGCTTTCTCCGAGGAAGAAATTGTCAGTTCCGAGCCTGTCACCATTGTTTTGTCTGAAAAGGGCTGGGTGAGAGCGGCAAAAGGCCATGACATTGACCCGAAAGGCTTGAATTACAAGGCAGGAGATAATTATCATCTTTCTGCCCGGGGGCGCAGTAATCAGAACGTGATATTCCTGGACTCGACGGGGAGAGCCTATACATTGAAGGCACACAGTCTGCCCTCGGCCAGAGGGCAGGGTGAACCCTTGACGGGCAGAATTACCCCCCCTTCGGGAGCGGTATTCAAGGGGCTGCTGATCGGTCAGGAAAAACAGCGGGTATTGATGTGGACTGATGCCGGCTATGGTTTTGTAGCCAGGCTGGGTGATTTGCCGAGTAAAAACAAGGCAGGCAAAACCGTGCTTACTGTGCCAGCCGGTGGTGAGGTGATGGCTCCTGTTTACGTTGGTCAGCAGAAAGATGCTTACTTGCTCGCGATTAGCAATGAAGGTCGGATGCTGATTTTCCCTGTCCGGGATTTACCGGAAATGGCGCGAGGCAAGGGCAACAAAATCATCGGAATTCCCACTGCCCGATTGCAGTCTCGGGAAGAGTTTATGATGATTGCCTGCGTGTTCAGGCCGACAGACACGGTTGTGATCCATTCAGGCAAGCGCTTCCTGAAATTGAAAAAGGCGGATCTGGAGCATTATTTTGGAGAAAGAGGGCGGCGGGGTAACAAGCTGCCACGCGGGTTGCAGAGAGTGGATCGTGTTGAAGTGCTTTCGGAGTCCGGGGCGGCAGAGCCTGGAGAACCCTCACCGTGAAAAAATGAGTGCCTTGTTCCCGGCATTTGAACCGGATTGATTCGTAACGAATGGAAATAAGCGAGGTTGCGGTTGTGAGCGATGAAATAATCCTGATTAATGTGGCCGGTTATGATACCCCCGGTTTGACTTCGGAGCTGGCAGGAATTATGGCCAGGTTTGGTGTCGAGATTCTCGATATCGGGCAATCGGTGATACACGATCATCTCACCTGGGGTATCCTGATCCGTGTTCCCGATGAAACAGAGGTGTCCAACGTGCTGAAGGATCTGCTGTTTCGTGTGCATGAACTGGGGTTGACCATTCGTTTTGAGCCCATCACTGCTGAAGCCTATCAGGGATGGGTCGAGGGCAAGGGCAAAAACCGATATACCGTTACTCTTCTTGCCCGAACGATAACCGCGGAGCAGATTGCACGAATATCCGAGGTGACGGCCAAAAACGGGCTGAATATTGACAATATCACGCGGCTCTCAAGCCGTGTTCCGCTCGATGAGCCCGTGAACAGAAGAAAAGCCTGTCTGGAGTTTTCTGTCAGGGGAACTCCGCCCGATCTGCATCAGCTCAGGGCTGCATTCCTGCATATCAGCAGCGAGTTGAATGTGGACATTGCCTTTCAGACCGATAGCCTGTTTCGTCGTAATCGACGGCTCGTGGTATTTGATATGGATTCGACACTCATAGAAGCAGAAGTCATCGATGAGCTTGCCAAAGAGGCCGGTGTGGGAGAGCAGGTGGCGACTATTACCGAGCAGGCCATGCGAGGGGATATCGACTTTGGGGAGAGTTTCAAGCGTCGGGTCGGGTTGCTGAAAGGGCTTGATGAGGCCGTGTTGGAGCAAGTGGCCAGACGGCTCAAGTTGACAGAAGGTGCTGAAAAACTCATTCGAACCTTGCGGGGCATGGGCTACAAAACAGCCATCCTGTCGGGTGGATTCAGCTATTTTGCCAATGATCTGAAGCAACGGCTGGGTATTGATTATGTCTACGCGAATGAGTTGCAAATTGAAAACGGCAAAGTCACCGGAAAGGTAACGGGTCAGGTGGTCGATGGGGCAAGAAAGGCACAGTTGCTTAACGAAATCGCAGAGCGTGAACATATTCGCAAGGAGCAGGTTATTGCCGTTGGAGATGGTGCCAACGATTTACCCATGTTGAGTCAGGCAGGGCTCGGGATTGCATTTCGAGCCAAACCGCTGGTGAAAGAAACCGCCAGGCACTCGATCTCTACCCTGGGTCTGGATGGAATACTGTATCTGATCGGATTCCGGGATCGGGATATCGGCTACTGAAAACCCTGCAAGCCTGCCCTTCATCAGGCCTGCTCTCTACCGGGCCTGTTTTTCACCAGGCTTACTCTTCACCAGGCTTACGGCTTACTCTTCACTAAAGTCGTAGTTCATTTCAGAAGCGGGTGCCTGCAGGTAGTAGCCCTGGATATAATTGACACCCGCCTGCCACAGGGTGGAGAGCACGGTAGCGTTCTCTACCAGTGGCACTATTGTGCTTTTTCCCATTTCCTGAAGCCGCCGGATCATTTCCCTGATTTTTTCTCGTGTCTCTTCATTTTGCTGAATTTCTTCGGTAAACGAACCGTCAAATTTGATGTAGTCAGCATCCACGTGCTTCAGGGTGTTGAATGGATCGGGAGAGCAGCCAAACCGGTTTATCGACATTTTACAGTGTAATTCCTTGATCGACCGGGTGAAGGTTTTAGCCTGTTTCAGGTGATTTATGGCATCGTTCTCCGTTATTTGGAATATCAGAGAGTCGCCGGGGAGTCTTGCAGCTTTAAGTGCCACGCTGAGCCATTGCAAGAAAGTAGGGTCGACCACAGTTTCTGCTGTAATATTCAAAAACAGTCTGGTTTGATTTCCCTTGGAGCGGTGTCCGCTCAGGCTTTTGATGGTTTGCAGGGTGACCCAACGATCAATTTTACCAGCCATTTCGCTTGGGCCGACCGGAGGAAGGAAGTCATAGGGTGAGACTTCCTGGTCATTGTTGTCAAGCATTCTGAGCAAGGCTTCGTAGTGTTCCTCACCTTCGCCCCGCAGGCTGATAATGGGTTGAAACAGTGTTTTAAATCTGCTTTCGTCGAGTGCCTTCCGGAGCATGGTGGTCGAGGTTACGCCTTCGTCCACTTCTTCTTGTACAACAAACAGTTGGATGCCATTACCCTTTTCATGGTCTTTTTGCTTCTTCACTTCACTGGCGGCCTTTAATGCCCTGCTCATTACGTCGTTGGGTTTGGGTGAGCTGTCATTAATAAGTGCGACGCCAATACTCGCAGTTAGTTGAATGGTGCGTGCAGACACCTCGAAAAGGTGTTCGGCTATTGCCCGGCGAATGGTTTCACCCGTGTGCAAAGCGGTTTCATCATCAGAAGAAGTCAGCAGTACGGCAAAGGTGTCGTCTCCCATTCTGGCAATGACAGATTCATCTTCACTGATTGCGTCGCCCAGAATCGTTGCCAGATCAGTTAGCACAAGGTCTGTGCCGGCAATGCCGATGTCAGATTTAATGGTCTGAAATTGGTCAAGGGAAATGTAGAGAATGGCTGCCTCGGTTTGCTCTTTGCGGACTCTTTCGATCGTATGATCAAGCTGCTCCATCAAATAATGACGATTGTAGAGGCCGGTGAGCAAGTCCTGACTGCTGATTTCCTTGAGTTTTTCAGCCAGTTGCGTGTCGCTTTCCTTTGGTCTGACAATGATTTGGGTACATGGCTCACCATCATAGGTGGCCGGAGAGAGGTCTATGGCCACGGTGAGTTCGGAGTCGTCACTTCTTCTTGCAACGCCGTCAAAATATGTTTCATCGTGGTTGTTGACCATCTTTCGGGACAGTTCCTTGTATTTGTCCTGGCTATCCTTGTTGAGTGTATCCAGTATGGGTATACACATCATTTCATCCATGTCTTCGTAGCCGAAAAAATCCAGGTAGGATTGATTTGCATAGATGTGCATGCCGTCATTAACGTAAGCAATCGCATCTTTGGAACTGTCGAGCAGCAATTCACAGCGCTTTTCGGCTTCACGCAAGTGAATGTCTGCAGAGCGCCGCATACGGCGTTCGTTGAGGTTATTCAGTTCACGGTTGATGACGAGCATCAGGTGATCCGTGTGTTCAAACGGAATGGCATCCTGAGCGCCCAGGGTCAATAACTCGGTAATCTGCTCCCGGTTATGGTCTTTGGTCAGCACAATAAAGGGGATGTCCCTGTCGAGTTGCCTGATTTCAGTCAAGGCAGCCCTTGCATCAAATTCTGCCTCCTCTTCTCTGGCCAGGAACAGATCCCAGACATGGTCGTAAAGATGCTCTTGCAGGTCTTCCCGGGAGGTAACCCTGTGCGCCCTGGTGGCTTTTCCCGAGTTTCTCAGCAGGCTGACCATCGATTCTGCGTCATTTTGTGATTGATCAAGGATCAGCAAGTGAACTGTTTCATTTTTTTTCTTCATTCGGAGAATTCTATCTGATTAGCCAGCACGGGGCGGGTGTCGCCAAAAAGCCGGACTTCGCCCGGTGATTGGAATGAGCCAATTGTTTTGTCAGTACCTGACTGTTTTATCCGGGCATACTCTTGCCCGGGTATAACACGCTGCCGATACCTTCTGCACGCTATTGCCGATCCGGTAGTGTGTCATTTTTTTGCAATATTGGATTTTTGCAAAATTGGAGGATGTCACAGACTTCCACTGTTGTACATGCCTGAAGAACCAATATCACCTTAACTTTTTGTAGTATTTTAAAGTGGTGGCAGTAGCAGCACAATACTTGTCACCATCGGCTCGTCATTTATTGACCCGGTTTATTCATGTTCAGGTGTGATACTCCTTCTGAATGCCACCATTTTTTCCAGGTACTACCGGGTTGTGCGAACGAGCCGGCGTCTCGCAAACACGAGTATGTCTTGCGGGCAGCCATTATGTTTTGCCATCCCTACAGTGATGGCCACAAAGAATCAAAGTCATCTTCCAGGTTTTGTTGTTTCGGGGTGTTCTTTTCCATATCGTGGAGCTGGCTTGCACCGGAATGCAGACTCTTCAATTCAAATTGACTGAAACTGCTTGTTGCCGAAAGCAGTTTGTCTAACAGGTACCTGGAGACTGATTCGCCATCGTTAACCATTACCTTTTGTCCGGCCTGGAATGGCAGTCTCGGAGTAATCAGGGTTGCGGGTTGGTCGATGGTTGAAAGCACCGGAAGCATCAGCCCTCGAAGAAATTCGCTGTTGTCACCGGTTTTCTGCAACAGCTGAACGCCACCTGGACGAGCCATTGGTGCCAGAAGTTCAATACCTATCTGCGTTCCCTGTTGCTTGATCTGACGTATCCAGCGGATTGCGGCTATGCTCCAGGCGGGATGCCCATTCTCCCGGACACCCAGAATCTCTCCTGCCTGAATACTGCCTGGAATATCTCCCTGCCATTGCAAACAGTAGCCCCCGGGGCTGGTGTTTACCAGTGACACTTTATAAATCTTGAAATTGGTCGCTTTACCGCCGGAAATTCCGTCGTATTTGATCGGTGTGTCGGGTGGGCCGAGAGAGTCACCGGAACCGCCCTCACAATGATCCCATACATCGGTTTTGGACGGGTTGCGGAACCGGTTTGCCGAGGTGTCCTCCATGAGTGCAGGCCCGGCATTCCGGGTGCCGTTACGTAAAAACGTATTGAAATCGACTTTGTTGGCGCAGAAATAATGAGTGGCTGAAAGGCCTGCACACAGGCTCAGGTAGCCTGTGCTGGCCATGCGTTTGAACGAGCGCTTGGTCAGGATGCCGAGAGACTGGCCCAAATGCGCCACGATTTGATCGGGCACTCCTTTGGCCATGGGTAAATGTTTCTCGGCTCCTTTTTTTTTCTGGTGAACGCAAGCGAGATACTCGGTGATGCGGCTGACCAATCCGCTCGTGTCCAACCCGAAAAAGTCATCGTTAATCGTTTCATGCAGAAGGCTGCGGTAGACCGGCGGTGCATCTTTTCGGGTATTGATCACAAACAGAGAATTGTCTGCGTAGAGCCTTCCCACATCGACAAAATCTGCCCAGTGTTCAAAAGCGTCATAGACGCTTTTCAGATCATTTTGTCGCAACTGGTTTGGCTTGCAGCAACCCAGCAATAAAACCTGCTTGTAGGGTGAGTCGATTGTAGAAACAAGCGGGCCACAGCTTTCCTCATCCTTCACCTTAAAATCGCGCAACTTGAATGTATCGGCAAAGCGAAATATCTGGTGAAGCTCATACCACACGTTTTCCGGGCTGTTGCAGTAAAGCTGACATGCCCGCAGAATGGCGTTGCCAAACTCCCGCGTTGCCCTGTGAGCGGCAATGGACAGCGATTTCCTGTTTTTTTGTGGAATAGCGGTGGCCACACACTCCATCATGACGATTTTGTAGCCTGTTGCAATGTGAACCTGCAGAGCCTGGCTGAGATTTGCTATTTTCCTTTGTTTTTCCGGCAGGGAAATAGAGTGATTCATGTAGTGTTTTGAGAGTTCCCTGCATATGAAATGCAACGAGGGCCGAATGATTTCCAGAAAAGCCAACCGGTTTGCAGGGGAAGTAACCAGCTGATTCAATTCAATGACCGCATGATACAATCGTCTGGCCGTTTCCCCGGTGTTTGCCATTGGCAGCTGCTCAACCCACTGTTCCAATGCCCTGGTGTTGGCCTGACAAAAAGACAGCGAGTTCAGGGTTTGGGTCGGGATTTTCAGATCCAGCATTCGGCTTGTACCTTCCATTCAGAATGCACCATACTCGTTGATTCGGTTCACGTTCTTGATCAAAGAAGTCAATTTTATACATCAAGCATAGCAAAGAAATGGTATAAGTCAGGAAATAATTGTTTTTGAGGGCTTTCCCGGTATTTCGCGGGCCAGCCTGGGTACCAGGAAGCCGGGCAAACGTGCTCGCATGTCGTGAATGACAGCTTTTGCTGCTGATTCATCCAGGTCAAAATGTGCTGTGCCCGTTACCTTGTCCGGCAGATGCAGATAATAGGGGAGTACGCCGGCATCAAACAGGCTTTCGCACAGGTTGGCCTGCACCTTCGCAGAGTCGTTAATTCCTTTCAGCAGAACTGCCTGATTCAGTAGCAGGGTGTCGGTTTCTTTCAGATCAAGGAGCGCTTTGCTCAGGTTATGGTCCAGTTCGTTAGGGTGGTTGATGTGCAAGACCATTATTTTTCTGGTTTGCACCTCTGTGAGCCAGCGGAGTAGCCCCTGATCCACCCTTTCAGGTATCACGACAGGAAATCGTGTATGGATTCGAATGCGTTTGATATTGGGTAATACGGTCAGTTGGTCAGTCAGTGAGCGAAGATATTTGTCAGGGTAGGTGAGAGGATCACCGCCGCTGAGAATGACTTCATTGATGGCGCTGTCCGAGGCGATATAACGAATTGCATTACTCCAGTCGTTTGCGGCATTCCGGTTGTCCTTGTAGGGAAAGTTGCGACGAAAACAATAGCGACAGTGAACCGGGCAACTGCCATTTAAAATCAACAGTGCGCGGCTTTTGTATTTATGGAGCAGTCCCGGTATCAGGTTTGCGTTTTTCTCTTCAAGCGGGTCAGTCGAGTAGCCTGTTGACGAGGATAACTCCCGCGCATCGGGAAGAACCTGGCGGAGCAGGGGGTCGTTGAGATCGCCCTTTGCCATTCGATCCGCATAGGGTTTGGGTACGCGCAGCGGGAATTGTGCCAGCTTGCCGCTGATGCTGAGCAACGACAGGCGCGTTTCGGCAGAAAACTCAAGGTAATCGGCCAGTTTTTCAGGTGTGTCCAGCGAGTCGGAGAGAATTTTCTTCCATTGTGGCCCTTCAATCGAACTGTCAATTCGCGGTATCATTACCCGTCATCCTTTGGCTTTTTTAAAACGGTATAAAACAAGTTTTTCAATCAATCTCTATTTTCTGTGAGGAATCATGGCCAGTTATTCTACCAACGAATTTAAATCAGGTCTTAAAGTTATGCTCGATGGCGAGCCTTGCTCCATCGTTGATAACGAATATGTCAAGCCGGGCAAGGGCCAGGCATTTAACCGGGTTAAATTGAAAAATCTCGGTACCGGCCGTACCTGGGAGCGTACTTTCAAGTCTGGTGAATCTCTGGAAGGTGCGGATGTCATGGAACTGGATATGGAATATGTGTATACCGACGGTGAATTCTGGCATTTTATGCTGACAGACGGTTCCTTTGAACAGTATGCCGCAGATGCAAAGGCAGTGGGTGACTGCAAGCTGTGGCTGAAGGAGCAGGATGTTTATTCAGTTACCCTGTTTAACGGTGCACCGCTTACCGTCACGCCAGCCAATTTTGTCGAGCTCGAAGTGGTCGAGACCGACCCCGGTGTTAAGGGTGATACGGCACAGGGCGGTTCCAAGCCCGCTACCCTGTCAACCGGCGCTGTTGTCAATGTTCCCCTGTTTATCAATATCGGTGAAGTGCTGAAAATAGATACACGCTCCGGGGAGTATGTAAGCAGAGTCAAAAGTTAAGCTCGTCAGAGAAGTCAGTCTGGTACGACAAATACCAGTCAGCTACGACAAATCAAGTGCGACATATCAAGTGCGATAAATCAAAAGCGGCGGCATGGAGGCGTATTCCCTGGTCGTGTCTTCATTAACAGACTGGCGTCCGGCCTGTGGTTTGGATGCGCTTCGTACAAGAGCGGATTTATTGGCCCGAATCCGCCTTTTTTTTCATTCGCGAAATGTCATGGAAGTGGAAACGCCATTGCTGTGCGCATCTTCCGCAACAGATCCTCACCTGCACAGTATTCAAATTGATCAGTGGCCGGCCAGTTCACTTAAATATCTGCAAACATCCCCGGAATTTGCCATGAAGCGACTGCTGGCAGCCGGAAGCGGGCCGATCTTTCAGATATGCAAGGCATTCAGGCGTGAAGAACGCGGAAGGAATCACAATTCAGAATTTACCATGCTGGAATGGTATCGCCCCGGTTTTGATGATTTTCAGTTGATGGATGAGGTTGGCGAGTTGATTTCGGAGGTGATGCTCCGGCTGTCCGGTCGCACACCGTCCATTGAACGCTACAGTTATCAGGAACTGTTTGACACCTGGGCGAATATTGACCCGATGTCAGCGTCAACGTCCGAGATTGCGAGCCTGGCCCGATCGCTAACGGGGATTGCTGATGTTGCCGTATTGGGCCGGGATACCTGTCTGGATTTGATTATGACTCATGCGATTGAGCCGAAACTGGCAGGCAGGGCGGTTTTTGTCTATCACTACCCGGCTTCACAGGCGGCTCTGGCCAAAATTTCAATAATCAAAGGGCAGGCAGTTGCACGTCGGTTTGAACTTTATGTGGATGGTATCGAGTTGGCTAACGGGTATTTTGAACTGACAAATGCGGACGAGCAACTGGCTCGTTTTGACAGGGATAACCGGTATCGGGCTGATCATGGTGTGCCTCCCGTACCACCGGATCAAAGGCTGTATGCGGCATTGACCAGCGGCTTGCCGGAATGTGCCGGCGTTGCTCTTGGTATTGACCGATTGCTGATGGCAGTGTGTGGGGCATCGACAATTGATGAGGTGCTGGCATTCCCTGAAGAGAGGGCCTGACCAGGAGGAGACCGGCTGGTGGGCGCTGCCCGAGCCACCCAACGGTTCCAGGGCTATAGCAGTGAACCTATTTTTTCCCCCAGCCTGACTTCCTGTTCCGGTCGGATCTTTGTCTCCCAGTTTATCCTGCCCTTGCCAAACGCCAACACCACGGTGGAACCCAGGAGGAAGCGCCCCATTTCTTCGCCTTTTTGCAGGGTAACGGCCTCCCTGCCTTCATACCTTTTGTGACTGATCTGATTGCCCGGAGCAATGGTGCCAGCCCAGACAGTTGCTACACTCGCCACAATCATCGCTCCCACCAGCACCAGGGCCATTGGCCCGATATCGGTATCAAACAGAGTGACGACCCGCTCATTTCGGGCAAAAAGATTCGGCACATTTTGCGTGGTGATCGGGTTTACCGAGTACAGCTTGCCGGGTATGTAAATCATTTCCCTCAGCGTGCCCGTGATGGGCATATGAATTCGGTGGTAGTCTTTGGGAGACAGGTAGATCGTGGTGAACTTGCCATCCTGAAATGGCCTGGTGTCAGTACGAGTGCCGCCTAACAGATCAGCCAAAGAGAAGCTGTGTCCCTTTGCCTGAAAGATTTTACCCTGTTCAATGTCGCCAATCTGACTGAATGCTCCGTCAACCGGGGATACCAGACTGTTCGGTGAGTTATCTATGATGCGAGCATCAGGCTTCAGTTCCCGGGTAAAAAAGTCATTGAAACTGTCATAATCCTCGGCATTCTCACGTGCAGCCTCTGCCATATTCACCCCGTACTGCTGAATAAACCGGCTGATGATGAGGTTTTTTACAGCCGGTATTTCCGACTTGGCAAGCAGACCGGCAGCCCTGGTTACTGTATGTTGTGGGACGAGATGCTGGCTTAATACAAATAGGTCGTCAAAGTTCATCGGGTTGCTCTTGTAAATCGGTTTTTTGAATCAGTATCGTGAATCGTATCTGTGAACGGAGCGTATCAGCGTGCCGGGCATCAAACACCGGCACGGGTTTTCAACAAGCCCTGGTTTCGGCTTCAACAGGGGTATCGGGCCGGTTTCCCCATTCTGACCAGGAGCCGTCATAGGCTTTGATGTCGAACCCCAATGCCTTGCCAACAAAGTAGGTCAAGCCTGACCTGTGATGCGTCTGACAATGGGTGATGATTGGTGTGGATTCGGTCAGCCCGATGTTGGCGAGAGTCTGTCTCAGTGTATTCAGGGGCTTCAGACGGTAATTCCGGTCCGGGTCCATTACCTGTGTCCATTCGAAATGAATGGCGCCGGGTATTCTTCCACCCCTCTCTGCGGTTATGGTCTGGCCGGTAAACTCTGCGTGGGATCGGGCATCCCATATACGGACGTTGCCCTGTTCAAGCAATGACATCAGCTCTTCGCAACTGACTGAAATATCGGGGTTGATTGTTATGTCCCGGAGAACCGGTGCGGTTGCTGCGGGTGGCGCCGGCTCACTGGACGTCGGGTGCCCCTCGTTGATCCAGGCAATCAGGCCGCCGTTTAGCAAGGAATAGCGGGTATGGCCAATGCTGTCCAGAAGCCAGGTGAATCTGCCTGCCCAGCCTCCGCCTTCATCGTCATAAACAACGATGTGTGTATTTTCAGTAATACCCAATCGTGTAACCAGGCGGGAAAGCCGTTCTATCTTTGGCAGTTTCCCGGGGCCTGGTTGTCGGCCTGACTGCGTTTCCACCGGGTGAACATGAACGGCGCCAGGGATGTGACCCTGTTGATAGTTCCCCGGGCTGCAAAGATCGACAATTAACAGATCCGGGTGGTTTGATTCTTCAATCAATTGATCCGGTTCCACAATCAGTGGCCATTGCATCATTTATCCTCTCCGGTGTGTGGTCGTATGTTTTGTCAGAATTGGCAGTCGCGCCATTGCTGACAGGATCATTGTCAACAGGGTTGCCGGTTGTTTGCTTTGGATGATAGCAGAATTTGGTTTTTTTGGCTGTTCAGTCAACAAGAAGGCTCCGCAGTGGTTCATAGATATGAGGGTTGGCAATGATGATATCGTCACCAAACAGTTCTGCCGGGATGCCTTCCGGAACCGCGCTGAAGTGGCCACAAACCGCTCCTGCTTCTGCGGCAACAAGTCGGGCGGCTGCGAAATCCCAGGGTTTGAGTGATTCGTAGTAACCATCGAGTCTGCCCATGGCAACCCAGCAGATATCCATAGCTGCAGAGCCCAGTCTGCGGATATCCTGACAGTTGGCCAGCACCTTCGAGAGGCGGTTTGTCAGCATTCCGGTATCCTCTTTATGATACGGGAAGCCTGTTGCAATCAGAGCCTTGTCCAGTGCGGTTGTGTCGCTGACGTGAATGGGTTTGTGGTTCATTACGCTGTGGACACCCTTTATTGCGCTAAATGTTTCGTTCAGAAAGGGGCAGTGCACGACCCCCACCTTGACCTCGCCCTGTTCCACATAGGCAATAGAGACAGCGGAATGAAACTGGCCATGAGCATAGTTAACCGTACCGTCAATCGGGTCAACGATCCACATGGGTTGATCGGTTATTGCCATGCGGGCCAAATCCGGGTTTTCCTCCTCGGATACGATGATATGGTCGGGGAAATTCCTTTTGAGCTGTTTACTGATGAACTGATCGACCTTGATATCGGCATTGGTGACCAGTTCTTCGTTGTTTTTATAGGAATGCTCCAGCGTCGCATGACTTCGTTCCCGGGACATGATTTCACCGGCCTGCATGGCCAGATTCAGTGTGAAACAGGAAATAGCATAAAGATGGTTATCAGCCACAGGATGTCCTTTCTGGTTTTTTTGAATGTACGGGTTGTGTGCCCCGGTTCGGGGTCTGTACAGTGTCAGTCATAAAATGCCTGACTGAGTCGAAACGGGTGTGCCGGGTAGGTGCCGAGCAAACGGACATCTTCAGCAAAAAAATTTAATTCTTCCAAAGCCAGTTGCAATCCAGGCTGCTCAACGTGGCCGTGTATGTCTATATGAAACTGGCTGGAGTTGAGCGTGCCCCCTGGCATGTAGCTTTCCAGTTTGGCGAGGTTGATGCCATTGGTGGCAAAACCGCCCAGAGTCTTGTATAGCGCAGCGGGAATATTCCTGACCTTGAATATCAAGGAAGTAATATAGGAAACGCCTTCCTGTAATGGCGGCAGGTTCCGGGCGTGGCTGAGTATGATAAAGCGCGTTGTATTGCCGGAGTTATCTTCAAAGTTCTCAATCAGTATATCCAGGTTGTAGAGTTTGGCCGCCAGGCTTGAGGCAATGGCGGCTTCACTGCCTTTTCCCTCTGCTATTTGCTGGGCTGCACCTGCAGTATCAAAGGCAGCCCTTGTGGTCAGTCCGAGTTTTTCTATACCTGAAGCACACTGGGCGAGGGCCTGGGGGTGCGACGCAACCGAGGTCAGCGAGTCTATTGATGCTCCGGGCCTGGCGAGCAGACAATGATTGACAGGCTCAAAATGCTCCCCCACGATATGCAGGCTCATTTTGGGAATCAGCCGATAGATTTCTTCCACTCGCCCTGCGGTAGAGTTTTCCACCGGGATCATGGCAAGTGCAGCCTGCTTTTTTTCCACTTTCATCATGGCTTCTACAAACGAATCACAGGCCAATACCGGTTCGTCAGGGAAGACGTGCTGGCAGGCCAGATGAGAATACGCACCACTTTGTCCCTGGTAGGCGATCATGTTATTGAGCTCTCCACATTTCAGTCGTCTCACTTTAGAATAGGTGTCAATTTGCTATTGCGCTGATCCAGAGGAAGCCCCTTTGTCCAAACTCGTTATTCTAATCATTGTTGGCGTTATTGCCTATTTGTATTTTACAGAATGGAAAAAAGCCAGCCCCGAGAGAAAAAAATCAATGCTCATCAAGGGAGGAGTGGGCGCTTTTCTGGTTACTCTTGTCATTCTGGTCGTTACCGGGCGCCTGCATATACTCTTTGCCGCGATTGCCGGTGCACTGCCTTTTTTACGGCGGTCAATGGGGTTGTTGCGGTATCTGCCTTTTTTGCGCAAGCTGATATCGCAGGCAAGCGGGTCAACAGCGGGCAATGCCAATCGTTCTTCGGTGAAAACCAGGCTGGTTCAACTGGAACTGGATCATAGTATCGGGAAAATATCTGGCAGGGTGTTGACCGGAGCCCTGGCAGGGCGGGATATGGATACGCTTTCAATGGAGGAAATCATCAGCCTGTTCGAGTTGGCCATGGCACGGTCGCCGGATTCCTTGCCATTGATAGAAGCGTATTGTGCCGGCCGGTTTGGCCCGACATGGCGTCAACAGTTTGGTTTTGATCATGCTGCGGGGGCAGAGTCTTCAAATGGTGGAAAGTCTTCAACAGGAGCCCGTGGCAATTCCCTATCGGTGAACGACGCCCTGCAGATTTTAGGTCTGGAAAAGGGGGCAACCAAAAAACAGGTGATAGCAGCACACCGGAAACTGATTCAGAAATTTCATCCGGATCGGGGTGGCAGTAATTATCTGGCGCATATGATCAACGAAGCGAAATCGGTATTAATCGCTTTCCTCGAGCGCAAGGGTTAACGCAGGCTATTGTCAGGCATGAAACAGTTCATTCAAATCAAACTCTACTTCTAAAAAAGGCTCAATTCGTGCGGTTCCCTCGCCATGATCGATAGCTTCAATCACTGAATATTTACCATCAACCAGTTTACAGGCGATGAGCGACTGGTCTTCCGGGCTGATAATCCAGTAGAAGGGAACCTGCTTTTCCTGTAGTAGCAGCAAATTATGGAGAAAGTCCTTTTTTTCATGGCCAGGAGAGGTAATCTCGCAAACCCAGTCCGGAATGACTGCCACGACCCCTTTGGGTTTCTCATGCACTCTCGCTTTTCGCCAACCTGCAACATCATGGCGGGGGCAGTGATGCTCACTGTAACGAACGCTGATTTCGGTTCCAAACCACCAACCGCCTGGCCCTTTACCCTTTCGGTAGGGGGTCAGCTCCGCAAACACCATACCTTGAGACGAGCCGTGTTCAAATCGTGACATGGGACGTTTTACTATGTCACCATTGATAAGCTCAACGCGTTCGTCTTCCTGCCAGGCTGCCTGTAAATCTTCAAAGGTTTTCAGCTTTTTGGCTTCCATTGTGCTGTCTCATTCTATCCGGCGTTCAAAGCCTGTTGTTTCACCGGTGGCACCCGTTGGCCAGCGACCACGAAACCGCGCAGTCAATGCTGCGCGGGGATGTAGTAATTAATGAAAATGGAAAGATGCAAATCAGTTTCTTTCTCAGTCTCTTTCTACGGCAAGTGATACGCCCATACCGCCACCGATACAGAGTGTAGCCAGGCCTTTTTTGGCATCCTGGCGCTGCATTTCATGCAGAAGTGTAACCAGAATCCGACAGCCTGATGCACCAATGGGGTGACCAAGAGCAATGGCACCACCGTTCACATTCACCTTGCCGGTATCCCATGCAAGATCACGGTTGACAGAGATGGCCTGTGCTGCAAAGGCTTCGTTGGCTTCGATCAGGTCCAGGTCATCAATCGTCCAGCCTGCTTTTTTCAGGCAGTTCCGGGTGGCTGGAATCGGGCCGGTTCCCATGATTTTAGGGTCGACACCTGCGCTTGCGTAGGCCTTGATTCTGCCAAGGACGGGCAGGCCCAACTCTTTTGCCTTTTCTTCCTCACACAGAATGACGGCAGCAGCGCCATCGTTGATAGAAGACGCATTGGCTGCCGTGATGGTGCCATCCTTTTTAAATGCAGGGCGCATACCTGCAAATTTTTCGATGCTTGCGCCGTGGCGCGGGTTTTCGTCGGTATCGACAATAATCGGGTCTTTTCTTCTTTGGGGAACACTTACGGGGCAAATTTCATCGTTGAACTTGCCTGCTTTTTGAGCTGCTTCTGCCTTGTTTTGTGAGGCAACGGCGAACTCATCTTGTTCTTCGCGGGAAATCTGATACTTTTCGGCAATATTTTCAGCGGTGATGCCCATGTGGTAATCATTAAACACTTCCCACAGGCCATCCTTGATCATTGTGTCGATCATTTCCCAGTGTCCCATACGCTGCCCGTTACGTGAACCTGGCACGACATGTGGCGATTGGCTCATGGATTCCTGGCCGCCAGCGATGATAATTTCGGCATCGCCAAGCATAATTGCCTGAGCGGCAAAGTGAACCGACTTGAGGCCGGAACCACAGACCTTATTGATGGTCATGGCCGGAACCGTATCAGGGATACCGGCATTCAGGCTGGCCTGGCGAGCCGGATTCTGGCCGCAACCGGCAGTTAAAACCTGGCCGATAATCACTTCATCAATTTGCTCGCCTTTCAGGCCGCTGCGCTCCAGCAAGGACTGAATCACTGTGGTTCCCAGTTTGTCTGCGGGCAGCGAGGACAGGCTTCCGCCGAAAGTACCAACAGGGGTTCTTGCTGCTGCAACAATGACTACATTTTTCATCTATGTCTCCTTGGTTTTGTGATAGATAAGGTGTTGTTTGTACGTTAGTTGTATTTGCTCTCAAGCGTTTCCGGTGCTTCGGGTAGCACGGGTTGGCTGATTTATACGGGCTCTGATTCGCTATTCTTGCACCCTGTGCCTGGTTCAGTAAAGCACATATTTGTTGCTGCCTCCCTGATATGCCGGATTTGTCGGGCATAAATTGCGTCGCCCAGTTGTGGGCCTTTGAGTCCACTGTCGATCAAGTCCCTGATTGTTATTTTTCCGAGGGTGTCAACTATCTTCTGAAACCAGGCAGACTGGGGGTAGCTATTGTCTGTTATACTGCCCCGGTCGGGGGCATCGGCTTCGCATACCAGAAGTAATTGTCTGAATCTTCCCGGTCTTCTTAAAGCGTCACAACTTTTGATGATCTGAAGTACCGTTTTCGGATCGAGTTCAAAGGCGCGATGTATCCTTGAATGGTATTCGCACGCAAGACATGCCAGTTCTCTGAAATCGTTGGGTATGCGAAGGCGCAGACATAGTGCCTTGACGAGGTTGATTCCCGCCAGTTTGCAAGTCAGGGCAGCGAACCGGACTTGTGTGTCTGTTGTCAGCCGGGAGGCAATATCGAGCGTTACAAGCGAGCGGTGCCCGGTGTCGACCTCGGCCTCGGCCTCGGCCTCGGCCTCGGGATGCTGCCCGGGTTGTGGCAGGCCGAAGAGGTTATCCAGTTCAGGCATGATAACCCGCAAGGCGCCCACTGTCCTCAGCACGTTAAAATAGGTACCGGGACTTTGTTCGGAGAGTGCCCGCTCAGTCTCTTGCCAGACACGCTCGGGAGTGAGATGTTTTACCTCACCGGATGAGACAATGTGTCGCATCATTTCGATGGTTTCGTCTGCAATGGTGAACCCCAGGTGGTGGAATCTGGCAGCAAAACGGGCAACACGGAGTACTCTCAGGGGGTCTTCCCTAAAAGCAGGGGAAATATGACGAAGTCGCCTTGCCTGGAGGTCTGCCTGGCCATGACAGGGGTCAATGATAGTGCCATCATGGTCCTGAGCCATCGCGTTAATGGTCAGATCCCGCCGTTTCAGGTCTTCTTCGAGTGTGACATCAGGGGAAAAAAAGCAGTGAAAACCCTTGTAGCCGGTGCCATGCTTTTTTTCAGTACGAGCCAGTGCATATTCTTCTTTGGTATCCGGGTGGAGAAACACCGGGAAGGCGGCTCCTATCTGTTGAAATCCCCGGGCCAGCATGATTTCAGGGGTGCCGCCCACGACGACCCGGTCTTTGTCTTTTACCGGCAGCCCGAGTAGTTGATCCCGCACCGCACCACCGACCAGATAGGTTTTCATTTTATACCTGCAACCTGTAACCGGAAAAGTAGAGATTGGGTTTCTGGCAAGGATAGAGCCAGGGATAGAGTCGAGGCAATTCTGTTTTGAATCAGCCAAAGCCCGGTATCCTGCCTGCCCCGACAAAATATACCAGAATCAGTTCCTGGGTATCCAGTGTTGAATCGTGGAACGGTTGATCCGGGTGGGCAAGGCTTTGCCGGTTTTCTGTCGTCATCCCTGATTTATTGTTATTAATCGACCTCGACAGTCTGCTAACCTTATGGAAAAAAACAATAAAATGATATGGGCATGAATATTTCATGGTGCTTGGGGCGTTTAATCATTTCATGGCCAGCAGGGTAGGAAATTGTCATCATGAAACAACAAATACAGTCCATTCGGGAGTTTTGGCACAGAGGTGCACGAGCAGCAGGAAGCGTGAAACTGCTTTCGCTGGCATTGGTGATCGTGTTTGCCAGCGGGTGTGCCTGCATGAACGGCCACTGTCAAAAGAGCACCTGGCAGGCAAAACATAAAAATACGGTGCCGCCCATGTCACTTGAGCCAATCATTGTCAGAGTCACAGGTTATGGTACTTACAAATCAGCCAGGGGGAAAGTCACCGAGAGGCAAAGGCTGATGGCGATGCGTGCATCCAAACTGGATGCATTCCGGTCGCTGGCGGAGCGAGTCTACGGGATGGTTATTTATGGATCATCCACAGTAAAGGATTTTGCACTTGAGAACGACCAGTTCAGAACATGGGTGGATAGCTATATACGTGGTGCCAAAATCATCGCTGTCAATGAAATGGCAGGAGGTGCCTTTGAGACTGTGGTAGAGCTGGTACTTGAATCCAGGTTCAGGGAATGCCTTACCCATACGAATCATTTCAGATATACCGAAGAGTGCAGAATGTTGCTGTCTTCCGGCAAGGAAATGGTGAGAAACCCTGGCAAGACACCCGGTTCGGGGGCACAGTATTACTTCTGATTGGCAATACCATCTACTACTACGAGATTTTATTAGTGATGCACTGGTGTCCAAAGATTTTGTCGAGTATGAAACGGGTTAGAGCGAGTATGTTGTTCATCGCCCTGTTCGCAATCTGTGTTCCTGTTCAGGGGAAATGGATTCATGCCACAGGCAAGGCTGTAATAGAAAATGGCCGGGTTGATATCGCTCGACAGAGTGCGCGGGAGGATGCACTCCGTCAGGCTGCCATGCAGGCCGGAGTTCGCGTGTATGGTCACCAGTCATTGCGAAACGGTGATTTGACGGAAGACCGGCTCGATATAATGAGCCATGCCTATATTCGTGATGTAAAAGTGCTGGATGAAAAGGTCAAAAATCAGGTGTTGACCATGCTGGTCAGTGCCAATGTCGAGCAACTTTCCCACTGCGATTCAGGAGCGGCGAATGGGTACCGCAAAAAGGTTGCGATTGCGGGCTTTTCTGTTCAGAACCCCGGGGATGCCCAATATGGCAACCTGTATAACATAGACAGGTCATTGCCCGCCTACCTGTCCAGGCAATTGAATCATCTGGGGAATACTCTTGTTTTTGAAAACAGTCATACCCGATTATACGAAGATTTGAATAACGCTCCCACGGCTTTTACTCATCAGAGAACCCTGACCAAGGCGGTGATGGTGGCCAGAGAAATGGGGGTGCAGTTTGTGTTGTCCGGTGTGATTCGCGACATGTCAGTAAAAAATCCCGGTGCGATGAATAATTCTCCTGCTGCTTCCTTGCGACGAGCCTTCAGCAGCCTGACCGGGGTCGGGGGTTATGACCGGAGTCGCGCATTTGCGTTGGAAATATTTGTGCATGACGGATTTAACGGTTCGATTGTCTTCCAGAAATTTTACCGTATCGAGCGCCCCTGGAATGAAGACCTCCAATCCCGGATTGCCTTCGGTTCCGATGCTTTCTGGCAATCAGATTATGGCAAGGGTGTGGGGGATTTGCTGGATAATATTGCGCATGAATTGAATGAGCATTTACGCTGCCAGCCCTTTATTACCCGTATTTCCAGAGTGGAGGGTAAAACGCTGTATTTTTCATCGGGTGGCAGTGCGGGTGTTCGGCCCGGAGACAAGCTAAGCGTTTACCGCACTTTTCAGTACTCTGATTCTGACCAGTTTCAGCATACCGAATTAACCGATATGCGAACCGCACTTAAGGTTAACCAGGTACAACCTCATTTTTCCAGGGGAAGTCTGACGATTGAAGCGGGCAGGCTCAATATTCAGGAGGATGATTTGCTTATTGCCTGGTAGTGACACAGCGCTGAAAAGTGCCTGTAAGCAGGTTGTTTGTCCGGGTGAGTCGTCAGGCAAAGTGTGGTATTCACCAGGCCTGGTTTGATCGGCAGGTTATCCGGGTTTCTCCGCAACCATAACAGCCCGAAGCGGGGCAGGATAGCCCTCAACAGTTCTGGACAGGTCATCCGGCGCCAGAAAATCTTTCAGTGATTGATACGGCATCCAGTCCGTTGTCCTCTGTTCGTCCAGACTGGTGGTGTTGAGGTTGACGCAGCGCACTGACCGGAACCCGGCTCTTTGCAGCCACAGAGTCAATGTGGCCGGAGTCGGGATAAACCAGACGTTGCGCATCATGGCATAGCGATCAACAGGCATAAGTGCATAGCCCGGCGTCAGGTGAGCCTGGTCTTTGCCAATGCCGTCGTCAGCTATCCCGTCTTCCCCTGTCCTGTCACCGGGAGAGTGATCACCAGGAGAAGAACGGCCATCAGGAGAGCAGTCACCAAAAGAACTGCTACCAAAAGAATTGCCACCAACCGATCTGTCATCAATAACCAGGGTTTCCAGCACAAGTTGCCCGCCCGGCCTGAGGGCTCCCTTCAATTCAAACAGGTGGTCAATCGGGGAGCGGCGGTGGTAAAGCACGCCCATTGAAAACACAGTGTCAAAAGCCTCCAGGTTGGGCATAAGTTCTTCCATGCGAAACGGCAGAAAATCGGCATTTGCCTGCATGCCCAGATACTTTTTCACCGCCAGAAACTGCATCAAAAACAGCTGGCTCGGGTCAATGCCTATAACGCGTTTTGCGCCTGCTCCCAGCATACGCCAGCAATGGTAGCCGGAGCCGCAGCCGACATCGAGAACGACATGATTGTCCAGTGGCCTGATATGAGGAACAATCCGTTCCCATTTCCAGTCAGAACGCCACTCTGTGTCTATGCCGGTGCCAAAAAAATTGAACGGGCCCTTTCGCCAGGGCATCAGGCTGCGCAGGCCTGATTCCAGTTGCTCTCTTTCTGCAGGCTGTAAATCAGATGCCTGGCCGATCTCGATGGCAGCACTGTTCAGATTGAGTGTGACGTCGGTTTTCTCCGGCAACCGGTTCAACGCGGCTATCCAGCGCCCACTGTCGCCGTGAGGGTTCAGGATCAGTTTCTCGTTGGTCAGTGTTTTGACCTGGTCTGCCCATTTGGCAAAGCGACCGTTTGCCAGGAAATAAAAAAGGCTGTCATATATTTCATTCAGATCGATCATGGTTTAAGCGCAATCATTGAGGTGAAGCAAAAACACTGGTACCACACCTGGGCGTGAGCAAAGCCGACCTGACGCAGGCGTTCCAGATGCTGTTGCCGACTTTCCGTGATTAATACCTTTTCTATCGCTGCCCGTTTCTGGCTGACTTCCATGTCAGAGTAGCCGTTTGCCTTTTTGAATGCAGTGTGCAAGCTGGTGTTGACTTCCTGTTCCATGCGGTTCTCACTATGAATTTTTTCCGAAATAATCAGGCAACCACCGGGATTCATTCCGCGATAAATGGTTTCGAGTAGCGCCACCCGGTCTTCAGGGGGGACAAACTGCAGGGTAAAATTCAGCGTGATAACAGACGCATTGATAATACGAGTGTGGCGAATATCCTGTTCAATGAGTTCCACTGGCACCGGGCAGTTATCCAGTTCGATGTAATGGCCGCATCGCTCGATCATCGCCGCAGAATTGTCTACGGCAATAACCCTGGTGTTGTAGACAGATTTCAGGCCGTGCCGCATGGCCAGTGTTGATGCACCCAGCGAGCAACCCAGATCATAGGTATTACTGCCCGGTCGGGCATACTGTCCGGTGATCAGTTCAATCATCGGAATAATCGTGGTGTAACCGGGAACCGATCGGCGAATCATATCCGGGAAAACCCGGGCTACAGCCTCATCGAAAGAGAAATCGGGAACCCGGTCAACCGGAGCGGCGTAAAGATCGTCTCTCTGAGTCATGGATCCAGACCTGCGCATAGTACGGGGCGGTTTTTATAATCGGTAATCAGGGCTTTCATATCATTTTTTTTGGCCAGGCTGGTAAAAACAACGTGGCCATTTATGCATTCTGCGGCAATAACCGCCGGCTTGGTGGATAATCTGTGTTCTTGCCCCGGAGTCAGGAGTATGCCCTTGTATTCGCCAACCTCAAAGGCATTATGGTCGGCGTTGTGCTTGATCTTGCCCATTATTTCCAGGGCAAACACGGTTGCCAGAACGGTCGCAAAAGCGGTCGCGATAAGGTAGTTTGCGGGAAACGGAGGCTTGTTCTGATGGTCTGAACTGCCGGTTTGTTCACTGTTCATTTTTGGCTACTCTTTTTTGCAGTTATGTGTTTTCGATGCTGGCCTTGCGTTTTGGATTTTGAGTCACGATTTTTCAGTTCATCAACACCAGCGGTTCTTCCTGCAGCGCAGATTGTTGTTCCCGAAGTTGCAATACATGCTGAGACCAGTAGCGCTCGGTGTTAAACCAGGGGAAGTGGTGAGGAAACGCCGGGTCTGACCAGCGTTTTGCCAGCCAGGCTGAATAATTTATGATGCGCAGTGTTCGCAATGTTTCAATCAGTTGCAATTCAACAGGGTTAAAATCATGGAATTCCTGATAACCCTCTATCAATTCGGATATCAGCCTGATTCGGGTCGAGCGCTCCCCCCAAAGCAGTAACCACAGGTCTTGTATGGCCGGGCCGGTTTTACAGTCGTCAAAATCCACAAAGTGATACCATTCATCACGCCAGAGTATATTGCTGGCATGACAGTCTCCATGCAGTCTGAGTGTCGAAAGGTTTTTGTGCGGGGCGAGCGATTGCTGCATGCGATCGATCAAATCCCGGGCGATCGTTTCGTAGGCGGGCAGCAGGTCTTTCGGAATAAAACTGTTTTCAAGCAAGTGTTGACTGCTTTCGGTTGCCTCCTCAACAATGCGCATGGAGGGGCGGTACCGGAAAGGGCGAATCGCTCCACAGGCATGCATTCGACCGATATAACGTCCAATGGCGAACAGATTGTCCAGGTCTTCCAGTTCAGGCGTTCTGCCGCCCCTGCGAGGGTACACCGAAAACATAAACCCTTGATAGTCAAACAGCGTAGTACCTTCAATGGTCATGGGAGCGACGACGGGGATTTCCAGTGACTCCATTTCCAGTACAAACTGATGCTCTTCCAGTATTTGCTCCCGCGTCCATCTGCCCGGCCGGTAGAACTTGGTCACCACCGGCACATCATCTTCAATACCGACCTGGTAGACCCGGTTTTCGTAGCTGTTGAGCGCGAGTATTCTGGCATCTGTTGTCAACCCGATGGATTCTACCGCATTAAGCACAGCGTCCGGGGTGAGAGTGTTATAGGGGTGTGCCTGGTTAGCATTCATATGATGGTTGTTTATGTCCTGTGATGGTTAGGCGGCTTTGGCTTGAATGGAGACCGGTACACCGGGGCTGAATTTGTTGATTCGGTTTTTCATCCGAATCTCCCGCCTGCCTTTACCGGTGGCCGGAATCAGCTTGCAATTTGCGGGGGCGAGTTTTGGAAGAAGACTTTTTTCATGCTTCTGATTATATCGGTACTGACATAAGCTGCAAGGCTTCCATCACACTTTTTGCTTTTTGGCTCAGATAAATCAGACTCTGAAATTCTTTCGGGAAAATTGAAAATTGAAAATTGCGATTGACGACATTATCGTCCAGGCGATCAAGGTGTCTGTTTGTTATGGCCTGTTTCGCTGCTGTTCCAGTATGCGTGATGGTTGAATGACCTTACGGATAGTTGTCAGCGTTCCATATGTGGTCATTTTTATATACAATGAACATATATAGGCATGGTAGGCACAAGGAAAGACAATGGCGGCCATCAGTAGCACAATGAAAACTGTACCCAAAAAAGCTGGTAATCAGGTTTTGCCCGTGGTCTTTTCCATTCTTGAAAAATGGCAATGCAACCAGGAGTGCCAAATGGCGCTACTCGGACTGGCCAGTCGATCCACACTGAACAAGTACCGAAAAAATCCCGCCTCGGCCTCGGTGAGCCCGGATCTGATGGAACGCATGAGCTACATCCTCAATATTCACAAGTGCCTCAGAATACTATTCTCCCATGAGCAAACCATTTATGGCTGGGTCAATAAGCCCAATCAACATCCGTACTTTGCAGGCCGTTCAGCCATGGATATTATGCGCGGCGGCAAAGTGGCCGATTTGTACAATGTAGCCTTGCGGTTGAATGCCTTTAGAGGGGGGCAGTCTTGATCGGGTTAACGCGGTACAGAAATTTTCGTCATCAAAAGGCCTTCCGTTTAATTCCATCGAAATACCCTCCCATTGATCTTTATGAAGACGTGGCGAGTCCTGATCAATTGGAAGCGGTGTTTTATGTCGAGTCTTTAACCAATCCGAGATTGTCGGAAGAGGTGGGTGATTTTTCCCGTGTGCCGGTAAAAGATCGTCTTGTCGGTATTCCACATTGTAGTTATGTGATGGCCGCTTTCACCCATATTAATCCGGATGGTAGTCGATTCACTTCTGGTGATTTCGGTGCTTATTACTGTGCGCCGGATATCAACACCGGGATTAAAGAGACGATTTACCATATTGAGCGAATTTTCGGTTACACCGATGAGCCGGCTCAGGATATTCATATGCGATCACTGGTTACTTTCTTTTCGGCCGCGCTTGTCGATATTACCGATAAAGATGCTGTCGCATCTTCGCTATATCACGCAACAAGTTACACCGACTCTCAGGCGTTTGGCATTAAAGTAAAAAATGAAAGGGAAGACGGCATTGTTTATGAGTCTGTTCGTCATCCGGGACATGAGTGTTTCGCATTATTCCGTCCCAACCTGGTGACAGAAGTCTGCCAGGGCGAACACTATTGCTACAAGTGGAACGGCAGCTCCATTCATAATGTTATGAAGATGATAATGGCCTGAATCTGTCCGGCATTCCATCCCGGGAATCATCAGAATTGGTTGCTCGTCAGTCTGAACCCGAACGGGCAGCGAAGCAGCCGGTCGGAATAATTGTTGATAAGGGTAAGTGCCGGATAACAAGAAATAAATACGTCTGGTGTTACGCAAAATGACACCCCCGATTTTCTGGTGAATCGAGCCTGTTCAGGGTGTTGACATGGGTGAATATCACGGATATGGATAAGTACAGCACAGACACGGTAGTGGTAGGAGCGGGTGTCGTCGGCATCGCCGTGGCTGCTCGCCTGGCTCGTTCCGGAAGGGAGGTATTTGTTCTTGAAAGGCATCCGCATTACGGTCTTGAAACTTCCTCACGTAACAGCGAAGTGATACATGCAGGTATCTACTATCCCGAGAGCAGCCTGAAAGCCGGGCTTTGCGTTCGCGGAAAACACTTGCTGTACCATTATTGTGAGCAGAACCGGGTACCTTTTCGTCGTTGTGGCAAATTGATCGTGGCAACGGAAAAAACACAGGTGGACAAACTGGAGGCCATTTACCGGCAAGGCAGGCAGAATGGTGTTGCAGACTTGAACCTGTGGGGGAAAGAAAGCCTGCATAAACTCTATCCGGAGTTATCCGGCCATGCGGCCATCTGGTCGCCATCAACCGGAATTATTGACTCACACCAGTTGATGACCCGGTTAATGCAGGAGGCAGAGATCAATGGAGCACAATTTCTTTTCCGGCATGAGGTGATAAAAGGCGACTTTTCGTCTGATCGCATTGAGCTGGAGGTCAACACTCCAGACGGTCAAACCTGCCTGATCCGTGCGTCCGAGGTGGTGAATTGTGCCGGTTTGTCTGCGATTCAGTGGTTAAATGCGTCCAATGGAATTTGCCACGCCGAGCTGCCGGAACCCTGTTTTGCCAAAGGCAACTATTTTGCGTTAACTGTTCGTCCTCCCGTTGATTGTCTGGTTTATCCCGTTCCTGAAGAAGGCGGGCTCGGTGTGCATTTGACTCTGGATATGGGGGGGAGAGGGCGATTCGGGCCGGATGTGGAATGGCTGAATACGGAATGGCAGGATAACCCTGATTACCAGGTAAGCGCCAGATCGCTTCCGCGTTTTTATCGTGAGGTACGAAAATATTGGCCTTCACTGCCGGAGGGCAGCCTGGTGGCAGACTATTGTGGTGTGCGCCCGAAAATCAAACGGGATGGCCAGGTATTGAATGATTACCTGATTCAGGCAAGTGATGCTCATCAAATACCTGGCCTGGTCAATTTGCTGGGAATCGAATCACCCGGGCTGACCTGCTGTCTTGCTCTGGCAGAAACTGTTCAGAGGGCTTTGGATTCGGAGGAAAGTCTGGAACCGGAGGAAAGTCAGGCAGTTTGATGGATTGCAGGTGCCCGGCTACCTGACTTCGGCCTGGAAGAGAAGCGCATCCGGAAAACAGGTTCACCTGGAAGAGAGATCCGTTTGCAAAAAAAGCTCACCATGCAGGCTTGAACGTGCTGTGAGTCTCGATAAGAGCGCCCAGTTCTCTTTCGAGCAGGGTGTCATTGCCAATATTGAGTTCAACCAGTCTTTTCAGGTGAGTAATGCTGTCCAGATCAATATATCTGGTTTCCATTCCTATCAATGTTTTTTCCTGATGTACGACAATGGTGGACATCAGGATGATGTCCATTTCGTCTTCACTTAGCAGTATCTTGAGCTCAAAGGGGGAGGCCTTGTCACCATCCCAGCCTTCTTCAACATTGATTAACACCCCTTTCAGGGAAAGATCCAGTACGGTGCATTGCCAGACGTGATCTCCCTGGTAAAGTGTGCTGTTTGCCGCGAAGCTAACCCGGCTGAAGTTTCTTCTTTCCGGTGATTGATTGTTGGTTTCGCTCACGGGACTTTCCTCCAGATATGAGTAATGGCGAACCGGGTACCCCACATCAATGAAGGCAATAATGTCAGCCGCCCGTTCTGTTCAGTCTGTGTCACTGTTTTAAGTCTAGGTCAGGAGTGGAACTTGATCAACAAATCAGGTCACTGCTCATACCTTAACCGGTGAGCAGTGACCAATCGATTTTGTTTCCAGAGCGGGCTGACCACAGACCAGGCAGTAAAACAGGCTGCGTGCAGAAAAACGCCTGAAACTGACACCGCCTGAAATCGGGGTGGTCAAATCAGGCCAGTTTTTTATAGTTCATTCTGGTTGGTGTATTTGCCTGCTCTCCTTTTCTGGCCTTGAGGTCTGCATCGTAGTCGGAGAAGTTGCCCTCCAGCCAAACCACTTCGCTATCTCCTTCAAAGGCCAGAATATGAGTGGCAATTCGATCCAGGAACCAGCGGTCGTGCGAGATTACGATGGCGCAGCCGGGAAATGCCAGAAGCGCTTCTTCCAGCGCTCGCAGGGTTTCAACATCCAGATCATTGGTTGGCTCGTCGAGAAGTAGCACATTGCCTCCTTCCTTGAGCAGCTTGGCCAGATGGAGGCGATTTCTTTCGCCTCCGGACAGGTCGCCCACCCGTTTTTGCTGATCACTTCCCTTAAAGTTGAATCGACCCAGATAGGCTCTGGATTGTAGCTGGAAATTGCCCACCTGGATAATATCCTGGCCATCGCTGACTTCTTCCCACACGGTTTTGTCCGGATCAAGGTTGCGCATTTGATCAACAAAGGCGAGCTTGACGGTGTCGCCCAGGGTAACGGTTCCCGAATCCGGGGTTTCTTTGCCGGCCAGAAGTTTGAACAGGGTCGATTTACCCGCGCCATTGCCTCCAATGACACCTACAATACTGCCCGGTGGAACGGTAAAGCTGAGATTGTCGAAAAGCAGTTTGTCACCAAACTTCTTGCTCACGCCATCAACCTCGATGACCTTGTCTCCCAGCCTTTCTCCGGGGGGAATATAGATTTCCAGGGTTTCGTTGCGCTTCTGGAAGTCCTGGCTGTTCAGTTCATCAAAGCGGGCAAGTCGGGCTTTACTCTTGGCGTGTCGGCCTTTGGCGTTACTGCGCACCCATTCCAGTTCTGACTTGATCGTTTTCTGTCGCGCATCTTCCTGTTTTTGCTCTGTTTCCAGGCGTTTTTCTTTCGCTTCCAGCCAGTTGCTGTAGTTGCCCTCGAACGGGATACCACGCCCCCGGTCAAGCTCCAGAATCCAGCCTGCCACATTGTCGAGGAAGTAGCGGTCGTGGGTGATAGCGACCACGGTTCCGGGGTAATCATGGAGAAATCGCTCCATCCAAGCCACACTCTCTGCATCCAGGTGGTTGGTTGGTTCGTCCAGCAATAACATGTCCGGTTTTGACAGCAGCAGTCTGCACAGTGCTACCCGCCGCTTTTCGCCGCCTGACAGGTGTTTTACCTCGGCTTCCCAGGGGGGCAGGCGAAGTGCATCTGCCGCAACTTCCAGTGTACGATCGATATTGTGTCCGTCTGCGGCCTGAATGATCCCCTCCAGCCTGGCCTGTTCTGCCGCCAGGGCATCGAAGTCGGCATCCGGTTCGGCATAGGCGGCATAAACAGTATCCAGCTTTTCCTGGGCATCTTTCACTTCCCGTACGCCGTCTTCAACATTACCGCGCACATCTTTGGATTCATCCAGTTGGGGTTCCTGGGGGAGATAGCCAACGTGGATGCCCGGCATGGGCCTGGCTTCACCCAGGATCTCCTGATCAATGCCGGCCATGATTCGCAACAGGGTGGATTTACCTGCACCGTTTAGCCCGAGTACGCCGATTTTGGCGCCAGGGAAAAATGATAATGAGATATCTTTAAGTATTTCTTTCTTCGGGGGGACGATTTTGCCTACCCGATTCATGCTGTACACATACTGAGCCATAGCGTCTGGGAACCTGTAAAAGTTGCGTGTTCTGCCGCGTTTGCGGTGCGGTTGTTAGCTTGTCACTTTCTGAATGGAGGCTAAAACTATCGGATATTGGCCTTTATGGCAACATCTCCTGATTGAAAGCGTCATGCGGGTGGGGTCTGTGACCCCTGTCCTGCAAGAAAAATGTTGTTTTTAACGCTCTTCTTCCTGCTCGTATCTTTTATCTGTCAGTGTTTTCAGAAACGCCACCAGGGCATCAATCCGTTTGTTATCCAATGCCGGGCCCGTTTCCAGCTCTTCCATGGAAAGTGTGTCCGGTACTTCCGGTTCTCGCCACCGGTTGCCTGTTTCAGGGTTGATTTGCCGTTTGGCGCTGCGACTGTTGTATTTGTTATAAAACAGGACAACGGTGCGCAGGTCCCTGAAAACACCATTGTGCATATAGGGGCCGGTAACGGCCACATTGCGCAGTGTCGGTGTTTTGTATTTGCCTCGCTGAGCCGGGTCAGTCACGGCCGGGTTGTTGAGTAAACCCTGGTCAATCCCGGTTACTCCGTTTATGGCACGAAGTTCGGTATTAACAGGTACACCGATGTTATGGTATTCGTAATTGCTGAACGTTTCTTTTTTCTGTCCGGGCAGTGCGCGTAATTGATGGCAAAGATTGCAGTTGGTGAATTGCTGCGAAAAGAAAAGAGTGCGCCCCAGTTCTTCCTGTTCTGTAAATTGATATTCACCTCGCAGGTAACGATCATATTTGGAGGTAAAGGGCGAAAAGAAATCGGTCTTTTCAAAAGTGGCAATGGCATCCGTCATGGCCGCGTAAGCATCCTCGGTGCGCTCAAAAACCGTATCGCCGTACAGGTTTTTAAATGCTGTCTGATAATTGACGTCGGCCTGAATCCTGGCGATGACACCGGCTTTATCCGGCATCCCCATTTCGACAGGGTTTAACGGTGGCCCGCCAGCCTGATCCGCCAAAGAAGAGGCGCGTCCATCCAGGAACTGGCCGCCGACAAATTCGTCATCCCCGTTTTTATGGAATAGCGGAGAAAAAGCCGCATAACTGGCCGTGGGAGCATTTCGGTCACCCAGTGACTTTCCGTCATCACCCAGAGAGACTGCCGAGGCCGCTCCGGTACCACGGTGATCACTAAAACCCCGGGCGGGATCATGGCAGGTCGCGCATGACTGTGTTCGGTTTTTTGACAAATTTACATCAAAAAACAGCCTTTGACCCAGTGCCGCTTTTTTGTTGTTCAATTCATCCGTTTCAGATTGCCTGCGCTGGTCAGCAGGCGCACTCACCGTATGCAAGAGCGTCGTTACAGCGACAAGAAAAATGGTTGCTGCTTTCACTTTCGGTTTGTCCCCCCTGAAATGGCTTTCATTATCGCGTTTGATAGTGGTTTTTTGCAAAAAAATATCTCCGCAACATGGCACCTTTGGTTTGAAAATGACACCTTTGGTTTGAAATGGTAACGCTTATCATTTATATTCGCCTGCAGAACTTCAATTCAAGGGATTTATTTAAATGAAAAAACTGACACATTTGGCTCTAGCTGCAGTAATTGCCGGAGCGACCGGCTGCTCACTATTGACTCAAACCAACACCGATGTTGGCGCTATTGCCGATACCTATGGCGACATCGCAGAAGCGGGTTACAGTGATTCTCTGATCACTGCCAAAACACTGGATGTAGCCATTTACAAACTGTTGGCATCCCCCACTCAGGCCAACCTGAATGCAGCCAAACAGGCATGGCTTGCTGCCCGTATTCCCTATCAGCAAACAGAGGCCTACCGTTTTGGCAATGCGATTGTTGATGACTGGGAGGGAAAAGTAAATGCATGGCCTCTGGATGAGGGCCTGATCGATTATGTCAATGTTGGCAGCTATGGTACGGAATCAGATGAGAACGCCCTGTATGCGGCCAATGTTATTGCCAACCCTGTGCTGAGGGTAGGGGGTATCACGATTGACGCTACCCGGATCACTCCCGAGTTGCTTGCTGACAAGCTGCATGAGGTGGATGATATCGAAGCCAATGTCGCGACAGGCTATCACGCTATCGAGTTTTTGTTGTGGGGGCAGGATCTTAACGGCACCAACCGGGGAGCCGGGGTTCGTCCGGCAACGGATTTCAGCCTGAAAAACTGTACTGGCGGCAATTGTGAGCGCCGTCGTGATTACCTGAGAGCCGCTTCCACCCTGCTGATCTCTGATTTGGAAGATATGGCCAACAACTGGAAAGATGGCGGTGCGGCACGTCAGGAACTGGCAGCCAAAACCGATAACGAAAAACTGGCCACTATCCTTACCGGCATGGGCAGTCTGTCCTATGGTGAACTGGCAGGAGAACGTATCAAACTGGGTTTGATGCTGCACGATCCTGAAGAAGAGCATGATTGTTTTTCCGATAACACCCACAATTCACACTACTATGATGCAAAAGGTATTAAAAACGTCTACCTGGGTGAATATACCCGTATTGACGGGAGTGTGGTAAAGGGGCCAGGCGTATCTGACCTGGTGAGGGCCAGGGCCCCCGAGGTTGATATGCAGCTGCGTGCGAAGCTGGATGCGACAGAGGTGGCGATGCAGGCCCTGGTTGACCAGGCCGCCAGGGGCAACACCTTTGATGTGCTGATTGGTAGCGGCAACACGGCAGGCAATGCGGTTGTGCAGACTGTGGTTGATGCCCTGACCGCACAAACCCGTTCTATTGAAGATGCGATGCATGCTCTGGGTATTAACAATGTCGAGCTGGAGGGCTCTGATAGCCTGGATAACCCGGGTGCTGTATTGGCAAACTGATTCGGTCGAATGAAGAAAACCTCTATCACTCTGGTGATTATCGTCGCGGTTGCTGCCGGTGCAGTAACCGCGTTTGACGTTTTACGGGTTGCAAAAGTGCGGGCCGACACGTTTTTCCCCTCAGACCCGAAAAATACCCAAAACAGCAATATCACTCAGGCCGCCAGAAGCAAGGCAGACAGTAAGACCAAAAGCCGCAGTCGTTCCAGGTCTTCGATCAATAAAAAGGCTTTTTTACAGCCTCGACCCGATTTGACAATGGAAGAGCGTCTTTCGTTTGTCATAGGTAAAAGTCTGTTTGAAAAACTGTGGGTGTCCTCCCCGTCATCAACCACAGCAAGTGATGGGCTCGGCCCGTTGTTTAATGCTCGCGCGTGCAGCAGTTGCCACGTCAGAAATGGCCGGGGACGGCCGGTGCGCCCTGACAGGCCGAACCAAATGGCGACATCCATGATGATACGCCTGAGCATTCCGGCACAGACCCGACAACAGAAAGCAGACCTGGCGGCAGGTATTATTGGTGTCGTTCCCGAGCCAACCTATGGTTCCCAGATACAGGATGTTGCCATTCAGGGGGTGATGGCAGAAGGGCAGGTTGCTGTCAGCTACACCGAGATGCCCGTCAGGTTTGGCGAGGCAACTCAAAATCCGGTTACACTGCGGGTTCCGGAATATACCATTACTCAACTTAACTATGGCCCATTGCCCGACGACATACAGATGTCTCCACGAATTGCCCCTCCCATGATCGGTCTCGGGCTGCTGGCTGCCATCAGTGAAGCCGATATTCTCGACAGGGAAGATCCCGATGATAAGGACAGGGATGGAATTTCCGGGCGGGCAAATCGTGTCTGGGACAGGCAACGACAAAAAACCGGAATCGGGCGTTTTGGCTGGAAGGCGAGTCATCCGACACTGTTGCAGCAGAATAATGCCGCCCTGTTCGCTGATATAGGTATCTCATCGCCCATGTTTCCTGCCGGAGCAGGCGAGTGTACCGCTCGTCAAAGGGTTTGCCAGTCGCTGCCGAACGGCAATAGCCCGCATCTGGATAATGCAGAAGCATCACATGAAATAGTGAATTTAATCGAGTTTTACACGCGGAATATAGCAGTTCCCGCAAGAAGAAACCGGACTTCCCCGGAGGTGCTTGACGGGGAGGCCAGCTTTAAAAAAATCGGTTGTGAGAGTTGCCATACAGCCAGTTACAGAATGCCGGATAATACCTCTGCAGCCCGGCCCAAACAGGTGATATGGCCTTACACGGATCTGTTGCTCCATGATATGGGAGAGGGGCTTGCCGATCACCGACCGGAATTTCAGGCATCAGGGCGTGAATGGCGAACGCCACCCCTTTGGGGCATTGGTCTGACACAGGTTGTCAGCCGACACACCCGGTTTCTGCATGATGGCCGTGCCAGAAATTTGCAGGAAGCCATTCTTTGGCACGGTGGTGAGGCGCAAGCGAGTAAAACCGGGTATATGGAATTGCCGAAAGAAAAAAGAAATAATCTGATCACTTTCCTGGAGTCACTCTGATGCCAAGTATCAAATCGTTAACGCCTGCCCTGAGCAGTATCGTTTTGTTTTTATTCGGGAGTATTGCTGCCTGTTCAGTATCCGCTCAAACAGTCCCGGAGGATCAGTGGCGCACATTGAACCGTGCCGTTATTGATCAGCATATCATGCCTCGTTACCAGAACCTGGCTGAAAAAAGTGCCTTGCTGGAGCAACAAACGGAGAGATTTTGCCACACTCCGGATCGGGCCAATCTGAACAGTGCCCGAGCCAGTTTCAAGGCCGCCCTGAAAAGTTGGCAAGGGGTTCAGCATATTCAGTTTGGCCCGGTCACCCTGCTTATGCGTAACTACTCACTACAATACTGGCCGGATAAAAAAAATACCGGGGGCAGGCAGCTCAAGGCCGCACTGAAACTGGAGAATCCGGTCTTTGATGAAGAATTTTTTCGCTCTGCCAGTGTCAGTCTGAAAGGCTTCCCGGCACTGGAACGACTGCTCTTTGGCAAAACCGTTTCTGTTCGGGAAAACAAACTTGCATGCAGTCTCGCCACTGCCATTGCTCGCAATATTCACACCATGTCACGATCCATCCGGGAAGAATGGAAAGAAGAAGCCCGGCAGATCGAGCTGGCTGGCAAACCCCATGATGGTGCGGCCTATCAGGTGTATGAAACACCCTCTGAAGCGGCGACCGAGCTGATGAAGTCTCTTGTGGAACCTGTGGAGGCGATTCGGGACAACAAGATACTGAGGCCGTTATCAAAAACCATTGAAAAAAGCCGTTGGAGCAAAAGTGAATCCTGGCGCAGTGGACAGTCCATAGAGAATATCAGACAAAATCTGGCGGCTTTGCACGAACTGTACAGTGGTACCAGCCCGGTGAGTGTGAAAGCGTTACTGGAAGCGGCGGGTGACAAATCAAATGCCCAGGCCATTGAAGAGCAATTCAGGTTGATCCGGAACGAGATCGACACTGCCTCTCCCGTGACCGGGCCAACGCTGACGGAAGCAGGCTATCGCACCCTGTCGCACATTGCCAGGCAGCTGAAAATCCTGGATAAAAGGCTGGCGCTGGCCATGCAGACCCTCAATATCCGGTTGGGGTTCAATAGTCGTGATGGAGATTAACGGTCGTGATGGAGATTAATGGTCGTGATGGAGATTAATGGTCGTGATGGAGATTAATGGTCGTGGCGGGGATTAATCGCCGCACCTTTCTTGGCTGGGCGGCGGCAATGCCCGCGTTGCTTCATGGTCGACTGCTCCCGGCTGATCAGACCGATCTTGCGGCCCGGCGTTTTGCCTCTGCCAGCAAGGCAGACGACGGCTTGTTTTATCTGGTTCTGTTTGATGGTCTGGGTCAGGTAGTCTGTCGTCATCCTTTACCCGGTCGGGCGCATCAGATTGTGCGCTGGCCAGCCCGACCCTGGGTTCTGGTGGTATCTCGACGACCTGGCACCACAGCTGATATTGTGAATTATCAAACACAAGCTCTGGTAAGGCGGATTGAATGCAGCCCCGGTTATCACTTGTACGGTCATGCACAGGTCACTGCGGATGGTCGTTATCTGTTCACGACCGAGAAAAGCCCTTCGCACGAAAACGGGCGAATGGTTATTCGTGATGCAGGGCATGATTGTAAAATAGTACGAGAGTATTCCACCGCAGGTATTGGCCCTCACGAGCTCAGGTTGTCTGCTGACCAGAGAACCATGCTGGTTGCCAATGGCGGCATAAAAACCGAAGGGCGGAAAAAGGTGAATCTGGACACAATGCGGCCATCGCTGGCCTATATCGATATACGCAATGGTGAATTGCTGGAGCAACTGTTTCTGCCAGATGAGTATCACCAGTCCAGCATCCGCCACCTGGATATCTCGGCGAACGGTCAGGCAATTATCGCCATGCAGTATCAGGGCAACCCCGGTGATTCGGTACCTCTTGTGGCTCTGCACAGGCGTGATGAGGCAATGCAGCCCCTGACGATTCCTACCGCCATCAATGGTCGCCTGCGGCAGTATTGCGGCAGTGTCTGTTTTGACAGCACAGGCGACTTTGTGGCAGTCTCTGCGCCACGCGGTAATATGATTCTGTTATGGGATATCAGAAAACGCCGGTTTCAGGGTGCGATCAAAGTCAGGGATGGTTGCGGTGTTGCCAAAACCGGGGAAGCGGGGGAGTTTCTGGTCAGTTCCGGAGCCGGGAGTTTGTATCTGCTGAATAGCCTGGATATGACTCGAACACCCATACCGGCGGAGTTTCCTGTCAGTTGGGATAACCATCTTTCCCGAATCTCCTAGCATTCCGGGCCATCAGCCTTACTGTTTTCAGACATGTTTTCCGGCTGTTCTTTTGCTATTGTCAACTATCGAATGTCAAGCGTTTTTCCGGTTTTTTTATGTTATTTACCGAGATGGATTTTTCTTTGTGGGGCATGGCTCTATTGGTTGTTATGGCCTTTATCGCCGGTTTTATTGATGCCATCGCCGGTGGTGGTGGAATGATACAGACCCTGGCGTTATTGATGGTGGGTGTTCCTCCCGTTACCACTCTGGCGACGAACAAGCTGGTTTCTATTTGTGGCACCAGCATGGCTGTTGTCAAATATGCCCGGGCCGAAGCCATTAACTGGCACCTGGTGGTTGCCTGCCTGTTGCCCTGTTTGATTGCCGCCGGGATTGGCTCAAAAACCGTGATGTTTTTTTCCGATACGGTAATTTCGTGGATGATTGTTTTATGTGTCCCTGTGGCTCTGGCTGTTTTGTTTTTCAAACATACCGAGTATCAGGATGGACAAGGTGAATCACCTTCTCGGGGTAAGGCCGCCGCCCTGTTGACCCCCATTGCCTTTTACGACGGGCTTATCGGGCCGGGCACGGGCACCTACATGGCGATTGCCGGGAACAAGGGGTTGCACATGCGGCTGTTGCGAGCCACCGGACTGGCAAAACCCCTTAACCTGGCGACCAATGCCGGCTCGGCAGTGGTTTATATCAGTGCCGGAAAAGTCCTCTGGATGCTGGCGATCCCCATGGCTGGTGCCAATATCGCCGGTGCCTGGCTGGGCAGCCATTCAGCCATTCACTATGGCGACAGCTTTATTAAAAAAGTGATGCTGGTTATGTTAGGCGTTATGTTAATTGTTAATCTGGTCAAATTGGTCAATTGGTGAACCTCCAATAACACGCAATTTCACAGCACTTTTACTCAAAACGGCGTACCCACAGGCGTAAATTACCAGGTTAAAGCGATTGTCAACCGTTTCTGAGCGGATTTCAGGGGGATACAAATCGGTCACAAAAACTGCCAATATGTCTGACAAAAAGCTTCACTGAATCAAAAAAGAGGTGTATTTTACCCGCCGTTATATCGTTATTGGGTTGAAAAGGGTGTTTATGCTCCTTATCCTTAAGCCCGCTCACACTTCTCTTAACTGATAAATTAGGCCTTATGAAATCATATACCATCTCGCAAGCCCTCATTCCCATGCAAACGGTTGGCCCCATCAAAATTACAGGCCCGGTTCTGAATGAAGAAGTCTCCGTGCCCCTGGCCACCTATGAGACACCATTATGGCCATCGGTGGGAAGAGGGGCGAAAGTATCGCGTTTGGCCGGAGGCATCAAGGCCACGGTGATTGATGACAGGATGACTCGCTCAATTCTGCTTGAGGCTGACGATGCCGAGGCTGCCATGTTGGCCATGCAGTCTGTCCGGTCACGTCATGGTGAGCTTCAGGAAGTGGTTTCCAAAAGCAGTCGCTTCGCCAAATTGATTGATATGCACAGCCAGATCGTGGCCAATTTATTGTTTTTACGTTTTGAATTTACCACAGGTGATGCATCCGGGCACAACATGGTTACCAGCGCAGCTGACGAGTTAATTCTCTGGGTGCTCGACCAATATCCCGGCTTGCGCTACTCATCCATATCCGGAAATTATTGCTCCGATAAAAAAGCCACTGCAGTGAACGGTATTCTGGGGCGCGGCAAGCACGTGGTCACTGAAATACTGATCTCGCGTGAGTTGTGTCGGGAGCGCCTGAAGACCACTCCCGAAAAAATTGTTGACCTGAACATCAAGAAAAACCTGATAGGCACCATGATCGCGGGTGGTTTGCGCAGTGCCAACGCGCATTACGCCAATATGCTTTTGGCTTTTTATCTGGCAACGGGTCAGGATGCAGCCAATATTGTCGAAGGCTCGCAAGGCGTTGTTCATGCGGAAGTGCGTGGTGATGATCTGTATTTTTCCTGTACCGCACCGAATCTGATTATGGGTACGGTCGGCAATGGCAAGGGGCTGGATTTTGTTGAGCAGAATCTGATTGATCTCGGCTGCAAGGCGGAGCGTGAAACCGGGGACAATGCCCGCCGTCTTGCTGCCATTTGTTGTGCTACCGTTTTGTGTGGTGAGTTATCGCTGCTGGCAGCGCAAACCAATCCGGGAGAGTTGATGGCGGCTCACTTTAAACTGGAGCGATAATGGCGGATCAGACCAATGATCGCAAGCTGGAGCATATTGTTGCGATAAAAAATGATCCGGCGACAGATCGGCAGGGTAACCACTTTGATGCCATCAAACTGACCCATCGTGCTCTTCCGGAAATCAGTCTGGACGAGGTTGACACGCGTTGTGAGTTTCTGGGCCATACCCTGAGCTTTCCCATGCTGATCTCATCCATGACGGGTGGCGATCACAAACTCGTTAAAGACATCAATGCCCGTCTTGCGCAGGCGGCACAGCAAACGGGTGTCGCTATGGCCGTTGGTTCGCAACGGGTCATGTTCTCGAACCCGGAATCCAGATCGAGTTTTGAGCTTCGTCATCTGGCGCCTGACGTTCCCCTGATCGGAAACCTGGGGGCAGTACAGTTGAACTATGGTCTGGGTGTCGAGGCCGCACGGCAAGCTGTTGATGTGTTGCAGGCTGATGCCCTGTATTTGCACGCCAACCCGTTGCAGGAAGCCATACAGCCGGAAGGTGATACCAATTTTTCCAGCCTGGAAGAAAAAATACAGTGTCTGACATCCTCATTGGATGTGCCGGTATTCCTGAAAGAAATTGGCTGTGGTCTGAGTCCGCAGGATATTGAACTGGGCCTGCGCGCCGGGGTCCGTGTGTTTGACGTGGCCGGTGCGGGGGGGACTTCATGGAGTCGTATCGAGCATCATCGGCGTCACGATGGCTCGGATATCGGGCTTCACTTTCAGGACTGGGGGTTGACCACACCACAAGCGCTGGACATGGCAGCACCCTACCTTGAGCGAGCGACGATAATCGCAAGTGGCGGCCTCAGGAATGGTATTGATATGGTCAAGTCTGTTATACTGGGCGCCTCGGTGTGTGGCCTGGCGAATCCGTTATTGAGGCCGGCCATGCACTCGACAGAGGCTGTTGTCGCCGAAATTGAAAGCATAAAGGCTGTATTCAGAACAGCAATGTTCCTGCTTGGTGTGTCCAATGTGTCCGAATTGCGGAATAACCGGGCACTTATCATATCAACACCCTAGAGTTCAACGATGTGTTTACGGATATTGACGATATTTGTTTTTGTACATCCAGCTTTTACCTGAACCTGAAAAATATGAATCTGAAAAACCTGACCAAGTTCTGTTACTGCGAATCCGTCAAATGTAAGAGTATTGCTTGCTGATGCAGGCAACCGTACCCGGCAAAATCATCCTCAGTGGTGAACATTCCATTGTATACGGAGCTGCCGCGATTGCCGTTGCCGTATCGGCTACCGTGCACGCCCGTTTTGTGCCCACCTCCTCCGACAGAATTGACCTGATTATCAGCCATGGTCGTTTTACCAAAAAAACAACCGATCTGCCTCGTTTAAAAGAGCAACTTGATCGGGCGTATACACAGTTCGAACTTGGCAATATTACCATTGCCAAATTGTTGAAAAGCCCGGTTGAGTTACTGTTTTATACCCTGGCTGTTGCCGGTCTGACTGTGTCGGGCGAGATTCATCTGTCGAGCACCATTCCTATCAGAGCCGGTATGGGGTCTTCCGCTGCCTGTATCGGGGCATTATTGCGCCTGAGTGAGCAAATACAGGGTCGAGAACCGGCAAGCAAGGAAGCAACAGCCGAAAATGTGCGTTATTGCGAGCGCTTGCAGCATGGCCGGGGCAGTATTATTGATGCGGCGGCGGTCAGTTTTGGTGGTGTGGTGAAAGTCGCCGATGGTACCATCAAGTCATTACCCATCAAACTTGACCCGAAACACTGGTTTCTCTGGAATAGTGGTACTGCCTTGTCGTCAACGGGTGAAGCTGTGGCGGCGGTGCGGGCGAAGTTTGAAAACAGCCCGATCTGGCAGGAATTTAATGATACCACCCTGCTGCTGGAGAGCTCGATTACCAGGAATGATGCCGCAGGAATAAAATCCGCCATCGCTGACAATCACAGGCTGTTATGCACCATCGGTGTTGTGCCCGACCGGGTAAGGGCTGCTATTGAACGCATCGAGCAAACAGGAGCCAGTGCCAAAATATCCGGTGCCGGCAGTATTCAAAGTGGTGGTGGCGGTCAGGTGCTGGTTTATCTGGATGACAGGGTTGATCAACAGGCTTTGCAGGCGCTGGATATCCCCTTGACATCCCTGGAACTGTCCGGTCGGGGCGCTTATGGTGAATGAGATTCGTGTGTCTGTGCCTGGCAGTATTATGCTCATGGGCGAACATGCCGTTTTGCACGGTGAATTGGCGTTGGCCTGTGCCGTGGACAAATACCTTTATGTCACCCTGACCCCCCGCACCGATCAAACCGTGATTGTTGATTCTGCCCTGGCCCACTATCAGGGTTCGTTACATGACCTTCAGCATGAGCCGAAACTCGGCTTTGTGTTGGCGGCTATCGATGCCTTGAAGGCACATTTGTCAAATGGCTTTTCGCTGTGTGTTCGTTCAGAGTTCGCTCATACTCTGGGTCTGGGCTCTTCTGCCGCAGTCAGCGTCGGAGTGGTTGCTGCCCTGTCGGCCTATGCGCAACTCGACACCAGCCCTGCTGCATTGTTTGATCGTGCACTCGGTATTGTTCACAAGGTGCAGGATGGGCGCGGTTCGGGCACTGACCTGGCTGCCAGTGTCTATGGCTCGGTGGTGGCCTTTCGGGTTAGTCCCCGATCTGTCGAAACACTTCCGTTTGACTCTGATCTCTGTCTGTATTACTCCGGGTATAAGACCAAAACTGTGGATGTGCTGAAAATTGTCGAGCAACTCTCTCGATCTGACCCCGGGATTCATGCAGCTCTTTATCGACTTATGGGGCAGGTGACAGCGCAGGCAAAAATTGCGATCGGCCAGCATGATATGCAGCGACTTGGTGTGTTGATGAACACCTATCAGGGATTGATGGATGCCCTGGGGGTATCCGACCATACCTTGTGTGACATTGTTTATCGACTGCGCAACAGCCCGGATATTCTGGGTGCAAAAATTTCCGGTTCGGGGCTGGGGGACTGTGTATTGGGCCTGGGTGCACAGAGTGTTGCAGGTCTCGGGTATGAGAGTATTCCAGTCGCTATCTCACCAAAGGGGGTGCATTTTGGTCACTAGACAGCAGGTTATCAGTCAATATCTCCCGAATATCACCGAAGCCGGGGAGGTGGCACAGTCTTTCGCGCCGAGCAATATTGCATTGTGCAAGTATTGGGGAAAACGTGATAGAGAGTTGAATTTGCCCATGAATGCCTCGTTGTCCGTGTCATTGGGTGCCCTGGGCAGTCACACCAGGATTATGCCCTCAGATAACGGGGTGGATCAGGTCTTTTTAAATGGTCAGGCCCAGAATATGGAGCAGCCGTTTGCCAGCAAGGTGATAGATTTTCTGAATCTGTTTCGGCGTGACCTTGAACAACCTGTTATTATTCGCACAGAAAACAACATCCCCACTGCGGCGGGTCTGGCTTCATCGGCTTCCGGCTTTGCGGCGCTGATGTTGGCCATTAATGACTTTTATCGTTTTAATTTGCCCAAAAAAACACTTTCGGTATTTGCTCGTATGGGCAGTGGCAGTGCGTCACGCTCCATTTATGACGGTTTTGTTGAGTGGCACAAGGGAACCAGAACCGATGGCATGGACAGCTTTGCCGAACAACTTGACCTGCAATGGCCGGATTTCAGAATCGCATTGCTGAAAGTAAGCACGGGGGCAAAAAAAGTGGACTCACGAGCAGGGATGCAACGCACTCTTGAATCAGCCGTGTTGTATCAGTCCTGGCCTCAGCAGGCGAATGATGATCTGGTTACGATAAAGCGGGCCTTGAATAACCATGATTTCGAGCAACTGGGTGTGGCCGCAGAGAACAACGCGCTGGCGATGCATGCCACCATGATTGCTTCATGGCCACCTCTTCTTTACTGGACAGCGGAATCTGTCAGTGCCATGCATCGGGTATGGGAGTTGCGTGCCAGCGGTGTCGGCGTCTATCTGACCATGGACGCCGGGCCCAATCTCAAACTGCTGTTTGAGTCGGGCGACCAGGGGGCAGTAGAAGATGCTTTCCCCGAACTTGCTGACAGCGACATCGTCGCCCCTTTTGCCAGCTCCGGTCAGCCCCTCATTACCAGTTAGCCCGGGTTACAGGAAGACGCCGGTATGCCGGAACGATCAGGGGTTTGCATTTTTTCCCTGACCTTGAAGCTATGACCTTGAAGCCATGGCGGCGCAAGTGACTTATTGCACTGCCAGGACAGGGATCAGATTTGCATTTTCGGAAGTGGTACCTGAGCCCGGAACAGCAGGCAGTTCTATCCCCAGGTTATTTTTGGCAAACACCTTGTCGGCCCGATAGCTGGAGCGCACCATCGGGCCGGAAGCGACTTCCATAAATCCTTTTTCCAGACCGATCTCCCGGTAGCGAACAAACTGTTCCGGTGTAACGTAGCGTTGAATGGGCAGGTGATGTTTGGTCGGTCTCAGGTACTGCCCGAGCGTCAGAATATCGACATTGTGAGCAAGCAAGTCATCCATGGTGTGATAGATTTCGTCATCTGTCTCGCCCAGACCGACCATCAGGCTGGTTTTTGTCAGCACTTCCTTTTTGTGCTGTCTGGCAAAGGCCAACACTTTCAATGTTTGCTCATAGCCGGCACGCGGATCTCGCACATCGCGGGTCAGGCGTTTTACTGTTTCCACGTTTTGGGCAAACACATCCAGGCCGGAATCAACTACCCGGGCAACGTGCTCTTCCACGCCCCTGAAGTCGGGTGTGAGTGCCTCAACCCTGACGGCGGGTGTGCGCTGTTTGATCGAGCGGACGCAGGCAGCGTAATGGGCGGCGCCACCATCCTTGAGGTCATCACGATCCACCGAGGTCAGGACAATGTATCTCAGCCCCATTAATTCAACGGATTCGGCAACCTTTCCCGGTTCGTCCCGGTCAAGCCATCCGTGAGGGTTGCCGGTGTCAACCGCACAGAACCGGCAGGCACGAGTACACACAGACCCCATCACCATAATGGTGGCGGTGCCGTTGGCCCAGCACTCACCCATGTTGGGGCAATGAGATTCTTCACAAACGGTGCTGAGTTTGCGCTCCCGAACGTTATTCCTTACTTCTTCAAAACGCTGGCCACCGGGAATCTGTGCCCTGAGCCATCCGGGCTTGCGTGCAATGGGCACACTGGCATTGCTGTCTGCTGTGTTCCTTGCGCGTATTCCGTTTTTTATGGCGGTAATACCGGTTTCGCTACGAAACTTCTCGCCGCTGCGTACGGTTTTTTTGCCTGCGTTCTGCCTGCCGGCTCCAGGTTCCTGGCTCATGCGCGTCCTCTGTCTGAAAAACGGTCATTGTGTACGTTTATCTACTGCCTGAAGAATAACACATCAAATTGACAGGCTTCTCCGCAATAGAGCGTATTGACTTTTATTCTTACCAGGAATTATATCAGGAAAAAACGGGGAATTAATGGTGATTTGAAGCAACCCTATCCTTTGGGCGAATTGCATGGTTGCCAGAAAGATGTTTCGATAGCCGGGCACGGCAACCACTGATCTTGAGGAAACTGATTTTGATAAAAAGATGGGTGTTAATTTGCCGGTAAACTGTTTTCGGGTTGAAAGGGATTCTGGTGATTTCTTTTCTTCCCGTGACCAAACGCTAACGAACCTGAAGGGGTACATTATGGAGCAAGGTTGGAAAGACGCTTACGCTAAAAAATTGACTACCGCAGATGTGGCTGCGAAAGTTGTGAAATCCGGGGACTGGGTGGAATATGCCTTTGGACTCTGTGGCTCGGAAGCATTTGACCAGGCTTTGGCAAAACGAAAGGATGAACTGAGTGATGTAAAAATTCGTTGTGATATCGGTGCGTATCGCCACCATACACTGGAAGCGTCGAGCGAGGTCTTTACCTGGAACTCCTGGCACGTGGCCGGGCATGACAAGGCGTGGTTGAACAAGGGGCTGTATTACATACCCATGAAGTTCCACGAGTGTCCTGTTTTGACCCGAAACAACTGCGTGCCAACCAATGTTTTTGTCGCACAGGTCAGCTCCATGGACAAACATGGCTATTTTAGTTGGGGTGTGGGTGCTCCGAGCAGTATGGCCGCTTTTGAAACTGCCGATGTCTGTATTCTCGAGGTTAACCCGAAGATGCCCAGAGTACTGGGTGGGGAGCAGGAATGTATTCATGTTTCCCAGGTGGATCACATCATTGAAGTGGATAATGACCTGCCCACCATTCCGGATAACCCGCCCAATGAAGTCGAAACCAGGATTGCACAGCAAATTATTCCCCGGCTCAGGGATGGATGCTGTATCCAGTTGGGAATCGGGGGGGTACCCAATGCTGTTGGTGGTTTGATTGCCGCTTCTGATCTGAAGGATCTGGGTGTACATACGGAAATGTATGTGGATGCCTATGTCAAGATGACGGAAGCAGGAAAGATTACCGGCAAATACAAAAACTTTGATCGATACAAACAAGTCTTTTCATTCGCGATGGGGACACAAAAACTCTATGACTTTATTGATGATAACCCCGGATGTGTTGCCTACAGCGTAGACTACGTGAACACTCCATCGCGGATTGCCCGGCTGGATAACTTTGTCTCCATCAATGCCTGTGTGGAGCTGGATCTGTTTGGTCAGGTTTGTTCGGAGAGTATCGGTACCCGCCATATCAGCGGAACCGGGGGGCAGCTGGACTTTGTTGAAGGTGCTTACAAGTCTAAAGGTGGGCAGAGCTTTATCTGTACACCATCAACAAAGGAAATAAAGGGAAAAACGGTATCCACCATCAAGCCTACCCTGACAACAGGAGCCATCGTTACCAGCCCGAGAACCGCCACTCATATGATAGTCACCGAAAATGGCATTGCCGATCTGAAGGGCAAGAGTACCTGGGAGCGTGCGGAAGCATTGATTGCCGTTGCACATCCTGATTTCCAGGAGCAATTGGTCAAGGAGGCAGAAGCGATGAATATCTGGAGAAAATCGAATAAATAAACAGCAAGGATAACTACTCACACTCTCGCGGGCAATCTGCCCACGAGGGTGTTATTTGCTTTCCCAAATCCTTTTAATGTCGGATTTGGCCTTGACTTCCCTGTCTCTGATTTCGTTATGCCTTTCTTTCGTTACTGCTTTTCTTCTTTCACTTCTTCTTTCACCGATTCGCCAGAGAATATGACTTCTTCGGTTGCCTCGTGTTTGCCTAGCAGTTTGGGGCGTTCGATCAGGAAGTACAGCACCAGGCCGATGATAATCGCGTAAACGGTGGATTTGGGGTCTGGCATGGCGAGGGTAACGGCCACGATGCCGGCAACGCCACGCTCGGTCGGATTATTCAGTTGCTCCATGCCAACCATAATACAGATGTAAGCGGTCAGAATCAGTGTCAGCGACAGTGCAATCGGCAATACCGGCTTGAACATGGTGACCAGCGGCAGGCACAGCAATGCCAGCAGGCCTGAAATCCAAAAGGTACCGGCACCACTGTAAATGGAGTCCATCGCCTTGCGACCCATGGCATAGCGCTCCGATACCGTCGCGTGTACGGCGGTAAACAGAGGGCCGGATAGACCGGGCCAGGGGGCGAAGAAGGCGTGCAGGGCGTTACGGATAGAAGTGACGATATGAACGCGGTCAACGTTGATGTCGATTTTCTCATCCTGTCGTTCACGATCCACACGTTCCAGCAGCGTGCGGCCTACCAGAATGTCACCGAAGGCGATGACATAGGCAATCAGGGCAGTGGGGATGGCCAGCAGAAACATGTCCATGTCGGGCATTCCTGTAGCGAAGACCAGATAATCAGCCATCAGGCCGAAATCCGGGTTGGTAATGCCCCATTCGATATTTGGCAGAGGATATTCCGCAAATATCCAGCCAACGATCATCGCAACTGCCATACCTGGAACCATGCCAAAGTTGGCAATCTTTCGAGCGAAGGAATTCTGCTCTATGACGTTTTTAAAGGACAGGGAAAACAGGATATAGGCAGCGACGATAGAGCCCACAATCAGAGATATCGGTGTTGAATCAACCCGACCACCTGTTTTCAGCTCACCCATCAACGCGGCAATACCGGCACCGATAATAATACCTGATTTCAATGAATTGGGGATGATGTTGACCAGCTTCGACCCCCATCCGGTGAGTCCCAGAATAAGAAATATAAGAGTGACCTCGATTTGCAGAGCGAACATGGCCCTGATCGCTTCAGGCCCGGGTTCATAACCGCCCAGAAATAATAACACTACCGGAATTGCCGGTGTTATCCAGCCTGGCACCATGGGAACACCTAACAGGGCAGGAAGGACATAGCCCAATCCGGCGATAAAGGTGAAGGCCAGGGCCGCTTCATAGGGCATGCCGAGATATTTTTGCAGTAACGGTATCATCGCCAGGCCAACGACAAACATGATAAAACCCTGAATCATTTCAGGGAATTCCCAGCGATAGTGAATGAAGGGCAGGCGAATTTTAAACGGGCCGGCCGGCCAGTAAGGGTGCTCTGCTCCGTGTTGACGTTCTATTGCCATTATCAGGCTCCTGTTCTATTGTAATGATCGTTAAACGAGACCCGCAGAAACTAACCAAATGCAGGCGAAATGTCATCCATACGATAGTCGTAAATTGGCCTGAATGGTCGAATGATGCTCAATACACACATGATTCATATTGACTTTGCAAAGCCACAAAGGCATTTCACTGCTTTTCTTTCAGGGGGATACTTTCTATGCTGTTTACTATGGTCCGGTCTGATAACTGAATTCAGCCATGAAAAAAGAGTCAATACACAAAATGCCTGACAGTGCCGGAAAAGTGGCAACAGAGTATGTTGCCCGGTTTAAAAACTGGCTGTTCAAGCCGGAAGAAAAGGGCAACAGGCCGGGTGCGATCGGACATCGCATCGCCCGTATTGTATTCGCAACGGGTCGGGATCTGGTTGATGGTCAGCTTACGCTGCATGCCATGGGGTTGGTATATACCACACTGCTGTCTATTGTGCCGCTTCTGGCCTTGAGCTTTTCGGTGCTCAAGGCATTGGGTGTCCATAATCATCTGACGCCTTTGCTGGAAAACTTCTTTGAGCCCTTTGGCGCAGAGGGGGCAGAGATTGTGACCAATATTCTGTCTTTCGTTGACAATATCAAGGTTGGTGTTCTCGGGTTTCTCGGCCTGGGGTTGCTGGTTTACACCGTCATATCACTGGTTCAGAAAATTGAACGATCGTTCAACTACATCTGGCGGGTGCCTGGTCTGCGCAGTATTGGCCAGCGTTTCAGCAACTATCTCAGCGTGATTATGGTGGGGCCCTTGCTGGTGGTTTCTGCCATTGGTGCCACTGCATCGTTTTTGAGCTCTTCCATCGTCCAGTCCCTGTTGGCCATTGAGCCATTTGGCATGTTGTTTCTGGCGGCCAGCAAGGTCATGCCGTTTTTTCTGATTGTTATGGCGTTTACCTTCGTCTATGCCTTTATGCCCAATACGCGCGTGAGTGCACGCAGTGCTTTTATCGGAGGGCTTGTTGGCGGTGTTACCTGGCAAACATCCGGTATCCTGTTTGCGTCTTTTGTCGTGTCCTCTTCCAACTATCAGGCAATATACTCGGGGTTCGCTATCGGTATTGTTTTGCTTATCTGGCTATACGTTTCCTGGCTGATCCTGTTGCTGGGTGCAACGATATCCTACTATGTTCAGAACAGCAGTCAGATTTGTGAGGCGTACCGGATTCTTTCATCTTCCAGGCAGGATGAACGAGTTGGCCTGGCCATGATGCATATGGTGGCGAGCAAGTACGACAGGGGTGAAAAGCCGCTGTCAGTCCTGGAGGTTGAAAGCGCGATGGGTGAGCCTCCCGAGGTGACTCACCGGGTTATGAAAAAACTGATAAAGCAACACTACCTGGGTTACACCTGCCAATCGGCGAATCGTCTGGTACCCGGCAGATCCATAGACCAAATCAGTATGGCTGACCTGCTGCTGGCCATCCGGCGGGAGGATGCAGGCAGTACCTCCCAGGGGCAAACCCTGGTTTGCGACACATTGGTCGAAGACCTTGAATCGCAATGGGTAAACCACCTGGGGAGCGCAACGCTTGCAGATATGGTGAGAAACGGCCCGCTGAAACTCCGCGATGACCTGGTTTCTCGCTCGACAGAAACAGACTGAATACTCTCTGGTACCGTTTTGATCGGCGCGGTATTGTGTCAGGCCTTGCAGTTCACAGGTCTTGCGGTTCACAGGTGTTGCAGTTCACAGGCGTCGCAGCTCAATAGGCCAGGGGGTCTTCCTGCTTGCTGACGACTTCGCCATTCCCGATAAACTGTATCACATCGGCCGCAAACTTTTTGGCCTGGTCCGCGTGAGGGATATGCCCCGATCTCTTGTAGAAGACCACCCTCGGCAGATAACCTGAACTTGCCAGGCGAATAAACGCGGGTTTGACAATGTCGTGCCGAATGTTCCGGTTATTGCTGAACAGGGTGGTTGGCAGGAAGGGGTCGGCTTCACCAAAAGCCATCAAAACCGGAACCCGGATATGTTCCAGATTTTTTACCAGACTGTCGGGATCCTCCCTGCGTAGCTCGATACCCTGGCCATATATGTCCCAGATGCTGTTTCGAATATAGCGTTCATATTCATCTGCTGTTGACCAGATCATCTGTGTTCGTACTCTGGTCAGAAAGATACTGTCGATACTTTGGTTTTTAAAGTAGCCGACCGGGCTGCGGGTGATACTTCCTGTTTCAGGGTCCAGCTTCTGAAAGTGATAGAAAAGACGGATATCCTCTGCCGATTTGGCAAACTCCTGATCAAAGTAACCCAGTCTGGACCAGATCGATTGCCATTTGGAGTAGTCATAGCGCATAATCGGGTTGAAAATGGCGAGCTGTTCGGATTCGTTTATGGGAACAGTGGTACTGTATTCCTCCAGACCATAACTGCTTTCCAGAATCAACTTCTCAACCGCGTTCGGATAATTCAGAGCATAGCCAAGCACCCACTGCCCACCCATGGAATGGCCAAGATAGGCAGCCTTTTTGATGTTCATTTGTTGCACAAGCACATCGAAAACCAGTTTTCTGGAGTCATCCATGGTTCTCGGAATTTGATTACCCAGATTTCCTGGCAGTGATTTTCCATACCCAGGCAAGTCAACGGCCACCACACGGATATCGGCTTCCATCGCATAGCGCATTAACTGATAAAAGTAGCCACTGTTGGCCCCCCGACCATGGATCAACACGAGAGTAGGTGTATCCTCGTCAACCGGGAAACCGAGATAGGAATCCATAACGGCTATTTCCCAAATCTGGTCTCGGGCATCCTTGACGCTGAAATATTGAACCGGAAGGGGATATTTCACCTGGTTTTTCCAGAAACTGCCTTTAGACGAATCAGCCAGTACCGCAGGTGGTGACAGGTTGTCAGCCATTGGTTTCAGCGTGGTTTTTTTGGGGATACATCCAGTGCTCATAAACAGGGTGAGCAATATCGCAACGACTTTTTTCAGGGTGCCGGTATTCCGGTATCCAAACGGGTGATACATAGTAATTACCTCGGATTGTCAGGTGTTCAGTTTAGTCCGTCTGTACGGGCATGTTGAAACTGCGATTTCACCTTGAAATCGACCGGCCCGATTTTTTTCAGCTCCATACGTTGGTTGAGTTGAGGTATGGCCTGGTTGATCCGGTCTATTGTCAGCTGATCCGGGCAGGTGCATACGATCTTCCAGCCGGCTTTATTTTTCGTTATGGATAACTGGCTTCCTGACAAGGTGCCGCCAAGCGCCAGTATGAGGGTTTCAACCTTGCCCGGGTTTGCCGATTCAGAGCGGATCAGTATTTGATCCACATGTTTGCTGATGAGATTACAGAGTTCTTCCGGACTGTTTATCGGATGCCGGGGATGGGTAGCAGGGGAGTGGAGTCCAATCGAATTGATTGATGCGGGATTGACAGCCTGTTCCCGAGATTCGGCTGAATCGTCAGTTTCAATGGTATGGCCGGGTAGAAAGTCTTCTGCATCAATTTGCTGTATGGCCCTGATTATCTGGTCGAGTTGGGTATTTCCGGCTGCGGATTGTGCGCATTCCGGCAGCGGACAATGCGTTGTTGCATTGCCGGTTTCCGCTGACATTTTTGCTTCCTGCCGGTTTTGTTTTTCCGACCCTTTCGATGATACAAGCAATTTTTCAAAGGCTGCCCGATCCTGGTGTCGAGATTGAAAAAGACCCGCGTCTTTCTCCACCACCTGCTTTGTCAGTATTGGTTTTTCACCATATGTCTTGCTGCCTGTTTCTGAGGTATAACTTGTTTTTGAGGTATAGCCTGTCAGTGTTTTCTGTAACATAGTTATGACATCCTTGTCGTTATCCGGTTTTGCCCGGTTTTATCTGATCTTGCCCGATTGCTATTCTGCCATTACAGAATTTCGTTTTTCAGTTTCTCGATATTGTCCAGTTTCAGCTTTGCCTGCTCAAAACGGTTTTTCGTTTGTTCAAGTTGTCGCCGGATTGCGTTTCTATCACCGGTACAGGCCTGTTTTTGCCTTTCCAGTCCGGGTAGTGGCATCATCATTCTCTGATATCTGTTTTCCATCTTGTTAACATCCGCTATCGTAAATGAGCATCTTGATGAATATCGATCCATTTCAAGGTGTATATCGTTCTTTATTCGTTTGATCTTTTCCCGAATAACCTGCTCCTGTTTTTCTATCTCTCGATATTTGGCCCGTAACAGGCTGATTGTACGAAGCAGTTTTTCCAGTTTTTGCTGCCTGACAGTGATTATTGTTTCCAGAAGGTTTTTTTTCCTCATTGAACCACCGCCAGCAAGTTTTCTTCTGTGGTTTGCCAGGGTACCAGCTGCTCTGCATCCTGCTGGAGGAGACGTTTGATTGCGTCATGTCGTGAAATTGCATCATCTGTTTCCCTATCCTGGCCTGCAACGTACTCGCCGATCTGGATCAGGAGTTCGACCTCGATGTATTTCGCCATCAGCCTTCGGACTGTGCTGGCTGCTGCTCTGTGTTCCGCCGTGGTGACCCGGTGCATGGTACGGCTGGCGCTGCGAAGAACGTCAATGGCGGGGTAGTGTGCCTGTGCAGCCAGTTTGCCGGAAAGCGCAATGTGCCCGTCAAGTAATGAGCGAACTTCCTCACCTATCGGGTCGGAGCCACTTTGCCCATCTTCCAGAAGCACGGTAAAAAAGCTGGTAATCTGTCCTTTCATATTGCTGCCAGCCCGTTCAAACAGAGTGGGGAGGAGGCTATAGACAGAAGGGGGGAAACCGCGCCCGGTTACAGGTTCGCCAAGTGCCAGTCCGATTTCTCTCAGCGCCCGGGCATAGCGGGTGACAGAATCCATCAGCAGCACAACATGGTTGCCCCGATCTCTGAAATACTCGGCAATGGTTATGCCGAGCTGAACGGCACGGCAGCGCTCTATTGCCGGACGATCCGATGTGGCGACCACGATCACGGTTTTGTCGAGGGTTTCCCGGTTCAGGTTATCCTGTATGAATTCTGTGACTTCCCGGCCTCTTTCTCCAACCAGAACAATTACGTTGATATCACTTTGCACGCCTCTGGCCAACATGCCGAGAAGCGTACTTTTACCCCCTCCGGCAGGGGCGAAAATGCCGAGGCGCTGGCCGATACCGACGGTAAGCAATGTGTCGATGGCTTTGATACCGGTTTCCAGCATGGTGTCTATTCCCGGTCTTTGAAAAGGTGAGGGAGCCTCCCTGTAGAGAGGAACTCTGGATTCGCCTGTAACTTTGCCGATCTGATCCAGAGGCTCATTCAGCCCGCTAATGACCCTGCCGAGCAGGTCAGAGCCGACCGGAACCAGGATGGACTGGTCAAGACTGGTGACCTCCATTGCGGCACTGACACCGTTGAGATTCCCCAGGGGAGTCAATAAAGTAAATTCGTTCGCGATGCCAACGACTTCAGCCATCAACGTATAGTTCCGCTGTTTGTCTGTCAGTCTGCATAAATCGCCAATGCGGGCTGACAGCCCGGTGGCTTTGATAAGTGTGCCGGCTGCCTCGGCAATATTGCCCCGTCGCAAAAAGGTATTGCTGTGATTCAGCTTTTCTATCACCGTGTTCATTTCTCTTGTTCTCCGGGTTCCTGGTCTCCGGGCTCCTGCTCTCCAGATTCCTGCTTTCCAGATTCCTGTTCTCCAGATCCCTGCCCTCCAGGGGCAACCGGAACAGACGGTTCTCTCTGGTTCACAGCCGTATCGTCCAGTTGCTGTCTCAGCATGGTGAGCTGGCTGTCGATGTTGCAGTGAATGGCACCCAGCTCGGACTCGACGGTGCAACTGAAAGCATCCAGTTCGGGGTCGGTAATGATTTCAACAGCGGGTTGTCTTGATTGATCAGGCAGGCCGGCATGACCAGGGGCAATATAGACCCGAATAAATTTTTCACCGGAAAGTTCACTCAAAGCGGACTCGACCAGTGCTTTTTTGACCAGATCGGCAGGAAGTGCGGGCAGTATTTTTTTTACAATATGAAAGGCCAGATCCACCACCGATGCCTGCTGCTCTTCCATAAACTGCCTGCTCTTTACCTGTGCTGAAATAATCGACTCCGCAGCCTGGCTCAGCGCCTTTTCCCTTCCTTCCCGCAACCCGGCCTCGTGCGCCTGATGCTTTATTTTTTCTGCCTCTTTCGAGGCCAGGGACAGAATACGATTCGCTTGCGATATCCATTCCTGTGCCTGTTGCCAATCAAACAGATAACTTGCCGGTATCCTTCTCCCGGTTGAGCTCAGGTGCCAGCGGTGTGATCGGGTGTCCGAACTGGTGCGAACGTCGATTTTATGGAATTGTATGTCACTCTTCATGGCGTTTCGCCCTGGTCAGGATGGATCAGTTTCTCTATTTCGTTTTCGATGCAGGCATGAGGCAGTGCCGCCGACATCTCTGAAAACGGGGTATCTGCAAACCGGCTTTTTTCAAAAAGGCATGATATCGGCTGGAGGAGTACTGTGTGGCTGGCATGCAGATAACCGAGCAATTCCGCCATACCGGCCTGAGGCAAGAGCCGGAGCCAGAAAATTTTTTCGCTGATCATATTGCCGGATTGTTCGGCCCCCTGTTTTGTCGCGGGTTTCCTTGATCCCTGTCTGTCTGACTGGTACTGCAATACTTTTTGATAGATGGTGTCACCCAGGTGACGACGAATGGCCAGTACCAACGGGCGGGATATGGCCTGTTGTATGAGCAGGGAAAATCTCAAGGCTCCCAATGTGGTGGTCAGGCTGTCTCTGGCCGTTTTGTCCCTGACCTTTTTATCACAGGCCAGCAGTTCGGCAATGAGCCGGGCCTCTTCGGTAACAGTGCTGTCGTCAATTTTGCTGAATGTATCGAAATGCTCACCGAGTTGTCGAGCCAGATGTTGCCGGCCGACACCTGTTGATCTTGCCTGTTGAATCAGTGTCGGATGGCTGTGGCCCAGCCAGCTTTCATGCGCATTGTCTATGATAAAGCCCTGTACAAATTGCATGGCCTGCTTTCTATCCGACATGACGATCACGCCTTTTGCCGCGATAGCGATACCCGCCGATTCCGGCTGCACCTGCACCTGCTGTGATACCAATTATACCGGCGAGCCATGCCGGCGGTGTATTTGTTTCCGGTGCAGCAAAGTTTTCAGGCAGGCTGGCTTTTCTTTTGGAAAAAAACTTGACGGTGACACGATTTACATCCTTCATATCCTCTATACCATCGGTGACAATGGCTTTGATATCCGTATCATAGCCGGACAGGTCTACCCCGGGTTCCTGAATAATCACCACTGAAGCAGAGGCGGGAGCGGGGCTGTCATCCAGCAGCTGTTTTTCCGGTAATGCGACATGCACACGTGCGGCCACCACACCGTCAATGAGCATGATAGTGCTGGCAAGCTCCTGGGAAAGGGCATAAATGTAGCGGGCTTTTTCCTCTCTGGGTGAAGAAACAAAGCCCTCCCTGGGAAATACATCGTGCAATGTAGGCGGGTTCTCTTTAGGCAGGCCTTTTTCTGACAGCAGAAGCATTGCCGGTGCGATATCGTGTCTGTCGACACTGACCGACCACCCATTGTCCTTGCCTGCCTTTTGTTTGCGGGCATTGATGTTGGCGGCAAGCAGTGCCGCTTCTATTTCATTGGCCTGTTGTTCATCGAGGGATGAGTACAGTGGCGATTCATTGCATGCAGAGAGCGCTAAAACTGCCATAAAAAGCACCGCTGTTTTCAGTAGTTGCTGAAACCTGAGCCATATAGTAATCATCATGGTAAATCCGTGATAGTAAGTCTGTGTGTAACTACTCAGCCACCTGTGCAGGCGATGAGCAGGCAGGTTTGTGTTTCGATCAGGACTGCTGTTTGAACAATTGGGTGATACCATCCGATGTTTTGTTGGCAACGGTCGCCGTCAGCTGGCTTTGAAACATAAACTCATGGGATTTGACACTGATGTGCAGCATGTCGCTCGGGGTCAGTGACTGGCCTTCACCCGCTGCTCTTAGCGCATCCAGGCCAAGCGATTTCAGGCTGCCATTGAGTGATTGCAGGGATTCCAGAGCGGTCTGGAACCCGTGCGACTCGACGGTGGCGGCTTCCCTGTTTTCCATTGTGACTCCAGGTTCGGGCTGCGCAGCGTGCAGGGCCTCGTATTCCGCAACTTCGTATACGGAATAGTGCTTGTCTGCCTGATTGCCGGGAGCTGTCGTTTGCGGTGATGCTATGTCGTACAGCATGGGTGAAATCCCTTCGACCATGGTGAAATTCCTTTTTTCAAACTGGATTTAATTGGTATCTGCCCATGCCTCCGTGGGGCAGTCTGCACAGGAAGACGCTGTGAATACGTCCCTGTAAGCTCGACTTTGGTATCCATGCCAAAGACGCTTCCTGTGCAGACTGCCTCATGGAGGCTTGAGCAGATACTCCGGTTAGTGTTTTTCGGTTATTGCTTTCTGGCCAGTGTTTCGAGCGATTTGCCCACGCTGGACGTTGCATTGGCGGCATTGTTTGAAAGAAACTGCATACGCATTGATTCGGCAGAAAGCATGGTGATGGTTCCGGGGTCATCCTGACCCTGCCCCCCGATTTCTTGCGACAGTGTGGTGATTTTTTCAGCCTGCTGATCCAGTGTTTCGCCCCAGGCTGAAGCCATAGCTTCGTACCAGCTGGTCAGTTCATTGTCCCTGGGGTGGGGCTTGCTGGTGTTGGTCGGGATCGATGCCAGGTCACTGATTGATTTGATGCTGTCCATTGCGTTTATTCCTTTATTCCGTTTGGCGTTGCAGTGTTGGTTTTTCCGGGGTGGTTTTCCCGGGTTGGTTTTCCTGAGCCGGTTTTGGCAGTCTGGTTTTACGGGTGTAATTGTATGCTTGTTTCTTCTCCGTCCCGGTTTTTCAGGGTGATTTCGTTTAGTGATATGCGGGTCAAAACAAAGTTGTCGTTCAGCTCGGCGCCCAAATAGTGCTGTGATCCGTCTGTGGTCACAATATAGGGGTCCTGACCTGTGACAACGGTTTGAATCGCAAGCTCTGGTAACGGCACCTTATTCTGTTTTTGAGCAAGATTTCTGGCCAGAATACGCTTCAGGCCGGTAATTTCTGTCATTGACCGCGAACCTATGGTTTTTTTGAGTTGACCCGGATCGTGAAAATGGCCGGAAATTTCGACTTCTCCATTGCCAAGGTATCGGCTGTCTGCCGTGATGCCGGATAGCCTCAATACCTCTTTCACATTGTCAGCTATTCGTTTTTCCTGTTGCTTTGCAGCGGGTTCCGCTGAAGGTTGAGTTGGAGGCGCATCACTTTTCACACTGTTTTGTGTGCCGCTCAGGCTGGAGTGAACAATACCGGTGGAAACGAGCAACAGAGGAATGGCAATCAGCAGCTTGTACAGCCTGGTTTTCAGGCTTTTCTCCAAAGGAATCCATCGCCCGTGTCGGGTCACCTGATCCCGGCTTTTTAACCTTGCTGGTATCAGAAAGCACAGTCTGGACTCGCCGAGCTGAACCGTATCTCCAGCTTTCAGTCGGCTTTGCCTGCCTTTATCCAGCGGCTTTCCATCAATCTCGATATCAGATTTCACCGGTCGAATCATCAGCTTGCCAGATTGAAAATATACAATGCAGTGGGCGTCTGTGATGCCACTGTCCTGGAGGATAATGTCACAATCCATTCCACTGCCAATTACCAGAACATCATTGGCCTGCACCGGGTGACGGGCACCGGTATGCAGACCGGAGATGACTTCCAACACAGCTGTATGATTCATCGTCGGGTTCACCTAGAACATGACCAGTTTGTCTGCCGTCAACCCGGGTTGGCAGTCGTTTTTACACTGTGGCGCGACTTCTCTGTTTTTCTCCGCAGGTGTCGAATGACCGGATGTCGAAGGTCTGGAAGCCAAAGGTAATGCCTCTGTTTTGTTCATTATGCCCCGGGCTGTCTGATCGGCACTTTGTGAGGTGATGATCCTGGGCGAAATGATGTACATGCGTTCGCTTCTGTTGCCTTTTTCCTTGTCTGTACGAAACAGTTTGCCCAGAAGCGGCAGGTCTCCAAGAAGGGGAATCTTGCTGGTTTCCTGAACAGAAGCTTCCCTTACCAATCCCCCCAGCAAAAGGCTGTGCCCCGAGTTGACTATAGCCTGGGTTACGACTGCATTGCGTGTCGAGGCCGGGACGCTGGCACCGTCCGTATCGGTCAGCATATCTACTGTGCCATCCTCTACCGAAACAAGCAGACGAATGCGGGTTTCGGGCCCGTCTTTTATGATATGGGGCGTAACTCGAAGTACCGTTCCCGAGTAAACCTTGAACAGGTCTGTCTCAAATGCGCCTTCCACCGGCACATAAAGCGAGCGACCACTCTCTATAACAGCGTCAAGGTCATTGAGCGTAGCCACTCGGGGGCGGGAAGTAATGGAGACCAAACCCTCTTTCTCAAGCAGGTTCAACCGGCTGACAAGCTGATTGTGATTGCCGATAATGGCGCCCAACTGGAATCCGGGAATTTGTTCCAGTACATTTACGCTACCGGCCAGAGCGGCTCCAACCTGGTTTGTTTTGCTATTTGCGTGGGCAAAAAGCACTTCAAGGTTGTTTTGGCCGAATCGCCATTCAATGCCTTGCTCGGACAGTTTATCAATGTTGATATCAATAATCGTTGCCTCGATTTCGACAATGGGCGTTGGCCGGTCGAGTTTTTTGATCAGTTTGGCATAAAGCGGCATGCGTTCCGGTAAATCCCGGATAATAATGCCATTATGGTGTGGGTCTGCGACCACGCGTGAGCTGTCGTTTTCCAGCAGTCGTTGGCTGTTCAATCCGGACTCCGAAGGAGCAAAATCGTTATTTCCCCTGGAACTGAAGACGTTGATGGTCTTGTCGTCGCCCAGGGTGATCTGCCTCTTTTGGTCGCCGGCCTGTCTGCCTATCGCCGCCATGCCGCTCCCCTTCAATGATTCGGAACGAACAGAAAGGGCCGAATCCCCGGGTTGTGATGTCATTCGTGTTGGCTGTTCGCCGATGGCCTGTCGCAAAATGGAAGCGACACCGGGAATGGTGACTTCGCGACCTCCCACTGTGAATACCCGGTCAGTCGCCCAGGCAAATTTTAGTGAATAATATTGAAATTCTGATGCCGCATTCAGGTTTCTGATATTGAGTGCCTGAATAATTCGCTGAATCTGATTGACATAGGCGGGAGTGCCGTTAATTGAAACCAGCCCGGTAGACCGGTTGAAGCGGGTGACATTTTCCCTGTCGTGCATATTCATCGCCTTGATGGCCTTTTTCAGTTGTCGGAAATCGTCAGCCGGGACGGCAATAAATCTCTGGATGAGCTCATTGACCTGATAGATATACACCTTGCTGCCATCAAAGTAGGTGACCAAACCGTTAGTCCGTAAAATGCTGTCGAAAATGCTCTGGGGTGTCCCTTGTCTGATGCCGTTTAAACGCCGGTTCATCGCTGCCACCTGCTCGCTGACTACACCCTGGTGACCCTGTTCTGTCAACAAGGTCAGCAAAAATTCCTGGAGTGGTTTTTCTTTCAGCCGATAACTGAACTGGGAGGTGTCTTTGAATTTCAGGGCCCTGGCCTGCGCCATCGTTGACAGTCCACACAGTATTGTCAGCACAATGACGGTTGAAACAATGAATGTCTTTGCCGACATCGATACTCTTTTCGGCATCAATACTCCTTTCGGCACCAGAGCACTTGCCGGCAGCCTTCCCGGATTTGAGATAGAAACCGGTGCTTGACGAGAAAGATGTGTCGTTCCCATGTTATTCCCTTTCTTCCTTGACATTGCTGTCTTTCAATAATAATCAGATTTGGCCGCCAATCTGGTGTAATGGCGTGATGGTGATGTTGGTCAGCAGCTCCTGATAGCCCAGTACCGGCAACTTTTTGTTGTGTTCCCATGCGATCCTTCGCACGTGTCGTCGCAAGTCCGATGAGCAGAGCACTACGGTCGATGAATCTAGCCGGCTATCGCTATCCGCCTCTGCAATGCCTTCTATCAGCGTCGTGTAAGAGGCCAGTGCCGGATTGTCTGAACCGGATGACGGCCCTGCTGACAGACTGTCTCGCAGTTGCTGTTCGAACAACGGGTGCAATACAATCGCTTTCAACTCGTTGTTTGTTCCCGAGAAATGTTCGCTGATTTGTCTTTTCAACCCGATACGGAGACGCTCGGTGAGCAATTCAGCGTCTTTTTCTGCAGCGGCATATTTGGTCAGGCTTTCAAATATATCCCTCAAACTTCGAATGGGAACACCCTCTTCCAGCAAGCGCCTGAGTACCTCGCTCAGTCGCTGTGGCGTGATGGCTCGCAGCGTTTCCTTGACCAGGTCGGGGTAATCGACATTCCATTGATTGACCAGGCCGGATGTTTCCTGTATGCCGATGAAAATGCCCATGTTGTCAACAATAACCTGCTCCGTTTGCCTGTTGATTTCCTGTTCCAGTGTGTCCGGGGTCTTTTCGCTATGACTGGTTGACCACAGTGTTGCACCATAGGCCAGAACCTGGTAGTTGTGGTCGGCCTTGTCCGATTGAACGCTGATGACCGGATCGGGAAAGGGGACACCATATTGTTCACTGATCCTATTCAGAATGCCGGTCAGCGATCTGGATAACTGTTGTTTGCTGATAGCACTTTCCAGCTCCTGTCCAAGCCTGATTTCAAGAGCCGGTGGTGGAAGTAACCCGTTATGTTCGGGTTGTGTCTCGTCTTGCCCGACATCTTTTGCCACCCTGCCGGAAAACAGGCCGGGCAGGGAACCGGGTTTGAGTCTGAGATAGCTGGTTGTCAGAAGCACTCCGCCGATCACCAGGAAAACCGGCGACGGGAAGCCCGGAATCAGTGCCAGAAACAGGGCCAGGGCACCACCGATCAGTGTCACTCGCGGATAGGCACTGACCTGGGATGAAATGGCACTGCCAAGGTTCTTGTTACTGTTATCCCCTTCATCATTGCTGTCACTGTCACCATTACTGTTTCTGGTGATAATCAACCCGGCTGAAATGGACGTAAGCAAAGCCGGTATCTGGGCCACCAGTCCATCGCCAATGGTCAGAATGGTATAGGTGTGGGCGGCATCGGCCAAAGCCATATCTCGTTGCATCAGGCCAATGGTCAATCCGCCAATAATATTGACGATCAAAATAACAATACCTGCAATGGCATCGCCTTTGACAAACTTCATCGCGCCATCCATTGCACCATGAAGCTGACTTTCAAGCTCCAGCGCCTGACGCTTTTTCCGCGCATCTTCTTTGCTCAGCAGGCCGGAGCGAAGATCGGAGTCGATAGACAGCTGCTTTCCCGGCATGGCGTCCAGTGTAAACCTGGCCGCCACTTCTGCAACTCGTTCTGCACCTTTGGCGATGACAATAAACTGCACCACGGTAATGATGATAAAAACAACGATCCCGACAACCAGGTTGCCACCGACCACAAGGTTGCCAAAGGTGTCAATAATATCTCCGGCATCCGCATCCATCAGAATAAGGCGGGTAATGGCAATGGATAACGACAGCCGAAACAGGGTGGTCAGGAGAATGACGCTTGGGAAACTGGCAAAGGCACTCGCAGATGGAATGTAGATCGCCAGCAGTAACAGGCCAATGGAAACAAGAATATTGATCGCGACCAGAACATCGATAACAAGCAGGGGCAAAGGAAAAATCATCAGGCCGACAATGGCAACAACGGCAAAGGCAAGTACCACGTCACTGTAGTTTTGCTTTGCGGAACATCGGTTCGATGGGGTGCCATGCCGCTTTGGCCAGGACATTTTGCCTGGAGACAGGTTGGTATTCATTTCAGGGTGCCAAATCCGTTTAGTGCCAATAAATCCGTTGGATACCAATAAATCTGCTGAATGCGATTCGGGTATCTTGTACAGAACGGTTCCGTGTTCTGTTTTCTTGTACTCTGATTATCTTGCCGGAGCGATTTCAGGCCCGGTTAACCAGCTCCGCGCAGGAAGCGCTGTTTTCAGGGGCCTGGATCACCTGTTTCCGGCTTGGTACGGGCTTGCAGGTCAGCAGGTTGATCTGGCTGCCGGAATCACCCAGCACGAGTTGTTCGTTATCCAGCTCCAGTACCAGCACCCGGCTTTTGGGCCCGAGCGGCAATACCTGAACGAGTGTGGCCGGGCCGGCACCAACGATGGCACTGCGTTTTACAACAAGATACCAGGCAGCAAGGCCCAGGAGAGTGAGTACCGTGCAGGGGATGAGGAAATGCAACATAAGAAAAATCCATTTTTAATCTGTCAGTCTGGGTAACAGGTTCGGGCATTCCTTGCCCTTGAACAGTTGCTTGCCATCTTGCCCATTTTTTGAGTAAAAATCAAACATAAATTTTGTAACAGGGTAAAAATGAGATCATGCTCAAAAATAAAAAAGAATGGGGGTTGAACAAGCAAGCAGAATTTGATTAGCATAAAAAAAGCGCAGTGATGCGCCAAAACTGAACAGGATGTTCGGTGTTTATATGGGAAATTACCGTTTACGTGTGCTGCTGTTGACCCTGGAGTCGGCAAAAGTGAATGGCAATGGTAAATGGGGCAAGGAGTGCCTGAGTAGTGAAAATTCAAAAAGAAACAAGCAGTTGTAATCTTTATTGCAGGCCTGGATGCGCCTGTATTCAACGCGTTCATTTGTGCTGTTGTGCGGTTGGAGGCGGCCGTTATGCCTGAGTTGCCAACCGAATCCACTCCGATAGAAATCTACCTGATAGACGACAATGACCGATTTCGGAAGTCAGTCAGGGCATTGTTTGAAAACACAGGCATGACGCTCTTTGATTTTTCATCTGCGGACGAGTTTCTTGAGCAGTTGTCTGGTCAACCGAAGAAGCAGGTTCGTCAATGTGTTCGGCAATGCATTGTGACAGATATTCATATGCCCGGAATGTCCGGACTGCAGTTGATCAGGCAATTGCAAATCAAAAAAGTCAGGCTTCCCGTTATTGTGGTTTCCGGCTCGGCTGATGTGCCAACGGCGGTAGCCTGTATGCGTGAGGGTGCATCAAACTTTATCGAAAAGCCATTTGACCCGAACCAGCTGATACAGCAAATTCATGCAGCAATCGAAGATCCGGGAGCTGTATTGCGTAACCCTGATGCAAGTCGGCAGAAATTGCGTACGCTGACACCCAGGGAGAAACAGGTATTCAGCCATGTTTGCGAGGGGCGTTTGAATAAAACCACGGCAGATATTTTGGGTATCAGTGTAAAAACCGTAGAGCTGCATCGTGCCAAGGTCATTTCAAAGCTGGGTGTACGAAGCATTCAGGAACTGGTCAAGTTGAACCTGGGATATTGACCATGTCCGGGTTGGGAAAAACCATGTCCGGGTTGGAAAAGTTACCGGAAATGTCCCTTCAGGAGTCCGTTTTCCGCAATCAGGCAGGAGTGCTTGCCTCCTGTTTGAAGCGTTATGCCCAATCCGGTTGGTGTGTGAATCCCGCCGGAGAGATAGCCGGGAATGTGGCCGTGCTGGTCGGTGACAACGAGCGGCTTCTGGTATCGACTGCTTTCGATGAACATGCAGTACCTGTTGGTGAGCGGCATTGGTGGGAGTATGAGCCGGAGTCGTTGGGGTTGGCCTGGTTGATGGCCCATGAGACATTGCTTGAACAGCTTGTCGATCTGACCGGACAGCAGTGGCATTTTGACCGCCTGTTGACGAGAGGGGAAGCGAACCTTCATGCGAGATTTTGTGATAGCTGTCAGCTTTTCCCCTCCGGGTACCAGGATGATCAGCAGAGTGACCAGGATACCGGCTACGAGCAGACGCATCGCATGCTGTTCTTCCGATTGTTGAAGGAACACAGGCAAAGCGATGTGATGTTAGGTCTCAGCGGGCAAACCATGCTCAGGCTGATTCAGCACCAGTCTGACCGGGCGGGGAGGATGAGCTCCTTATCCGATTTTCCATCTCTGGCTCACCTGGCGTTGAATCTGGAAATCTGGTTGCCACCGATTTATGAGGCCGTGTCCGAGCTGGACAGCTACGAGTCGGGAGACCTGATGCTGCTGGATTCACTTGATAAGAGCCGGAACGATATAACCATTGCGACCAGGCAAAGGGACTGGATCGCAAAAGCCGTGTATGAGCATCGTCAGATCAGCGTGGTCTCGGTATTGAGTCATGCACGGGAAAAAACCTTTTCACCCCACTTCTCACAAGAGAGTAACAGCATGAATGATCATACCACCAAACCGGCAGGTAATGACCTGTCTTCTCTGACTGCCCAACTGGATTTTCGGGTGGGGGAAAAACGGATGCGTCTTGACGAGTTGGAAGCAATCGAGCCGGGTTCGGTTCTGACTCTGGAAAGTAAACTGGATTCGGCTCACACAGATATTTTTGTCAATGGATGCAAATGGGCAGACGCTCAGCTCATTGCCGTTGGCGACCAGCTGGCCTTGCAAATCAGGCGGATTTTGTGAAATGGATTTTTCCAGCTTCTCACCCGGCGCGATTGTTGCTGTTGTTGTATCCCTGGCTCTGGCTCCCTTTGTGGCCGTGATGGTCACGTCTTATACCAAAATCGTGGTTGTCCTGAGTTTGCTCAGAAATGCTCTGGGGCTTCAACAGGTGCCGCCTAACGTCGTTCTTAACGGGCTGGCAATTATCCTTTCTGTGTATGTGATGTACCCGGTATTCAACGAGGCATACGACGGCATAGAAAAACAGGTCGCACAGTTTACTGAAGAACAGTCAGACACCAGTCGCCTGTTTGCGATTGCAGAGCAGGGCAAGAAGCCCTTGCAGCAATTTCTGTTTCGCCACTCAGAGCAGAGTGAGCGACAGTTCTTTCTCAAAAGCATCGAAAAACTGATGGGTGATAAAGGAGAAAATTCCTTTTCGGAAAAAGACTTTGTTGTGGTCGTCCCGGCATTTGTGGTGAGTGAACTCACTGATGCCTTCCAGATCGGCTTTGTGATTTTCCTGCCTTTTCTGGTCATTGACCTGATTGTATCCAATATTTTATTGGCTCTGGGGATGATGATGTTGGCTCCGACCACAGTGTCACTTCCCTTCAAACTGTTGTTATTTGTGTTTATCAGTGGCTGGACACATCTGGTACAAGGTCTGGTTATGACCTATTTATAGCCCTCTGGCAAAACAAGGGATGGATTGGAAATGGATTTTGATGTTGTTCGACAAACCCAGGAAGCGCTCTGGTTGATGCTGGTTCTTTCTGCCCCCACCATATTGGCTGCGTCGGTATCCGGCCTGATTGTGGCGATTATCCAGGCTGTCACACAGTTGCAGGAGCAAACGGTGAGCTTTGCGGTCAAACTGTTTGCCGTAGGTGTCACCCTGTTTTTAACTGCCGGATTGATGGGAGAAAGCCTGTTCCGGTTTGGTCATGGCGCATTTACCGGCTTTCCGGCGATGGTCAGGTAATGCCCGGTTTGCTGGAAGGCATTGTCGCCGGTAGCAGTGCATCAGGTACCGGCAATTTGGGTGATATCATTGCCACCCTGACAGAGATGTACGGCGCAGCCGCGCTTGCAGTGGCGGTTACTCTGCCGCGCATTGGAGCGGCTTTTATCATGCTTCCGTTACTGAGCCGGGAAACCGCTCCGGCCCTGGTGCGAAACAGCCTTTATGTCTGCCTTGCCGTGGTGGTCTTCCCCCTGTCCGCTCAGAATTATGATGTCAACATGGTCAGTGGAGCCCTTTGGCCACTGATATTGGTCAAGGAGATTTTCCTCGGCGTAGTCATTGGCCTGCTATTCGGCTCCATTTTCTGGGCACTGGGCGTCGCCGGAGGAATGCTCGATACCCAGACAGGCAGTAACATGGCGAGCCTGGTCGACCCCATACAGGGTCACCAGTCTTCGTTAACCAGTCAGTGGCTGTCGCGTCTCGCCGCAGTTCTTTTTATGGTCAGCGGTGCCTTTCTGATTTTTCTGGAAGTGTTACTGACCAGTTATCTGCTTTGGCCGGTCGATCAGTTGTTGCCAGAGCTCAATGTGAAAGGAGTTGATTTTTTCGCTGGTCAGTTTGGTTTTATTATGACCAGGGCACTGCTTATCGCTTCCCCGGCCATACTCGTGCTGGCGACCGTCGATATTGCCTTTGGTCTGATCAATCGCTTCGCCCAGCAGATCAATGTGTTGCCATTAAGTATGCCGATCAAATCATGGCTGGCTACCTGGATTATGATGCTGATGGCCGGCATGATCGCTGAAATGGTGGTGCGCCACCTGGCCGAAAGCCTCCGGATATCCGAACAGTTATCCCGCCTTTTCAGGTAGTGCGTGTGTACCTGTTCAGGTTTCCCGATCAGACGCCACGCGCAGGCCTATACCCCTATACCGTGCGGGTGAGTCGTTTTGTTCGAGTTTACATAGTGGATTCAGTCACCCGAGGATGTTGAGTTGTCAGCAGAAAAACAATCAGATCAAACCGAAAAACCCACCCCGAAACGCCTGAAAGATGCAAAAAAGAAGGGGGATGTTCATCGCAGCCAGGATTTGTCGCGTACCCTGGTGTTGATTCTGTGGTTACTTGCTTTTGCACTTTTGGCCGAGTATCTGATCAATGAAGTTATCACTCTGACCCGCTATCTGTTCAGCACCATTCATGCGCTTTCTCCCGAAGCCCTGATAGAGAGTCTTATCCTTTCAGGCAAAACCGTCTTTTTTGCCATTCTGCCTTTTATTCTTATTGCTGCATTGGCCGGTTTTGTTGTGGAATGGATGCAGGTGGGCACGATTTTTTCGGCCAAAAAACTGTCTCCCGATTTTACCAACCTCAACCCTGCCCAGGGCATCAAAAAGCTCTTTTCGGTGGAAAAACTGGTTGATGTCATTCGTTCCATCATCAAAACCGGCCTGGTTATCTGGTGTGTTTATATTGTGCTGTTTGACGCCTTGCCTGACTATTTCCAGTTACCCGACAACCCGCTACAAGCCATGCTGGCTTCTCATTGGCACTCGACCTTGCTGATCTGCTTTTTTGTTGCTGTGGCCTTTCTGTTTGTCGCCATACTGGATGTCTTTTACCAGCGCCATGTGTTTATCAAAAAAATGATGATGAGCAAGCGTGATATCAAACAGGAGCACAAAGAATCAGAGGGTGACCCAATGGTAAAAAGCCAAAGAAAACAACTTCATCAGGAATGGTCTCAACAAAACACCCTGTCTGCCGTGCGCAATGCCAACGTACTGGTCACCAACCCCACGCACTTTGCCGTTGCCCTGTATTACGAGCAGGGCATAACGGATTTGCCTCAAGTCGTGGCAAAGGGGCAAGACCATATGGCCTTGCATATGCGAGAAGCGGCTGAAGCAGCAGGCGTACCGGTGATGGAGAATATTCCCCTGGCCAGAGGTCTGTTTGCCAATGTGGCGTTGGAGCATTATATCTCGGCGGATTATTTTGAAGTGGTAGCGGAGGTGTTGCGTTGGGCTGAGGAGGTGAAAGCGTCAACACAGGCTGGTTGATAGTGGCTTTCCGTGGTATTTCAGTAATACTGTTTCAGTAACAACAGAAACACAGGCTGATGAAGGAAAAGCAATGACTGAATTGACGGAGGTTCCCGACTACTTTAAATACTGGGGAAAAGCCAGAAAACACCCGCAAGCAACAGGTGATGAATACCATCTGTTGCCTTATCACTGTCTGGATGTGGCGGCGGTGGCAGAATGCTGGTGGCAACAAAGTCGTGCTATACCTCAGCATTTTGTTGGTCAAACAGGCTTGAATGAGGAGAAGGCCAAAGCCTGGGTGCTATTTTTTATTGCTTTGCATGATTACGGTAAATGGGATTTACGGTTTCAGCGTAAAGCGCCTGACACGTTCCGCGCTGTCAACCCAGATATCGGGTTGGCTGACTTCCCGCTTAGTGTGCGAAATATCAAAGACTATTATCATGGCCCGCAAGGGTTGAATTGGTTTTATGAAGACTTTAAATCACGTTTCAGTAACGGTGATGATTGGATGGTAGACCAGCCAGAAGATTGGGAATTATGGCGACCGTGGCTGGCAGCCGTTGCCGGGCATCATGGTGATATTCCTTGCTGTGAGGATGCAGGCTTACCTTCGCTTTGCAAGGATGCTGAGCCCTTATTCCACAACGCCCGGATTGATTGGGTGAATACACTGGAACAACTTTTTTTAACCCCTGCTGACTTGTCTTTAAAAGAAAACCCTCCGGTTATGGATGATAAAAGCATCTTTTTTCTGGCTGGTTTTTGTTCGGTATGTGATTGGCTGGGGTCGTCGGATTTTTTTGACTATGACGCTGAGCCACAAATATCAGTCGAGGCGTTGCGTAGATGGTATCTGGGACGGTTTAAGAAAGCTGAACGCGCCTTGCAATCGGCGGGCATGAAATCACATATTCATCGTGAGCCTGCAATAGAAAAACTATTGGGTGTTCATGCCAAGCCTCGTCAGATTCAGGTTTTAGTTGATGATTTACCACTAGAGCAGGGTTTGACTCTCATCGAGGCATCAACAGGATCCGGAAAAACGGAAGCAGCATTGGCCTATGCCTGGCGTTTAATGGATGCGGGTTTGGCTGACAGTATTGTTTTCGCACTCCCTACTCAGGCTACTGCCAATGCCATGTATGACCGTCTGGAAAGAGCCGCCAGGCACATTTTCAGCAATCAAACCAACCTCATTTTGGCTCATGGTCGAGCCAGGTATCACGAAGGGTTTATTGATCTTAAAAAGTCGTCTACACCCAAGACTGTTCAGGGTCAAGAAGAAGCCTGGGTGCAATGCAGTGAATGGCTGGCACAAAGTCGCAAGCGGGTATTTCTCGGACAGATCGGTGTTTGCACAGTTGATCAGGTTTTAGTATCTGTACTGCCGGTCAGGCATAAATTTGTTCGTGGCTTTGGTATTGGTCGCAGTGTTCTGATTATTGATGAAGTACACGCCTATGACAGTTATATGTATGGCCTTTTGGGTGGAGTTCTGGAACAGCAAAAAGCCTGTAGCGGCAGCGTCATCTTATTGTCAGCAACACTGCCTGCCAGGCAAAAAGAGGTTTTGGCTCGTTCATGGAAGGCTGAACAGCATTCTGAAAATGAAGACTACCCTTTAATCACGTCTTATACTTCAGCTGAGAGTAAAACATTTGATTTGCAAATACAGCCTGAACAGCGACCCAAATCAACGACAGTAGATATTGAACTACTGGCATGTAAGAGTCTGTTGCCGGATAACGACCTGCTATCAGGTATCACGCAAGCAGTAATACAGGGGGCTCAGGTATGTTTAATTTGCAATCTGGTAGATGTTGCCCAGAATGTATATCGGAAGCTACGCGAGCAATTTGAACAGAGTGGTGAACTGGAGGATAGCCAAATTGATTTGTTTCACTCGCGGTTTCGTTTTTGTGATCGCCAAAGTAAGGAGCAAAAAGTGATTAACCTCTTTGGCGATAAGCCGCACCCTTCAGATGCGCGAGATAAAGGCCATTTACTGATAGCCACCCAAGTCGTGGAGCAATCTCTGGATCTGGACTTTGACTGGCTGATTTCCCAGCTATGCCCTGTTGATTTGTTATTTCAACGAATGGGACGGTTGCACCGACATGAACGTGACAGGCCTGCAGGTTTTGAGCGCAAAGTATGTACTGTGCTTGTGCCTGAGACTCCGGATTATGGTCTACATGAATTAATTTATGGTAATAGTCGGGTTTTATGGCGTACCCATGAGCTATTAAAAAAAGCGATACAGTCCGGTGTCGGTATTGAGTTTCCGTCTGCTTATCGTAACTGGATAGAGAAGGTTTATCGTGAGGAGGAGTGGGAGACAGAGCCGAAGGCAGTGCAAGAAAGCTATGCCAAGTATTGCAATAATGCTCAGGGTTCTTATTACACTGCCAAACAATTGATGAACCCGTCCATGAATTCGTTACCGGATGATGACGCCAGAATTAGTGTATTAACACGAGATGGTGAGATGAGTTTGAGCGTTTTGCCATTTTATATAAACGATAATGGAAATCGTTGCTTATTGGATGGTCAGTCATTACCGTCAGTTGATGACCTTATTTGGTGGGAAGTGATTAATATTAATATGGTGCCTGTACCCCATGGTTGGGGGAAGCATGGGAAAGGGCTGCCTGAACCGGATCAGGATGGTTTGATTTGGCTTGAAATGCGAAAAGAGAACACTTGCTTCCAGTGTCACTGGCAACAATGGGTGTATTCATATACGAGTGATACCGGGTTTCAGCGTAACGAGCATTAATACAAAGGGAATGCAGAGTATGAACCTTTTAATTGATAAATGGATTCCGGTGCAGCATGCCGGTTTGCCAGAAAAAATCACCTTGCAGCAACTGCTGTGCGGTGAGAAGACAGGCGAATTATGCCTGCCGCGCGATGATATGGAGTTTGCCTGTTTGCAATTACTGGTGGCCTTAACCCAGGTTCTGTTTACCCCAGTGGATAAAAAAGCGCTGGTGCAACGCATTCAAAAGCCGCTGACGCTTGAGGAGTATGTTGATGGTTGTGAAGGTAAAAAAGACTGGTTCGATCTGAGCCATCCTGAAACGCCGTTTATGCAATACAAAGGCGTTAAGCAAACGAAAGCTTCAGAAACACCATTAGAAAAACTACTACCAGGTTTAAATGATGGACAGAGTAAAGTTTTCATTAACCAGGCAGGATTAGCCGATTGCCTGTGCGAATCATGCGCAGCAATAGCTTTGTATCACTACTCCAATAATTGCCCAAATATGGGTGGAGGACCTGGAGGAGGCATTAAGTCAGGATTGCGAGGAAATAGTCCAATATCAACGTTAGTTAGTGACCCTTCTTTGCGAAGAACCATATGGCTAAACACGTTAACTTCCGAGTCAGTTGATAGATTTTTTCAAGATGACCAAGGCTCTTACGTTGACACTCCAAATTACGTAGACAAGGTTTGTGCTGGAGATAAAATTTATCCACATAAAATTTCGTTAACCCGAGGTCTTTTCTGGTGCCCTGTGCGGTTTGAAATGCTTGACATGCAAACCTCCAAACACTGTTCTCATTGTGGGTGCAAGGGAAGAGCATATACATATTTCCGTAAAGAACCTTTTGGTTATCAAATGGAAGGTATTTGGAATCATCCGTATTCACCAATGTTTTTTAGTACCAAGAAAGGCAAAAAGGAATACTACGTACCTTCAATTAACTCAGACTATCCATCTTGGCCTTTGCTTGGGAAATTTATTAGGGGCTGTTGACGTTTCACATTGGTAACCACTGAATTGCGCACGCCATAGCCACCATCGATTCAAAATTTCTTTTCAATTTGTCATACCGAGTGGC